>Ga0187805_10000975_pt1 | contig 10127 bp, 9 predicted proteins | sample NC_wetland_sal_i_6_FD_132965 | JGI IMG/M metagenome (GOLD analysis project Ga0187805, IMG submission 132965) | Wetland sediment microbial communities from Neuse River Estuary, North Carolina, USA - Control_5 | ecosystem: Environmental > Aquatic > Freshwater > Wetlands > Sediment | place: USA... | reverse complement strand
TTCATGTCCGAGGATCAACGGCAGCGCATGGCGGGTGGGAATGCCCTCGTAAGCAAATCCAATGTCAGTGTGGCAAACCCCGCAGCCTGCTACCGCGATGATCACTTCGTCAGGAGAGAGTTCGCCCAGAGCCGTTTCGGCCCAGTCGAACTGGCCCTTGGCAACCATTGCGAGACCCTTGCTCGTAGCAGGAACGGAAAGCGCGCTTTGGGCGGGCACTGTCGTCATCGGAGGCCTCCACACCCACAAATTCGAACGAGCGTTCGAAAAAAGAATGAACCAAGGCTATCCTGGTTTGTGGATCGAGGAAGTGATTGCAATCACACCCGCCTGTGATTTTGTGGCGGGAGAGCATGTCGAAGAGCCGTCGAGGGTCGGGAGATCCCCGGGATTCCGAAAAGCGCAAGAACCGGGTGGATCAGGACAGCAGCCCATGCTCCCGCAGTTTCCGGTACAAATTCCGCTCGCTGATTCCAAGAATCCTGGCCGCATTGCCGCGGTGACCGTGGCTGGATTCGATCGCTAATCGGATGTAGGTGCGCTCCGCTTCTTCAAGCGTCGGAAGCGAAGCGTCCTGTGGTGAAGGACCGGCCGTCGGAGCAGGCTTCGAATTCCGCAAAGAGGCGGGAAGATGCTCAGGCAGAACGTTCGATCCCTCACTCAGTACCAGGGCTGCTTCAACCGCATGCAGGAGTTCGCGTACGTTCCCAGGCCAATTGTGCCGTCGCAGCATCTGCAGGGCCGCTTCGCTGATCTGTTTGCTGGAGCCGAAGCGCTCGTTGAGCACGGTCACAAAATGTTGCGCCAGCAGGTTCACGTCGGATCCTCGGGCGCGTAGAGGCGGCACCTCCACTGTGATCGTGCTGAGGCGGTAAAACAGGTCTTCCCGGAACAGGCCCTGCCGGACCATCGAGGACACATCGCGATTGGTCGCGGTCAGGATCCGGACATCGACATGAATTTCCCGGGTGCTGCCGACGTGGCGGAACGTAGAGGTGTCGAGCACGCGCAGCAGCTTGGTCTGCGTCGCGGGGCTTACCTCCCCGATTTCGTCGAGAAAAATCGTTCCGCCGTTGGCGACTTCGAACAATCCGGGCTTGGCGCGATCCGCTCCAGTGAACGCGCCGCGTTCGTGGCCGAACAATTCGCTCTGGAGCAGGCTTTCCTGCAGGGCGGCGCACTCGACTACCACGAACGGGCGCGATCGTCGGGAGCTGCGCGCGTGAATCAGCTTGGCCACCCGTTCCTTTCCCGCGCCAGTCTCGCCGGTTATGAGCACGGTCGAATCGCTGGGGGCCACCCGATCAATCAAGTTAAGCAGACGGCGGAATTCCGGACTCTCGCCGATGAAGGAGCTGCCGAGATCCGGGGGAGTCAGACCACGCTCGAGAATATTCGCCCGCTGGCGTAGGGATCGCCGTTCAATCGCCCTTTGAATCCGAATGTGCAGTTCATCTAGCGGGCAAGGCTTCACGACGTAATCGAAAGCACCGATACGGATTGATTCGATTGCGGTATCGATGGAGCCGTGTCCGGTCAACATGATGACCTCGGTTGCCGGCGCAGCGGCTTGGATGGCCTTCAGCGTCTCGAGCCCCCCCATTGCGGGCAAGTGCAGGTCAAGCACGACGACTTCGGGTTCCGTCGCTACGACTCGCTGGATTGCTTCCTCACCTGTGCCCACCGCCTCGACTTTGTAACCGAGACGACTCAGTTCGCTCGTCATCACCTGGCGAAACGCCGTATCGTCATCGACCAGAAGGAGGGAGGAGGGCTTCATTGCCCGTCCTTGGGTTGCGGACCGGGATGGATTGCCGGAATCACGACTTCGAATATAGACCCCTTTCCCACAGTACTCTCCACCAGAATGTTGCCGCCCCAGCTCCGAACAGCGTTTAGCGACAAGAACAGACCGAGGCCAGTGCCCCCCTGGCGGAGGCTGAAGAAGGGCTCAAAGATCTTTTGCCGGTATTCCGGGGCAATCCCGCATCCTTGATCGGTGACACGAACGTGCACCGACTCACCGCCCTCGATCGCTACGACGACCTTACCGCCCGGCTTCGAAGCCTGAATCGCATTGAGCAGCAGATTAACCAGCAGGTTCTGCAACTCGGCTTCGTCGGCCCGGACATGCAGAGTGGTTGCGAACGGCTGCACCGCGACGTCGACGGACGTGGCGCGTGCCGTCGGATCGACGAGCCTGTGGGCGGCGGCGATGGCCTCACCCAGGTCCACGATGTCTCCGCCATGTCGCTGTCCGCGCGACAGGCGTAAGAAATGCTGGGTGATACCGCGGCACCGCAGGATCTGTTCGCGCGCGATCGTCGCGTTCTCACGGATTCTGGTCTGATCCATTTGCCCGCCCTGCGCGGGTGCGTCGCGGAGGATTCCCTCCACGCACATCAGGGTCGTCGCCAGAGGGGTGTTCATTTCGTGCGAAAACCCGGAGGCCAGGACTCCCACTGACGCCAAGCGGTAGGACTCCGCTAGCTTCGCCTCGGCCGCACGCCGCTCGGAGATATCGCGCCAGACCTCCACGACTTGGGCGAGCCGGCCCGATGCGTCCAGAATCGGTGAGGCGTGGATTTCTTCCCAAGCCACCGTGTCATTGCCTGTTTTTCGCTCGTGAATCCGCACCTGGCGCGCACCCGAACGCAGGCAGGCGAGAGTGGGGCAGTCGGACAGGTTGCAGGGCGCGGGTCCCAGGTCGTAACAGCAGCAGCCCAGAACCTGTTCGCGCGAGTTGCTGGCTCGCTGCAAGAAGGCGTCATTGGCCGCCATAATTTTTCGTTCCGCATTAAGGACTACGATCCCGTCATCAATACTGTTAATTACCGTCTCTAGTTGCTCCCGCTGGCTGCGGACTTCCCCGACCAAGCCTGAAACGGAATCGGCCATGGCATTGAACTCCTTTGCCAGCCACGCGAGCGTGTCCGAGCCTTCCGCTGGCACACGCCGTTCGAGATCGCCTTGGGAAATCAAGCGTGCCGTGGTTTCAAAGCGCTGCAGTCGTCGCAAGACCGATACCCGGATCACCAGGGCGATAGCCCCGACGATGACGAAAGTCAACATGCCGGTGCCGGCTACCATCCAGCGCAAGTCCCGCGTCATCGCGGCGCGGACCTCTCCAGCGTTGTAGTCCAGAATCAGGATGCCATTGATTTTCTGACCCGGATCGTGGCACCGGTGGCATTCATCGCGGTTACGAATCGGGACGACGGTTCTCAGAATCGATCCACCTCGAGTCTCGATCACGCGGCTTGATCCACGCCGTTCCGGCGGATCGCGATGGCAGGCCTGGCAGGTGGGAGAGCCGATCCTGAAATCATTCCCCGCGGTTCCTGGCTTACTCGAGTAGCGTGGCACGCCATTGCGGTCCAGCAGAACGAGTTGTTCGACCCGCGCCTGTTTGCCGAAGCTTTCGATCATTTGCGCTATCAGGGTGCGGTCATTTCCCATCATCTGGTGCTCGAGCGCGGTTCGGATCAATTCACCTTCGGCAAGCGCACTGGTGTGGACGGTTTCGAGAACGGTCCTGAAGTGATAGACCGAATAGATGTAAGCAGCGATCGTGCAGGCCACAACCACCGCCGCGGTTACACCGAGCGCGAGACCTACTGTCATGCTGGCAAAACGCAGCTTCATCATGACGGCACAGAGATGGCGGGATGATGGCACACGCGCTGGCAGCCGTCAACGACTGACGAATCGGCAGGCTCGACATGACATTCTGGCAGTCTGGTTGTTCGGTCGTGTCCACGTCGGTTGAAGGGGAAAGAGTTAGGTCTCGGCCAACGCTGGCATATCACGTGCGATAGAGCGCGCTGAAGGACGGTATCTGCCATGGATATGCTCTTGATGGTCTTGTGCATCGCCGTATGTGGGGTAGCGTTCGTGGCTCTCGCGTTTGGAGCGGCCATGCGCTCAGACTCATGGAATTCACCTATGCAGCCCAAGCTTCCGTTGGTCAAAGTTGCTGCTCCGGCTCGCTTCTTCTCGGACCGCGTCCCCGTGTCGCCAGTTGTCCCGCCCCTGCAGGTGCCTATTGAGGTCCTGTTGCTGCAAATTGAGAACCACGTCCGCCTGGAGCAGGCCGCCGCGGAGTCGTTCCTGGCATTTCCCTCGCAAGCGCTCTTGCACAGCAAAACAACTTCGCCGTTTGTGAACTGAGAGAGTTTCTCATGACGCATGAACTGCTGAATGGTCTTTCGCCCGTCGAGATCGAGCAGGTTCTGAAACTGGGCACCAGGCTCATCGTCCCCAGCGGAGCCTCCCTCTTCCGGCTCGGGGACCCGGCTGATCGCCTGTTCCTGACCGAACGTGGCCGAATCAAACTCACGCTGCCGATGCAACTGCGGGGCCGGGAAGAAGATGTTTTCGTGGAAGAAAGATCTCCGGGCCAGACCGTAGGCTGGTCGGCGCTGATTCCTCCCTACCGGTTCACCCTCGCTGCCACTGCGGCACTGTTTGAGGCGGAAGTGATAGCGCTGCCGCGGGAGGCGTTGCTCCAGTATTTTGCCGCCAATTCGGCGGCCGGGTACAAGATCGCTCTGAATCTGGCAGTCGTAATTGGACATCGCCTGCAACTGTTTCAGACGATGTGGTTGCGCGAGATGCAGCGTACGGTGGAAGTGCGTTCTGCTTGATCCCGGGGAATCGGCCTGTCGGACCGGCGATTTCGATCCCGAATAGTTTCTGCGCCAGGAGGCACGGTGAAGTGACCGCTGACCAGCTTTCCCAATCCGAACCCGCGCGCCGCCGCGTGATTGAAATCCTTCTCGGTGGCGGCCTGCTCGCCTCGTTTGCTTCTTTCATCTATCCCGTGCTGCGTTATCTGGTTCCTCCGGCGGTGGCAGATCTCGGTGGTGACGAGGTCGTCGCTGCCAAGCTCACCGACCTGAAGCCGAATTCCGGCAAGATTTTCCGCTTTGGCAGCCGGCCTGGCTTATTGATCATGAACAGCGACGGCACCTACCACGCGCTCTCTGCGACTTGCACCCACCTCGGTTGCACGGTGCAGTATCGCAGCGATCTGCACGAGATCTGGTGTCCCTGCCACAACGGAATCTACGATCTCAATGGCCGCAACATTTCCGGTCCTCCGCCAAGGCCCCTTGATGTGTTTGATGTCCACTTGCGTGGCGATGAGATCGTGGTCAGCCGGAAGCGGGAGGCGTGACCTTGTTCGCCACTATCCGCCACTGGCTTGACACCCGCTTCGATTGGGACGATCTCACGGCCCCGCTCCGCCACAAGACCGTCCCCACGCATCGCCTGTCCTACTGGTATTTCCTCGGAGGCATCACCCTTTTTCTCTTCCTAATCCAGGTTCTGACCGGAATCTTGCTGCTCCTCTATTACCGTCCCGGCGCCAACGAGGCCTTCGAAAGCGTCCAGTACATCATGACCCGAGTGCGGTTTGGCTGGCTGATTCGTTCCATCCACTCCTGGTCGGCCAATCTCATGATTTTTACCGCCTTCGCGCACATGTTCAGCGTGCTGTTTCTCAAGGCCTACCGCAAACCTCGGGAGCTGACTTGGGTCAGCGGTGTGCTTCTTCTATTTCTTGTCATGGGATTTGGCTTCAGCGGGTATTTGCTTCCCTGGAACACGCTGGCCTTCTTCGCCACCACGGTTGGTACCGCGATTGCCGGGCAGGTTCCGATTGTCGGCAAGCCCATGATGATCTTTCTCCGCGGTGGTCCAGGAGTGACCGGAGCCACGCTGACCCGGTTTTTTGGATTCCATGTCGCCGTTCTGCCCGGAATTGCAACCGTGCTGATCCTGCTGCACCTGATGCTGGTTCAGCTCCTTGGCATGAGCGTTCCCTCGAAACTGGAAGTGCAGTGGACCGCAGATCCGTCTTTGAAGCAGGAAATGAAATTCTTCCCCAACTTTTTGCTGCGGGAATTGATGGCTTGGTACTTGGCCTTGGGAGTGTTGGGAGTGTTGGCGGCACTCTTCCCCTGGAACCTCGGCGTCAAGGCAGATCCTTTTGCGTCCGCACCAGCCGGAATTAAGCCCGAGTGGTACTTCCTCTTCATGTTCCAGACGCTCAAGCTCATCCCGTCCAAGGTGTGGTTCATCGACGGAGAGGTTCTGGGTGTACTGGCCTTCGGCCTAGTCGGCTTACTGTGGATTCTGCTGCCCTTTTTTGAAAGCGACGAACCCTCCCACGTGAAACGGTGGATCACCGGGATCGCAGTCTTTGCTCTTGCGTACATAGCGGGTATGAGTGTATATGGCCTTCTTGCAAAATAAGCAACGACCGTTCAGCGCAGCCCTTGCCGGGCTGGCCAGCTTCGTCGTGTTCGCAGCATGCCTGGGTTATGCGCAGACCAAGAACTCCTGCCTCGATTGTCACTCCGCCTTGCCCGATCCCATGGGCGTTACCGAGGAAAAGTTCAGCCAGGACGTACACGCGCAAAAGGGTTTGACCTGCGCCAGTTGCCACGGAGGCGACCCCACCAGCGACGATCCCGACAAAGCCATGAGCCGAAAGGCGGGTTGGAAAGGCAAGATCGATCGCAAGCAGATCCCCGAGTTGTGCGGAAGCTGCCATTCGGGTCCCGCCTATATTCGGCAGTTTAACCCCAGCTTGCGCACGGACCAGTTGGGCCAGTACCGCACCAGTGTGCACGGCAAGCGCTTCGCGGCTGGAGACACGATGGTCGCAGTATGCACGGATTGTCATAGTGTCCACGATCTAAGGGCACCCAGCGATCCACGTTCCACGGTGAACCCGGTCAACGTGGCAAAAACATGCGCCCGCTGCCATTCGGACGCGGGTTACATGAAGGGATACTCCATTCCCACGGATCAGTTCGCAAAGTACAGCACGAGCGTGCATCACGAAGCGCTCGCGGTGCGAGGCGATCTGAGTGCGCCAACCTGTTCAACGTGCCATGGGAACCATGGCGCGGCGCCGCCCGGAGTAGAAAAGGTTCAGAATGTGTGCTCGAATTGCCACGCTTTCCAGGCCCAGATGTACGAAAAGAGTACGCACAAAAAGGCCTTTGAGGCCGTTTCTCTTCCGGGATGCGTCGTGTGTCACAGCAATCATGACATCAGGCGTCCAACGGACGCGTATCTTGGCGCTGGTCCTCAAGGCGTCTGCATGCGTTGTCATAAGCCAGGCGACCATTGCGACCAAGCAAGGGCGCAATTATTGAGCGGTCTGAGTCAATTGGACGAGGCCATCAAGAGCGCAGACCAAGCTCTCAGTGTCGCCGAGTCTTCTGGCATGGAGGTCGGGGAGGCACGGCTGGGACAGGATCAGGCTCGGGATTCGCTGACCAAAGCTCGAGTCACGATCCATAGCTTCCGCACGGACTTGGTGGAGCAGGATATTCAAGCCGGCCTGCAAATCGCCGCCAAGAACCTGCAAGCTGGGAAGCAAGCCATGGTTGAGCGCAACCATCGCCGTTTCGGGCTCGGAATATCCCTCATAGCAATCGGGATCGTGTTGGCTGGACTCCGGCTGTACATCAAGAAGATAGAGAGTTAGGCCACGGATAGAACGAGCTTGTATCTCTGAGACGTTCCTTCCTTTGGGCCTGCGGTTCAAGTAGAACCCTCCATTGCTGCGCCACCCTTCAAGGGACCCTGCTGTCAGACAACGATTCAAGGATTGCATGCTGAGACGGAACGGCCTCAATGCAATCAGCTGCTCGTTCTTCTCTCAGGCAACATCATGCAGGCGTGCGCGGAGAACTCCGATTCAACGCTGAGTAGCACATCAATCCAAAGCGGCATTCCTCCCAGATGCCAAATCCGTGGCGGCGCAAAGCCACTGGTGATTTTCGCTTTCGCGATTGTCGGTGCCGAAATCTTGGGTCTTTCTTTCATCGGCTCCAAGACTTGGGGAGCGATGTATTTTGCCCCGCCCGATCCTGGATCGATGTACATTGATGTGCAGGCCGGACAGTTCGCTTCCTATTTCCGCTATCCGGGCGCAATCACGCGATGGAAGTTCGCTACATGGTGGAATGGGAAAATGGGCATTTTTGGGACAGGAGGACTACGCTTCTTAGCGCGAAGCCGCCGCCCAGGGATTAACGCTTGTTACCTACCCGCGCGGTTTGCGCTGGGGTTGAGAGCTGTTTTTCGGACGACTCCCGGCCTTCCTTCCTCTTAGCGCGACGCTCTCCAAATTGCAGTGACCGGGAGCACTGAGTGCGATGGCACTCAGAATCCGGTCACTGAGCACTCTCTCGAATCCCCCCACTGCCCGCTAGGTCGCGCGTGGCCTTGCACTGCGTGAGGGTGCGAATCGGCACGTATCGCTTCACCGACGGTGGGAAGACGTTCGAAGCCTTCGTTGGAGCCCCAGCGGCGACAATTTCCACGTGGCGTGGATCGACTCCCGCGATCCGGCGCGCATGATTTGCGGAGTGGAATCAGGCAGCTATCGTCACTGTAGAAATACAAGTTGGAGTAGAAGAAGTGCCGAAAGCTCGCGTTTGGTCGAGTGACGGGCTGACCTCCCGTTATACGGCCTAAAGAGGTTCTCGACTACAATCGCCAAACACCTCAATGACTTGCCGATAACCAGCCCGCACGGAAGTGACTTTGACGCCACTCACAAATTGTTGAAGTTGCATCAATTCGAACGGAGCACGCGACACAGCGACGGCACACCACGACAAGTGTTGCGTCATCCCCAGCGACTTTCGGGTTATTGGTGAAGCGAAGAGCGCCAACGCCGAAATTCGGAAAGCAATGAACGATCATCCGCTGGCTGCCTAAAACTGGATCTGCACTTTCAGTTGGATCAGGCGGGGGGAAACATCGCCTCCAAGGCCGGATCCCAGGATGCTGGTCGGTGGCATCTCCATCGTCGATATCTGTCCGAACCCTGGGTCCGAGCTGTCGTTGTTCGGCGGGCCGAAGTTTGGGTGATTGAAAAAATTGAAGAATTGGACACCAATACCCAGCACCACTTTGTCTCGCCCGACGATGCTCGTGTTCTTCATGACCGTGAAGTCAGTATTGAAATAGCTGGGATAGCGAAAACGGTTGCGTCCTTGCGCAAAGGTAACGGCACGGCCCGAACAAGGGCCGGATGAATCTGGCAAGTTCCCGGTATTGAATCCCGTTTCGCAACCGGCCTGCACGAAATTTGCATTTGGACTGGGCGTCGTTGTGCCGTCAGGCAGCATCACCACTAGAGGAGGCCAACAAGGATGCGGGAAGGGTGGGACTACGGCTCCCGCTCCGCAGGAATGCGGCCCACTGAGTGGCTCGACTGGCACCGAGTAGATTGTCCCATAGAAATTTTTCTTAGCCAGGTTACCGGATTCTGCCAAATCGATCACCGTGTAGGGAAATCCGGTTCGGGCGAAAATCGTTCCCGAAACCTGCCATCCTTTCACCAGGTAATCGGGGCCGCGGCCGTGGAGCATGGTCTCTAACGGCAGTTGCCACACATAGTTCGCATTCAAGGAGTGGCGAACATCGTAATCTGCCGCTCCGTAGCTGCCTCGAAGATGAAAGGGGTCCTGGGGGAAGACGGAACTGCCCGCCGTGAATTCGGCTTGGCCGCCGTCGGAAACTTCATCTAGAGCATGGCCGTAGGTGTAGTTTGCCTCGAATAAAACATTCCCGAAACCAGTAAATCGCCGCCGAAACGAAACAACCATCCCGTTGTAGTTTGAGATTCCGGGTGTCGTGTATTCAGTGACACCTGCGAAGCGAGGGTCGGCGCAGGTCGGAACGGGCGGGCTCGCGCAGACTGTGGCTGGAAAGGGGCCGAATCCAGAAGCATTGGCTGAGGGATTTTGCACCAACTCATGAATTCCGTGATTGCCGTAGTATCCAAGAGTCACCGATGTTCTGGCGCTAAACCTCTGCTCTACTTCCAGGCTCCACTTCTGATACGGGGCTGAGGGGGTTCTGCTATCCGGAACGGTAAGATTTGGGGGAAAGAACTCCGAATCCGTCGCTTTGATCTGAATAAGGTTTTCGCCGGCTGCAAACCCTTTGACAAAGGCGGCATTCGAGGCCGCCGCTACTTTAAAGAGGCTGTTGGTTTCTTCCGGAGCGAGATTGTAGGCGCCAAACACCCTCACGCGGTTCACGAGTGGTGGATTGTCAGAGAAAACGGGTCCGAACCCGCCGGAGAACAG
>Ga0187805_10000973_pt1 | contig 10132 bp, 9 predicted proteins | sample NC_wetland_sal_i_6_FD_132965 | JGI IMG/M metagenome (GOLD analysis project Ga0187805, IMG submission 132965) | Wetland sediment microbial communities from Neuse River Estuary, North Carolina, USA - Control_5 | ecosystem: Environmental > Aquatic > Freshwater > Wetlands > Sediment | place: USA... | reverse complement strand
ATTGACAACCTCGGAGGCCATCGCGCTGGCAATGCTGCTGAAGAGATTGCCCGAATGGGGAATCTCTACAATCGGAGGCATTGAGCATGTGATGCAAGTGGTTATGCGGATCGCCGATCGGCTCATCGTGCTCGACCACGGAAATTTGATCGCCGATGGTCAGCCACAGGAAGTCGTTCATCGCCCCGAGGTCATCGAGGCCTACTTGGGCAGCAAGTACAAGGAGATTGCCACGTGAGTACCGCTCTGCTCGCTCTGGATAGTGTACGCGCCGGCTATGGCGATTTTGAGGCGCTCTTCAATATCACCCTGGAAATCCGAGCCGGAGAAATTGTTACGCTGATCGGCGCCAATGGAGCGGGCAAGACGACGACTCTTCGCGTCATTTCCGGACTGTTGCGCAGCCAGCACGGGCAGTTGAGGTTGGAAGGGCAGGACATCTCCAAACTCCAGCCCCATGAGATCGTGATGGGCGGGGTGAGCCATGTTCCCGAAGGGCGGCAACTTTTTCCCCACATGAGTGTCGAGGAGAACTTGGCGCTCGGTGCTTACATTGGACGGGTGCGCCCCAGATTGAAGGAGGTCATGGAGGAACAGTTCGAATTATTTCCCCGCCTGAAAGAACGCCGTAGGCAATTGGCAGGCACGCTCTCCGGTGGCGAACAGCAAATGGTCGCCATTGCGCGCGGGCTGATGGCTGTCCCTAGACTGCTTCTGTTGGACGAGCCTTCCTTGGGACTGGCCCCCAAAACCGTCGAAGAGGTTTTTGCCAAGGTGCAGCAAATCTGCAAGTCGGGGGTCACTGTGCTGATCGTCGAGCAAAATGTCGTGGACGGGCTCAGCATTTCGGATCGCGGTTACGTCGTGGAGAATGGCAAGATTACCCTTCAAGGAACCGCGAGAGAGTTGCTCGGCAACGAGAAGATTAGGGCGGCATATCTAGGTTTGTAGTTCGGCGCCATTTGTCACCGCTGCCCTGCCTCAGAGTCTCGCTGGAGCAAATTTCAGTACAAGCTCTACTTCGCGGAGGCAACGCACCCCTGGCAGTGTTCGCCTGGCATCCGGCTATGCCAAGCGAAAGGGTGTTTCCTTTTTCCCCAACATATAAACCCGCTCGAACAGTGTGTTGACGCTTGGGCGAGGATTCAGTAGCCTCACTTTGCTTGTATCGGGGACATTTCGGTCCGGGGGTGGGATTCATGGCCCATGACAAAGAATCGGGAATTTCCCGCCGGGAATTCGCGCGGCGTGCGGCGTTCGTTTCGGCTGCCGCGTCCCTGGCGCCCGCAAACCTGCTTCGCGCGGAAGAAGCAAAGGTAGAAACGCAGCTGCAGCAGGCTCCCGCTGCCGCCAATCTCTCGTCGCAGAGCCAAGCCGAAGTCGATTCGCGCATTCAGTCGATTCTTGCACAGTACGGCAGCCGGTTGTCTGACGCGCAAAAGACCGACCTGCGCAGGCTGGCCACGGAAGCACAGCCGCCGCTCGACCGGCTGCGGGCTTTCACCGTAGCCAACGGCGACGGGCCGGCCCTTTACTTAAAGCCCTTGATCGAACGCGAGAAACCTCCAGCGGCCAAGTCCTCGGCTCCCGCAGCGGCGACCGCGGCGAAGAAATCCTGAGGAGCGAGCGGATGCCCGGCGAAGAAATCTTCTATCTTTCGGTCACAGAACTCGCAAAACGGATCGAATCCAAAAAACTTTCGCCTGTGGAGTTGACGCAACTTTATCTCGACCGCAGCCAAAAGTTCGGCCCGCGCTTCAACGCTTACGCCCTTCTGAATCCGGAAACCGCGCTGGAGCAGGCGAAAGCCGCGGAAAAAGAGATCCAGCACGGACATTACCGCGGGCCTCTGCACGGCATGCCGTATGCGGCCAAAGATTTGCTGGCCGTCAAGGGACAGACAACCACCTGGGGCGCAAAGCCTTATGCGAACCAGGTTTTCGACTACGACGCCACGGTGATCGAGCATCTCCATCGTGTCGGCGCAGTGTTGCTCGGCAAAGCGGCGATGATCGAGCTTGCGGGCGGCATGGGCTATCGCTTCGCATCCGCATCGCTGCAAGGCGAGGCCAAGAACCCATGGGACACCAGCTGCTGGACGTGCGGGTCGTCTTCCGGTTCCGGAGCAATTGTTGCCGCCGGGCTCGCGGCGTTCGCGATTGGGACAGAAACGTGGGGCTCGATCGTTTGTCCCTCCGCCTATTGCGGCGTGAGCGGGCTACGGCCAACCTATGGCCGGGTCAGTCGCTACGGAGCGATGGCCCTTGCGCCGTCCATGGACAAGATCGGGCCGATGGCACGGTCCGCGGAAGATTGCGCGCGCATCTTTGCCGCCATCGCCGGCCACGACCCGAAAGATCGCGGCACTTTGCCGGTCGATAGAGCCGCGTTCACCTACTCGCCATCGATGGAATTGCGTTCGCGTCCCTTGAAGCTGGGTTGGCTGACGAATGCGTGGAAAACGCTGGATGCCGGCGTGGCGAAACCGGTCGCGGCGGCAGAACGCGTGATCAAGAAATTCTTTCCGGGCACGAAAGAGGCGAGCTTGCCGGTAGGGCCGTGGGAAGATGCGGGGAATATTGTGGTGGCCGTGGAAAGCGCTGCGTCCTTTCGACCGTTGATTCGTTCGGGCAGCGTGAGCGAGCTGGCCGATCCGTTGGGACAAATCGCCGGCTACGTGAATGAACAATTTTCGGCCGCGGACTATCTCCAGGCTCTGAAGGTACGCGAGATCCTGCAAAAGAAAATGGATGCGCTGTTCGAGTCCTTCGATGTGCTGGTGACGGCTTCCCAACCGGTGGCGGCGACGCCTCTGGAGCTGAATCTCGAAACCGGACTGGTCTTCCCGGACCCGTTGGGAGGCATTGGCAATCTGTGCGGCCTTCCCGCACTGTCCGTCCCATGCGGATTCACGGAGAAAAATCTTCCGGTTGGGTTGCAGTTTGTGGCAAAAGCCGGCGACGACATTGCTGTAATTCAGGCGGGGCGGACTTTTCAGCTGCACACGGACTGGCACAAAAGACATCCGAAGATTCATTGATTCATTGCTTGGCGTGTCAAAACCGAAAGACCAAGGGGAGTCCTAAGAGCGTTTCAAGAGCTCTTTCACCGCGCGGAGAAGCGCGGAACGGCTGAAGGGTTTTGTCAGCAGGCGGACGGAAGAATCACTCAGCGCGGAGTTCAAGGCCGCGCCATCACTGTAGCCGGACATGTAGAGCATTCGAAGATTTGGGCGTATCTCGCGCAGGCGGAGGGCAAGCTCTTGCCCGGTGATTCCCGGCATCACCATGTCGGTGATGAGGAGGTCGATGTCGCCCTGATGTTTTTCCACCAAGCCGACGGCTTCCGTGCCGTCCTTTGCCTCGAGAACGGTATAACCGCCGGATTCGAGGAATTCGCGGGCAACTTCTCGCACATCTTGTTCGTCCTCGGCAAGAAGAATGGTTTCGGTGCCACGCGGGGCATCGGAGACGGTTAGCGCCGTCCCCGGCTGGTCGAGAGGCTGATCGATTCGCGGAAGGTAGATTTTGAAGGAAGTTCCGCGGCGCAGTTCGCTGTACACCCAGATGAAGCCGCCGCTCTGCTTCACCACGCCGTACACGGTGGCCAAGCCCAGGCCAGTGCCCTTGCCCTGTTCCTTGGTGGTGAAAAAAGGCTCAAAAATGCGGGCTTGCGTTTCGGCGTCCATGCCGATGCCGTTGTCCGAGACGGCGAGGAGAACGTAGCGGCCCTGGCGCACGATCGGATGCACGTCGTTATAGGTGCTGTCGAGATCGGTGTTCGATGTCTCGATCAACAGTTTGCCGCCGCCCGGCATGGCGTCGCGGGCATTCACCGCCAGGTTCATGATGACCTGCTCCATCTGGCCGGCGTCCGCGCGAATGGCGCCCAGATCCGGGGCGGTTCGAATGACCAGCTCGATGTCCTCGCCGATCAGGCGGGGAAGCAGCTTGCCCATGTCCTCGACGACGTCGTTCAAATTCATCACGCGCGGCTGAAGCACCTGCATACGACTGAAGGCCAGAAGCTGGCGTGTCAGCGAAGAAGCGCGGTCCGCGGCGCGCTCGATCTGTTCAATCTTGCGTTTGGCCTGATCGGCCGAAGGGAGGTTGTTCAACAACAGCTCCGTGTGGCCCTTGATTACCATCAGCAGATTGTTGAAGTCGTGGGCGACGCCGCCGGCCAGCCGTCCGACGGCTTCCATTTTTTGCGACTGACGAAGCTGCTGTTCGAGAAGATGGCGTTCGGTGATGTCCTGTGCCACCAGCAGGTGCACGCGCTTCCCGTCGTAGTTGAGTTCGTGCGCGATGGTCTCGACCTTGATCACCTTGCCATCTTTTTTGCGATGTCTCCAATTCCCATGGTGCCGTGGCTCGCCGTCGTGTTCCCGGAGATATTCGAGGAAAGTTGCTTTATCCTCTTCGGGGCGCAAATCCAGAACGCTCATATTCCGGAATTCCTGCAAGGAGTATCCGTATTGGCGGACAGCAGCGTTGTTTACCTCTAGAAATCGCAGTGTTTCCGGATCGACGACCCAGGTTGGGAGCGGGTTGCTGCTAAAGAGCAACCGGAACATTTCTTCTTTCTTCCGAAGGGCTTCTTCTGCACGGCGACGCTCGATGGCCAGGGCGATGTGCCCTCCGACTGAATCCAGGAACTCCAGATCGCGCATGTCGTAGGCGTTTTCATTTTCGTAATGCTGTACGACGAGCACGCCGATGGTGGCGTTGGGTGTCTTGAGCGGGACACCAAGCCATGCCGGCGCGGGCGAACCTACGAGTTCCACTTCTCCCTGCGCCGCCAGCCGGTCAAATTCGCTCTGCGGGATGAGCATCGCCGATCCGGTACGGAACACGAACGCTGTGCAGCTCCGGCCAACTCTTTGTGGCGGAGGGGCAACGTCCACTTGATCGACAAAAAACGGAAAGGTGAAAGAGTCGGTCACCGCATCATGTAACGCGACAAAACAATTGTCCGCGGAGAGAACTTTTTTCAGTGCCTGGTGGATGCCCGCGAGTAATTCATCCAGGTTTGCCGTTTCATTGAGCGAATGAACGACCTCAGAGATCACCTGGCGCTCCGACTCCATGCGTTGCTGGTCGGTGACATCACACAGGCTGACGGCGATTCCCTCGACGCCTGGAACACTGGTCAAATCGCGGGACTTCGCCTCAAACCACCGCCAGCTGCCGTCCTTGCACTGCATCCGGCAGCGCCAGGTGGACGATTTTGGGCCTTGGCTGAATTGCTCGCGAAGGTGACCGCGGATCACGCCGGAATCGTTCGGATGAAAGAGGGACGCCAGCGAATTACCCGAAAGCTCCTGCGCGGGACGGCCAAGAATTTGCCGGCTGCTCGGACTCGCATAGGCGATAATTCCGTCCAACGTGACAAGGAAGATGAGTTCGCAAACGGAGTCCAGGAGCGTGGAAAGCAGCTCCGGGCTCAAGAGGGCGGTTTGTTCGGAAGGCGCCTGTTGTGACATGGGACCGCTGCTCGCGACACCAGCCTGCGCAGAGAGCACCGCGGGCGAGGGTGAGTCCTCAATCCTCCGTTAGAAATTTGCGTGCGAAAAGGCCGGATCACGGACGCGCCGGACCATTTTCATCTTACGAAATCCCTGTGCCCGGGAGGGCTGGTCTTTGGGAGAGTGCCGCGAAACGATGACTGTACGAAAGGACAGGTACACCGGTGGACAGGCGCCTTTTCCAGCCGCGTGGCGCGTGCTACGCTCCATCCCCTGCCGGGCCGTGCCGGGTCATCGGCGAGAACTCTTCGAAATATGATCCGCGAGCCCAGTCTTGGAGGTGATTTCGGAATGCACGAGATATGGAAAGACATGTTCGTCATGGGACTTCCCTTGCTGGAGAAGATCCTCCGGCCCGTCATTGTCTACATTTTTCTTGTCATCAGCCTTCGGCTTTCTGGAAAGCGGGAGCTCGTTCAGCTGAACCCGTTCGACTTGGTGGTCTTGTTGACGCTTTCGAACACCGTGCAAAACGCCATCATTGGCGAAGACAACAGCGTTCTGGGCGGGCTCATCGGAGCTACTTCCCTGCTGCTCACTAACTATCTGGTGGTGCGTTTTCTTTATGACCATCGGAAGATCGACCAGATCGTGGAAGGAAGCGCCGACGTTTTGATCGAGAACGGCAAATTGCGAACGCAACACCTCAAAAAAGAATTGATCACCATGGCGCAACTGGAAGCGGCCGCCCGCAAGCAGGGCTTCGCGTCACTCCGTGAAGTGGAGCAGTGCATTCTCGAACCGGGCGGAACGCTTACGTTTCTCGGCAGGAAACCAAGCGGCGAGGACGTGAGGCACCAGGAGTTGCTCGGGCGTTTGGAACTTCTGGCGCAAGAACTCGCCGCGCTGCGCGGATCTCAACCGCCGGCGAGAGCGTAACTCAATGCATGACGAAGCCCATCACAGCTAGCACGATTCCAACCGCCGCGATAAGCATGCCTCCGAACCAATAGGCCTTGCGTTTGGTCAGCAGGGTAATCGAACAAATGACGAGTCCGATGGCTAAAAATTCCGCTGCGGCATCAAAGCGGTCCGCCTGATTGCCGGCGCGGTCGCGTTCGTCTTCCAACTTCTTCGCCTCGTTCGAGACATCCTCTTTGTCGCTCTCGTAGTGCTCGACTTCCTTGGCGTATTTCTCTTTAAGTTTGTCGCCTTTTTCTTTGTCCATGGACGCCACGAGGTTGACAATGTCGGAAAACCCGTGTGCTTCGTGCAGCCGGATGCTTTTCGCCTGGTATTGCGTCCAGCGGCTGGCAGCGCGCGTCTCAAAGCGCAGGGATTCCGTGTGCGCGCGATGGCTCAGCAGCGATACCGTGGCCAACAGCACGGCCATGATCGATACGGTAAGCGACACCGGCAACACCATCGGATCGTTATCGTGTCCGTGATGACTCTCGGGAAGTTCTATGCCTTCGCTCATTCCTTCTCTCTCCCTTTGAAGTTAGCCAATGGATTCCGCGGCGATCGCCTGAAGGGACTCTCTCGCAGCGGCGATGGTGCGATCGATGTCGGCAGGAGTGTGCGCAGCGGAGAGGAACGCCGCTTCGAATTGTGAAGGCGCAAGAAAAATCCCGCGATCCAACATCTCGCGAAAAAACTTCGCGTACCGCTTAGTGTCCGAGAGTTTGGCACCGGTGTAATTCCGCACCGGCTTGTCGCAAAAGAAAATTGTGGAAAGAGAACGGGCAGTATTGAGCTGCGCGGGAATGTTCGCCTTAGCCAGTTCGCTTCGTAGGCCGTTCACAAGTTTTTCGGCCATGCGTTGCAAGCCTTCGTAGAGTCCCGGCTGCGACAATTGCTTCAATGCCGCGATGCCAGCCCGCATGGCTAACGGATTTCCCGCCAGAGTTCCAGCCTGATACACCGGACCCAAAGGCGCGACTTGATTCATCAGTTCCGCGCGCCCTCCATAAGCCGCGACGGGCACGCCTCCGCCGATGATCTTCCCGAGCGTCGTCAGGTCCGCCTCGATCGCGTATAGTTCCTGGACCGATCCATTCCGCAGGCGAAATCCAGTAATCACTTCATCGACAATCAGCAACGCGCCTTCGCGGCGGGCGATCTCGCGCAGTCCTTTGAGGAATCCGTCCTCGGGAGGGACCACACCCATGTTTGCAGCGATCGGCTCGACGATGACGGCCGCGATTTGCCCACGATGTTTGGAAAACACTTCTTCGACGGCGCGCAGATCGTTGTACGGAACATTCACCGTTAGTGCGGCGAGCGCTTCCGGGACGCCAGGACATTCCGCGATCCCGAGTGTGGCCAATCCTGATCCTGCTTGCGAAAGAAAGCTGTCCGCATGTCCGTGGTAGCAGCCTTCGAATTTGACGATGAAGTCGCGCTTGGTGACTCCCCTGGCCAATCGCACGGCGCTCATCGTGGCTTCGGTACCGCTGGACACGAAACGGATTTTTTCGATAAACGGGATGGCTTGTGTAATGAGCGTCGCGAGCTCCAGCTCCAGCTCTGTGGTCACGCCAAAGCTCGTGCCCTTGAGCGCCTGGTCGGCAATCGCCGCGCCGATCGCGGGATTCGCGTGGCCCAGAATCATCGCTCCCCAAGAGCACACGTAATCGAGCAATTCATTTCCATCGGCGTCGTAGAGAAACTGCCCGTTGCCGCGTTCGATGATCAGCGGCTCGCCGCCGACGGAACGAAACGCCCGGACAGGGCTGTTCACGCCGCCAACTAGGACCTTTTCGGCGCGCTCGAAAATCTCGCGCGAACGCTTGCGCTCGCGTTTCAAGCTTGGTTGTGTTGCGGTCATTTTTTCTCAGCTAAATTAGCACGCCTTCAGCCAGCGTGCGACATCCTTGGCATGGTAGGTGAGGATGATTCCTGCTCCCGCCCGCTGGATCGCGGTAAGAATTTCCAGGACCACGCGTTTTTCGTCGACCCAGCCGTTGCGCGCCGCCGCCTTCACCATCGAGAACTCGCCGCTCACGTTGTAGGCCCCGACTGGAACATCGAATGTATCTCGAACCCTTCGGATAATGTCCAGGTATGGCAGCGCCGGCTTGACCATCACCATGTCCGCGCCTTCGTCCAAATCCAGCGCGACTTCCCGCAACGCTTCGCGCGCATTCGCGGGATCCATTTGATAGCTGCGCCGGTCGCCGAACTGTGGAGCCGACTGCGCCGCTTCCCGGAACGGCCCGTAAAAGCCCGAGCAATATTTCGCGGCGTACGAAAGAATGGCAATGCTTTCGAACTTGTGCTCATCGAGCATATCTCGAATCGCCGCCACGCGCCCGTCCATCATGTCCGAGGGTGCAACGATGTCCGCCCCGGCGCGCGCGTGAGACAGCGCCTGCTTGGCAAGAATGGCGAGCGTAGGGTCGTTCGCCACTTCTCCGTTTTCGATCACGCCGCAGTGCCCATGATCCGTATATTCACAAAGGCAAACATCGGTGATGACCAGCAGTTTCAGGTTAGCTTTGCGAATGGCCTCGATGGCTCGTTGGACCGGGCCATGCGAAAGCAGTGAGCTTGCGCCTTGTGGATCCTTCGTTTCCGGCAATCCAAAAAGAATGATGCCCGGAATCCCCAGCCCTTCGATCTCGCGGCACTCTTCCACAATCTGGTCGGCCGACTGCTGATAGATCCCCGGCATCGAGCTGACTTCCTGCCTTGCCTTCGTTCCCGGGCACACAAACATCGGGTAGATCAGTCCCGCCGTGGAAAGGCGCGTCTCCTGAACCAGGCTCCGCAGGGCCCCGCTGCGCCGCAATCGCCGCGGCCGTTGTGTCGGAAAACTCATCCTTTTTTCACTCCCGCGTGTGGCTGCATGCGTTCTTCCGTGAAATGCATCTCCAGTGCTTCGAGAATGTACGCCGTGCTGGTATCGGCCGAGGCGAAGATGCGGCGCACTCCGGTTTTTCGCAAAGCGTTCGCGGTGACGGGTCCGACCGCTGTCAGAGCCATTGTATGCTCAAGTGCGTTCAGTTTTCCTTTGCCGATCAACTCCTCAAAATGTTGCACTGCGGAAGGGCTAAAGAAAAGAATCGCATCCGCCTCACCGCCAGCCACGTTTTGCAAGGTTCGCTGATCGACATCCGCAGTGTGCAGCGTCCGATAGGCGATCACTTCCGTAACTTTCGCCCCGCGCCGCTTCAACGCCGCCGGCAAATCCGGATTCGCGCGATCGCTCCGCGGCAAAAGCACTTGCCGATCCCTCAGGCGCTCTCCCAACTCCGCGGCCAGCGCCACACCACTGTGACTCTCTGCCACATAAGCGACTTTGAGCCCGGCTGCCTCAGCAGCCTGAGCGCTCACCGGCCCAACCGCTGCGACTTGAGGCTTGTGCTTTTCTTGAACCATGGTGCGTCCGAGCGATTCGCAGCGTGCCGAAACCGCGCGCACGGCTTGCGCGCTTGTAACGATCATCCAGTCAAAATCCTCCATTTTCTGAATCGCGGCATCCAGCAGGCTGAAATCTTCGGGGTCACCAAAGGAGATCAACGGCAAAACCACAGGGATGGCTCCGCGCGACGATAGCTCTTTCGAAAGCGCCTCACACTGCGCCGCAGCCCTTGTAATCACGATGCGCTTCCCTGGCAAAGCGCTTTGCATTGCTTCAGCCACGCCCACGGCTCACTTCCT
>Ga0187805_10000972_pt1 | contig 10135 bp, 6 predicted proteins | sample NC_wetland_sal_i_6_FD_132965 | JGI IMG/M metagenome (GOLD analysis project Ga0187805, IMG submission 132965) | Wetland sediment microbial communities from Neuse River Estuary, North Carolina, USA - Control_5 | ecosystem: Environmental > Aquatic > Freshwater > Wetlands > Sediment | place: USA... | reverse complement strand
GCAGGCAGGCGCGCGGATGGCCAGGAACATTCTGGCCGGCGGCGCAAGCGAAAGAGACGCGACGGAGTTGCTCAAGCAACAGTTCGGATTCAGCACGAACCAGGCGCGGGCGGTGATCCAGGAAGCGGGCGCCGTGGGCGAGGGCGAGGGCTATACGATCGCGAAGGCGCGGATATTGCGAGGACAGATTTATGGCGCGGCGGACCGCGCGGAGGCGGCTGAAAACTTTCGCGAAGCGGCGCGGCTGAGGACGCAGGCCGGCGCGGTGACGGACGCCATGAAGGACCGGGCGCTGGAACTCGATCCCAAGGGGCGGCTCGCGGAGGATTTCAATCGCGCGGACGCGGGATACGCGCAGGCGCGCGAGGACGAGCGCGTGCTGCGGCCGCTGGCCGAGGCGGTGGAAGGCGATCGGACGCCTTCGGCGGAGAAGTTTCAAAAAGCGTGGGACGGATTGACGGCGGCGCAGAAAAATTCGCTGAAGAGGCTGGCGGAAAACGCGGGGCTCGACCTGAAGGGCCTCGAAAGCGAATCGAAGATTTCCGGAACGGTGCTGCGCGGGGCGGGGAAGGCCAGCGGCTCGCGCAATATGTTTCGCCGGTTCCTGATGGCGAGGCTGACGGCCGCGGGACTGGTCGGCGGCGCCGGGGCTGGCGCGGTTTACTACGGCGGAAAGAAGGGGAAGCTATCGCCGAACGTGCGAGCCATCCTCTATCCGGCGGGAGCGCTGCTGGGCTATGGAGCGGCGGACCTGGCAAGCCCGATTTTGGCGCGGGAGGCGGCGCTGGACGTGCTCGATCAGCTTCCCCAGGCCGGAAGGATTTCCGGATATGGCGCGACGGCGCCGGCGGTGACGCAGGGGCGGCTGGCGGCGGAGAGCGACGCGCGATATCGGGATCTCTTTCCCGAGCAGGATCGGCTGCTGCTGCCGGCGGGTCCGGTCCATGGGCCGGAGGGGGCTGCATCCTGGACGATCGCGGAGCCTGGCGAAGAGATGCCGGGGCGCGAAACTCCGTTGCGAGGGCCGGCTGGAAAGATCGCTCCGGGAAAAATCCAGACCTACACCGACAGCAACGGCGTTACGTGGGCGGAGACGGCGGACGGCGTGAGAGTTTCGATAAAGCCGGATGCCACCGTGGGTGAAGTAAGGCAGGCGATTAAGAAGCAGCGCGCGATGCAAAACGAAATTCGCGGGGGCGTAGCGGCGCGCAAGCGTCCGAACCGCGAGCCGGGCGAGGAATAGTTATCGCGCGAACAGGCGGGTGAGAAGCGCGCCGACGAGGCCGCAAGCGGCGAGGCCGGGAAGAAGCCACGAGGACTGAAAGGGCCTGCGGCTCCATTTGTGGTAAGCGGCGATGCCGAGCATCAATGCGAAGGCTGAGACGAAGCCCGTGGCGATATCGGCGGCGATCTGCGCGACGGCGCAGGGCCAGTCGCCGGTGATGAATGTGGCGGCGGCGAGAGCGGACGTGACGAAGTAGGGCGTCGAGGCGAAGCGCCAGAAGGAGCGGCGGATGGGGGCGACGACGCGCGCGACGGGGCGAGAGTGAGCGAGAGCGTACGAAAGCAGGGAAATGATCATGGGGTTTGGGGGCGGCAGGGGGAGCGCGGCGTCCTTGGGAACGCCGCAATGGCGAGAGGATAGCAGTTCCGCGGGGCGAGTCAAGAGTTAATTTCATGAAAAAATTTGCGGTGATTCTGGCGCTCGTTCTGGGCGCGGCGGGGATGGTGCGCGCGCAGGGGACACTCGTCGCGGGAGAAGTGCGGACGACGGCGGGGCCGGTGGCTCCCGGCGCGACGGTGACGGTGTGCAGCTACAACGGAGCGCAGTACGCGGGCGCGACCTATACGGGGCCGATTCCCTGCACGCCCAAAGTGACGATTTACAACGAGCCGACGCTGATGGTGACGCAATCGAATCCGATCACGGCGAACCAGCGCGGAGAGTTTTACTTCTACGTGAACGCGGGGAGCTACACGATCACGGTGCAGGGACCGGGGATCGTGGCGAAAGGATTCGAGGCGATCCCCGCGTGCGTGCCGAACAGCCCGAACGCGAGCTGCGGAGGAGGCGGCGGAACGGGGAACGTGACGACGACGCCGAGCGGAGGCGTGACGCAGTACATCACCCAGCAGGCGGGCACGGTCTTCGGGGCGAACCTCGCGGAGTTCGGGCAGATCAACGGAGTGTGCTACGCGGACCTGCAAGGGCTGGGCGACTGGGGAGCGGACGTCAACGCGTGCTTCACGCAGGCGGGGAACAGCGGGACGGGCACGGTGATCGTGGACGCGCGCGGCTTCACGGGATCGAACAGCTCGACGACGCACATCACGATTCCTCCCGGAGGAGTGCTGCTGTGGGGGAGCGGGCAACTGACGATTTCCGATAGCGGGACGAATGACGCGATCGAGCTGACGGGAGACGGCGCGAGCATCTACGGATACCAGGAAAGCGGCGTGGCTTCGACGCCCAGCGGCTTTCAGACGTTCAACACGTCGGGATTCATCGCCTGCGGGATACCGGGATGCACGACGATCAAAAATCCGAGCACGACGAAGAAGCTGAACTACGCGCACATCCAGGGGATGTACCTGGCGGCGAATGGGGCGAACTCGACGGTGATCAACATGACGTCGATCGGGCACTCCGTGGTGCAGGAAAACAGCATCGTCCTGGGCGCGGGGGGATCGAGCTACGGGATCTACATCAACACCTCGACGTCGGTGCTGGACAGTGGAGACTCGAAATTCTTCCACAATAATTTCTCGCCGCAGAGCGCGGGCGACACGTGCATGCTGGTCGAGGGAATTTCGAACGCCGATGTGATCGAAAACAACGTCTGCTCGCTGCCGCACGTAGGCTCGACGGTGACGGGGTTCCAATTCCAGAAGGACACGGCGGGAACGCCGAATTACCCCAACAACGAGGAGATTTACGGGAACGACTGCTCGAGCGCGTCGGCGAGCTTCGGGCAGATCTGCTACAACATCGTGAACGCGAAGAGCCTGACGATGGGGCCAAACAACCGCTGCGAGCACGTATATGCCTGCGTGCAGTTTCCGGTGGATGGGAGCGCGACGGGGATCCACCTGGTGGACCCCTACCTGAGCCTGAGCAACACAATCCAGGTTGAGCCGAACGAACCGACCAGCTCGATGCAGGCGATCGACAACACGAGCGAGAACTGGACGCCCTCGATCCACTACGGATTTTCGGATTTTGGAGGGCCGAACCTCGTGGGGAACGCGGGGTTCGAGGGGTGGAAGGATTCGACGGACCTCTTCTATTGGGGAGCGGTGACGGGGACGAGCATCAACCAGGCGGGAAGCGGAATCATCGCGCAAAACGCGAGCTCGGGATCGCCGGCGGCGGACATCTACACGCAGGGAACCTACAACGTGGCGATCGGAGACAACGCCACGGCGGGGCTCGGGATCAACTCGGCGTGCATCCAGGTGGACGCGACGAAAAATTATACGCTGGCTTTCCGGATCGCGGCGGCTTCGACTTCGATCAAGTTCCGGCCCGGCATCCGGCTCTATACGGATGCGAACTGCACGGAGGCGGACCGCATCACGAACGTGGCGGAAAACGCGCGGGTGCTGGCGCGGGCGAATTACATGGGGAAGTCGAGCCTGGCGGGCGCATCGGGCGCCTACAACTGGCAATCCACGAACGCTTCATTGACCTACAACAACGGGATCAACTGCAACTGCAACGTGACGGGCGCGGACTGGACGCTGGACACGGCGAACGTCTGGAGGCCGACAAGGAACTACGCGATCACCTTCCGGATCGCGAACGCGGGGTACTCGAGCGGAGACTCGGGCGTGGCGCACTCGATGCGCGTTTTTATTTTGGAGAACACTGCGGCGAACCCGAACGTGATTTACGTGGACGACGTGATTTTGTCGCAAGGGGCGATCTCGGACGACGTGACGGACGCGGCGCCGCTGCGGGATTCGGGGCCCGGGGCGACGCAGACGGAGTACGGAAGCCTGACAACGAACGGGCTGCAGCCGCTCGTGCCGGGGACGAGCCCGATCGGAGCGACGGGCGCTCCCTGGGCGGATCTGTTTCTGGGCACGAGCACGACGGACTACGGACACTTCAGCTTATCGAATTTGACGACGAACCAACTGTGGACCTTTCCCAATGCGAGCGGCGGGATCCCGATCCTGACGACGGTAAGCCCCGTGAACGGGCACTGCGCGCAGCTGGGGGTGAGCGGCGGAAATTTCACGCTGGCGGACGCGGGAGCGGCGTGCGCGGGGGGAACGGTGTTCGTGGCGGCTTTCGGGACGAAGACGGCGAACTACACGCTGACGACCTCGGACGGAACGATCGAGATGACGGGCACGACGGCGTCGCAGCAGATCACGGTGCTGCACAGCCTGCCGGCGTCGGGGAAGGCGCAGATCAATTTGCTGATCAACGACTCGACGCAGACGTGGACGGTGGCGTGCGATTCGGGAAACATCAACGGCTCGGCGTCGGTGACGCTGGCAGCGAACGCTTCGGGATTTGTGACGGGAGACGGCACGAACTGCTGGATGATCAGCGGCGGGTCGGGAAGCGGAGCGAATCTGGCGCTCTCGAATTTGTCCGCGGTGGCGATCAATACGCCGCTTCTGCCGGGGTCGGTGAACACGGTGGATGCGGGATCGAGCGCGAAGCCCTTTAGGAATTTCTACGTGGGAACGACGGCGAACCAGGCGGCGGAGCTGGACGGCAGTCTGCTGACGGGAAACCGCCTGATCAAATTTCCGGACGCGGCGGGAACGGTGATGCTGACGGCGACGGCGGTGGCGGCGGGGCAGATGCCGGGGCTGACGGGGGACGTGACGACGTCGGCGGGAGCGGTGGCGACGACGGTGGGAAAGATCCAGACGAACCCGATCACGATCACTTCGATTCAGCCCTACGACATCCTGCAGGAAAACGCGGCCGGGACGGCGATCGTGAACACACCCGGGCTGGCGTGCACGGACGCGCAGACGGGGACGACGTACACGGTGGTGGCGGCGGACCGCGGCTGCGTGGTGATGGCGACGAACAGCGGAGGGCAGGCCTATACGCTGCCGCAGGCGGGGACGACGGGATTCGGAAACAATTTTTATACGACGATCGCGAACCTGCCGAACGGGACGACGCCCGCAACGGGCGCGGTGACGGTGACGACGTCCACATCGGTGTTTGAAAACCTGCCGGGGCAGCCCTCGGCGTTCGTCCTGAACCAGAACCAGCGGGCCTATCTGTGGTCCGCGGACAACGCGAACTGGTGGGTGCTGATGGTTTCGGAGCCGCCGACGACGGGAACGCAGTACGAATTCGGGGTGACGGGAAGATCGAGCGCGGAGGGATCGAGCGGTTCGCCGATCACCATGATCACGACGCCGGCGGCTCCGGCGACGGCGGGATACACGGTGCATGCGTCGCTGAGCTGCGACACGACGGTGAGCGCGGCCTACATCACCTTCACCTACAGCTGGACGGACCCGAGCGGGACGGCGCAATCGGTGACGACGAGCCACGCGCTGTGCACGACGCTGGGGGCGTCGAGTTCCCAGGCGGTGGACGCTTCGATCAACGTGGAAGAGGGGACGGCGATCACGTGGTACACGGCGATATCGGGCGCGGCGGTTTACACGCTGCACATACGGCTGGAGGGCGGATGGTAAGAAGGTTTCTGCTGGCCGTGGTTTTTCTGCTGAGCGCGCCGCTCGCGCGGGCGCAGAGCATCACGATCCAGAACCTGACGGGATCGGCGGTGACGAACGCGCCGATATCGGTGGGGCAGCCATTCAAGAAGGGGGACATCACGAATTATCCCCAGGCCTCGATCGCCGGGACGCTGGTGCTGACGCAGGCGGACGTGAAGAACCGCTGGCCGGACGGCTCGGTGAAATTCGCGATCGTGAGCTTCATTTTGCCGTCGCTCGCCTCGAATGCGGGCGTGACGGTGACGTGGGCGAACCAGAGCACGGGAAATAATACGGGATATCTTTCGCAGCCGGCGATGCTGGGAAGCGGCTACAACTTCGACGGGCAGATCCAACTGACGGGGACGGCGAGCCACAACATTTCCGCGCGGGCGATTTTGACGGCGGCGGGAGCGTGCGCGAATCCGGGAGCGGGAGGCCTGGACCAAAGTTCATTTGAATGCAGCTACTGGCTGCAGGGGCCGATCGTTACGGCCGTCATCCTGGAGGACCGGCTGGGGCGAAGCTTCGACGTGAACACGGACGGAGGCTCGGGCAACCCGCTCCACCCGATTTTCGAGGCGTGGTTTTATCCGCAGGGGAACCTGGTGCAACTGGGGTACACGCTGGAAGATTCGTGGGCGTCGACGACGGCAGCGAATTCGGCGCGGGACCAGACGTACAGCCTGGTGCTGACGGGAGGGAACACCGCGCCGGCGACGGAATATTCGAACGGGTCGTTCACCGAGATCACGCGGTCGAGGTGGCACAAGACATTCTGCGTGAACGGAGCGGGAGCGGGGCAGGCGAACCGCTGCGGGCCGCTGCTGCACGTGGACCACAACTGGGGATACTGGGCGACAACGAAATTTCTGCCGCACTGGGACACGACCCTGCAGATCGCGAACTCGAAAATCGCGAGCGAGTACAGCGGCCTGCTGAGCGGAGGCGTGCCGCCTATCCAGGGAAACTCGAGCGGGGTGGCGTATTTTCCGAAAGGGCTGAACGCGCCCGGCTCCGCGGAGTTTCACGGGCCGCTGACGACCTGGGACATCATTTACCTGATGAGCCAGTGCGACGCGGGGAATTCGACGGCGACGGGCTGCGGGAACGGTTCGGGCGGAGACATGGAATCGGTGATGCTGGCGAACGCGGACCTGGGAGGAAGGATCCCGTACTTTTTCAGGGAAGCGGACAACGGCGCGGGGCACGGACAATATTTCGACGCGCCGAGCGATCACTATGGGACGCAGGGCAGGGTGATCTCGATCAACGCGCGGACGCAGATTTCGCTGGACGCGGTGGCGAACACGGTGGGGCAGTGCAACGTGAACTACAGCGCGGACTACATCAATTTTGGGGGCGGCGGCGAAGACACCGATAGCTGGGACACGGATACCTCGCACTGGCCGAATCTGGCGTACGCGAGCTACCTGACGACGGGGCAATACGCCTACTACGAAGAGCAGATGATGCAATCGGCCTACGCGATCGCGGACAGCCCTGGGACGCGCGCCTGCTACTACGGAACGGCGAGCTCGCGGGGCGCGGCGCTGGGATACTGGCAGGCGGACCAGGAGAGGCAGCAGGACTGGACGGCGCGGGAAAACGCGATCGGGGCATTCATCGCGGTGGATAGCACGCCGGAAAAGGCGTACTTCACGGACAAACTCAGCGGAAATTTGGCGGTGTGGGAAGGGTCGCACGGGATCGGCTGCGACATACCGGGCACGGGCGTGCAGGAGCCCTACTGCGGGAGCTCGGGGAGCTACTACGCGGAGGGAACGACGGTGCGGACCGGAGTGCCCTGGAGCGGGACAACGCTGGGATCGTGGACGGCGGGGATTTGCTCGGGGCCGCAAAACTGCTACGTGGCGAACGCGCCGCTGAACCAGAGCGGGCCGAACGTGCCGGCCTCGGCGAACTCGAACTTCATGAACGCGTACAGCGCGCTGATCATCGGGTGGGTGAACGATTTCGGGTTTTGTCCGGGAAGCTGCGCGATGCTGCAGTACGTCGCCAACCGCTACATCAACGTGGCGCTGAACCCCGCGGCGAACAAATACGATCTGCAGGACTACGTCTATCCGACGCTGGACGCGAGCGGAAACCAGATCACGAGCTGGACGGAGAACCAGACATTCTACGCGGGGCATGACTCGGGATGGTTCCCGTGCTCGGGGATTTCGATTGACGAGGGGTACGGGCAGGAGGGGATGGCGATTCTGGCGTACGCCTACGGGCTCACGTCGGGCGGCTATTCGGGGGCGGCGGCGTACAACGCGGTGCGGTCCACGATCGGGTGCATCAACAATTCGCCGGGAAACGACTTTGCTTCCGGCAGCCCGAAGTGGGACATCACTCCGGAAAACGCGGGAGGGATACCCTCCGGGATCGGATGGAGCGATCTGGGCAGCGCGACGCAACTGCAGGGCGCGGCGCAGGATACGTGCCCTCCCAACGGCTACGGCGGAGACCCCTATCAATTCGATTCGAACTGCCGGAACGTGGAAGCGGCGTGGTCCGGCGCGGCGATGGACCAGAAGCGCCAGCGGCTGATCATTTTCGGAGGCGGGCACGCGGATTATTTCGGGAACGAGCTGTACTCGGTGAATCTGGCGTCGAGCCCGGTGACGCTGACGCGGCTCGACAATCCGACGGTGCCGACGAACTACGGAGACGCGAGCATTTCTCCGGTGATCCCGCTGAGCTGCACGAATTTCTCGAACTGCTTTCCGAACTCGCGGCACAGCTACGGCGGGTTGAGTTATCTGGAGAACACGGACCAGATGCTCGTCTTCGGGGGAGGCGCGGCGGGGAACGCGGGAGGGTACACGATTGACACCTGGCTGCTGGACATGGGGACGCTGACCTGGCACCAGGAGCACGGAACGGGCGTGCCGAACTTTTCGGACGTGCCGATGACGGCCTACGACGTGAACACGGGGCGGACGTACATGGTGAACTCCGGGGGAAACTTTTTCGGCTACTACAACTACTCGGGGGATTCGTGGGTGACGCTCAATAACAACGCGAGCGTGCAGATCTACGAATCGGCGGTGGTGGATTCGACGAACAAGCTGTTCGTGGCCATCGGCGGGGGAGACATCTACTGGTTCGACATTTCGGGGAATGATCCCACCTACGCGCAGCACACGATCACTTCGGCATCGGGCTGCTCGGCGATCATCGGGCTTTCGTATTCGGGAGTGGCGTATGACGAGGTGGGAAAGCAGATTGTGATCTGGCCGAACGGCGGAGGCACGGTTTATTTCCTGAACACGAATACCTGGACGTGCACGAGCCAGACGTTTTCGGGAGGGCCGGGAAGCGGCGAGGCGAATGGCACGCACGGGCGGTTCCGTTACGTGAGGGCGCAGGATGCGTTCGTGCTGGCGGCGACGCCCGATCAGGACGTGTGGGGGCTGAGACTGAGGGCGGGGTCGGGACCGCCGCCTCCTCCACCGCCGCCGCCGCAGCCGGAGCCGCCATCGGGGCTTGCGGCGACGGTGCGATGAGACGGGGACGCGAGGGGTGAGGCGTGGTGGAAACGGACAGGGAAATTCTGGGCAGGATCGACGAGCGCGTGCGGAGCCTGCACGCGGAGCTGGTGGGAGGCGATGGGCGCGAGGGAAGGGTGACGCAGATCGAGAAGAGGCAGGAGGAGCACGGGAAGCAGATCGCGTTCTGGCGGGGAGCGATCGCGGTGCTGGCAATTCTGATCGTCGCTTTCGGGGGCACGGTGCTTCTGCTATTGAGGGCAGCACACTGACGGGGCCGGTGCGGGCGGAGATCCCGAACTGGAGCGACTGGCAAAAAGCGCTGCGGGCGCGACGGCCGCAGATGGAATTTTCATTCGGCAAACAATGAATCCTCCGGAAAATCTGGTCGAGCTCGCGAAGAAGATCGCGGGCGAGGTGGGCGTCGACGGGGCGCTGGTGTGCGCGGTCGTCGAAAAGGAATCGTCGTGGGAGACCTGGGCGATCCGGTACGAGCCGGCGTTTCGCGCGCGGTACGTGGCGCCGCTGGAGCTGCCGCCGACGGCGGAGATCGCGCGATCGATGAGCTGGGGTCTGATGCAGCTGATGGGGCAATCGGCGCGGGAGCTGGGGTTCAATGGCCCGCTGCCGCAGATCTGCGATCCGGCGACGGGACTGCTGTGGGGCGCGAAGAAATTGGCGCGGGTGATCGAGGATGCGCACGGCGACGTGGCGGTGGGGCTCGAGCTATGGAACGGCGGCGCGGACCCGAAATACGCCGCGGACGCGATGGCGCGGATGAAAAATTACGAATGAGCGGCGGGGTGCCATCGCTGACGGGCCTGCAGGCGAAGGGGTTGCGGCTGAGCGTGCCGGCGGAGATGAAGCAGCCGGAAAATCTGAAGCGTTTCACGACGGAGGAAAAAACATGAAGCATGGGATGATGTTGTGCG
>Ga0187805_10000971_pt1 | contig 10140 bp, 9 predicted proteins | sample NC_wetland_sal_i_6_FD_132965 | JGI IMG/M metagenome (GOLD analysis project Ga0187805, IMG submission 132965) | Wetland sediment microbial communities from Neuse River Estuary, North Carolina, USA - Control_5 | ecosystem: Environmental > Aquatic > Freshwater > Wetlands > Sediment | place: USA... | reverse complement strand
GCGATCACCCGGGCGCCGCAGGAGACGGCGTGCTGGACGAGCATGCCGCCGGTGACGCCGCCCGCGCCGTGCACGAGGACCGTCTGCCCGGCCTGCAGGTGCAGGCCGTCGACGATCGCCTGGTCGGCGGTGAGCGCCGGGACGGCCGCCGCCGCGGCCGCCGCCGCGGACACGCCCGGCGGGACCGGCGCGACGTCGGCGGCGGGCACCAGGAAGCTCTCCGCCCAGCTGCCCTGCTCGCGCAGCGGCATCGAATGCGTGGCCACCAGCGTGCCCACGCCGATGTCCTTAACGCCGTCGCCGACGGCTGTCACCACCCCGGCGGCCTCGACGCCGAGTGCCAGGGGCGGCTGGATGCCGGTGTCCCAGCTGCCCGTCCGGACGAACTCATCCCAGTTGCCCACCCCCGCGGCCTGGACGGCCACCAGTACCTCGTCGGCCAGCGGCCGGCGCGGTGCGGGCAGGTCAAGTGGCTCGATAACCGCGCCGAACTGGCGCACCCCCGCGGCTCTCATGTTCCCCCCATGCAAAGCCCGCCTGCTGGCAGCCCGCTCGGCTGCCTGATCACGGGTAGTATCTCACCCGGGAATGGAGCACGATGGCGCCCGATGTTAACGCTCAGCCGAGCAGTCGGTTCGAGGAGCCACCTCGGCGCGCACCCGTGCGTGAAATGCGCGGTTATGCCCCCCGCCAGGTCGATGAGCAGCTGAGGCAGCTCACCGCCGAGCTTCGGGAGGCGCACAGGCAGATCGCCGAGCTCGAGCGCGCGGCAAAGCGCTCAGCGTCCGGCGCCCGTGTCGAGCAGCTGCTGCAGGCCGCCAGGGAGCAGGCCGCCGAGTACGTTCGCGCCGTCAGGTCCGAGGCCGAGGAGATCAGGACCGCCGCGGAAGCCTACGCCACCGAGCAGCGGGCCGCCGTCGACCGCGAGATAGCGAGCCTGCGGGCCAGCGCCGAGCGCGAGGCGTCGAACCTGCGGGCCGGCGCCGAGCGGGAGGCGGCCGCGGTGAAGGCGTCCGCCGCCAGGGAGCGGGACGAGATCGTGACGGCGGCCAAGCGGGAGGCCGACGACATCCGTCGCCGTGAGCAGTTCCTGCTCGAGCAGAGCGAGGCGATGCGGACGCAGGCGGAAGCCGACCTGGAGGTCGACCTCGCCGCCCGGCGCGAGGAGATGGAGCGGGCCGAGGTGGAGCGGCTGGCCGACGCGCACGCCGCCACCAGGACGCTGGTGGCCGAGGCGGAGCGGCGGGCCGAAGACGCCGAAAAGCGGGCCGCCGCGGCCATCGCGCAGGCCGAGGCGGCCAGGCGGGACGGCGAGCGGGATGCCCAGGCGCTGACCGACGAGGCGGTCGACAAGGCCAGCCAGATCGTCAGCAAGGCGCGGGTGCAGGCCGATCAGGTGCTCGCCGACTGCGACACGGAGGCCGAACGGCGCCGCGCCGCCCTGCAGCGTGAGCTCGACGAGCTGACCAGGCAGAAGAACGAGGTCGGCGCGGTGCTCGCGCAGATGCGCCAGGTGTTCCTGGTTGACGCGGCGGACGGCACCGGGGGTGACTCGTCCGCCGCCTGATCCGCTTACGCCGTGCCATCAGGTCAGATCACGTCGCGCCGCTTGGTCAAGGCGAGTCCGGCAGCGGCGAGAGCCACCACGTATCCGATCAGGATGATCCCGCCGACCCACGCGGGCGGGGCGTTCGGGAACGCCGGACCGGAGGAGGTCATGACCTCCGAGGCGACCGCGGGACCGATGACCGGCGCCCCGAGCATCCAGCCCTGGTGGAAGAGGTTGTAGAGCACGGTGAAGATGGGTATGGTGCCGAAACTGCCCGCGTACACGGCTATCGCGGCGATGACCGAGGCCATCTGGCTGCGCAGCACCGCGCCAAGGCCGAGCCCGAAGACTCCCCAGGCGACGAACGCGAGCAAGTTCAGCAGCACCGACCGGGCCACGGTCCATCCGGCCAGTGAGGCGCTGATGTGCTGGCTGTACAGGAACGGCGGCGTGGCCACCGCCGCGAGGACCGTGCCCACCAGCCAGAACAGCGCTCCGCAGCAGGCCGCGGCGGCCAGCTTGGCCCTGATGACCGTCGCCCGGCGCGGAACGGTCACGAACGTCACGGCCGCCGTCTGGTTCGCGAACTCACTCGTCACGACCACCACGCCGAGGAGCAGCGCGAATATTACGCCGAAGAGCTGCCCCGAGGTCATCATGCTGGCGGCGATCGCGGCCACGCCCGCGGGAGAGCGGAAATGCGCCGTCTGCGCGAGAGCCTGCGCCGGGCTGACGAGGCCCTGCTGCGGGTAAAGCTGAGTGTGATTGCCGAACCCGTTTATCGTCAGCGCCAGCACTGTGAACACGATGAAACAGGTGAGGAAGAGCCAGCCGGTGTCCGTCGTGCGGATCTTCATGAACTCCGCCCTGAGCAGGCGAACCGGGGTGGTCCCGGTGTCGTCGGCCTGGTCCAGGGCGGCGCTGTCGAGCAGCGCCGTCATCGGATCGCCGCCTTTCCCGCGGTGAGCTCGAGGAACGCGGCTTCCAGGTCAGGGAGCTGCGTGACAAGCTGGTGGATGGCGACGCCCGCCCGCAGCGCGGCGTCGCCGATCGCGACCGCGTCCGCCCCGGTGATGTACGCGCCGCCGTCGCCGGCCGGCGTGACGACCGCGTCGCCGCCGAGCACGGCCGCGAGCTTTTCCGGTTCGGGAGTGCGCACCAGGGTCCGGCTCAGGTATGTCATCGAACCGATCACGGACGCCACCGTTCCCTGGGCGGCCAGCCGTCCGGCCGCGATGATGACCAGGTCGTCGGCGAGCTGTTCCATCTCCCCGAGCAGATGGCTGGACACCAGTACCGTGCGGCCCTGCGCGGCCAGGGCCCTGAGCAGGTCGCGCATCCACCTGATGCCCTCCGGGTCCAGCCCGTTGGCCGGCTCGTCGAGGATCAGCACCTGCGGGTCCCCGAGCAGCGCCGCCGCGACGCCTAGACGCTGGCGCATGCCGAGGGAGTAGCCCCGGAACGTCCGGTTGCCGGCTACGGCGAGCCCGACAAGCTCAAGCACCTCGTCCGCCCGCGCCAGCGGGATGCCAGCGGACTGGCAGACGATACGCAGGTGATTGCGCCCGGTGCGGTCCTTGTGCGCCGCGCCCGCCTCGAGGATCGCGCCGACGCGCCGGATCGGCTGATCCAGGTCGGCATAGCGGACGCCGCCGATGGTGGCCGTTCCCGCGGTCGGCTCGACCAGATCGAGCAGCATCCGCAACGTCGTCGTCTTGCCCGCGCCGTTCGGGCCGAGGAACCCGGTGACCCGGCCCGGTTCGACGGTGAACGACAAGTCATCGACGGCCGTGACGCCTCCGTATTCCTTCGTCAGCCCGCGGACGTCGATCCGTCCCTGGGACATCAGCGCTGGAGACACCCGCTTTCCGCCGAGCGGCCGGCCAGGGAAACCCGGCCCGGCGCTGTCCGTGCGTGCGTGGTCCGGGCGCGTGCCGCCGCGACTACGCCGCACCAGCCACAGCAGCCACACCAGGCCGCCGATCACCACGGCAGCAAGCAAGACGACCATCTCACCTCTCCAGCCGCGACCACACTCGCCACATCGTGGGGGCCGGCTGGGTCGCGGTGGCCGGCGAGTAGCTCTCTCGGGGCACTAACTCTACATAGCAAGAGTTATGGCGGCAAGGACTTCCGGCACATCGCCCGACCTCGCGGGCCGTTGCCTAGCCGACGCGGCCGACGCCGACGATGACCTGGCCGTCGCGGGGCGGGAAATGCACGGGCCGCGCGCGGCCCGGGTGCCACTCCCGGGCATCGACCACGCCCGGCGGCACCAGTTCCAGGGGGCCGAAGAAGCTGGCGAACTCCGGGACCGAGTGGTTGTAGACCCGCGTTCCCCCTGAGGAGTAGGCGCTGAAGCCCTTTTTCGCCGCTTCGCCGTCGGCGCGGCCGGCGGACAGCACGACGTAGCTCCCCGGCGCCAGCGCCGCGACGTACCTCGCCACCAGGTCCCGGGCGGCGTCGGGCGCGAAGAAGTGCAGCAGGAACCCCATCAGCAGGCACGCCGGCTCCGACAGGTCGACGCCCGCGGCGACGGCGTCCAGGATCGTGTTCGGCTCGCGCACGTCGCCGCCCACCACGGTCACGCCGGGATCGTCCTTGGCGGCAAGCGCGCGCAGGTGAGCGAGCACCACCGGGTCGTTGTCCACGTACGCCACCCGAGAGCCCCCGGTGACCGCCCGGGCGGTCTCGTGCGTGTTCGGCACGGTCGGCAAGCCGCAGCCCAGGTCGATGAACTGCTTGGTGCCCTGGTTCGCCGCCCAGGTCACGGCCCGGGCCAGGAACTGCCTGTTCTCCCGCGTCACCTCGACCGTCAGCGGGGCGACGGCCATCAGCCGCTCCGCGACCTCCCGGTCGGCGGCGAAATTGTCCTTCCCGTTCAGCAGGTAGTCGTAGATCCGGGCAATGGACGGCGTACTGGGATCAAAATCGGCCACGACTCCCGATCCTAGCGCGGGGACGATTTCACGCCGCTTACGCCCGCGGAACGAGCTGCCTTCCGGCGCTTAATGTGGCCTCTCAACGCCGGCGACGGCCTCAAGCCCCGGTTCGATGATGTCGACCCTCTGGCCCGCCGGGACCCCCATGAGCCTCTCATATGCGGCTGCTCCCAGACGCTCAGCGAGAATCCCCTGATGCTCAGCTGCGACCGCATTCAGCCGCGCGGCAAGCTCAGCCCTTGTCAGCCCGCTCGCGATCGCTGCGTCTTTGGCCGCCAGCAGCGCCGCGTGCAGGTCCCTGAACTGGGCGGGGTCGATGTCAGGCGCGTAGAACCTGGTCACCAGGGCCGCTTCCCGGATGAGCATCTCGTTGCGGGATGGCACTGGTACCTCATTCGCCGACGCCTCGTACAGGCTGCGGATCTGATTGGGAAGGGACGGATTGATGGCAACAGCTATCTCCCCAGTTGCCGGGAGCTCCGCCCCTGCCGCCAGCGAGCACTGCAGGATCTTGCCCCAGAACGTATAGAAGTTCCCGTACGTCCCGTACACCAGCACGGTGAACCAGTAACCGCGAACCTCGAACGTAAGAGTTACTCCGGCGGTAAACAGGAAGCAGTTTGCTGACTGATGGCAGACACCGTTGAGCGCATAGATCCCGATGCACGCAGTGTCCGGATATATTTTGTCCTCGTACTCGAGGGAGCAGCGGTAGCAGTTCGCTAGCGGGTAGTTCCCCTCTCCTGAGCAGATGAGCACCCGGTCAGGGCCAGTGCGAGAGGGCTCACCCCAGCAGTCGAAGAACTCGTCCCCGGCATCAGGACACGCCACATAGGTGTGGTCGGCGCAAAAAGCGATGTGATTTGCCCACCCCTGAAGTAACTGCGCCATGACTTCCTCCCCAATCTCTTTCCTGGTCGGGTCATGCCTTCGATAAACGACAATATCCCAAGCTAGGAGCCGGAACCAGGGTTGCCGTGCCTCCGCTTGCGCCGCGTCCCGTTCAGCCGATCGGCATTCCGGCGAGCTTGGCGAACGTGACCGGGTTGGCGTATTCGGCGATGTGCGCGATCTGGCCGTCCCGGAAGGTGAACTTGAACAGGTACACGTTGCGGTACGGCGTGCCGGTCCCGGGCCGCGGCCACCGCCCACCGGCACCTGGTCGCCGCGGTCCGGCTCGCTCAGCAGCGCGCCGCACTGCCGCACGGGGATCCGGAGCGGGTCGCCGCCCTGCTGCGCGCCACCGCCCACGGGGCGGCCGACCTCGCCATCGGCGGGCACCTGTCCCCGGAGGGGAAAGGGCACGCTGACGCGAGTGAGCTGATCGACGACCTCCTCGACCACATTCACCCGGGCCGGGCGGGGCGCGCGGGGCGCGCGGACCTCAGCGGAACGGGTTGCTGACCCGGACGCCGGCGTAGTCCTGGCCGTCGCTGAGGTCTTCGGACAGGACTTCAGTGCAGCCCATCGCGCGGGCGGCCTCGATGATCGCGGCGTCCCGGTACGACAGCTGAAACCGTTGACGGGCGGCCAGAGCCGCCATCATGATCGCGCTCGTGACGTCCTGAACGGGGAAGCGGCGGAATGACTCGATGAGCCGGACCGCCTGCTGGTGCGCGATGGCGTCCGGTCGGCTAGCGCGAGTCGCCTGCACGTAGAACTCCTGCAGCACCTGCACCGACAACGCCAGGTCGCGTTCCGTCAGGATGTCGTTGGCACGCTTGGCCTTGTCCTGCTCCGCCGCGTCACGCGAGATCGCGTAGAGCAGGATGTTGGTGTCAACGAACCGCACGGTCGTGCACCTCGTCGCGTCCCAGCCGGTCGGCGGCACGGAACTGGCCGATCTCGGCCTGGACCTCGTGCTGCTGCGCCTCAAGCCGCACGAACTCATCCATGCGTCCGGACAGCCGCTCGAGGTATGCGACGACCAGCGCGCTCACCGAGGTGTCACGTTGCGCGGCCGCGACCCGTGCATTGCGGTACACGTGATCGGGAACAGAGACCGTGATGTTCTTCACAGTCTCACAGTAACACAGTTTCCGTGGGCGGCCTCTTAATGCCGGCCGCGGACCTTGCGGCTGAAGACGACCCGGTCGAACTCGGCGCCCTGCTCGTTGATCGCCCTGACCGTCATGGTGGTCGTGCCGTCTGGCCTGGCGGGGATGACGTCGAGGGCGATGAACGCGTAGTCCCGGTAGCGGGCCTGCGACCAGTCCACGGTCTCGTACGCGTCGGTGAAGTCAAGCTGGCTGGCGTACGGCCCCACCCCGGTCGCCGCGTCCGCCGGGACCACGGCGCCGTTCCCCGGCGCGTTCGTGTTCACGCCGGCGATGAAGTTGCGGTCGGCCTCGACCGCGCCCGACCACGCGTAGCGCGGCCGGCCTGCCGACCCGACGGTGAAGTAGGTCGTGCCGTCCTTCTCAGGGTGGACGATGGCCGGGTCCGACGCCGACAGCGAGACCGCCTGCGACGACGACGCGCCCGTGTTGGTCGCCGGGTCGTACTTGATCGGGTTCGACCTCTCGTAGAGGTGGTTGTGCCCCTGGATGGCGATGTCGACCTCGAACTCGGCGAACAGCGGGGCCAGGACCTTGCGCACCCCGCCGTCGGAGGAGTGGCTCTCGCAGGTGGAGAACGCGCAGTGGTGGTAGAACGCGATGATGAAGTCGATCCGCGGGTCGGCGCGGAACTCGGCCAGCCTGCGCCGCAGCCACCTCGCCTGCTCGCCGCCGCTGTATCCGAGCAGCCCCTGGATCTCGTAGCTCAGGTCGTTCGCGTCCACGCTGATGATGGCCACGTTGCCGTAGGTGAAGCTGTAGACGGACGGGCACTTGCCCGGGCCGTTGCCGGGCAGGTCGAGCCGCTGGGCGTGGCCGCCGTAGCCGAGCGAGCCGTAGTAGCCGATCGTCGTCGCGTCGGCGTCGAGCGAGGCGCTGAACAGCTCGACATCGTGGTTGCCGGTGGCGAACATCCACGGCGAGTGGGCCGCGCTTGGCTCGATGCTGGTGAGGTAGCTCGTCCACACGTAGGGATCGAAGTCGTCCCAGCCGCCGCTGTTCGCGGGCGGCGCCGGCGTGTTCGAGGCGCCCGGCTGGCTGCCGCCGGATCCGTCGGGGTTGATGATCGGCTGCGCGTCGCCGCTCGGGTTCGCGTAGCAGATGTCGCCGGCCAGCAGGGTGAACCGCGAGCGAGTGCGGTTGACCGGGTTGCGGACCTTGGTGATCTGCGTCACCAGCGCCGCGACCGGCGAGATGTCGGTCGGGGCGGTCGTCGACGTCGGATCGTAGTAGTCCGGGTCAGCGGGGTCGTAGTAGTCGTCGGTGATGTGCGAGGAGGACTCCGGCTGCAGGGAGACGGCGTTGTCGATGGTCTGCCCCGTGCCGGGCGCCCCGGTGATGCCCTGGTCGCCGTAGGCGGTGAACGTGAACGGTTCCAGGCGGCGGCCGTCCGGCGCCGTGGTGAAGGTCGCGTTGGGCGTGTAGCCGCGCTGGCCGCCCTTGCTGTACACGAAGCGGTAGTGGTAGGTCTGACCAGGCTCCAGGCCGTCAAGGAGCGCGTGGACGTAGAACTGGTCGGCGTTGAGCAGATCGGTCGCCGATGCGGTGACCGGCCCGGTCGCGACCCCGTTCCACACCGGCACGTGCGTGATGAGCTCGCGGATCTCGGCCGGCACCCGGCGGCCGTAGGACGCGTCGTGACCGTACTCGACGTGCACCTTGATCCCCGATGGGACCGCGTTGTACGTGTTCAGGTTGAACAGCTGGCCCGCGACCCACATCTGCCGTTCCGGGTTGGGGCCGAAGGCCAGGTGGCGGCCGTTCACCACGAAGCCGTCGGCCACCGTGCCGGTGCTGGACAGCGTGTCGGCGAACGCGGCATCCCGGTAACCGCCGCCGAGCAGGAAGGCGGCCCCGACGGCACCGGCGCTGCCGCGCAGGATCGTTCGCCGGCTGACCAGGTTGCGTCGCAGCATCTGCTGGAAGAGCTCATGCTGCTCGGCCATCGACACGGTGGAGCGAGATCTCGGGGAAGCGCCCGGACGCGGGGAGTCTGCGGTCACCGCTGGATAGTCGCGAGACAAAATGACGATTATCTGAATCGGGAATGACGGCTAAGCGAACGTTGGAGCACGCCTGGGAGCCGGGCGCGGGGTCAGGCGCGAGCCCAGGATTCCAGCTGGGCGACGAAGGCGCGGGCGTCGGCGGGCCAGCCCTGTGCGCGCAGGGCCGCGTCGTGGCCGCGCAGGCCCATCTTGACGCGCAGGTCCGGATCGCGGTCCAGGGTCAGCACGGCGTCACTAGCCGCCTGAACGTCGCCGAACGGGACGACGAAGCCGCATTCGGAGCCGCGCACCAGGTCCACCGCCAGCGGCAGCGGCGTGGTGATCACCGGGACGCCGCGGGCCATGTACTCGAACACCTTGGTGGGCATCGAGGGGCGGAAGTTCGCCTCGTCGTGCAGCAGGGACAGGCCGGCCAGGGCGCCCTCGGTGAGCTGGAGGGCCTGCTCGTTGGGCACGAAGCCGTGCCAGTGCACCAGGTCGCCGGCCGCCTCGATGTGCGCCCGGGCCTGCGCGTCCGCCGGGCCGATCAGCTCCACGGCGATGCCGTGCGGGGCCAGCGACCTGGCCAGCGCGACCATCTCGGCGCTGCCCCGGTCCGGTGACAGGTGGCCGACGTAGACGACGCGGCGGGGGGCGCCGGGCGGTGCGGCGGTCTGCGGGACGTAGGAGGTGTTGGGCACGACGGGGTGCGTGCCGCGGAAGCGGGTGTTGTAGCCGTGCTCGGCGAGGATGAGGTGCAGCCTGCGTTCGGCTAGCCGCTCGGCGAAGACCACTCCCCCGGCGGCCACCGGGCGCAGGAACCCGGGCAGCCAGGCCTTCGTGGTCAGCGCGGCGGCGGTGTCCTCGTGCACGTCCCAGACCGTGGGCGGGCGCTTGCGGCGCGGCGGGAGGACGAGCAGCAGTTCGGGGTCGTGCACGAGGAGCAGGTCCGCTGACGGCGCGTGCTCGGCGAGAGCGGCCTTGGCGGCGCGCAGCGCGCCTAGACGGCGCCGGCCCGCCGCCCGGGGGATGGTGACGGTGGTGACAGACGCCCCGCTCCGTTCGGGATGATCATGATTTTTATCCGGAACGCCGGCTGGTTTCTGCCAACAGGAAAGGGGGGCGCCCGACTCACCGAGCGGCGCGATATATGTCACCTGGTGCCCGGCCTCGAGCAGCGCCCGGATCTGGCGGTAGTAGATCCGCGCGTCGGCCGGGTGGTGCACCACGGTGCACACCACGACGTGCATCAGAGCGGGAACACCGAGTCGCCGGAGAGCTTGCCCCGGGTGTCGAAGAGCAAGTGCGCCTTGGCGGCGATGTCGGCCAGATCGTAAACGCTGTGCGCCTGCAGCAAAATGGTCAGGTCGGCCGCCGCGGTCGGGGTCGCGGCGCGGGGGATGTCGCGGCCGTCGACCGTCCAGCTGTCCACGTACGGGTCGTGGTAGCTGAGCAGCGCGCCGCGCTGCAGCAGCTTGCGCGCGATCGGGCGGGCCGGGGACTCGCGCTGGTCGGCGATGTCCTTCTTATAGGTCACGCCGAGCAGCAGCACGTGGGCGCCGTTGAGCGGCTTGGCGTCGTTGTTCAGCAGCTCGGCGGCGCGGTCG
>Ga0187805_10000969_pt1 | contig 10143 bp, 6 predicted proteins | sample NC_wetland_sal_i_6_FD_132965 | JGI IMG/M metagenome (GOLD analysis project Ga0187805, IMG submission 132965) | Wetland sediment microbial communities from Neuse River Estuary, North Carolina, USA - Control_5 | ecosystem: Environmental > Aquatic > Freshwater > Wetlands > Sediment | place: USA... | reverse complement strand
TGGACGCGCGCGGGCCCGAGCCAGCGGATCCATTCCTCCTTCAGCCAGGGCGGGCACGGCGCCGCCAGGTGCAGCATGATGCGCAGCGCCGACAGGTCGTAGCCCTTGCGCGTCCGCTCCCCCAGCCGCCAGATGCGATGCATCATCGTCGGCACGAAGTTGACCCAGTCCACCTGCCAGCGCTCCAGCAGCCGCAGGCTTTCCTCGGCGTCGAAGCGGGGCATGACGACGATGTGGTTGCCCCGGAACAGCCCCGACATGGAAAAGAGGAACGGGCCGTTGTGATAGAGGGGGCCGGGCACCAGCAGCACGCGGTCGAACTCGATGCGCAAGGGGCTTGGCTCGTCGAGGTCGAAGGCGCCGGGGGTTCCGGAGACGATGATCTTGGGCCGTCCGGTGCTGCCGCCGGAGGTGGGAGCCTTCCACGAGGCGGCCACGGCTTCCGGCAGGTCACCCTCGGACAGCGCGGTGGGCGGCGCGAAGCCGGCAGGAACGACGGTGCGGCCGGGAAACCATTCGGCGGGCGCCCCCACCGTCAGCGCGGGATCGGCCAGTGCGACCAGCGCTTCCAGCTCGGGCCGGGGCAGCCGCGCCGAAACCGGCTGCGGCGTGGCCCCCAGCTTCCAGCAGGCCATGCACGCCAGGTAGAACTCCACGCCGTTGGGCAGCGCGACGGTGACGAAGTCGTTCCGCTGGACGCCCAGCTCCGCGTAGGCGCGGGCCAGGCGGTTGCTGGCCAGGTGCGCCTGGCGGCGGGTCAGCGTGCCGCCGGGATCGGTCAGCAAGGGCCGGTGTGAATCGCGTTCGGCCAGCCGGGCCAGGATCTCCCCAATGGATCGCAACGCCATCGGACTCCCCCTAGAACGCCTCGGCTGGCCCTTTGCTACTAGCGTGGCGCCGCGGACGCGGGATGGCGACAGGGCGGCCAGGAAGAGTTGGATGTCCGTCCGAGCAGACCCCACTCTGCCCTTCGGGCATCTCTCCCCGCAAGCGGGGAGAGAATATTCATCAGCCAAGGAATGCGGCCCCGATCGGGGATAGGGCTGCCAAGCCTGCACATGCCCGCCCCGCTTGCGGGGAGGGCGGCGCCGCAGGCGCCGGAGGGGTGGCTCGGGCCGCCGACGCATACCGCGCCGTCCCGACGATGCCGCCCACTTGGAGCGGCGGCCTTCCAATCCTGCCCATGCCCGCCCCCAAATTGCCCGTGGCAATAGGGGATGGGGAAGGCGCGCTCCTACTGCGACTGCCGGTTCTGGACGAGCTGCTGCACCACGGTCGGATCCGCCAGCGTGGTCGTGTCGCCAAGGTTGCCCACGTCGTTGCTGGCGATCTTGCGCAGGATGCGGCGCATGATCTTTCCCGAGCGCGTCTTGGGCAGGCCCGGCGCCCACTGGATGATGTCCGGCGTGGCGATCGGGCTCAAGTGCCGGCGGACGTGCTGCACCAGCTCCTTGCGCAGCTCCTCGCTCTCCGCGACGCCCACCTTCAGCGTGACGTAGGCGTAGATGCCCTGCCCCTTGACGTCGTGCGGCATGCCGACGACGGCCGCCTCCGCCACCGCCGGATGGGCCACCAGCGCCGATTCCACTTCGGCGGTGCCCAGCCGGTGGCCGGCCACGTTGATGACGTCGTCCACGCGGCCCTGCAGCCAGTAGTAGCCGTCGGCGTCGCGCCGCGCGCCGTCGCCCGAGAAGTAGAAGCCGGGGAACTGGGAGAAGTACGTCTTGAAGAAGCGCTGCGGATCGCCGTAGACGCTGCGCATCAGGCCCGGCCAGGGGAACTCCATGCACAGGTTTCCCTCGCCCTCGCCCTCGATGCGCTGGCCCGCGTTGTCCAGCAGGACCGGCCGTACGCCGAAGAAGGGCCGGGTGGCCGAACCGGGCTTCAGGGGGGTGCAGCCGGGCAGGGGCGTGATGAGGATGCCCCCGGTCTCGGTCTGCCACCAGGTGTCCACGATGGGCAGGCGGCTCTTGCCCACGACGCGGTGGTACCACAGCCACGCTTCCGGGTTGATCGGCTCGCCGACCGTGCCCAGCAGGCGCAGGGACTTGAGGCTGCGCTTGGTGACGTGGCGGTCGCCCTCGCGCATCAGGGCCCGGATGGCAGTCGGCGCCGTGTAGAAGATGTTGACCTGGTGCTTGTCGCAGACGTCCCAGAAGCGGCCCGGATCCGGATAGTTCGGCACGCCTTCGAACATCACCGTCGTGGCGCAGTTGGCCAGGGGGCCGTAGACGATGTAGGTGTGCCCCGTCACCCAGCCGATGTCCGCCGTGCACCAGAAGATGTCGCCCTTGCGGTAGTCGAACACGTACTCGTGCGTCAGCGCCGCGTAGAGCAGGTATCCCGCGGTCGTGTGCAGCACGCCCTTGGGCTTTCCGGTCGAGCCCGAGGTGTACAGGATGAAGAGCGGGTCCTCCGAGTCCATCGGCTCCGGGGGGCAATCGTCGGAGATGTCCCGCGCGGCCGTCTCCTCGTGCCACCACAGGTCGCGCCCGCCCGTCCAGCCGATCTTTCCGCCCGTGCGCCGGAGCACCAGGCAGGTCTTCACCTTCGGCGTCTCCTTGAGCGCCGAGTCCGCATTGGCCTTCAGGGGGACGGTCTTGCCGGCGCGCAGCCCCTCGTCGGCCGTGATGAGGAACTCGGAGCGGCAGTCCAGGATGCGGTCCCGCAGCGAGTCGGGGCTGAAGCCCCCGAACACGACGGAATGGATGGCGCCGATGCGGGCGCAGGCGAGCAGGGCCATGGGCAGCTCCGGCACCATGGGCAGGTAGATGGTGACGCGGTCGCCCTTCTTCACGCCGCGCTTCTTCAGCACATTGGCCAGGCGGCACACCTCGCGGTGCAGCTCGCGGTAGGTCAGCTTGCGGCTTTCCTTGGGATCGTCCCCCTCCCAGATCAGGGCGGTGCGGCCGCCGTCGCCGGCCAGGTGCCGGTCCAGGCAGTTCGCGCTGACGTTCAGCTTGCCGCCGGTGTACCACTCGTGCTGGCCGTCCTTGAAGAAAGTGCTGTACACCTCGTCCCATTTCTTGATCCATTGCAGGCGCTCCGCCTGCTGGGCCCAGAATCCCTTGGGATCGGAGATGGACTCCCGGTACATGCGCTGGTAGGTCGCCTCGTCCAGCGTGCCGGGCCGGGCAAAGTCCCTGGGAACAGGGATCACGGGGTCGCTCATGGCCTTGCCTCTCGCGGATGCGCCGAAAAAACCTCAGGTCCGGCCGGGACGCCTCCCCCCGGCACGGGCGCCACAGGGGATGTCCTTCCCTACGGGTGTGACGACGGAGAAATGCGTCGAACTTACCCCAGCCGGGAGGGCGATTTCAAACGCCGGGGATCGGCCCTTGTACCTCGCGGCCGCGGGTACGTCCACCCGGCGCGCGCGGCACCGGTCATCGAGGCGGGCAGCGATGCCTGCGGCGGTAAATCTCAATGCATGGCGGTACCGCACGCGCGAGCGGCCGGGCACCTCAAGGGTCATCTGCCTGGCGAGGCGCCCCGAACGCGCCCGCCGGAATCAGGAGCAGCAGCCGCACCAGCTCGGCCTGGCGGTGCACCCCGGTCTTCTCGTAGATCGCCTTGAGCTGGTTGCGAATCGTGTCCCGGCTGACCCCGATCCGCTGCGCGACCTGGGCGGGGCTCTCCCCTTCCGCCAAACCCTGCGCGATGCGGGCCTCGGCGGCCGTCAGTCCAAACCATTCCCTCAGGTCCTCCCCCGCCGTCCGCGGCGCGGCGCGGGCATCGGCGACGAAAACGGCGGCACAGATGCGCTGGGCGCCCATCTGGAAGCGCGCAGGCAGTTCGCCCAGGGGCGTGACGAGGACCTGGAACGGGGGCTTGCCCGAGGGCCTCACGATCGTGAGCGCCCGGCCCGGATGCACGCCCTTTCCCAGTCCGGTCAACACGGCATAGTGTATCGCGCTTTCCAGGGCCGCCTTCCCGCATTCCGGCATGGCGCTCAGCCGCCCCTCCACCGGGATCAGGCCGTCCCGCTGCCGCAGCAAGCCTTCGCCGCTGCGATTGGCCAGGACGATCCGGCCTCCCGCGTCGATCAGGAATACGCCGCGGGAGTGAAACTCGATGAACGCGGCGAGCGTCGCCTGCGCGCCGGGGAGCAGGCTCGCGATGCGAAACGCCTGGCGCACGTGCGGAACGATCCGCTCCATGCCGCGAATGTCCGCATCGGAGAACGGGGTGGAATGTCTCGGACGAAAGACTCCGATGACTCCGGAATCGTCGGGCCCGCGGTGGGTATGGGCGCCCAGCTGGTAAAAGACGTCCATGTGCCGGGCAAAATCGTAGTAGTACTCCGTATTCTCCCACTGCCGGTCCCGCATGATGCGATTGCTCGCGGTCGCCCTTCCGACCGGGAGCATGTGCTTGGCCAACCGGTTCGGGTTCAGGGAGATATAGTGCCGGTAGTACGGTTCCATCCGTCCATGGTCCAGCCCGTCCATGACCGCAAAGCTCGGCTTGCGGTCATGCCCGCCTTGGAGATAAATCAGCCCCGTCGGGCAATGCAGATACCGTTTCATCGCGGCGACGACGGCGGGCCATCCGTCCGGCTCCACAGCCGCATGGTAAATCGAGCCGACCAGTTCGGAGAATAGTCTTTCGCCGCGGTCACGCTCCATGGGCCGCCTCCGTGTTGGGCGAAGGGCGCGCGGCTGCGCCGGATACGGCGGTCAACCGCCCATCCATGACGGGCTCGCGATCCTATGGCACGGCGCTCTGCGCTGCGCGCCCTGCCTCTTAAAGAAGATTAATACTCGAGCGCCCGCCGGTTCCCCCTTCGGGCTGACGCGCAACTGCCCTATCGCTCCATCAGTCCCCGGCTCTTCCCCTTGCCCTGCAGCGGAGTTCCCGGCGCCGCTCCGTGGCGCACCCTGGACATTCCGCGCTCTCCGCCGCTGAATCCATCGTCTTGGCGATAACGCCATCCGGGGCTTTTTTATTCCTGAAACCGGATAGCCCAAATGGGTCATGTGCGCAAGTAAGGAGCGGTGCAGAAATGCGCTTAGGGCACCCTGTAAGGAGGGAATTCCTCCCATCCCCGGCTCTGTGGAGGGCTCGGATGGGGCGATTTCACGGTTGCCGGCTGGACAAGACCGGGGTGCCTGCCCTGCGCCGCAAGCGGCGGGGATTGGCATGCGGTGACATTAATTTCAGTAGCGGGTCCAGCAAGCGGGACGGGCCGGGAGCATGCATGCGCGGCGGGTGTGGCGCGGCGGGATAGGATTCCTGCCCGTACCGGAATCCTTGCCGTGGTTCGGCCTTCCCAGGGACGTGCAGAACGAATATTGCGCGGATGCGCTGCATGCGGTGGTTGGCGCTGGGCCGGAGGTGCCGGCCGTTGCGTGAAGCCTGGCCGACGCACGGATCGCGCCCTGCAGCGGCGGCTCTTTCCGCGGGGGCCCTCCCGCCGGGAAGCCGCGCGGCGGCGCATGGATTCGCCCGACGGCAACGCCGGGTCCACGGGGCGGACGTCCGGGGGAGGCGGCGATGAATCCGCTGCAGGCAACCGCTCCCAGCGAGCGCGCTTCATCCGGGCCGGCCCGCTCCTCCGGACCGCCGGACCGCGCCGCCGCCCGCGAGGAACTCGTGGCGCTGGTGCTGCGCCTGCTCGAGGGCGACGGCCTGGCGGCCAGGGTGGGAGCGAACCGAGAGCGGTTGGCGCGGTTCGTGGACGAGGCCAGCCGGATGTACCGGGAGAATCCCTACCACAACTGGGCCCACGCGGTGGACGTGACCCAATGCGCCGCGTGGCTGGTTTCCCGGCGCCGGCTGGCCGGGCTGCCGGAGGTGGACAAGTTCTGGCTGCTCATTTCGGCCATCGCGCACGATCTCGATCATCCCGGCCACAACAACCAGTGGGAGGTGGCGACCGGCACCCTCCTGGCGCGGCGGTACGGGGGTTCGGCGGTGCTGGAACGGCATTCGCTCGCGCTGGCCCGGGAATTGATCGCCAGGCCCGAGTGCGATTTCAGCGCGACCATGCCGGACGCCCACCGCATGCGGGGCCAGACGCTGCTCTCCGAGCTTATCGTCGCGACGGACTTCGCGGCGCACAAGAGCTTCCTGGGGGAATTCCAGGGGCTGCTCCAATCCTGCGGAGAAGCGCCCGACCTGGGCGATGCGGCGGTGCGGCTGCTGATCCTCAAGGCGCTGATCAAGGCCGCGGACATCTCGAATGTCACGCTTGAATATGCGGAAGCGCGCCAATGGGCCGAACGGGTCATGCAAGAGATGTGGGCCCAGGGAAGCCGGGAGAAGGCATTGGGGCTGCCGGTCGGCCCCCTGAACGACGCGGAGCGCATGTCCCTCGAGCAGGCGCAGGTCGGCTTCATCCTGTTCGTCGCCCTGGGACTTTTCGTTCCCTTGACGGTCATCGAGCCGGAGGCGGCCGAAATGGTCGGGTCATTGAAGCAAAACCTGGTTCTCTACCGAATGGCGTCCCCGGCCTGAGCTAAAAGGCAGGGGGCCGCGCCGTCCCTCGCGGGTCGCCGGGCGGCGTGCGCCGCGGCGATCCGACAGCAGCGAATCCGGGCATGAGGACTGCCATGGCCATGAACGCACAACTGAGAGCCGAGCCTATGGCGCAGTCGCACGGCGCGCATGCGGCGCAACCGGAGGTCGTCCTGGAAGCCATCGCGCGATTGGACAAGCCCGTCTGGTTCGAGGTCGAATTCACGCAGATCCGCTTCAGGTCCCGATTCGCGCTCCAGGAGCGCCAGGTCATCGTCGCCAAGCCGATGGCCCTGAAGGGGCTGCTGGCCGCGGAAAGCTACGTGCGGATGCGGGTGCCCGACCGTGAAGGGGAGGAAATCCGCCTGATGATCGTCGCGCCCGATGCCGATTTTGGCGACGGCTCTCCCGCGTTCATCTGCCGCGCGCCGGAGGGCCCGGTGAAAAGCAGGCGCACCGGCGACCGCTACAGCGTCACGCACGACGAAAGGCTGCGGCTGGAGCTGAAGGGACAGGCCTTCCCGCTGCTGGACGTTTCGCTCACCGGGCTGAGAATCCTGCTGCCCCCCGCCCAGACGCACCATGACCTGCCCATCGGGCACAACCTCGGCCCGGGAAACCTCATGTTCGGCGCGGAGGTGTGGGTGCGCATCGGCCAATTGATCCCGCGCAACCGCCACGAGCGCACGATCGGCTGCGAATTCAAGAACCTCATGGACGATCTGTCCCGGAACAACCTGATGGCGCTCGTGGACTCGCTCAAGCAAACGCCGCTTGCGATCACGGCGGGCGTCCCGGCGCCGCGCCGTCCGGGCTCGGGGCGCTGAGCGTCACGGCCCCTCGCCGGCGTCCGCTCGCGCGGCGGGCGCCCGGCTTTCAGGGCGCTGAAATCCCGAACCACCGGGCCGCGTTGTCCCACAGCATGCGCCGCTTGGCGGCTCCGGAGAGCGGCAGGTCCAGCAGGCTCAAGACCGCATGGCTCAAGGGGTAGGGGATGGTGGGGAAGTCGCTGCCGAACAGGATGCGGTCGGAGAGCGCTTCCAGCCGGGGCAGGAGCCGCGCCGGAAACGGGTCGCACGCCCCGAAGCCGACGAACACCATCGTCGTGTCGAGGGCGACGCCAGGGTGCCGCTCCGCCAGGGAGAGGTAGTGGCGGAATTGCCTCGCGCCCATGTGGGCGATGACGAGCCGCAGGTCCGGGTGCCTGGCCAGGAGCCGGTCGACCACCTCGGGAACGGTAAAGGGTCCGGCGTCCGGCGCGTCGCCCACGTGAAGGACGACCGGCAGCCGCGCGGAGGCGCATTGTTCGAACACGCCTTGCAGCGCGGCGCCGCTGGGATCGAAGGCCCCGACGCGGGTATGGATCTTGAAGCCCCGCACGCCGTCCTGCTCGATGGCGCGGCGCACGTAGGCCTCCGCCGCCGGCTCCGGATAGAACGTCGCGCAGGGAATGGCCTCCGGGACGCGCCCGCAGAACTCCATCGTCCAGCCATTGAGCCACTCGGCCATGCCCGGCCGGTGCGCGTAGGAAAGGGTGGTGAAGCGGCGCGCCCCGTTGCGGCGCAGCCAATCGAGCCGCCGCTGCGCGGGTTCGCGGTACGTGACGGGCCAATAGTGCCTGTCGAAATACGCCCAGATCTTCGCGTTGACGTTGTCGGGAAACCAGTGGGTGTGGGCGTCGATGTATCCGTCCAGTCCCAGCGCCCGCAGGGCGGGCAGGTGGGGCGCGCCGCCGTCGTCCCGGGGCGGCCGCGCCGGGCGGCCCGGCAGCCAGCCGAAGTCCGCGGGGCGCCGCCGGCCCGTCAGTGCCGGGCGCGGGCGCTCAGCCCGCCCAGGCGCGCCCGCGCGCCGCGGCGCCGCACGGAACTGGGGAGCGGCCGCTGACCCGGCTGTTGAACCTGGCGCCGTGCCTGCCGGCCCGTGCACCCATCCGCAGGGGTCGAAGCGCGGCAGCGGGCGTGCAGTGCGCACCATCAGCCTCTGTGGAACCAGGGACACGACGCGGCGGGCGCGGCCCCAGGGCCGTTCAGGCGCGGGAGGGCGCGGCCGGCGCGGGCACCGGCAGCGGGGCCGGCGCCTGCACGTGCACCGCCTGGGCCGCCTCCACGATGGAGCGCCAGATTTCCTCCTCCACCTCGAAGCCGTCGCGGGACTGCCGGACGCGGTTGCGGTGCTCGTACTCGCCCGGCAGGATCACGCCGGACTTGCCGGGCGCCGGGGGCGCGGCGTGCAGGTAATCGATCAGGTCGCCCAGCGCCCGCGCATAGTCGTCCTCGGCAACGAAGGCCGCCGGGTCGATGCAGATCAAGAAGGTGCCGTTGTTGAGCACCGTCGTCGGGGCGTTGGCCGCGCCCGCGCCCGCCAGGATCCCGCCCAGGATGTCCACCATCACGGCCAGGCCGAACCCCTTGTGCCCCTGGTCGCCGCCCAGGGGAAGCTGGTTCCCCTTGCCGTCCATGAACACCTTGGGGTCGGTCGTCGCCTGGCCGCGCTCGTCGACGATCCACCCCGGCCCGGTGGGCTTGCCGCGCGTGTGGGCGACCCGGATCTTGTTCGCGGCGGTGGCGGAGGTGGCGAAGTCCAGCAGGATCGGAAAGCCCCGCGGGCCGGGAAATGCCGCCGCCAGGGGATTCGTGCCGATCCAGCGGCCCAGGCCGCCGAAGGGTGCCACGCTCTTGCCCGCGCCCTGGGCATTGGTGAAGGCGAGGCAGACCAGGCCCTGCGCGGCCGCCATCTCGGGATAGGCGCCGACCCGGCCCACATGGTTCAGGTTTCGCACCGCGACCGCCGCCACCTTGGTCTCCCGCGCCTTGGCGATCGCCAGCTCGACGGCCTTGGTGGCGCCGACGAACCCCAGGGTGCGGTGGGCGTCCAGCAGGGCGGTGGCCGGCGTTTCCTGGAGCACGGTGACGGGCGCGCCGGCGTTTACCTCGCCCGAGCGCACGGCCTTCAAGTAGCGGGGAATCTGGCGGATGCCGTGGGTCTCGTGCCCGGTCAGGTTCGCTTCCACCAGCAAGCGCGCGATCAGCTGCGCCTCGTCCTCGGGAAAGCCCGCCTGGGCGAAGCAGCGGCCGGCGAAGTCGCGGATCTCGGGAGCGCGCAGCAGTGGCATTTGGAATTCCTTCCCAAGCTTCAATACGTCGCCCGGCCGCCGGTGGCATCGAAGGTGAACCCCGTGGTGAACGAGCATTCCCGGCTGGCGGCGAAGGCGGCCAGCGCGGCGATCTCCGCGATCTCGCCGGTGCGCTTCATGGGGATCTTGTCGGTCATGTACTTGACCTGCGCCTCCGGCAGGGCCGCCACCATGGCGGTGCGCACGACGGCCGGCGCCACCGCGTTGCAGACGATGCCCGTCCCGGCCAGCTCCTTCCCGACCACCTTGGTCATGCCGATCACCGCGGCCTTCGAGGTGGAATAGGCGAGCATGCCGGCATTGCCTTCCTTGCCGGCGACGGACGCGATGTTGACGATGCGGCCGTAGTTGGCCTTGCGCATGGCCGGCAGCACCGCGCGGATGCACAGGAACATGCCTCGCACGTTGAGCGCCATCACCCGGTCGAAGTCGGCGGGGTCGACCTGGTCGGCGGGGACATTGGTCTGGCCGGTGATGCCGGCGGCTGTCACCAGCACGTCGATGCGCCGGCAGGCGTCGAGGGCCTGGGCGACGGCGGCATGCACCTGCGC
>Ga0187805_10000968_pt1 | contig 10148 bp, 9 predicted proteins | sample NC_wetland_sal_i_6_FD_132965 | JGI IMG/M metagenome (GOLD analysis project Ga0187805, IMG submission 132965) | Wetland sediment microbial communities from Neuse River Estuary, North Carolina, USA - Control_5 | ecosystem: Environmental > Aquatic > Freshwater > Wetlands > Sediment | place: USA... | reverse complement strand
GGCACCCGCGAATTGGCGCATTCGAGTGAGACCTGGTCGACGCGGCTCGCCGCGAGCGCCGGGAAGATCGCTTCGTATTGCCGCCATTCGCTGCCAAGCCCGGCCTTCCAGTCGATGTTCGCCTTGATGCCGTAGCCGTAGCAGATATGGACGGCGGTCTTGGCCTTGAGTGATTGTGCCGCGCGTTCGAGCGCAGCGACGCCCCAATCCTGAACCTCGCGCATGTAGACGTTGAAGGCGGGTTCGTCGAACTGGATGACGTCGACGCCGATGGCGTCGAGCTCGCGCGCTTCCTCGTTCAGCAGTTCGGCGAAGCGCATCGCCATCTTGACCCGGTCGCCGTAGAACTGATCGGCGATCGTATCGACGATAGTCATCGGTCCCGGCAGGGTGAATTTGAGCTTGTGCCGTGTATGCGCGCGGGCCAGCGTCGCCTCCATCCGATGCACGCTGCCCTTGCGCTGCAATTCGCTGGTTACCGTCGGCACCTCCGCGACGTAGCGGTTGTCGCGGATGCCCATCTTGACGCGTTTGCCGAAATCGATGCCGGAGAGATTGGCGAGGAAGCCGTGAACGAAATGCTGCCGCGCCATCTCGCCGTCGGTGACGATATCGATGCCGGCGTCCTCCTGTTCCTTGATCGCGAGCACGGTGGCGTCGCGCTTGGCTTGCTCGAGCGCGTCACCCTCGGCGGCCCACGGCGCCCACAGCATCTTGGGCTTCGCAAGCCAGGCGGGCTTCGGCAGGCTGCCGGCAATGGTGGTTTCGAGCATGGCGTTTTCTCTCCCGGCCACAGCCTATAACGCGGCGATGAAACCGACCATCGCTGCGAGCGTGTCGGCTTCCTGGTCGCGATGCGGTGCGTGCATGCAGTTGTCGAGTAATAATTTTTCGAACGGCCCTTTGACGCCGCGCGCCACGGCGTTGACTTGCTCCACCGTGCCATATTGGTCGTCGATGCCTTGAATCGCCAGCACCGGACAGGTCACGCCGGGGAGGCAATCCTCGATGTTCCAGGCGCGGAATTGCGGCGACAGCCAGATATCGTTCCAGCCGCGGAAAACGCCTTCGATGTCGGCGTGATAAGGCGCGAGGCGGTGCTTCAGGTCGGAATCCTCATAGGCGTGCTTCGCCTCCTCGATGCCTAGGATCGAGACGTCTTCGACGAAGACGTGCGGCGCCTCCAGAACCAGGCCGCGCACCGGCCAATGGCCGCTGCCGGCATGGATCAGCGCGATCGAGGCGCCGTCGCTGTGTCCAATCAGGACCGGATTGTCGATCGCCAGCGCCGTGCGCAACGCTGGCAGCTCGTCGAGGGCTTCGCCGTGCATGTAGCGCGGATCGCGGGGGCCGCGGAACCGGTCGGACTTGCCGTAGCCCCAGCGCGAATAGGTGACCGTGCGGCAGCCGGTGGCGGCAGCCAGCTTGGGAGGAAAATCGCGCCACAATGCGACCGAGCCGAGGCCTTCATGCAGCAGCACGAGCGTCGGCGTGCCGGCGCGCCGCGCTGTGATATCGGCATATTCGATGCGGTGACGGTTGATCTCGACGAACGGCAATTCACACTCCGAGATGCCGCCGCAATAGCGCCGGATCGGCCTTGAGCCGTGCTGGCTCACCGGCGAAGGCGACGCGGCCCTTGACCAGGAGCACGGCGTGGTCGGCGAGGGCGCTGAGTACAGCGAAATTCTTGTCGACGATGACGGAGGCAATGCGACTTTCGCGCAACCGTCGGATGATCGCCCAGATTTCCTTGGCAAGCCGCGGCGAAAGGCCTTCGGTGGCCTCGTCGAGGATGATCAGGTCGGGATTGGTCATCAGCGCGCGTCCGATGGTGAGCATCTGTTGTTCGCCGCCCGACAGCAGCGCGCCACTCTGGTGAAGCCGCTCCGCGAGACGCGGAAAGGTATCGAGCACGCGGTCCAGCGTCCAGTCCATCCGGCCATGGCGCCCCAGCCGTGCCGCGAGCTGTAGATGCTCGCGCACGGTGAGCTTGGCGAAGATGCCGCGGCCTTCCGGAACCAGCGCCAGGCCTTCGCGCGCGACCCGATGCGGCGGCGCGCCAGTCATGTCGACACCGTTGATGCGCACGTTGCCGTGGCGCGGCGGGGTGAGGCCGAGCAGCGAGCGCAGCAGCGTCGTCTTGCCCATGCCATTGCGGCCGAGCAGGGCGACGGTTTCGCCCCGACCGACGGCGAAATCGACGCCATGCAGGATATGGCTCGCGCCGTAAAAGGTGTGCAGGCCGCGGGCATCGATCAGTGCCGGTTCGGGCTCGTAAACGTCGATCATGGTGCCGCCTCGTCACTGCCGAGATAGGCTTCTTGCACCGCTGCGCTGGCGCGGATCGCCTCCGGTGCGCCGGATTCGAGCACTTTGCCGTCCACCATTACGGTCAGCGTGTGGGCGATGCGGAAGACCGCATCCATGTCGTGCTCGACCAGCAGTACGGCGTGATCGCGGCCGAGTTCGGCGATGAGCGCGGTCATCCGCTCGGATTCCTCGGCACCCATGCCGGCCAGCGGCTCATCGAGCAGCAGCGCCCTGGGTGCGGTCGCCAGCGTCATGGCGATTTCGAGCTGGCGTTGTTCGCCGTGCGACAAGGTTCCGGCGATGCGTTCGCCATGCTCGAGGCGCACGCGCGCGAGCGCTGCTTCCGCCGCCTTGTCGAGCGTGCGCACGTCGCGCGCTTGGCGCAATAGGCCGAGGCCGTGCCCCAGCCGCGCCTGGGCCGCAAGCCGGCAATTCTCGAAGGCGGAGAAACCGGCGAAGACGTTGACGCGCTGATAACTACGGCCGATGCCAAGCCGCGCGATGCGCTCGGGCGCCGCGCCGGTGATCTCGCGGCCGCCAAAGCGGATGCTGCCGGCGGTGGGTGCGAGGTCGCCCGACAACAGGTTGATGAGCGTGGTCTTGCCGGCGCCGTTAGGGCCGATGACGGCGTGGATCTCTCCAGCGAACAATTCGAGCGACACGCCGTCGACCGCTTTGAGGCCGCCGAACTGCCGCGCCACGTCGCGCACTGTCAGAACCGGCTCAGCCATGCGCCTTTTCCATCCGGCGCATGAGGCCGCCGATGCCCTGCGGCAAGAGCAGCACAGCGACGATGATGAACAGGCCCAGCGGCAGCAGCCAGTGGCGGGTGACGTCGGTGAGCCCGTCCTGCAGCAGAACGAGGGCGAAGGCGCCGAGGACGGAGCCATAGAGCGTGCCCATGCCGCCGAGGATCACCATCATCAGCACCTCGCCCGACAGCCGCCAGCCGAACAGGTCCGGGCTGACAAAGCCGAATTGCGCGGCGTCGAGATAGCCGGCAAGGCCGGCGATCGCGCCGGCAATGACGAAGGCGGCGAGCTTGTAACCGTAGGTCGCAAAGCCGAGCGCGCGCATGCGGCTTTCGTTGCTGCGAATGCCGAGCAGCGCGTGACCGAATAGCGAGCGCGTCACAAACCGCAGGACAAGGTAGCTGGCGGCGAGCGCTGCCAGCACCAGGTAGTAGAAGCTTGCGGGCCGCTCGAGCGAGAAGGGCGTCCAGCCGAACAACGCCATCGACGGCTTGACGTAGATGTAGACGCCGTCGGAGCCGCCGAGCGCTTTGCTGCCGATGACGTAGTAGAACAGCATCTGGGCGAAGGCGAGCGTCACCATGATGAACGAGACGCCCGTGGTGCGCAGGACGAGCATACCGATGACCACCGCCGCCGCCGCCGCCGCGCCGATCGCCGCCGGCAACGACAGGTAAAGGCTGGCGGCGGCATATTGGGGCGAGAGCAGGAACAGCGCGTAGGCCCCGATGCCGAAGAAGGCGGCATGGCCAAAGCTGACCAGGCCGGTATAGCCGACCAACAGATCGAGGCTCATGGCGAAGATCGCCATGATCATGATCTTGGCGAAGACCTGCAGGTAGAATGTCCCGGCCAGCAGCGGAAACAGTGCCAGCAGGACGAAAGCCGCCATCAGCACGGTGCGTTCGCGCATCGCTCGCCTGCTCAGCCCGCTCCGGCGCGGCCGAACAGGCCGGCCGGGCGCCACAGCAAGACCGCCGCCATCAGCACGTAGATCGTCATACCCGAAAGCTGCGGCACGTAGATCTGGCCGAACGTGTCGGCTAGGCCAATGAGCAGCGAACCGAGGAAGGCGCCCTTGATCGAGCCGATGCCGCCGATCACGACGACGACGAACGAGACGATCAGTACGTCGTTGCCCATGCCGGGAAATACCGACGCCACGGGCGCCGCGATCATGCCGGCGAGCGCCGCCAGCGCGACGCCCAGCGCGAAGACCGCGCGATAGACCCAGGCGATGTCGATGCCGAGCGACTGCACCATCTCGCGGTTGGTCGAGCCTGCGCGGATCGCCATGCCAAGACGCGTGTAACGGATCAGCCACCACATCGCGCCGGCAACGACGAGGCAGAAGGCCGACAGGAACAGGCGATAGGCGGGATAGGTGAGCGCGTCCTTGAGCGGGACGGAGAAATCGAGCAAGGCCGGCACCGCAACGCCGTGCACATCATCGCCGAACAGCAGCGAACGGATCTCCTCCAGCACCAGGATGAGGCCGTAGGTCAGCAGCACCTGATAGAGGTGGTCCCGGCTATAGAGCGGGCGAAACAGCAACGCCTCGAGCGCTAGGCCGAGCACAATTGCCAGCGGCACTGCAACGAGGATCGCGGTCCACAAATCACCGGTGAGCCGGGTGAAGGCGTAAACCAGATAGGCGCCGAGCATGTAGAAGCTGCCATGCGCCAGATTGATGACGCCCATGATTCCGAAAATGAGCGTCAGGCCGCTGGCGACCAGGAAGAGCAACAGCCCTTCCTGGACGCCGTTCAACACCTGGATCAGAAAAAATGCGAGGGAATCCGACATCCGGCTATCGGCCGGCAGCGTTCAGCCGAAGAGGCTTGGCCGATGGCTGATCGCTGACCGCTTTCTACGCCGACATCTTGCAGCCGATGGCCGGATCGGCGAGCGCTTTGACGGCGATGCGGACGTAGCGGTTTTCGGTGCCCTGTACTTTGCGCAAATAGAAGTCTTGCACCGGATTGTGCGCGTTGGAGAGCGTAAACCGGCCGCGCGGGCTGTCGAACACCGTTTTCTCCATCGCGCTTACCAGCGCGTCGCGCGCCTTGACGTCGCCTTTGACCGCGCCGAGCCCGGAGATCAGCAGCGTGCCGGTGTCGTAGCCCTGGACGGCATAGACGTCGGCGTCGCGGCCGGTCGCCTTCTTGAACGCGGCGCGGAACGCCTTGTCCTTGGCGAACTTGAGGTCGTCGGCGTAGTGCAGAGTGGTTTCGAGTCCCTGCGCCGCTTCGCCTTGCGCTTCGAGCGTGCCGTCAGTGAGGAAGCCGGGTCCGACCAGCGGAATTGCCGTCTTGAGACCGGCCGCGGCGTAATCCTTGACGAACTTGACGGCGCCGCCGCCGGCGAAGAACGCATAGACGACGTCCGGCTTGAGCGCTGCGATCTCGGTCAAGAGCGGCTGGAACTCGACGCCCGGGAAGGGCAGGAACAGGCCTTTCTCGGTCTTGCCGCCGCCTTTCATGAACGCCTCGGTGAAGGCGTCAGTCGATTCCTTCCCGGCGGCGTAATCCCACGAGATCACCACCGCCCGCTTGTGGCCGGCGTCGGCCGCGACCTTGCCCATAGCGTAGGCCGGCTGCCAGTTCGAGAATGAGGTGCGGAAGATGTTGGGCGCACATAACGCGCCAGTGGCGGCGCCAACGCCGCCGTTGGGAATGACCAGCATGGTGTTGGTGTCGCGCGCGACCTTGACCATCGCCATGACGACGCCTGAATGCACGGTGCCAATCATGAAATCGACCTTGTCGCGCGCCACTAGCTTGTTGGCATTGTCGCTGCCCTTTGCCGGATCGGATTCATCGTCGAGCGTGATGTACTCGATGTCGCGGCCGCCGAGCTTGCCGCCCTTCTCGTGGATCGCCAGGCGCAGCGCGTCGTCGATGTTCTTGCCCAATGCGGCATAGGTTCCGGTATAGGGCAGCATCAGCCCGAGCCGGATCTTGGCTTGCTGGCCGATGGCGAAGCGCGTCGGGACGAAGTCCATCACCGCGGCTGCGCCGGCCGCCGCCATGCCGGCGAGCACGCGCCGGCGCGTAGCCTTCCTAGTCGAATTGGTCATGCTGACTCCCCCTGGGTTGCCGTGGTCGTCACTTGCGGTCGCGTTCACGCAGCTTGAAGCGCTGAATCTTGCCCGTCGCGGTTTTGGGCAGGTCGGCGACGAACTCGATCCAGCGCGGATATTTGTAGGGCGCAAGGCGCGATTTGACGTGCGCCTGTAGCGCTTCGGCAAGCGCCGGCGAATTGGCGTGGCCGGACTTGAGCACGACGTAAGCCTTGGGCTTGACCAGCTGCTGCTCATCGGCGTGGCCGATCACTGCCGCCTCGAGCACGTCGGCATGAGTCATCAGCGCCGCTTCGACCTCGAACGGCGAGACGTACATGCCGCTGACCTTCAGCATGTCGTCGGTGCGGCCGCCATAGGTGTAATAGCCCTGCGCGTCACGCGTGTACTTGTCGCCGCTGCGCGTCCATACGCCGAGGAAGGTCTCGCGGCTTTTGGTGCGATTGTTCCAATAACCGACCGCGCTGGTCGGACCGGCGACCTGGAGCTCGCCGATCTGGCTGTCCTTGACCGGTTTGCCTTCCTCATCAACCAGCCGGATGTCGTAACCGGGAACCGGCACGCCGGTGGTGCCGTAATGGACCTCGCCGGGCCGGTTCGAGAGGAAGATGTGCAGCATCTCGGTCGAACCGATGCCGTCGAGGATCTCGACGCCAAGCCGCTCGGTCCAGCGCTTGCCGATATCCTCGGGCAGAGCCTCGCCCGCCGACACGCAACGCCGCAGCACCAGCTCACCACGCTCCGGCAGATCGCTGCTGGCGAGCAGCGCCGCATAGAGCGTCGGCACGCCATAGAAGATGGTGGGCTTTTTCTCGCGCAGCACGCGAATGACCGCCGCTGGCGTCGGTCGTTCGGCCAGCAGTAGGCTGGTGGCGCCGACCGCCAGCGGAAAAGTCAGGGCGTTGCCCAGGCCATAGGCGAAGAACAACTTGGCGGCGGAATAGACCACGTCGCTTTCGCGGATGCCGAGCACCGGCTTGGCGTAAAGCTCGGCGGTTAGAGTCAGATGCGAATGAAGATGCATCGCGCCCTTGGGCGCGCCAGTCGAGCCCGACGAATAGAGCCAGAAGCAGATATCGTCGCAGGTGGTTGCAGCCGTACGCGCCTTGGCGGGCGCTTCGACCAGCAGGGTCGCAAACGACAAGCGTCCGGCCGGCGCCACGCCCGAGACGATCACATGTTCGAGAGCCGGCTGGGTCGCCAGCGCCGGCGCGAGCTTGTCGTAGAGCGCGTCGGACACGATGAGCGCGCGGGCGCGGCTGTCGCGCAGCATGAATTCATAGTCGTTGGCGGTCAGCAGGGTGTTGACCGGAACCGGTACGATGCCCGCCTTGATCGCGCCGAGAAACGCCACCGGAAAATCCACGGTGTCGAGCAGGCAAAGCATGACGCGTTGTTCGGGCTGCAGCCCCAGCCGGCGCAATGCGTTGGCGGCGCAGTCAACGCGCTCGGCGAGCTGCGCATAGGTCAGGCTGGTACGGTCGTCGACGAAGGCGAGCTTGTCGCCGCGGCCCGCGGCGAGATTGCGGTCAATCAGATCGGCTGCAGCGTTATAGTCGCGCGGGATTGCGATCCGTGGCGCCACCGCGGCGGACCCGTCGGCGGTCATGCCCTCCTCCCTGCGGCGCGGCTCTTCCTGCGGCCTTTTACGCGCCTTCGCCAACGATGTTTGGCGAGGGGGGACGCGCCGTCAAGCCCTTACTGCCGCCGGCCCACGCGGGTCAGTCACACCACACGAAACCGGTCATCAGCATGTCGATGTTCGTGCCGTCGGTGGCCAATGGCAGCGCCAAAGACTCGCAATCGAGCATCGCCATTCTGTCGGTGAATAGATGTGCGCGCCGCGCGGCGATCGGCCGGCGTTCGTCGATGGCGCGCAGGTAATGGTCGAGAATTAGCGCGCGGTGCGTTGCGTCGGTGTACTGATCGAGGAATTTGTGTGTCATGTCGAAACCGGTGCGCGCCGCGATGTTGGTGGCGTGCACGCGGAAATAGAAGCGCAGCGGATGCCGCCGCACCTCGACCAGTGACAGGTTGCCGATGATGTATCGCATTTCCGAAGGATCGAAATCGGTACGCGCCGGAAAGGCGGGCGCGCGACGGCGCGCTTCCCACTCTTCAAGCAAGCGGCGAAGTGCCGGTCGCGTCAACGCCGAAACGTCGACGTATTCCTGGGTGTCCTGCACCACGCCCCCACTATAAACGCTGGGGATTTAACCGGTCGTTAGGACTGATCGGTAAAGGGCGGCATAAATGCTGGCGACCGCCGCCATCGAGTAGTCGCCGGCGGCCTTGGCGCGGGCGTTGCGGCCGAGTCGCTCCGCAAGCCCGCCTTCAGATTCGATGCGCCGGATCAGTGCGCAAAATTCGGCGGCGGTATCGAACAACAGACCGGTGTCGCCGTCGGCGAGAACGAAATCGGTGACGCCTTCGAGTCGGCGCGCGACGATCGGAAGGCCGTAGGCCATCGCTTCGGCAAGCACGTTGGGAAAGCCTTCGAGCCAGGACGCGAACACGAAGACATTGGCCATGCAGTAGAACGACGACGGGCCGTCACGATAGCCGACGAAGCGCACGCGGTCGGTGACACTGAGCGCCGCGATCGCGGTGTCGAGCTCAGCGCGGTACTCGGGCTCGAGCGCAGGTCCGAGCATCACTAGGTACCGCGCCTTGCCGTCGGCGTTGAGCGCCGCGAGATTCTCGATCAGGAACAGCACGTCCTTGCGGCGCGAAATGCTGCCGACATAAAGCTGCACGACCGCGTCGCGCGGGATATCGAGCGCGGCACGCCTCGCGTCGGCGTCTGCAATCCGCTCGGGCACGGTCACGCCCTGTGGCACGATGACGACGCGGCCCGGCGCGCCCATGAAAGCGGCGCTTTCGTCATAGAGGCGTCGGTTGAGCACCACGAGACGCGTCATCGTCGTGCGCATGGCCCAGGCGACGAAGCGCCAAAAGCTCGGACGATAGGTCTTGAGAATGTATGGTGGCGAATCGTCGAGCGTCGCCGAATAGATGAAGCGGACGCCGGCGAGCCGCGCGATCCCGTTCGAGACGAAGAACCGGTCGATGTGCGTGCGCGCGTGAATGATGTCGTAGTGGCGGATGTTGCGCAGCAGCCACAAGTAATAACGCAGCAGCACGGCGCGCACGGACTCACGTTCGGAGCGACGCAGATAGATCAAATTCATGCCCGGCGGCGCCACCGGCGGTATCTCTGTCGGTGCTGGGGTGGTGAACACGAGGACGTCGTGGCCGCCGCCGGTCGCCGCGAGATGCGGCCACAGCTTCTCGAAATAAAGCCCGTCGCCGGCGAAGTTAGGGCGGAAGCGCGGAAAGAGGTGAAGCACGCGCATAGCGTTAGCCACGCTTCCGGCAATGACGCGATGCAGCGCCCAAATTTCCCCCGCTTCTTGACCGGCGGCGAGTATGCACTATCGTCCGGCAAAAGCGCAGGTCTTGCGCCGACGGTCGAGGAGGCAGCCTTGATCACTTTTGAAACCGCGCCCGAGCGCTATCGCCATTGGCGGCTGTCCGTCGACGGCCCGATCGCGACGCTGGCGCTCGACGTCGCCGAGGATGGCGGCCTGGTGCCGGGCTACAAGCTGAAGCTCAATTCCTACGATCTCGGCGTCGACATCGAGCTCGCCGATGCGCTCAATCGCATCCGCTTCGAGCATCCGGCCGTCAAAACCGTGGTGCTGACTAGCGCCAAGGACCGCATGTTCAGCGCCGGCGCCAACATCTACATGCTCGGTGCGTCGTCGCACGCCTTCAAGGTGAACTTCTGCAAGTTCACCAACGAGACGCGTAACGGTATGGAGGATTCGAGTCGGCACGAAGGGTTGAAGTTTCTGGCCGCGGTGAACGGTGCCTGCGCGGGCGGCGGCTATGAGATCGCGGTCGCTTGCGACGAAATCCTGATGATCGACGATCGATCGTCGACCGTGAGTCTACCGGAAGTGCCGCTTTTTGGCGTATTGCCTGGCACTGGCGGCCTG
>Ga0187805_10000966_pt1 | contig 10160 bp, 12 predicted proteins | sample NC_wetland_sal_i_6_FD_132965 | JGI IMG/M metagenome (GOLD analysis project Ga0187805, IMG submission 132965) | Wetland sediment microbial communities from Neuse River Estuary, North Carolina, USA - Control_5 | ecosystem: Environmental > Aquatic > Freshwater > Wetlands > Sediment | place: USA... | reverse complement strand
GTCCAGGAGGCCTATCTGACAATCTTCGGCACCTTGGCGTACCACTTATTGGCATTCAGCCCCTTACGGCACATGCAATCTCTTCCAAGTTCGCGGGTCCGCATGTCCCAATTGCGCTTCTAAGTCACAATATTGCATAGGCTTACCATATTTGTGCCGGAGGCGTTACTAACCTCGGTGTGGGTGGCCCGCGGTGTGCCTCTTCATCTATGGGGACTGGCCCGTGCGGAGCGCGCAAGATAGCCGCTTTAGCTGGGGAGTCAGGAGGGTTGGCAAATGCTCCGCAAGACGATTATCGTGGTATTCGCGTTCCTGAGCGCCATTCCAGCGTTTGCTCATACCACTCAATTTGCCACGGGACAGGCTGTCACAGGGCAAGCTCAGCCGGTCCTTCGCCTGATGAACGACAGGGAATTTAGTACCTTTCTCGAACACCTTGATTCGAAGTTGCTGCGCGCGCAACTCCAATTGAAGAAGATGGATGTCAAATCACTGAGCCTTGATCTTCAGGAGAAGCAGGACTTGGTGAGAAGCTACGGCCAGTGTTTGCAATCGCTCGATAACACCCGTGATGAAATCCAAAAGCTCTCGCAGAAACAAACACTCAAACTCGACTTATTCCTCTTGATCGATTTGAACGAGTTGGCTCGCAACCTGGATGCGCTGGATGAAGTCCTCATCAATCCTGTGTTCGTCAACGGAACGAGCGCGGCCCGGAAGTCCCTGGGCTACGCGCGAGAAGTCCTGAGCATCGATGGCGCGCTGGCAAAGCAGATTTCCACATTTCAGAATCACTTTATTGCGTTTACGGGAGTCATCGACGCGACCCTCGAACAACCCGGGCAGGACGAGTCCCAACCGCAAACTGAGAAGTGACACCAAATCTGAAATCATCCTTCGAGTGACAACGGTTCCCCCCTGAAGCACGCAATGGTTTGGCATCACTCGCGCCCTGGCATAGAATCGTGTCATGCCAATTGCCAGCTATGCCATGGATGCGCGGAAATCGCGCGGCAGACGCTACCCCGAGCCGCCACACCCTTACCGCAACGACTACGCGCGCGACCGCGATCGCGTGATTCATTCGCGGGCGTTCCGCCGGCTCGAAGCAAAAACGCAAGTTTTCACCACTCGCTATTCCGACCATTTCCGCAACCGGCTCACGCACACTCTGGAAGTTGCGCAGATTGCGCGCACCGTCGCCGGAGCCCTCGAACTCAACGCCGACCTCGCCGAAGCCCTGGCTCTTGTGCACGACATTGGGCATCCGCCCTTTGGACACGCGGGAGAGCGGAAACTCGATGAATTGCTCCGCCCGCATGGAGACCGCTTCGATCACAATTTGCAGGCGTTGCGAATCGTCGAGCAATTCGAGCAACGCTATTTGGATTTTCCCGGGCTCAACCTGACGTTTGAGGTTCGCGAAGGGATCGTCAAACATTCTCGCGATTACGACGCGGCGCAATTTCCTGAGCTGTCGGAATATTTGCTCGACGAGCGTCCGCCGATCGAAGCGCAGCTGATCGATTTTGTCGACGAGATCGCGTACAACACCGCCGACCTCGATGACGGCTACGAAGCCAAATTGCTGGACATCGAGATGATTTGCGCGGAGGTGCCGCTGTTCGCCCGGTTTTATGAAGAAGTCGAGCGCAGCCACCCAAAAGGCGTCGAGAAGCTGAAATTCAACGAAGCCGCCAAGCGCGTCCTCGACCATCTTGCGACTGGATTGATCGGGAACACTCGATCCGCCGTCGCGGCGTCGGGTGTGCAAAGCGTCGAAGACGTCCGGCGCGCGCCGCGGCGTCTCGCAGGCTTCAGTCCGGCCATGGCCGCGGAAAATGCGGTACTCAAGAAATTTCTGCTCGCGCGTCTCTACAACAATCCCGCCATTGTCGGCGATCGCGAACGTTCGGTAGAAGCCCTCACCCAACTTTTCGATTTTTACATTGAACATCCCGCCGCAATGCCCAAAGCCTACGCCGAGCTCGCCCAACGCGAACCCAAGTACCGCGTCGTGTGCGACTATATCGCCGGAATGACGGATCATTTTCTCCTTCGCCAGCACACGGAGTTAATCGGAACAAGCGTGGAACGATCCGCGTAGGATCGGCTCTAGGCTGCCGGGCATTAGCCTTCATTCCTCGGACGAGTGCGTCAAACCGAAGTCTTTCCTGCACGTACCTGTTTCGAAGCATTCGCAACGAACCGCACAGTGCCTTCCTTGACTTCACTCGGGCGGGACCTATAATGTTCTTTGGGGGAAGTAGTCGGGAGATCCGCGAAAGCGGCAAATATTAATGTTCCTAGACGTCAAAGAGCTGGCGGTCCGCAAAATTCGTATCCGGAAGAGTTATGCCCCGGGAACGGTTGATTACCGTACCGGCGACTTCCGGCAGGCAGAGCCTCTCGAGGTGCGCGCGACCGCCGAACTCGTGGAAGGGCAGATCCGAGTCACTGGGGAGCTGCATACCCGCCTGGAGATGGTGTGCGCGCGGTGCCTGGAACCGGTCCATGAGGACATTTCCCGCGAATTTGACCTCTTCTACAAGCCTCTGGCTACCATGACCAAGGAAGAGGAGGAGCAGCTCAAGCTCGACGACACAGAAATCGCGTTTTTCGAGGGCGAAGGGATGTTCCTGGCCGACGTGCTGGCCGAACAAGTCCTCCTGGCTTTGCCCATGAAGGCGATCTGCCGAAGCGATTGCCGGGGGCTTTGTCCGCAATGCGGAGTGAATTTGAATAATGAGGAATGCCGCTGTGAAAGTCACGCAGCCGATCCGCGTATGGCGCCTCTGGCGCGTCTGAAACAGGACTGGTTCAAAAAGCAATAGGAATCCCAGGCGAAACGCCATAGAATGCCTCTTGCAATTTGGGGCCAACAGAAGGAGTTTGTATGCCCAATCCAAAACGGCGTCATTCCCATGCGCGGAAGAACAATCGGCGCGCCCATGATCATCTGGCCGCACCGGCACTTGCCAAGTGCCCCAACTGTCACGAAATGAAACAGCCTCACCAGGCTTGCCCGCAATGCGGCTACTATAAAGGCCGGGAAGTCGTGGACACTGGGGCCTGACGCCGCCCCGACGTGTACGGCCTTCGCGCGGTTTCCCTACCGGAGTTTGAATGATCACCATAGCCGTAGATGCGATGGGTGGAGACCATGCGCCGCGTCCTGAGGTCGAGGGCGCCGTCCATGCTGCGCGCGAGCTGGGTATACGAATCCTTCTGGTAGGTCTTGTGCCTGAGCTGAAGAAGGAATTGGCGAAGCACTCGCATCGAGGGTTGCCTATTGAAATCGTTCCGGCAACCGAGGTCATCACGATGGATGACTCCCCCACGCAAGCTTTCCGGAAGAAGAAGGACAGTTCGGCGCACGTTGCGGCCAAGCTGGTGCGCAGCGGCCAGGCCGACGCCCTGGTCAGCGCGGGCAACACCGGTGCCGTGATGGCAGTCGCGCGTTTTGGGCTCGGGACGCTGCCTTCCGTGGACCGGGTAGCGCTCGCTGCGCCTTTCCCAACGTCAGGCGGCGGAACGGCGGTTTTGCTCGACGTAGGTGCGAACGTGGATTCAAAGCCCGCGCACCTCGTACAATTTGCCGTGATGGGTGAGATTTATTACCGGGCAATTTTCGGAACGCGCCGGCCAAAAGTGGCCCTGCTATCGATCGGCGAGGAAGAAACCAAGGGCAACGAGTTGACGCGCGAGGCCTACAGCCGCTTGAAGCTCTCCTCATTGAATTTTACTGGAAACGTCGAAGGACGAGACATTTTTGACGGCTCCGTGGACGTCATCGTTTGCGATGGCTTTATCGGGAATATTGCTCTGAAGATCAGCGAAGGCGTCGCGCAGCATATTGCGGCGATGCTCAAGGAAGCGCTGCAAAGCACAATCAGTTCTCAGGTCGGGTACGTTCTCTCGCGCAAGGCCTTTAAGAGCTTTCGAAAGAAGATTGACTACTCGGAATACGGGGGCGCTCCTTTGCTAGGGGTAAAGGGCGTGACCGTGATCGGACACGGTAGTTCGAATTCATTGGCGATTAAGAATGCGGTCCGGGTAGCGACGGAATTAGTGCGGGGCAGGGTCAACGAAAGAATCGAGCAAGAGCTTGCCATGATTCCCGTCCCCGTCGAAGCATAAGCGGCGAAACGGCGGTTTATTCAATGGGAAAATTAGCGTTTTTATTTCCGGGGCAGGGCTCACAGTACCCGGGCATGGGCAGGGAACTAGCCGGTAGCCATCCGGCAGCTCGAAATGTGTTTGACGAGGCGGACCGAGCCCTGGGATTCTCGGTCTCCGATCTGTGCTTCATCGGCAGCGAAGAGGCACTTAAGCTCACTGCGAACACGCAGCCCGCAATTTTGACCGCATCCGTGGCAACCTATCGAGTGCTCGCGGAGAATGGAGTTCAACCGGCGTTTGTCGCAGGACATAGCCTGGGTGAATTTTCCGCGCTGGTGGCGGCCGGCGGGCTGGAATTCGCCGACGCGGTGCGCCTCGTGCGGCGCCGCGGGGAATACATGCAGTCGGCGGTGCCCGAAGGCGTTGGTGCGATGGCAGCGATTTTAGGGTTGGCACCCGCTCAGGTCGCGGGGATCTGCCGCCAGGCGGCCGACGGGCAAGTCGTGGCGCCGGCAAATCTGAATTCTCCCGAGCAAACCGTAATTTCCGGCCATGCCGAGGCGGTGAAGCGCGCCGTGGAACTTGCGTCGGCAGGGGGCGCCAAGCGTGCCGTCATCCTACCGGTTTCCGCGCCCTTCCACAGCTCACTGATGCAGCCCGCGGCGCAACGGCTCGAGACCGATCTGCGAGCGACTGCCTTCCATACGTTGCGCGTGCCCTTGGTGAACAATGCAGACGCCGAGCTCACGACGAGCGGCGATGAGGCGCGGGAGTCCCTCATTCGTCAGGTGACCTTGCCCGTTCGTTGGGAAGAATCCGTGCGCGAACTGATCGACCAGGGCGTCAACACGTTTGTCGAGGTGGGGCCGGGACGCGTCCTCACGGGGCTGTTGCGGCAGATTGACCGGTCAATCCACGTGTTCAACGTGGAGGATGAAAAATCCCTGCGCTCGACGCTTGAAAGACTTACGCAAGCGCAGACAGAATCCGCCGAGGCGTAAAGTAGGATAGGCTAAAGCCTATCCTACACAGATTCCATGTTCAGCTTGAAAGATCGAGTAGCTCTGGTGACCGGCGCGTCGCAAGGAATCGGGCGCGCCACGGCGCTCGCATTGGCGAAGGCAGGGGCGCGCGTGGCCGCGGCGGCTCGAAACGCCGAAAAATTGGCGGGCGTCGTTGCCGAAATTTCCTCAGCTGGCGGCGAAGGTCTGGCCGTGGCGATGGATGTGGCTGACGTCGATCAAGTGAAGTCCGGATTTCGGCAAACCATCGAAAAATTCGGCAGGCTCGACATTCTCGTAAATAATGCCGCCATCACGCGCGACGCCTTGGCGGTCCGCATGAAGGCGGAAGACTGGGACGCCGTGCTGCGCACGAACTTGACCGGCGCGCACCTGTGCGCCCAACAGGCCCTGTCCGTCATGATGCGCGCCCGGTATGGCCGCATCATCAATGTGACTTCAGTGGTGGCGGAGACGGGGAATCCGGGGCAGGTAAATTACGTTGCCGCCAAGGCCGGCCTCATCGGCTTGACGCGCGCTCTGGCCCTTGAAATCGCTTCCCGGAATATCACGGTAAACGCCGTCGCACCGGGCTTCATCGTTTCGCCCATGACCGACCCTCTGCCGCCGAACGTAAAAGACGCTTTGCTCGCGCGCATACCGCTTGGCCGAATGGGGTGCGACGCGGAAGTTGCGGCGGCCATCGTGTTTCTGGCGAGCGAAGAGGCGGGCTACATCACCGGCGCGGTGTTGGACGTCAACGGCGGCTTGCGAATGGGATAGAGCGAAGTGGCGCAGGCTTCAGCCTGTGGGGTTTAGTCCTTGCAAGGACGGATCTCCACAGGCTGAAGCCTGCGCCACAAGCGAAATTGCGCAACACTAAATTCAGAGTTAAGTTGACCTAGGGCGAGACCCTACATAGAATGTCGGGTGCTCAAAATCAACACCTATAGCAGTGGAACAATGACCCAGACGAAGCCGGGCACAGCGCTGATCGGAGGCAAAACAGAATGGCCAGTGTCGATGAACGGGTAAAACAAATTATCGTGGAACAGCTGGGAGTGGATGAAGGGGAAGTGACCTCCACCGCTTCCTTTGTGGACGATCTGGGTGCGGATTCCCTGGACACGGTCGAATTGGTCATGGCCTTTGAAGAGGCCTTTGGGATTGAAATTCCCGACGAAGACGCGGAAAAGATCGCCACCGTGAAAGACGCAGTTGACTACATCCAAAAGCACGGCAAGAAGTAGGTCAGGGGCCGCTGCGAAACCGCCAGGAGAGTATTGATCAAGTGAGTCGCCGGGTTGTAGTAACGGGTGTCGGACTCGTCTGCGGTCTGGGAATCGGCACCGATGAGGTTTGGAAGAATCTCCTGGCGGGAAAAAGCGGCGTCCGCACGATCACCCAATTCGATGCGGCCGGATTCGATTGCACCATCGCCGGGGAAGTCCGCGATTTCGATCCTCTCCACTGGGCCGAAAAAAAAGAGCTAAAGAAAATCGCCCGGTTCATCCAGCTTGCCCTGGCTTCCACCGACTTTGCCATGCGCATGTCGGAGCTGAAAATCACCCCGGAAAACGCGGAACTGACCGGGGTGTATGTAGCGAGCGGAATCGGCGGATTCGACGTGATTGAACGCGAGCACTCGAAGCTCCTGCATGGCGGTCCCGGACGCATCTCCCCGTTTTTCATTCCCGCGGCGATCATCAACCTGGCTTCGGGGCACATTTCCATCCGATACGGAGCGAAAGGACCGAATTCGGCGACCGCGACGGCCTGCTCCGCATCCGCGCACGCGGTCGGAGATTCTTTCCGCATGATCCAGTACGGGGACGCGGAGGTCATGATTTGCGGCGGCGCCGAAGCGGCCATCACGCCGATGGGGGTGGGCGGATTCGCCGCGATGAAAGCGCTTTCGACGCGAAACGAAGAGCCGGAACGCGCCAGCCGCCCGTTTGACGCCGACCGCGACGGCTTCGTAATTGGCGAGGGCGCTGGAATTCTCATCCTGGAGTCGCTCGAATACGCGGAACGGCGCGGCGCGCGAATTCTGGCCGAGATTGTGGGATATGGAATGTCGGGCGATGCTTATCACATCACCGCGCCCGAGGGGAACGGCGATGGCGCCTACCGCGTCATGCGTGCGGCCATACGCGACGCGAGGCTCGAGCCGAACCAAATCGACTACGTCAACGCCCACGGCACATCGACTCCGCTCGGCGACGCCATCGAAACCAAGGCCATGAAGCGCGTGTTCGGCGAACATGCCAAGAAAATTGCCGTCAGCTCGACCAAATCCATGACCGGCCATCTTCTCGGCGGCGCGGGCGGCCTCGAAGCCGGCATCAGCGTGCTGGCGCTTCGCGATCAGTTGCTGCCTCCCACGATCAATCAGGAGACCCCGGACCCGGAATGCGATCTTGACTACATTCCGAATCATATGCGCAAGGCGGCCGTCGAGCACGCGCTATCAAACTCATTCGGCTTTGGCGGGACCAATGCCGCGCTGCTGTTCAAGCGCTGGGATTCCCGCTAGTCCGCTCGCTCGGTTTTGGTTTATGTAGCGCCCGCCTTCAGGCGGGAATCCCAGGTTCAAGCGCATGCCCGCCTGAAGGCGGGCGCTACAAAGCCGCTTGAAATCTGAAGAAGTACGAACGGCTCTCAAGCGAGAGGTATGCATGAAGATTGTCGTTTGCGTTAAGCAAGTGCCCGCCAAGGACGCTCCGCTGGCCATCACCGACGCAAGTTGGGTCCGCGAAACGGACATCGGATTTGAGATGAACGAGCCGGATAGCTACGCGCTCGAGGAAGCCCTGCGCCTGAAGGAGAAACACACGGGGGAAGTGATCGCCGTGTCGATGGGCCCGGAGCGCGTGAAGCAGACGATCAAGGAAGCCCTGGCCAAGGGTGCGGACCGCGGCGTGCACATCGCGGATGACAAGGCGCACACGCTCGATCCCCTCGGCGCGGCTAAATCGCTGGCGGCGGCGATCGGTCGCGAAAAGCCGGACCTCGTGCTGACGGGCTTGCAGAGCGAAGATCAGGGCTTCGGCCAGACAGGCGTGCTCCTGGCGGAGCTCCTTGGACTGCCGCACGCCACGATCATCATGCAGATTGACGCGCAAGGCGGCGGGTTACGCGTGAAGCGCGAACTCGAGGCGGGATGGTTCCAGTGGGTCGAGCTGCCGATGCCCGCCGTGCTGACGATCCAGTCCGGCATCAACAAGGTGCGGTACGCAACGCTCAAAGGCATCATGGCGGCGAAGAAAAAAGAAATCGCAACGATCGCGCGCGAGTCGCTTGGCGTCACGCATGATCCGACGCAGCGCATCGAGCGCATCTACGTGCCGTCGAAAACCAAGAAGACCGAATTCTTGACCGGCACGCCGAAAGAAGCTGCCGCAAAGCTTATCGAAAAATTGAAGCACGAAGCGCGAGTGATTTAGCAGTTTGCGGAAAAAACGATTTATTTTGTCATTCCGAGCGAAGCGAGGAATCTCTCTTTCTTTTCTTGAACTGAAACCGAAGAGAGATTCCTCGCTTCGCTCGGAATGACAAAAGGCGGTGGGGCACCTTTTCCGAAGCCTGTAAGGCGAGGGCCGACGACGATGAACATTCTTCTGATTGCCGAACAGCGCGACGCGCAGTGGAACAAAACCACCTTTGAGACACTGGCTGCGGCGCAACAAATTGCCGCGGAAACCAAGAGCCGCCTCGCTGCCGCCGTAATCGGTAAAGGCGTTGCGGCCCTCGCCGGCGAGCTTGCTGCAAGCAAGCTTGATGAAGTGCTGCTTGTCGAGCACGACTTGCTTGCGGCGTACACGCCCGACGGTTACACCGCCGCCCTGCGCCAGACAATCGCGCAGTCCAAGCCCGATCTGGTCCTCTTGCCGCACACCTACCAGGTGCGCGATTTCGCGCCGAAGCTGGCCGCCTCGCTCGGCAAGGGCATGATCGGCGATTGCATTGGCTATCGTCATGAAAACGGGAAACTGACTTTTGTCCGCCAGATGTTTCAAGGCAAAACGGCGGCGGACGTGGTGTTCCAAGGCGCGGCGCCGTGGTTCGCAACGTTTCAAGCCGGCGCATTCCGCGCAGATTTGGTCGCGCAAGGCGCGTCAAAGGCGCCCGTAACGCCTATTTCAGTGGACCTCAAGCCGGAACAGATTCGAACGAAACCCCTCGAACTGTTCCGCGAAGCGAAGCAGGCCGTGGACCTCACTCAGGCGCCCATCCTGGTCGCGGTCGGGCGGGGTATCAAGGCGCCCGAAAATATTCCTCTCGCCGAAAAGCTTGCAAAACTCCTCGGCGGGGAACTGGCCGCGTCGCGCCCCATCTGCGACGAGGGCTGGCTGCCCATGGACCGCCAGATCGGCAGCTCGGGGCAGACCGTCGCGCCCAAGTTGTATCTCGCCCTTGGAATCAGCGGAGCCATCCAGCACGTCGTCGGAATGAAGGGCTCGCGTACCATCGTTGCCATCAACAAAGACCAGAATGCGCCGATTTTCGAAGTCGCCGATTACGGCATCGTCGGCGACCTGTTCGAAATCGTCCCCGCCCTCAGCGAAGCGCTTGAAAAAGCAAAGGAAATCTAGGCGTGACCACTCTAAGAAGCACGCCACTTCCTTAGTGCATCGCGGCAATCCGTTTATGCTAGACTTGCTCCCAAAGTGAGCCATGAGATGACCATCGAAAATTATAAAATTGTGCTTTATCGGCAAGAAGACGGCTCCTGGGTGGCTGAGATTCCAGCCATTTCAGGCTGCTACGCATTGATGCCCACCCGCGAGCAGGCACTTGAAGAACTGAACGCCGTATTTCACATGGTTTCCGAGGAGTACAAGGAAAAGGGTCTCGCACTACCTGCCGATACAACGGAAATCATGCATGCCTAGCGCCACAGCGCGCGAATTGCAAAACGCTGCACGAACGCTTGGATTTTTTCGAACCCGCCAAACTGGTAGCCATGAACGCTGGAACCATCCTGATGGTCGTGCCGTTACAATCCCGCTTCATGGGGGACGTGAGATTGGGCCG
>Ga0187805_10000965_pt1 | contig 10161 bp, 9 predicted proteins | sample NC_wetland_sal_i_6_FD_132965 | JGI IMG/M metagenome (GOLD analysis project Ga0187805, IMG submission 132965) | Wetland sediment microbial communities from Neuse River Estuary, North Carolina, USA - Control_5 | ecosystem: Environmental > Aquatic > Freshwater > Wetlands > Sediment | place: USA... | reverse complement strand
TGATGCGCACGTGGCCCGACGCTTTCCTGGACGCGTGCATCACAGATCCGCCGTACAACATGAGCCGGCGCAAAGGGCTGAAGTGGGCATTCAGCTCTCACGTCACCATGGATGAGGGGTGGGATCGGTTCACCAACGATGACTACTTCGAATTCACGCGGCGCTGGCTTTCGCAAGTGTGCCGCGTGGTACGCACCAACGGCAACATCCTGGTCTTCGGCAGTTTCCACAATATCTACGTGATCGGATTCGTGCTGGAGCACGTGCTGGGCAGGCGCATCCTGCAGCAAATCACGTGGTTCAAACCCAACGCCCAACCCAATATCACGGGGCGGCTGCCGACCGAGAGCACCGAGTACATTATCTGGGCGTGCAACAATACGCCGGAGCGCGCGGCCAAGTGGACGTTCGATTACGCCAGCTCGAAGGAGTTAGGCGGCGGCAAACAATTGCGCAACCTGTGGCAGATCCCATGCACGCCGCGCTCGGAGCGCAGGCTTGGGACTCATCCCTCGCAGAAACCGATGCAGCTGCTCGAACGGATCGTGACGCTGTGGACGAAGCCGGGAGAGGTGATTCTCGATTGCTTTCTCGGCACCGGTACGACGGCCGCGGCCGCGACTCAACTGGGCAGGCGCTGGGTGGGAATCGAGCGCGACGCGGGATATATCGAGATAGCCAGGAAGCGGCTCGGCGCCGGCGCTTAGCGAGTCGAGATTCCTAGCGGCCTGCCGCCTGGCTCGCCTCGATCGACGCCGGCAGAGTCCACGTTGCGCCGATTTGACGTATCACGATTCGATCCTGCTCAGTCCCGGCCGCGGCGATTAGTCGTTGCAGCGGTTCTTCCATCGGCTCCTTCGACAGCCTGAACGTGCCCCAGTGAATGGGAATGAGGTAGCGGGCGCGCGTCTGCTGGAACATCGCCCAGACCTGTTCGGGATTGGCATGATTGAAGATCCACGGGTCGTAGGCGCCGATCGAGAACGCTGCCACATCGGGCGGCGTTGACGCGAGGCTCGCGAAGAGATCGGTCTCGGCGCTGTCGCACGCAAGCAGCATCCGGCGGCCGTTTTTTTCCAGCACGTAGCTGTTGAAGCCGTAGTATTCGCCGAGCGGCGGCCATCGCCGGCCCCAGTGCCGCGCGCCCATCGCCCGGATGGTGAGTCCGTTGACGACGGTCGTCTCGCCCCACTTAAGTTCGCGAACATCGTTGAAGCCAAGCGGCGCGATGAGCTCCGCACACTTCCCGCACGCGACCACGACCGCGCTCTTGGGCAGAGCTCTGAGCGACGGCAGGTCGAGGTGGTCCATGTGTGCGTGCGTGATCAGAATGACGTCGATGTGCTGCAATTGCGCGGGAGTCAGCGGAGGATCGACGAATCGTTTTGGTCCGATCGTAAAGATCGAGGCGAATGACATGCCGACGCGCGAGAACAGCGTCGGGTCGGAGACCACCCGCGTGCCGAAAAAATTCATCAGCAGCGTGGCGTGGCCGAGATTTGCAATCGTGAGCGAACTCTCGGACCACGACGCGGGCTCCAGACGCGGATGCGAACGGTCAGGCGCAGCGCTCATGTCCTGAGAGTACGACCTCGCCGCATACATCGCCAGTGAAAACAGGGCGACTGCGGCGACCGCTCGTGGGATGGTTCGCGCCAGGCGCGGCGGATGCGACGGAAGCGAATTCACTTCTCCGGCGCCGGCTTGAAGCAGGGGAGTTCCTTGACCAGCACGTAGCTGTAGGGACGACCGCGCCACTTGAACGTCCCGACGCCGGAGCCGAACGCCCCGGTCATCGAGTCAAACTGCTCGCTGTCGGAAACGTTAACCACGTCGGCGGGAGCGTAGGCGAGATATTCCGGCTTGCCGGGCTCGAGCATCTCATAGAGCGGCGGATTGAAGAGCAGCTTGTTGATGCCGGGCTTCGGCTGCCAGGCGTCCTTGGGCGCGTCTTTGGTGCGAACTATTTTCCAGGTTGGATTGCCGGCATTTTCGGCAATCTTCCACTGGCGCGTCTCGATCAACCCGTCTTTGTTCTTGCGCACTTCCTCGACGCCGGGCGGAACGCGCAGCAGTTGATCGCATTTGTCGGAGTCGTCGTATTTGGAAGCGCCGGCGCCGCCGGACTGTTTCAGTGCAACCTGGGAGCCGATGACCTGCGCACTGCCGGCGGCAACCATCGGGGCCACGCTGCTCACCATGCCGGCAGCGCCCGCCGCCGCGCATCCCGAGCACGCAGCCAAAAGCGCCATTGCGACGGCCCCGGACGCGATCCTGCGCACGCTGAAATTGATCACTTCTTCACTGTTTCACGGCTTGCGCGCGATCACCATCGAGGAGGTGAACGGAGGGCTTGGCAGCGCCTCGTGGCTGATATCGGCGAAACCGGCGTCGCTGAGCCATCGGGAGACTTCGTCAAATGAATAATCGCGCCCGCGCGTGGCCAGCAGCAGGTAAAGGGCAAAAATCGCGCCCGCCCTCGGCTCGGTGAGGTCGGCATTCATGATGTGATCCTTGACGATCATCAGCCCGCCCGATTCGAGCGCGCGAAAGCACTTGCGGAACAGTTGAGCGTTGGCCGTTTCATCTTCATTGTGAATTATATTCGACATGAACAGGGCTCCGCACGGGCCCGGGATCTCATCATACAGGTAATCGACGTGGACCAGATCGATCCGCGCCAACGCCGCCGGCTCGCGCTCGGCCAGGATTCGGCGCGCAACTTCCAGCGTGGCCGGCAGATCGTAAATCGCGGCGCGCAGACGGGGCCATCTGCGCAGCATCGCCGCGGCGTAGGTCCCCGGCCCGCCGCCGATGTCGGCGATCAATGAGACGCGGCTCAGATCGAGCCGATCGGCGACGTAAGCCGGATCGCCGCGCGCGCGAGTAAGGCTGTCCATGGCGCGGATGAATCGTTCGGTCTCCTCGGGACGGCTTTGAAACATGTCAGTCGGGCGCGCAGGAGTACCGCTGCGAATGGTCTGTTCGAGATGCGTCCAGGTTTCAAAGATCGCTTCGTCGAACAGAATCAAGCCGCCAAGGTATTCGGCCGACGAGCGGAGCAGGTAGCGGCGCGACGCATCGGTCAGCGCGTAGCGATTGGCGCGTTTGGCGAGCAAGCCAAGCGCCACCATCGCGTTGGCTAGCAGAGCCGTCGCGCGTCGATTGGTCGAGATCGCGCCCGCGATAGCAGCGTCGTCGAGCGCCGACGACTCGAGAATCTCGAAAATTCCCAGCTTGAGCGCGGTCTGGATCGCGCGCGCTTCGGCGTGACCTGAGGCCAGCGCGGCGAGTTCGGCGAAATCCATCGCTGTGCGCCCGCCCTTCAGCGCATGAAGTCTTGCGTAACGTAGGTGTTGCCGTCGGCGGATTGCGCGATTCCGACGCCCGTCTCGGTGAAGGTGCCGGAGACGATGTTGGCGTGATGCGCGGGACTCTTCAGCCATCCATTCATCGCGCGCCGCGGCATGTCGGCGGGATCGGCGTCGTCCATGTAGACGTTCTCGCCGACCGCGTGGTATCCGATGCCGGCGCCGGCGATTCGCTCGGCGGGCGCGACCCCGTCGGGACTGTTATGTGCCAGGTAGTGGCGCATCGCCATGTCGTAACTGTGGCCGCGCGCGATTACCGCGAGGCGAGGCGAAAATTTAAGCGGCGGCTGTCCGGCCCGCGCGCGTTCCTGGTTCACCAGGCCCAAAATTTCGGCTTCCCGCGCGGTTAAACCGGACACCTTTTCGGGTGAAGGAGGTGCAGTGTACAGCAAATAAAACCGGGCAATTATCGCAGCGAGCAGCGACAGCACCAGCAGCCCGAGTCCCGCCTTGATCGCCCGGCGTCGGCGGACCACTGTTGGAGTTGGCATCCTGATGACTTTGGCCGGTCCGTTGCGGAATCCGGGCGGGCGGCGGCGCGTTGCTGATCTTGCGCTCATATTTCGCTCACGACAGAACTCGGCGTCGCGGGTTGTAACGCGTGGCATCCATAGTTGAACTCAGAACTTGAATCACCGGCGTTCGCAGCCGCCATTGCTTTCACCGATCGCCACTCGATGGTCGCCGGGCGGTATTGTCGCCCTTCAATTCCCAGCTATCGCGCCATCTGCCGCATGTCAATTCTTGCCTCAATCTTGATCCTCTGCTTCCCAAATCCGCGGCTCAGCGCCGCCGCGCAGCCGGCAAATGCGCTGCCGGCCGGCACGCTCAAATCTTCGCCGAGTATGTATCTTCGCCAGGCGTCGTCGAGCGCGATTCGATGGCAGCCGTGGAGTCCGGATACGCTTAAACTGGCGCGGTCGTTGAACCGCCCGATCCTGATCGACATCGGCTCGGTGTGGTGTCACTGGTGCCACGTGATGGACGAGACGACGTACGGCGACCCGGAAGTTGCCGCGGTGCTGAACAGCGAGTTCGTGCCGGTAAAGGTCGATAGCGACGAGCGTCCCGATATCGACGGCTACTATCAGAATGCCGCCGCGCAACTTACCGGCGCGGGCGGATGGCCGCTGACGTGCTTCACGATGCCCGATGGCGCGTTGTTCTTTGCCACAGGATATCTGCCGCCGCGGCCGGGCAGCGGACCCAACGGGAGCGGCGATGAAAACTCGTCGATGGTTCCGCTGCTGAAGAAAATTTCGCGAGCGTACGCGGCCGATCGCGCGGAAGTCGAGCGTGAAGCGGAAGAAATGGCGGAAAAGCTCAAATCCGCGCCGGGCCCGCAGCCGCCTGCCCCCGGAGGACTTGAGCGGCTGCGCGCGCAAATTCTCGCCGGCCTCGCGGCGTCGTACGATCGCGAGTCGGGCGGCTTCGCCTCGGGTTCGGGACCGCGATTTTACGATTTCCCGGCGATCGAGCTTGCCCTTGCGCACGGCTTTTACGGCCATCCGGAGTTCACCGCAATGGCCTTCGACACGCTCAAAAAAATCGCGGCCGGGGGAGTGTTCGATCAGCTTGGTGGCGGATTTCATCGCTACTCCACGGACTCGCAATGGCGCGTGCCGCACTTCGAGAAGCTCGGCTATGACAACGCGATGGCCTTGCACGCCTATAGCGATGCGTACGAGGCCAGCGGCGACCCGGAATTCGCCCGAGTCGCCAACTCGATCGTAGGCTACATGAATCGCGAGCTGCTCGATCCGAAGACGCACGCGTTCTACTCGCATCAGGACGCCGATTCGTTCAAGGGCGACGACGGCAGCTACTACACGTGGACGATCGACGAAGTGAAGCGCGCGCTCCCGCCGAATGAGGCGCGGGTCGCGATTTTGTTTTTCGGCATGGAGGGCGCGCCCGCTAAAGCGCCCGACGGACGAATCGTGCTGAGACGCGCGATGAGCCCGGAGGACGTAGCGGCCAAACTGAAGATCCCGCTGAAAGAAGCGCGGAGCACGATCGCCAGGGCATCGGACGCGATGCTCGCGGCGCGGTCTCACCGCCAAACGCCGCCGGTCGATCGCGCCGTGATGACCGATCGGAACGCCTTGATGGCGGATGCTTATCTGACGGCGTCGGCAGCGCTGGACAATCGGAGTCTTCAACGCACGGCACTCGACGATTTGGACTTCATCCTCGGGCATATGCGCGCCCCCGACGGGAGTTTCTTTCACGTCTGGTCCGATGGACGCGCGGATGTGGCAGGTCTCGTCGCCGACCAGGTTTACCTGCTCGACGCTACTGTCGACGCCTACCAATTCTCGGCCGATGAGAAATATCTGGTCGAAGCGCGCCAGCTCGCCACACTCATTCTGAAGAACTTCCGTGCCGATGGTTCGGGCTTGTTGGTGAATCGCGAAACCGAAGACGCCGGCACGGTGATTGCCCAGTCCGAGGCGGGCGGGCAGGTCTTTTACGACATGTCGACTCCGTCGGTGCAAGCGACGATGGCGATCGCGCTATCGAAGCTCGGGCTGGTCACCGGCGATGACCGTTTTACCAACGCCGCCAACCAACTGATGGGGAGGGCGCCGGCGATGGTGGGATCGATGCCGAGCAGCTTGGTCGCGACGGTGGGGCTGGCGCTGGAGTATCGCGGATCCGGCGACGCTACGGTCGAAGTCACCGGGCCGCATACCGACTCGCGCGCGGCAGCATTATGGAAGACGGCGCTGGCGACTTATCGTCCCGGAAAAGTCGTGATGCGGATCGGATCGGATGGCGGCGGCGCCGCCAAAGCGATGCCGGCCGCGGTGAATGCGATGCTCGCATCCAGCGCTGAGAAGGGAGGTCCATTGGCGTTTGTATGCGCAGGAACGGCGTGCGCCATGCCGGTCGGGACGCCGGCGCAACTCGCGCCGCTCATCAGGAGCTTCGGCATCCGGCAAAGCGCCCGCCGTTAGCGGCTTTTTCAAGGGGCCGCGACGCGGCTCAATTGGCTCTCCCCGCGGATTCCTTGCGCTCCCGTCGCCACGGGCGCCTACCACTTTTCCTTGAACGGCCGGACGTCCACGTCGTGAGACCATGCGCTGCGGTCCTGATGCGCGAGATGCCAGTAGGTTTCGGCGATTGCGGATGGCTTGAGCATGTCGTCCGCGGTGAGCTGCGGAAATCGCTCGCGGATAAAAGGCATGTCGATCGCGCCGTCCACGTTGACGTACGCGACGTGAATGCCATGGGGTTGCAGGTCGCGCGCCATCACCTGCGCCAGCCCGCGCAGCGCGAATTTCGCCGGCCCGAACGCAGCCGAAGTCGCAAACGGTTTCACGCCTGCGGTCGCGCCGGTGAAGATAATCGCTCCGCTGCCGCGCTTCAGCATCGCCGGAACGACCTCCTGCGCGGACAAAAACGCGCCAAAGGCGTTGACACGCCAGGTGTTCTCGAAGGTGCTCGGCTTGGTGTCCATCAATTTGCCGAACGGGCGCATCGCTGCGTTGTAAAGCAGCACGTCCACGTCGCCGAGTTCGCGGCGAATCTTGTCGAACGCCGCTGTGATATCCGTGGCCTTGGCGACGTCCGCCGAGACCGGTATCGCCTTGCCGCCGGCGCTATTGATTTCCTCCGCCAGCGCGGTCAGTTTGTCCTCACCGCGCGCGACCAATGCCACCGCGTACTGCTCGGCAAATCTGCGCGCCAGAGCGGCGCCCAAACCGGGTCCGACGCCGATAACTGCACAAACTGGACGACTATTCGATGCTGCCATGTCTGCCTCCTGCGCCCCCGAAGATTCGTCGCAACCATCCAGTCAGTTAGTTTCGATTTGCAACTACTACGCTAGTAAAGCAAGTTTCAAAGTGCAACGATGACTTTTGTCGAGCGGCAGCAGAGTTGGGGGACGTCGCGGCACACGAAATTTAATTCGGTTAAGTAGGGGAGCGACAGAAGCCCATGCGATGGGATTCGGTCAAGGAGATGAACTGCTCGGTGGCGCGAACGCTTGCGGTGGTCGGCGAGCGGTGGACGATGCTGATACTGCGCGAGGCGTTTCTCGGACGTCGCCGGTTTGACGAGTTTCAGCAGGGGACCGGAATCGCGCGCAACATCTTAAGCTCGAGGCTGCGTGACCTGGTGCGGGACGGAATCCTCGATCGCGCGCGCGTCGAGGGCGACGCCGGCCGAGTCGAGTATCGGCTGACCAGGAAGGGACTCGAACTGTATCCAGTGCTGATCGCGATGATGCGATGGGGCGACACGTGGCTCTGCGACGAATCGGGTCCGCCGGTGACGCTGATACATCGCGCCTGCGGCGCGAAAACGACCCCGGATATGGTCTGTTCCAATTGCGGGGAGCATCTTGCGGCGCGCGAAGTCGTAGCCATTCCGCGCGGCCAGGCGCCTGCGCACCCGCGCCGGGCCGAGCGCAAGCGCGCCGTGCGCTGACTGTCACTCATGCGCCTGGCCATATGGCGCCGCGCGCGCCAGCCGCGCACAATATTCGTTCAACATGATTGAATTGGTGATGTTCGACGCGGACGGCGTGCTGTTCGATTCCGAAGAATCGAACGTTGCCTACTACAACTGGATTTTTGCGCGGATCGGCGAACCGCCGCTGGATCGCGACGAGGAAATCGCGGCGATTTCATTCGCCGCGAGCGAGGTGTTTGCGTTGCGCGCGCGTGGCGACGCGGCCAAGCTCGGCAGGATGCACGATTTGACCCGCAGCATGGATCAGACTCCGTTTTTCAAGATGTTGCGGCCGCCGATTGAGTTGCGCCCGTTCATGCTCGCTCTCAAGCGGCGCTACAAGTTGGGGCTTGCGACCAATCGATCGGCAACGGTGCCCGCTTTGATCGAGCATCTCGGTCTTGGCGGCGTATTCGACGCGGTCGCCAGCGCACTGGACAAGGTTCGCCCCAAGCCAGCGCCCGACATCCTGCGCCTGTGCCTCCAACGCGCAGGTGTCGACGCGGCGCGGGCCGTGTACGTCGGCGACAGCAAGGTAGACCGCGTGGCTGCGGAAAGCGCGGAAATGCACTTTATCGGCGTCGGCGGTCGCATCGAACATCATCGCCTGATAGCGACGATTGCCGACCTGCACACAGCCCTCGAACTATTGGACGCGAACTAGGGGCAGGGCGCCAGTCTAAAGCATCATCTCGATCAGAGTCGGACCCGGCGTCGCCAGCGACCGCTCCAGTTCACGCGTGAGCGCCTCCGCCGTCTCGACACGCACCCCCGCCACACCCATTCCGCGCGCCAGACTGGTCCAGTCGATATCGGGATTGGAAAGATCGGTAAGCGAGCGCGCCTTGCGGCCGGGTTCGGTCACGCCGGCGCGCGCAAGTTCAAACTGCAGAATTCGATAGCTGCGGTTGTTGCACAGCAGCGTCGTGACGCTGAGCGATTCGCGGGCCTGCGTCCACAGCGCCTGCAACGTGTACATCGCGCTGCCATCGGCCTGAAAAGCTATCACGCGCCGATCGGGACAGGCGACGGCCGCGCCGGTTGCGCACGGCAGTCCTTGCCCGATCGCGCCGCCGGTGAGCGAAAGATAGGTATGCGGCGGCGCCGCCGCCGACGCGGCGAGGAAGGGTAGGCCGGTGGTGGCAGCCTCGTCCATCACGATTGCACCCTCGGGCATCACTGCGGCAATGGCGGCGCCGACCGTCAGGGCGTCGAGTCTTCCGACGGGGCGTTCGGGGTGCGATATTTTCGCTGGCTTCGCGGCCGAAACGGGTGCCCCGAGTTCGCCTGCGAGCGCTTCCAGAGCGGCTGGAACGTCATCGGTCGGCTCGGCCAAAGTCGCCGTGTCGATGCCTTCAGGAATCAACTGGCTGGGGAAGTTGGGATAGCCGAAAAATGCGACGGGCTTTTTCGCGCCGGCGATGACAATCGTATCGAACGGCTTCAGCATCTCGATCGCTTGTTCAGGGAAGTAGGGCAGGCGATCCAGAGGCGGAGTACCGGCGCCGCGTTCGAGCCGGGCGGGAAAAGTTTCGCAGATCAGATGACATCCCGATTTCGCCGCGATGCGCGCCGCCGCCTTCAGGCCGCGTGCTCGAAGCGCGACGCCGCCGAGAAAAAGCGCAACTCGATTGCCCTTGCGCATCGATTCGGCCGCCCGCTTGACCGTATCAGAGGTCACGGCCGGCGGCGCCGGCGGCTCGATTGGCGCAGCCTGGCTCCCGGCAGGATCCCACTGGCAATCCGACGGGATGATTAGCGTCGCGATCTGCCCTGGCGCGCGGCCAGCCGCCGCAATCGCCTGCGCGGTAGCGTCGGCGAGCGATGCTGAAGTGCGGACGCTTCGTATCCATCCCGAAACGGGAGTCGCGAGCGAAACGATGTCGGAAGTGAGCGGTGCGTCGGCCCCGACATGCCACGTCGCATGGTCGCCGATCAAATTCACGATCGGCGAGCGCGCCCGCCGCGCGTTGTGGAGATTCGCGATGCCGTTGGCGAAACCGGGCCCAAGATGAAGCAGCGTCAGGGCAGGCTTCTCCGCCATCCGTCCGTAGCCGTCAGCGGCACCGGTGCAAACACCCTCGAACAGTCCGAGAATCGGCCGCAGCCCGTCGGCGGAGTCGAGCGCCGCCACCAGCGGCATCTCGGTTGTTCCCGGATTCGCAAAACACACTGCGACCCCTGCCGCAATCGCGGTGCGAATCAGGCTCTCAGCTCCGTTCATGATCGAAACCTCGACTGCGCGCGCTGCGGTAGCGCGACCAGACACGGGTGCCAGGCGCGAGTCACCGATCACGCCAGATCGGTGTGGCGGAATCAAATCAGAAAT
>Ga0187805_10000963_pt1 | contig 10165 bp, 7 predicted proteins | sample NC_wetland_sal_i_6_FD_132965 | JGI IMG/M metagenome (GOLD analysis project Ga0187805, IMG submission 132965) | Wetland sediment microbial communities from Neuse River Estuary, North Carolina, USA - Control_5 | ecosystem: Environmental > Aquatic > Freshwater > Wetlands > Sediment | place: USA... | reverse complement strand
GGTCGATCCCGCCGGGCGTGCAGCGCACGTCCGGGAGCGTGCCGTTGCCACGGGCGTGGCACGGCCCTGCGATCGTGCCAGTGACCTGTCCCGGGTCGTGCAGCACGACCAGCCCGCCAGCCCCAGCCGGCTGCTGAGCCGTCTGCACCGGTGCGAGCGTTACCGGCGCCACGGACGCGGAAGCCGACAGCTGAGCGCCCGCTGTCCGAGCGGACTGCGGCCCGCCTACCGGGCTGGAGCTAGCGCAACCGGCCAGCGCGAGCACGAGCGACCCGAGTACGCCCGCTGTCACGCCGAGCATCTTGCGACGGATCTGCACCGCTAAATCCTGCACGATCAGCAGCGCGCTAGGCCGGCCAATGACGGCAGGTCTGCTGCTGCCGCCGCCGTTGACGCGAGTTACCGCGCGGCAGCTTGGCAGCCACGAGCGGCCGACCGCGTGGGCGCAGGCCGGCGCCGGCTCCGGACCACCCGTTCCCTTCATGCGGATAAGGGAGGGAACGGGATCGTTTCGCTCGCCGACCTCAGCCCGGCTCGGCCGTACAATCCTCCGGAAAGATCATCTGAAAGCCGGATGCGGGCAGCCTGCGGAGGGGCCATGTTCGGTGGGCCAAGTAGTGTCATACGGCGCAGGCGGCGGGACGCGTTAGCGGTCCGCCGGTTCACCCGCGGGCTGCGGCCACGCCGCAGCGACCGGAGCGGCATCGACCAGCCCGCGAACTGGCGTTCGCGCGGGGCGGTGCGGGTGCTGACAATCCTCACCGCCATTGTCGTGGCCGCGTTCCTGCTGTGGATCGGCTGGGTCGTGTACCTGTACGTCGCGCGTGGCGGCCCGTCGGGCGCGGCGCTGGATCCCGACCGCCGGTGCTCGGCGCTCGGCTTTTCCTGCGGGGTCGTGACCAACCTGGTGGCGTCCGGCGTGCTCGTAGCGCTGGCGTCGGCGTTCCTGCTGTGGCGGCTGTTCGGCCTGCAGCGGCGGTACTGGGTCCGGGCCAGGGACGAGTCGCGCGAGCTGGTGCCGACGGCGGGCGCGATCATCGACCAGGTCGTCGGCCGCGACGAGCTGTGCCTGGCGGTGATGACCGACCTGCACGACCGGGGCACCCGGCCGCACGTGATCGTTGGCGGCGTCGGCACCGGGAAGACCGCGGTGCTGGTCCGGCTGACCGAGATGCTCGCCGACAAGCGCGCGATCCCGGTGCCCATCCGGCTGCGGGACGCCGCCGAGCTGGACTTCGAGGCGCTGGCCAGGGACCGGTTCCTCAGCGAGGTGAACCGGGGCCTGATCTCGCAGGCGGAGGGGGAGACCATCTGGCGGCGGCTGCGGCGGGACGGGAAGATCATCGTCCTCGCCGACGGCCTGGAAGAGGCGCTGGTCGGCACGCCCGCCGAGGCCGAGCGCGACAATCTGATCCGCGAGGCTATCCGGCGCGCGTACCTGCAGCACCTTCCGCTGGTCATCGCTTCGCGGCCGCACGACCCGCTGCGCGGCACCGACGCCGCGATCCTCGACCTCGAGCCACTCAGCTACGAGGCGGCGCTGGCCTACATCGGCAGCGAGGGGACCAGCGAGGACGATCGCCGCCTCGCCTGGATCGTCGAGACGGCGGAGGTGGTCGAGGCGCCGCTGTACCTGCAGATCACCCGCGAGCTGCACCTGAACGGTTTGCTGGAGCCGACCTCGGCGGGTCAGCTCGGCGTGGTGGACACGCGCGGCGTCGACCGCGCCAAGCTCCGGCTCAGCCTGCTCGAAACGTGGGAGCGCGCGCTGGTCAACGGCCACCTGCGCGCGGACGTTCCGCTCAGCAAGGCCGAGCGTCAGGCCGCGGTCGAGCAGATGTCTGTGCTCGCGTGCGTTGGCCTCCGCGGTGACCGGCTGGAAGTGGCGCTGGACGTCGATCCCGGCCCGCAGCTCAGCGCCGAGGTACGCCGCCGACTCGTGCAGATCGACGGACACGCCGACGCCGGACCGGGCGTCCGCATCGTCGACGTGAAGCTCGCCGCGGCCTGGGCCGGTCAGCTCAACCTCGTCGAGGTGCGCGGGCAGAAGGTCCGGTTCCCGCACAGTCTCATGCAGGCCTACCTCGGATCGCGGATGCTCGACGCGGCCCTGCAGGATCCTGGCTACGCCCACGATGCGCTGGAGTACCCGAACCCAGGCCTGGAGTTCCTCATCGCGCTGGTGCTGCGGTCCCGTGCGACCGACGCGCCGGCCAGCCGGGCGGATTCCCAGGCAGCCACGGCGGCCCGGCGGTCGGGCGGTCAGCGTCAGCCGGGCGAGGCGGAGCCGCCGGCGCGCGCCGACATGTTGACTCCGCTGCGTCAGGCTGCGGCCCGTGGTCACGGTGCCGCTCAGACTGGTCCCGCTCGGCCGGGGTCGGCGGGCGCGCCTGACGGTGGTGCGGATGTGCCGAGTGCCACGGTTGAGCCGGGTGCCGCGGCTGCGCCGGATTCCGTGACTGCGCCGGGTGCCGCGGTTTCGCCCGATGAGGGCGTGCGCGAAGTCGGCACCGTGCGCGATGACCACAAGGTGCTCGACATGTACGCGGCCGCGCTGGAGATCGACTGCATGTCAGCCGACCCGGTGCACGGCGAGCTCGCCGCCGAGATCAGAGACCGGTGGTCCCACGTCTACGCCCAGGATCGCCGCACGCTCGAGGACAGCAAGCTCACGCTCATTAGCCGTCTCGGCGAGGCGACCCGCGTCATCGACGACCGGCTGCGCCGCGGTGATCGCATCGCCGTGGCGCCGGCCTATCCACAGCTACTCGAGATCGGCCGCCTCGACCCGTCTTACCCGGTGCAGCTTGCCGCCGCGGCGGAAATCGGGGCCGGCGGCGAGACCGCGTTCGCCGAGCTGAGGAACGTGCTATCCGCGCCGTGCGACACGTGCACGGCCGAGCGGGCCCGGCGGGCGACCTCGGCCGCGCCAGGGCCAGGCGCAGCGGCCGGGCCGGACGACGAGGCGGGCCTGACGAGCGCGCGCCTGCTCAGTGCGTGGCTCGCGCCGATGCTGGTCGGCACCACCGGCGGGCGCAGGGACGGGGCCGTTGACCAGGAGATCGCCGACCATGCGCAGGCCGATCTCGTGCAGTGGCTGCGGCACGTAACGCGGGACGGTCGGCAGCCCGGCGAGCAGGACCTGCCGCTCGCGCTGGAGATCGCGCTCGCGCAGGGGTTCAAGCACGCCGCGAACCGGCGGCCGCTCCAGCCGGATGTGCTGCGTGAGTCGCGGATGTTCCTGGCTGAGCAGGCGCTGGAGATGCTCAAGAGCGCTCGTTACTGGTTCACGCAGCTCAGCCTCATCCACGCGCTGTGCCTGCTGAACCTGTCGGACATGCAGAAGCAGCCCTGGGACAAGTACGGCGCCAAGCCGGAGGCGGTCGTGCAGCACTGGCTGGACGTGGCCGGGCAGGAACGCGCCGACGGCGCCGGGCTGGGCGGCCGGTCGCCCGATACCCATCCGTTCGTACGCGAAGCGGCACGGCTGTGCGTCCTCGCGCTGAAGACCGGGCGGCCGCAGCGATACTGCTGGATCGACGAGAGCGGTGTCGTCTCGCAGGTGGGCTCGCGCAACCTGAGCGGTAACGAGGTGCGGCGCCGGCACCATTTGTGGATCCCGCCGTCGGCCGGCTGGACAGCGCTCAACGGCAGCGCTCAGCAGCTACTCGCCGACGTGCTATTGCTGCTGAACCTGGCCGACCGCGGCGAGCAGCCGCACGTGCTCGAGCGCCGGTTGCGCCGCTCGAACCGGCACGACCTGCCGCCGTGCATCACGAACTATCGGGAGGCGCTCGAGCCCAGCCTGACCGTCGGCACCGCGGTGGCGCTCGTGCCCGGGAGCAGCTGTGTGGACGGCTGCGCGTTCGAGCTGTGCCCGTACCCGCCGAAGGGCGCCCAGCCGCGGGTGGAGATGAGCGAGACGTTCTGCCGCCGCCAGCAGACGCTGCTGACCAGAAGCCTGCGGCATCCGATGAGCCAGCAGGCGCCGTGGCAGCTGATGCAGGCCGCGCAGCTCAACCGGTTCTGGATCGAGATGGCCAACCGGGCCAGGGGCGCCCGGCCGCGGTCGCCCCAGACTGGCCGCGGCCGCCGCTAGCGGCGGAGGCGAGCCCGCCGAGGCGGTCGATACAACGTAAGGGCGTACTTCACGACCAAAGAAGGACGTGAAGTACGCCCTTAGGTTGATCCGGCTGGGTTGCGGCTGGCCCTATCCGGGACAGCCCTGGTGTCTATAGTCGGCATCATGGTGGCGATCGGCGCGGAGGTGGCCGAGTGAAAGGCGCCGAGGCGATCGTGCGGACCCTGGCCGACTGCGGCGTGACGACCTGCTTCGCGAATCCGGGCACGTCGGAGATGCACTTCGTGGCCGCGCTGGACACGGTGCCGGAACTGCGCGGCGTGCTGTGCCTGTTCGAGGGCGTAGCGACCGGCGCGGCTGACGGCTTTGGCCGGATGAGCGGCCGGCCTGCGACGGTGCTGCTGCACCTCGGGCCTGGCCTGGCCAACGGGCTGGCCAACCTCCACAACGCCCGCCGGGCGCGCACGCCGCTGCTGGCGATCGTCGGCGACCACGCCACCTATCACAAGCGGCTCGACGCGCCGCTGGAGTCAGACATCGACAGCCTGGCACGGCCGGTGTCCGGCTGGATCCGGCGCAGCGAGCGCAGCGCGGACGCGGGCGCGGACGCCGCCGACGCGGTCAAGGCGGCGCTGACTCCGCCCGGTCAGGTCGCCACGCTGATCCTGCCCGCGGACGTCACCTGGACCGACGGAGGCGAGCCCGCCGCGCCGCTTGCCGTCCGGCAGCCGGCCCGGGTCGGGGAGGACGCGATCCAGGATGCCGCCGGAGCGCTGCGCCGCGGCCAGCCCTGCCTGATCCTGCTCGGCGGCACCGGCCTGCGCCAGCCCGCGCTCGAGGCGGCGAGCCGGATCGCCACGGCGACCGGCGCCCGGCTGCTGGCCGAGACGTTCCCGGCCCGGCACGAGCGCGGCGCCGGCATTCCGGCCGTGGACCGGCTCGCCTACCTGGTCGAGTTCGCCGCCGGTCAGCTCGCGGGGGTGCGGCACCTCATCCTGGCCGGCGCGAGCGCGCCGGTTTCTTTCTTCGCCTACCCCGATAAGCCCGGCACGCCGGTCCCGGCCGACTGTCGGGTGCACGCGCTGGCCGAGCCGGGTGACGACGTACCGGGCGCGCTCGCGGCGCTGGCCGATCTCGTCGCCGCCGGCGCGGCGGCGACACTGCACCAGCCGGTACGACCGGGGATGCCAGACGGCGAGCTCACCGGCGAGAGCGCGGCGGCCGTGATCGGCGCGCTGCTGCCCGACGGCGCGATCGTCTGCGACGAGGCCAACACCTCCGGCCTGTGGCTGCCCGGCGCGACCGCCGGCGCGCCACCGCACGACTGGCTCAGCCTGACCGGCGGCGCCATCGGCCAGGGCCTACCGCTCGCCGCCGGTGCCGCCATCGCGTGCCCGGACCGGCCAGTGCTGGCGCTGGAGGCAGACGGCAGCGCGATGTACACCGTGTCGGCCCTGTGGACGTACGCACGAGAGCAGCTCGACGTCACCACGGTCATCTTTAGCAACCGCTCGTATGCGGTCCTGAAAATGGAGCTCGCGCGGACCGGCGCGGCGGCCGGCCCGGCCGCACGCGACCTGCTGGACCTGTCCCGGCCGGACCTCGATTTCACCGCGCTCGCGGCCGGCCTGGGCGTGCCCGCCAGCCGGGCAGCCACCGCGGCGGAGTTCGCCGTCCAGCTCAAGAACGCGCTCGCCGAGCCGGGACCGCACCTGATCGAGGCGGTCCTGCCGGCGATCCGGTAGGCCGGTGACCGGGTCGGAGACACCGCTTGCACGGTCAGCGGCAGAGGTCAGCGTCGACGCCGAGCTGGCGCTGTTCCTGCGGCGGCAGCGCACCAGCGCCATCTTCGTGACGTGTGATGGGGTTTCGTCACTCGGGCACGTCGTTGAGTCCATCGGAGTGCCGCTCACCGAGGTCGGCGCCCTGTTCGTCAACGGCGAACCAGCTAGTGCTAGCTACCGACCGCGCGGCGGCGACGCGGTGCGGGTGCTCGCGATGCCGCGGCCGCAGCCGGTTGACCAGCCGCGGTTCCTCCTTGATGTGCACCTTGGTACCGTTGCCCGCCGGCTGCGGCTGGTTGGCGTAGACGCTGCCTACGACCGCGACGCCACCGACGACGAGCTGATCGAGCAGGCCAACGCCGGCCGGCGGGTGCTGCTGACACAAGACCGCGGGCTGCTGCGGCGCCGCAAGCTGTGGCTGGGCGCGTACGTGCGTGGCGCGCGGCCGGCTGACCAGTTCGCCGACGTGCTGGACCGGTTCGCGCCGCCGCTGGCGCCCTGGACTCGGTGCACCGCCTGCAACGGCCCGCTCGCGCCGGCGCGCAAGGCCGACGTCGAGTCGCAGCTGCGGCCCGGCACCCGGCGAACGTACGAGTCGTTCGCGCGCTGCCAGGCGTGCGGCCGGGTCTACTGGCGCGGCGCGCACAGCAGGCAGCTAGAGGCCACCGTCGACGCTGCGGTCCGCATTGTCAGCGCGGCCCGCGCGGTGCGAGGCGTCGGGGGGTAGTCCCCCGGGCTAGCGCGGCGGGAGGTAGCCCTCCCGGGCCAGCGCGGCGGGGTGTTCCGGGGGTCGTCCCCCTCCCAGCACCGTGAGATGACCCGGTCTACCCGGAGCCTGGCAATTCACCGAAGGCTGGGCTGTCAGCCGCAAAGCATGATGAAATGCGATCCGTGGCTTCTGATTGGGTTGCGGGCCTTTTCGCTGTGTTAGGCGCGGGCCTCGGCTCAGCCGCGACGATGGCCGCAAGCTGGACGGCCACGCGCACGCAGCGCGATTTAGCGGCGGATAGCCGGGGCGGCCGGACGGCGGACGTACGGCGCAATGCGTACGCCGAGTACCTCATCAGGGTGGACAGCTTCGCTGACCGGGCCCGCGCGGTCGTGGCCGCGCTCGAGAACGGCGCGCCGCTGGCGGAGTGCGAGGCCGGCTTCCGCGCTTACGCGGCGGACTGGGAGGACTTGCAGCGCAAGTGCGCGCCGGTCGTGATCGCCGGGCCGCCGGACGTCGGCGACCAGGCCGCAGAGCTGAGGGGACAGCTCGGTGCCATGGCGGACGAATGCGACCGCTGGTACAAGGCGTACATGCAGGCCCCGACCCGCATGCATCCCGGGAGGTTCCTGGAGGCACAGCAGGCGGTGCGCGAAGCACGGGCCGCGTTCATCACCGCCGCGCAGGCGCGGGCTTACGGGCCATCAGCCGCGACCCCCGTCGCGGCACCAGGGCACACGGCGCCGACTTGGTGGCGCACAGTCCTGCGCCGAGCCGGCTAGCGGCGCCGGGCCGGCTAGCGGCGCTGGGTGGCTAGCGGCGCCGGATGTAGTCGCTCCACGGGTCGTTGTGGCTGGACCGCCGGTTGCGCCGTGCCCTGCGGCGGAAGCTGGCTGCGGTAAAGATTCCCACGATGCAGATAGCAAGCCAGACCAGCAGCGCGATCTTGATGAACGCGATGAATGCCCAGCCCGCGCCCGGCAGCACCACAGCAGCGAGCAGGATGATTAGCGCTATCGGCAGGAGCCGCGGCCCGCGACGGTAGCGGTACGCGGGGCCGCCGGTCCAGGGCGGTGGCACCGGGCCAGGCTGCGGGCCGACAGGCGCCGGCTCAGGCAGGTCGGCCATGATCGGCCGCAGATCCGCGAAGGTCTTGGCGTTCAGCGTGGCCGAGATGCGCTCGTCCAGTTCGTCCTGCGTGATCCTGCCCTCGGCGAAGTGCTCACGCAGCCGGCTTGTCACGCGTTCCCGGTCGGCGTCAGAAATCCTGATGTTGTCGTACATGAGCTGCCCCCGTCTCGGCTAGTTTTCCTGATCCTCGTCGCCCGGGTCTGCGTCGTCCTCGGCGAGGATCCGGTAGAGCTCGCGCCTGGTCCGCTCCAGCAGCCGTTCGGCCGCGCTGACCTGTTCTGGTGTACCCGCGTGGGCAAGCTGCACGATCCCGCTGCCGAGGCGAGCGGCCGCGGCGAAAAGTCCCGGCAGCTGCCACGCTTCCTGCTGCGCCGTCGACTCCCAGGCACCCCGCGCCATATCCGGATTCTCCGCGATGTACGCACGCCCGGCGTCGCTGAGGCTGAACGTGCGCCTGCCCCCGGACTCCTCGGCCATGATCAGGCCCTCGTCGGCGAGCTGCGATAGCGCCGGATAGACGGCGCCAGGGCTCGGCCGCCAGGCACCACCGCTGCGTTCCTCGATCTCGGCCATGATCTGGTAGCCGTTCAGCGGACCCTCCTGCAGCAGGGCCAGGATCGCCGCGCGCACGTCGCCGCGGCCTGCCTTGGGTCCGCGCCCGGGTGGCGGCGGCGGTGGTGGTCCTGGCCACCATGCGCTCTTGGCCCCGAAGAAGCCGCCGCCCCAGTGTCCTGGTCCCTTCGGCCCGCCAAAGCTGCGCTCCCACGAGCCGCCGTGCCGATGACCGGCGGCTGTCGCCTGGACGCCCCTGCGGATCTGGGCGAGGAGCTCAGACGCGAACTTCGACAGGTCGATGAGCCCGGCATCGAGGTCGCACGCACCCCACGCTGCTCCCGCCGGCATATTCCTCGCCACCTCTCGCGATACGATCACGATATATCGATAGGCTACGTCGCTCGCCGACGGAATACAAGTCATAACTCGACTGGATACTCAGCCGTTCCCGGCAGTGACGCCGAGGGCTACCGTCCTGCCGTAAACGGCATCACAATGAGTGTTCTTCTTGTTACTCTCAGTTTCTACGCTTGACGCTCGGCGGCCGGTAACGCGGTGGGGATCCGCGGCCTGGCTGTACGGGGATGCCGGATGCAGGTGGCGGGGACGTACAGCCGTACCGGGCGCGCCGGGCACGTACCGCAGCGGGGGAGTTGTGGTGACGGGGTGGTTGCTGAGCCCGGACACGGGCGCTGACGATCTGTCGGCCGGATTCGCGCGGCGCCTGTCTGACGTCGCGCTCTACCGCGAAGCGGTGGCCGACGTCCTGGCGGAGTTAGCCGGCTACGGCCGGCCCCCGAGCGTGGTAACGGCCGAGCGGGTGCTGGCTCAGCGACTGCCGGAGCCCGAGTTCGCGATGGTGCTGTCCGCGACGCCGTCCGGGCCGGAGGCGGCGATCCAGCGGATCCTGCGCGACGTCCGGAGTTACCGGCACAGCTCGAACTCGGCGGGCGACCTGACTGACATGATCCGGATCTGCCTGCTGACCCAGATCGACGTGCTGTGGTGGGGTCACGTGCCCGGCTACAAGTCGGACTTGGACGTGCTCCGCGCGCCCGAGCTGCTTGACCTCGACGTGCTCAGGCGCGATGGGAAGGTGGCATTCAACTACCGCCGGCAGGCCACGGGCCTGCTCGCTCGCGCAGTCCGGTCGGCGGAGCGGGCAGCGGCACCCAGGCTGGCACCCGCGACGGTAGGCCTGAGATTCGCCTGCGCGCGCGCGGAGGCGATCGTGATGCTCAACCGGATCGCCGTCGACTTCGCCAGCTTCGCGCCGGCAGGCACGCCGAGGCTGTGGGTCACGAGTCTCGCCCGCAGCGTGGCCTACCAGCGGCAGCTTCGGGCCCTCGGGTACGCGGCGCTGCTGCCGAGCGCGCACTGCGTCGGTTATGCGGCCGACGTCGAGATGACCTGGTTCCGGCAGTTCGAGGCCGATCATGTGCTGCAGGCGGTGCTGCTCGAGCACCAGCGAGACGGCGACATCAACGTCATCGACGAAGGCCAGGCCTGGCATATCTGCGTGCGCCCGGGCGCGGGCAGAGCGCTGCGGCTGATTCCCCGGCCGCGGTGATGCGCGCGGCTCATGCGGGCGGCAGGCTCAGGCGCTCGGCAGCTCACGCATGCGTCCCGTCAGCGCAGGCGGAAGTCGGCGAAGTCGAAGCCCGGTGCCACCACGCAGCTGACGAGGACCGGCGCCTGGCCAGCCGGCGCCGCGCGCTGCCACACCCCGCCGGGAACCCGGGCCTGCGGCTGCTGGCTGGCGCTCAGATCGGCACCGAGAATGACCGTTGCTTCCGCCACGGGCTCGGCTCCGGCACCGCCGAGGTGCAGCGTGAGTGCTCCGCCGCTGTGCCACAGCCACAACTCGTCCGAGCGCACCGCGTGCCAGGCCGACTCCTCGCCCGG
>Ga0187805_10000962_pt1 | contig 10165 bp, 9 predicted proteins | sample NC_wetland_sal_i_6_FD_132965 | JGI IMG/M metagenome (GOLD analysis project Ga0187805, IMG submission 132965) | Wetland sediment microbial communities from Neuse River Estuary, North Carolina, USA - Control_5 | ecosystem: Environmental > Aquatic > Freshwater > Wetlands > Sediment | place: USA... | reverse complement strand
TTTGTCGAACATTGGAACGCTTTTCGCATTTGTGTTGGTTTCGCTGGGGGTGATCCTGCTCCGCCGCAGACAGCCGGATCGTCCTCGCGGTTTTCGCGTTCCATTTGTTCCGTGGTTCCCGCTGGCATCGATCGTCCTCTGCGGCGGACTGATGACAGGATTGACGGTAATCACGTGGCTCCGTTTCATTATCTGGCTCGGGATCGGGCTGGTGATTTATTACTTCTATAGCCGCAAACGGAGCACGTTGAGAGCAGCAGATCAGGCATAGAGGATTCGCGGGATGGGGCGACGTTTTCCAAAGCGCATGTGGAGGCCGGTCGGGCTGCCGTTTTCGGTTTTTCTGGCAAGCCTGCTGCTGCCGTACAGCGCGCTGGCGTGGGGACGAAGCGCGCAGCGGCTGGTGGCCAACAAAGCCATTGATACTTTGCCGCAGGACATTCGGCCGTTTTTCGACGCGAACCGTTCCTTCCTGATCATGCACGTGACCGACCCGCTTGACGCGAACACAAAATCGCCGGGAGAGCGCCACAACCACTATATTTATCTTGAAAAGTACGGGCGCTTTCCGTTCGAAGCGCTCCCCCGCGACTACAAAGCGGCCGTCACGAAATTTGGGAAGCCGAGGCTGGAAGCCAACGGCCTGCTGCCATGGCAGATCGGCGTGTACAGCGAGAAACTCACCGAGGCGCTCAAAGCGGGAAAGTGGGAGGAAGCCAAGCTGGACGCGGCGATCCTCGCTGACTATGTTGCCGAAGCCCACGACCCGTTCAACACGACGGACAATTTTGATGGGCACCTGAGTGGACAGACAGGAATCAACGAGCGTTTTGGGACAACACTGATCGACCGGTTTTCTTCGTTTTTTCCGATGCGCCCGAACGATTCTGTGTTCATCAGCGATCCCACGGACCACGCGTTTGAAGCTTGCCTCAGCGCCCACAGCTGGCTCGAGACAGTTCTCCTGGCGGATCGTAACGCGCGCCGCGGTGAGAACTCCTTCACCGACGAATTCTTCGACCGCTTTTACAATCAAGCCGCGGCCATCCTGATCCGGCAACTGTCGGATGCTGCGACGGACGTGGGCTCCTACTGGCTCACGGCCTGGCAAAATGCCGGGCGTCCGCAACTGCCGCACTGAATTCTTTCGAATGACCGATTCTCTGCTATCCGAAGAGGTCGCCGCGCTGCCCAAGGCGGAGCTGCACCTGCATCTGGAAGGTTCGATGCAGCCCGCGACGGTGTGTGCTTTGACTGCCCGGCATGGCGTTCGAGTGACCGAGGAGGAGGTGCGGCAACGCTACGCTTACCGCGGTTTTTCTGAGTTCATCGAAACGTTCAAGTGGGTTACTTCGTTCCTGCGCGAACCGGAGGACTACGCACTGATCGCGCGTGACCTTGCAGAATATCTGCTCACGCAGAACGTGGTGTACACCGAGGTGACGCTTTCCGTTGGCGTGATGCTCTTGCGGAGGCAGCGACCGGAGATGAATTTTGAGGCGATGCTGGAGGCAACGGCGCCCTTCGAAGGAAAGGGATTGCGATTCCGTTGGGTGTTCGACGCGGCGCGCCAATTCGGCGCAGAAGCGGCGATGGAAGTCGTGGAAGCAGCGCGGAACTGTGGTTCAAAAGAGATTGTGGCGTTCGGCATCGGCGGGGATGAGTTGAGCGTGGCCACGGAGGAATTTCGCCGCGTTTACGAGAAAGCCGGCGGCCTCGGCTTGCGCCGGTTAATGCACGCCGGTGAGATTGGCGGGCCCGAGAAAATCCGCGAAGCCATCGAGCTGCTGGGCGTAGAACGCATCGGTCACGGGATTGCAGCAATGAATGATCCACGATTGATGGACCTGCTCGCGGAGAAAAACATTCCTTTGGAGATTTGTCCGGGCAGCAATCTGCGAACGGGCGCGCTGGCGCGGCAGATGCGACGAGAGCGGGCGAGCATCGAGGATCATCCGTTGCCGAGATTGCTGCGGCACGGTGTTCCGGTGGTGCTCTCGACGGATGATCCAGCGATGTTCCATACCACATTGCGGGCGGAGTATGAGAACGCGGCGCGGATGGGGCTGACGGAGGATGAGCTGGTTGAGATTGTCAACGCTGGATTCGAGCATGCGTTCGACCATCAAGCTCATCCGCCCAAGCGCTGAACGCTTTTCGGACAATGCTATACTGACGCCATGAAAGCACACGTTTGGGTCATGCCAAAGCGGACCGTACTCGACCCGCAGGGGCAAACCATTCAGCATGCACTTTCGGGGCTGGGCTACTCTGGAGTGAAGGACGTCCGGCAAGGAAAATTCTTCGTTTTGGACCTCGATGGTTGGAACCGCGAAGAAGCACAGCGGCAGCTGGAGCGCATTTCGAAAGAGGTGCTGACCAACACGGTCATTGAGGAATACAGGTTCGAAATTGTCGACTGATTCGGACTGCTCATGAAGGATTCCGCCCCTCCCCCCGATCGATCGCGCAAGTTTCATCCGAGCCTTTTGCTGTTTGCCGCGCTGGTGATTTTCGCGTTCGGTGGCTGCAGGCATGGGAAGCACACCTCCAACCCCCGGCTGCGGCAAATCGACGACATGCTGGACGCCCAGCTCCATCCCGGTGCGACAAAGGCGCGTGTCATCGTCTATCTCCATTCTCAGGGATTCGAAATTGCGGATTCGATGGAGCCGCATACTGTCGTGGCCATCGTCCGGCACGTAGACACGGGCACGCTCCAGCCGGAAACAGCCAGGGTAACGTTTCACTTTGATAAGAACGACAAGCTTCTGACGTATGAGCTTGTGCCGGCTTCGGGCCCTTTGCTGCAGCGGTAATCTGTTTCGCGACACTCGGCCGGGAATTCCTCTTTAGCCGAGAAGTCGCATGCTACGCTGCTAAATACTCTTAGAGGAGACTCCCAGCATGTGCGGAATTGTCGGCTATATCGGGCCTAAGAAGGTTGTTCCTGTGATCATCGAGGGATTGCGCAAGCTGGAATACCGCGGCTACGACTCCGCGGGAATTGCCGTAGTCGGGCAAAACGGCAAGATGGAAATCCGTCGCGCGCCGGGAAAGCTCAGAAATCTCGAGGAAGTGATTGCAAAGGCGCCGCTCGAAGGAACCTACGGCATCGGGCACACACGCTGGGCCACGCACGGGCGTCCGACGGAAGAAAACGCGCATCCTCACCGCGATTGCACCGGCCAGATCGTCGTAGTGCATAACGGGATTATCGAAAATTACCTGGAGCTGAAGGAGAAGCTGCAAAAGGAAGGCCACAAGTTCGCCACGGAAACGGATACGGAGATCGTGGCGCACCTGGTGGAGAAAAATTCGCAGAGTGGAGCGCCACTGGAAGAGGCGGTGCGCCTCTCTCTCAAGGAACTGCGCGGCATCTATGCGCTGGTGTTTCTCTCGGCGAAGGATCCGCAAAAGATCGTCGCGGCGCGTATGGGACCGCCATCGGTGATTGGCCTGGGAGACGGAGAGTATTTCGTGGCCAGCGATATTCCGGCGTTGCTCGAACACACGCGCGAGATTTTCTTTCTCGGGGATGGGGACATCGTGGTGCTGACGGCGAAGGGCGTGCGCGTGATGGATCACGACGGCCGCCCGGTCCAGCGTCCCGCGCATCACGTGGCGTGGGACCCCATCATGGCGGAAAAGGGCGGCTACAAACATTTCATGCAGAAAGAGATTTTCGAGCAGCCGCGCGCCGTCCGCGACACGCTGCTGGGGCGCATTTCGCAGAACACCGGAAAAGTGTTTCTGGACGAAATGCAGATCACCGAAAAACAGTTTCGCGAATTCCAGCAAGTGAAGATTGTCGCGTGCGGCACGAGCTGGCACGCAGGGCTGGCGGCCAAGTTCATGATCGAGCGCCTGGCGCGGCTGCCGGTGGAAGTGGATTACGGGAGCGAATTCCGGTATCGCGACCCGATCATTGATTCGAAAGCCCTGACGGTGTGCATCAGCCAGTCCGGCGAAACGGCGGACACGCTCGCGGCGCAGCGCGAAGCGAAGCTGAAAGGCTCGCCGACCATCGCCATCTGCAACGTGATTGGCTCGATGATCACCCGGGAAGCTCTGGGAACGATTCCGACGCATGCCGGGCCGGAAATCGGCGTGGCTTCGACGAAAGCCTTCACGTCTCAATTGACCGCTCTGTTGCTGCTCGCTTCGTATCTTGGACAGGTACGCGGCAAAATGAGCGAGGAAGCCGCGCGCAAACTAATGCAGGAGTTCACGCGCATCCCGCACAAAATCGAGACGGTGCTGCAGGCGGATGAAACCGGGCTGTATGAAGGCCTGGCGCGGCAGTTTTTCCGTTTCACCGACTTCCTGTATCTCGGGAGAGGTATCCACTATCCGATCGCGCTCGAAGGCGCCCTCAAGCTCAAGGAGATTTCCTACATCCACGCGGAAGGCTATCCGGCGGGAGAGATGAAACATGGGCCGAACGCGCTGATCGATGAGAACCTGCCGGTGGTGGTGCTGGCGACCCGCGACGAGTCCGATCCGGAGGCCATGACGCGGTACGAAAAAAGCGTGTCGAACATCAAGGAAGTGAAAGCGCGCGACGGCATCGTGGTGTCCATCGTCACGGAGAAGGATCACCTGGCTCGCGAGGCTTCCGATCACATCATCGAGCTGCCACCCGCGCCGGAGCTGCTGGTGCCGCTGCTGGAAATCATTCCGCTCCAATTGCTGGCGTATCACATCGCGGTGCGCCGCGGCTGCGATGTAGACCAGCCGCGCAACCTGGCCAAATCCGTCACGGTGGAGTGAGCGCGGCGGTTTTCGTTAGAATACAGGCATGCTTCGATTCTTAAAGGCGTGCCTAGCTGTTTGTCTGTTGCTCGCTTGTAGCGTTGCGCCTCCTTCCTTCTCGCAAGATTCGACGGGACCTACCGCGCCCCTGCGCGAAATCCACGCGGATGGATTCAAATCGTTCACCGAAGAACAGGTGATTGGCCTGATTGGCCTGCAGCCAGGAACGCAAGTGGGCAAAAAAGACTTGCAGACTGGCGCGGACCATCTGGTGCAGAGCGGGCTGTTCAAGAAGGTGAACTACAGTTTTCAGACGCTCGCGTCGGGCGTGCATGTGACCTACCACGTCGAGGAATCGCCCCGCATCCCTGCCTATTTCGACAATATTCCTTGGTTCGCGGATTCCGAATTGGCCGAAGCGATTCGAAAGAAAAATCCGCTGTTTGATGGGACGCTGCCTGAGGGCGGCGGTGCGGTGGATCAAGCCATCGAAGCCATAAAGGAATTGATTGCTACCAAGGGCCTCAACGTCTCGCTGGAGCACGAGGTCATTCCGAACCCCGTGGGGGAGGGCAACGTCCAGGAATTTCGCATCGAGGGCGGCGGCATGCAGATCGCGGATATCGAGTTCGGCGATCCGGCGCTATCGGCCTCGAAGGTGGTTCGCCAGCAGCTCGCGGACATCCGCGGTAAACCCTATTCGCGAATGACCATCGACTTGTTTCTGACCGAGGCGATTCGGCCGATTTATCAGCAGCAGGGATGCCTGCGCGCGAAGCTCGGGCCGCCAGAGATTCGCCTGCACGGTGACCCGAATCAGAAACTGCCCGATCAAATACCCGTGTTTGTGCCGGTCGAGCCGGGCGCGGTGTATCACCTGAAGGAACTGGACTGGACTGGAAACACGACCGTTTCGGAATTCACGCTCAGTGGCGCCGTGGATATGAAGCCGGGTGATGTTGCCGACGGAATGAAGCTGGAGGCAGGATGGGATCACGCGCGCGAAGAGTACGCGCATCGAGGTTTTCTGGAGGCTAAGCTCGAGCCAGCCGCCACCTACGACGATCAGGCGCACACCATCTCGTACGCGGTGAATGTTCAGGAAGGCCCGCAATATCATTTCGGCAAGATGGTGCTCACCGGAATTTCCCCGGCCGCCGAACGCAAGCTGCATGCCGCCTGGCCCATCGCTACGGGAGATGTGTTCGATAAAGCGAAATACGAGGAGATCCTGGTCAAGCTGCAAGCGCACCAAGAGCAGATCTTTGGCGAGTTGCCGCTGCATTACGACACGGTAGGCCACTGGCTGCAGACCGACGCCGCCAGCGCCACCGTGGATGTGCTTCTAGACTTCAAGTGAGATTTTACCTACGCCGGAAAACTGCAGCCAAAAGTCAGGTCTAAGTTATACTCACCATTGTAATGAAAGAATGAGATGAAAGAACTCGTCCACATTCAGTCCCCCGCGAACGATTCTCTCTCGGCTGTGCAGAAAGAAACGTTTCTCATTTCTAGATTGTCAGAATATTCCTCGGTCATCGTGGCGCTCTCCGGCGGCGCGGACTCCGCGTACCTGGCGTGGGCCGCGCAACGCGCACTCGGCGAGAATGCATTGTCGGTGACCGCGCTTTCTCCGAGTTATTCCGCCTTCGATCGTGCGACGGTGGAAGAATTTGTTGCGGGGCTTCAATTGCGCCACGAGTTCATCGAGACGCACGAAATGGAAAACCCGACGTACCGGGCGAACGGCGCGGACCGCTGCTATTTCTGCAAGGACGAGTTGTTCTCCGTGTTGGACGAGGTGGCGCGCGCGCGCGGATTTGGCGCGGTGGCCTACGGCGTGAATGCCGACGACACGCTCGACTTTCGTCCGGGTCATCGCGCGGCCCGGGAGCATCAGGTGATTGCGCCTCTGCTGGACGCGGGCCTGCGAAAGGCGGAGATTCGCGAGCTTTCGCGGCGTGCTGGGCTCCAGACTTGGGACCGGCCTGCCTCAGCATGCCTGGCGTCGCGTGTGCCATATGGCACGGAAGTGACCCCGGAGAAGCTGGCGCTGGTCGAACGGGGAGAAGCGGCGTTGCGGAATCTGGGATTCCGTCAATTTCGCGTTCGCGTGCACGATCAGCTCGCCCGCGTGGAGGTTTCGCCCGATGAACTGCCTCGCGCGCTGTCTCCGGAAATGGCGGGAGCGATTGCGCGGCAATTGAAGTCGGCGGGTTTCACGTACGTCGCGTTGGACCTGGAAGGCTACCGCCAGGGCTCCCTGAACGAAACGCTTCCGGGTACTGCCGGCGACGCTTCCACAAAAGCTGCGACGGGAACATAATTCTCCCGATTTGCGTAAGTAAAAGTGGAGGCTGCCGGTGTTTGAGAGCGTGGCAGCAGGCTCCGTTGGAGGTTGGATGTTACTTCGCCGTACTTTTTGCTCGTTGACGCTTTGCTTTGCCGCTGCCTTGGTAGTGGGCGGCTGCCAGGGCGGGCCATCGGCCAAGGGTGCCTTCGATCGCACCTACACGGTGAACGGGCACCTCCGCCTGGAGCTCACGAATGCTTCCGGTGACGTGAGCATCACCGGAAGTTCCGACGGCAAAGTGCACGTGCACGGCGACGTCAAGGCGTCGGGATTCGGATTTGACAGCCCGCAGAAGCGGCTGGACGATACGGTTTCGAATCCGCCGGTCGAACAGCGCGGCGAGACCATCCGTGTTGGGAAGGACGTGTCTCACCTCCGGCATCTCTCGATCGTCTACACCATCCAAGTTCCCCACGACACGGAAGTGGACACGAGCGTGGCCTCGGGTGCGCAAACAGTGCGAAACATCACCGGCCCTGTGAAGGTGCAAGCGGCCTCCGGTTCGATTCGCGTCGAAAAAATAGACCGCGACGCGGAGATCAAGACAGCCAGCGGATCGGTCTCCGCCATGGATGTCGGAAGCGACGTGCATATCTCGACCGCTTCCGGGAGCGTGAGCGCGGAGAACATCAAAGGCAACGTGCGCGTCAACGCCATGGCTGGTGTGATCGAGGTGCGGAATCCGGGAGGCCGCGTCGAGGCGGAAACTGCCAGCGGCTCGGTGGACATCCAGGGCGCGGCTCGCGACGTGACCGCACAGGCGGTCTCTGGCCGGGTTTCCGTTCAGGGCAATCCGGGAGCGGAGAGCTATTGGGAGCTCAAGACGGTTTCAGGAAGCGTGCATTTGTCGGTGCCGGCATCCGCGAATTTCCATCTATCGGCAGATGCGGTCACGGGTGAGATTCGAACGGACATTCCCATCATGATTGAGGAGCAAGATAAGCACGCGCTGCGGGCCAGCATGGGCAGCGGCGGGGGTCGCGTGCAAGTGCACACCGTTTCCGGCGAAATTCGCGTGACGGGCACGCGTTAGGCACCGGCGAGACGTTTCGATTCCCTTCCCCTGAGGCCGACGAAGACTGGGCGACATTTCTTCCTGAACTCATTACAATCCCACGTATGCGTTCTTTGTGGTGCCGGGCCGGTGCGATCTCCTTCCTGCTTTTCTGTGCGGGGAGTTCTCCGCTTCTGGTGACTGCGGAGACACGGCAAGCGGCAAATCAAGACGCGAAGGCTTCCGCGGCCAAACCCTCTCCCTCCAAACCATCTGCAGCTTCGAACCAGCCCACTCCCGATGACGAACTGCAGGCGGCCATCAGCAGCGCCGGAACAGATCGCGTGGCGCTGGTCCGCAATCTGGAAGAGTTCCTGAAAAGGTATCCGGACGCGAAGAATCGTCCCCAGATTTACCGCGCCTTGGTGGAAGCTTCGATGCAATTGCGCGATAACGCAAGGGCCGCCGACTATGCCGAGCGCATCATTGCCCTCAATCCCGAAGATATATCCACTACGGTCCTGAGCATCCAGCTTCTCGAGAAAAGCGGGGACGAAGCCAGCCTGCGCCGGGCGGTGAGTTACTCCGCGCGTGTGCTGGAGTTCGTCGAGCGCAACTCCCTGAATGAAAAATCGCCCAGGCAGTCGCAAGCGGAATGGATCGCGGAGAAGAGACGTGACCGCATGGCCGTGCTGGCGTTGCGAGGAAGGCTCGAACTGAAATTGAAAGACCTGGCCGCCGCGCAAAAGGACTTTGAAGATAGTTATGAAATTCTGCCGAATGCCGCGGCGGCGGAGCAACTCGGGGAAATTGCCGAATTGAAGAAGGATTTGAACTCGGCCATCCGGCAATATGCGCGAGCTTTTGCACTTGCCGACGCCACCGGCGGCCCCACTGGACGGCGGGAGATTCGGCAAAAAATAGGGAATGTCTGGAGGCTTGCTCATGGCAACGAGGATGGGCTCGGAGAGTATCTGCTCCTCGTTTACGACGAGGCGGCCCTGATGAAGGGAGCAACCAAGACCGCCAAGAACCCGGAAGCCCGCGAGCCGTTCGATTTCACGTTGCGAAAGGCTCCGGAAGGAAGCCCGTATCCCCTCACAGAAGCAAAGGGGAAAATACTGGTGGTGGATTTCTGGGCGACGTGGTGCGGGCCGTGCCGCGCTCTGGAGCCGCAATTTGCGCGCGTTGCTGTGGAGTTTCAAGGCAATCCGGAAATTCTTTTTTTGGCGGCGGATTGCGACGATGACGAAACGCTGGTTGCTCCGTATCTCGAGGAAGACAAGCTGCGCACCACGGTTGTCTTTGCCGACGGCCTCGAGCGGCTGTTTGGGGTGAATGCCTTCCCCACAGTGATTGTCATCGGGCGCGACGGAAAAACAGCGTTTCGCTCGGACGGATTCAGCCCGGACGACTTTGAGAAGACACTGGGGGATGCCATCCGCCGGGAACTTGCGCGGCCCTCCGCACCGGCAGCGGCCACCGGCAGCCACGCCTTGACGCCCTAGCAGCCTGTGAAGGAAGGCTTGGATTGCTAAACGAAAGGTGACGCGAAACGCGACAGGCGAGCACCTTCTTTCCTAAGCCCGCTTGATGGAAATTCTGAGGCGTTCCGTCTTAGAATCCAGTCGCTGCCACGCCATGGTCCGCAGGCCCAAAATCATCGTCTATATCGCCACCAGCGCCGACGGCTTCATTGCCCGGCTGGACGGCTCCGTCGACTGGCTCGAGCGTCCGCGTCCGAAGGGCAACTACGGAATGGGTGCGTTCTATCAAACGATCGATACGACCCTGTGGGGCAGAAAGACATACGATATGGCGCTCGACTTTCAGAAGAAAGGCGTGGCCGGGTCGGCTTTCGATACAAGAGTTAAAAACTATGTCTTCACACACAATCCGCTGCCGTCGGCAGGGCCCACAGGCATCGAGTTTGTGAACGAACCAATCAAGGCGTTCGCAACCCGTCTGCGGGGGCAAAAGGGAAAAGACATCTGGATGATGGGTGGCGCTGGCATCATCGCGTCGTTTCTCGATGAAGGAGAGATCGACGAGTTCATGATTCA
>Ga0187805_10000960_pt1 | contig 10176 bp, 11 predicted proteins | sample NC_wetland_sal_i_6_FD_132965 | JGI IMG/M metagenome (GOLD analysis project Ga0187805, IMG submission 132965) | Wetland sediment microbial communities from Neuse River Estuary, North Carolina, USA - Control_5 | ecosystem: Environmental > Aquatic > Freshwater > Wetlands > Sediment | place: USA... | reverse complement strand
TTGCAGTTCGACCTCGTCGGCGACAAACGCATTGATGGGGACTGGCAAATCACGGCGCTTGGACTTTGAAATCGCCAATGCGCGCTGTTGGCCATCTACGATCCATGCTGCCTTGTGACCGTTCTTGGTCAACGGAATCTCGACGACCCCAGGAGTAACCAGGCCGTCCCCCGTAACTGGCCCGCGACTGGCCCGAAACCGCACTTTTGACGACAGAGCCAAAATGAGCGAGTTCGGGAAAAGAATGTTGTCACTATTCAAATACTCGACGATGTCTTGAATATGCCGTTTCACATGGGGACGTTGGTACCCAATCAGTTTGCCGACGTCGTTCCGGGAAAGGCGCGATATGTCGGCCACTGCCAGAATTTCGTCCCCCGTCAGACAGAAGACATAAAGAGGATGCTTGTCATTTTGCTCGATGCGGAGCGCCCGCCGTTGAATGGCGCTCTTTGGCGCCGAGCGCTTACGCGACCTTTTCATCGATCACCGTTTGCCTGTAAAGATTAGCGAAGCGCGATTGTTCGCACGCCTTGCCACTTTCGCGGAACTTTCGCAACAGAGCACTGCGCGATATCACCATACCGCTCTTGTACGCCTGATTTCGGATAAAGGCCCGGATTTGTTGATCTGTCGCGGCACGCCGCTGGTAGTTCTGGATTGAAGGTTGTCGCCTTAACAACCTGCCCAGTTCGGCGCTAACACGTTTGACACCCAAACGCATCTTCCCAGATCGCTCAATAAGCAATTGGGCGATCCGGATGTTGAGTGAAGCACGAGTACCTCCAACCATTGACTGCAGCCTCGCATCGCACGGTACCAGATTATCCGAGAACTTTCCAAAAGACCTGGTTCCAGCCGAAACAATCAATAGAAGATCCGGATCCGACAAAGCCTCCAGTGCACCGCTTAGATCTTTTTCCAGAGCGTGCAGGTAGTCTGGGGACGCTACCACCAATAACGGCGTTCTAGGATATGTACGCGCAAGCGAAGTGAGACTCCGCACTGGGTTACCCCTTGGACCGGACCAAAGAGCGATAAGTTTCCACCACTTCTGGGCTGCGACTCTTCGAGCAACGGCGTCTAAGCCTCGCGTGACACAATCGCGTTCTTCAGGGGAGAACGTTGCACTGTAGGAACGGATCTTGCTGTCGGGCGTGATTAACCCGTAGCCAGCAGAGCAAATCCAGAATCGAATGGAAACTCCTGAGTCCCTGGCCGCAGTCGGTAGGTCTCGCACGACAGACCAGTATTCGCCACAGTACAGCTTGAAAGCTTCGGCGTGCGACTCATTCTCCGAGTCCTTCACACGAAGTTTCTTAATCCAATGGTGCGCACGCCCAGACAGCGATTTCTCGCGCAGATCGCGCAAGCGAAAGCCGTGGGCTGGACTTTGTGTCTTTCGACTTGTACAGGTGACTATTAGGTTGACTTTTCTCATCAATGAATTTCATTTCTGGAACCGCAGAGCACCGAACCCACCCCAGCTCAGTTGGCACATGCGTTTTCTGCAAAAGCCAGGTCCTTCTTTGATTCCGCAGTCGGCCGAACCCATTCCACATCTGCAAAGGCACTGTGGTTATGGATACTCTCCTGGTTTAAAGCATGGATGCGAAACCATGCCACGCGCAAATCATTCCTCAACGCGAGAGCAACGTTGCGGACCATGTCTTCCACAAAAACTGGATTGTCGAAGGCTTGCATGGTCACGTGTCGCTCATCCGCGCGCTTGAGCAGGGGATAGACGGGCGCCGAGGCTGATTGTTCCGCGATTGCGATGAGTTCCTCAAACCAGATCAACTCATAATTGTTATTCGCATCGCGAGCGCTTTGCACATCAATCGTGATGTAGCCCCGCTGATTGTGCGCGCCATACTCACTAATGGCCTTACTGCAAGGACAGAGGCTGGTCACAGGTACACGTACACCAAAAACAAATCTGTCTTTGCCACCGTTGACGGCCGCGTCAAACGAGCATTCATAACCCATGAGGGCACTTGCCCCTGTGACAGGTGCTCGTCGCTCCAGAAAATACGGGAATACGACGTGAATGTGCGCACTCTCGGCGTCCAACTTCGTACGGAGATCACGGAGAATACTGGGGACGGTCCGCATTGTGATTTCCCCGCGGTGCTGGTTGAGGACCTCGATGAACCGGCTCATGTGAGTACCCTTGAATTCGTGAGGCAGGTTCACCGACATTTTCAATGTCGCAACCGTGTGCTGCTGTTGGTTTTCGCGGTCCAGCACGACGATGGGGTACCTCAGCCCGGAAACACCCACCTTGTCGAGTGCGACCTCGCGCGTATCACGCCTTCCTTGGACATCTTCCATTAGCTTTCGTCCTCCCCAGCGTAGATGCATCCGCTGCTGCATGTTTCCCGCACTACAACTTGGCTCAAAAGCGGCAGAGTGGGCCTGAGACGCCTCCAGATCCACTTCGACAGGTTCTCGCTCGTCGGATTGTCAAGGCCATTAATTTCGTTTAAATAGCTGTGGTCGAGTTCATCGTGCAAAGGCTGGAAGGCCTTTTTGATGTCGGCGAAATCGACTAACCAGCCGGCCGAGTCTGACAGGGATCCGCGGACGTGGATGGCAACGCGGAAAGAGTGGCCGTGAAGTCGAGCACATTTGTGATCGGCAGGTAGATTGGGCAGACGATGCGCGGCTTCGATTGTGAACTCCTTAAAAATCTCCATCGTCTGTCCTCCTTCTTACGGAATGTTCAGGAGTTTGTGGGTTTGTAAACTAAGTCGCCAGCACGGATGCTCCAAGCAATAGCGCAAGGCCAAGCGCGTGTTCGCTTCCCGCGCGGAACCATCCATGGGCTGGAGAAAGAAATGCTGGAAATCGAGGTGCTCATACATTTCCGGCGGCGCACCAACTTGTGGGAAGACGAGTTTGAGTTCATGGCCGGATCGAAGCTTGAGGCTCGCCCCCGCTTTGGGGCTAACACAGATCCAGTCGATGTCCGAGTTGGCCATCTGTGTTCCGTTGGTCTCAATGGCGACTTCGAACCCAACCCCATGAAGCGCGTCGACTAGGGGTTGGTCCAACTGCAAAAGGGGTTCGCCTCCGGTACAGACCACAAACGGCTTCGACCGTTGATCATGGTGCGGCCAGGTGGTCGCCACAGCCACCGCTAGTGCGTCGGCCGTTTCGAATCGGCCGCCGCCTGCTCCATCAGTTCCAACAAAGTCGGTATCGCAGAATTGGCACACGGCTCTCGCTCGATCTTCCTCCTGACCTGACCAAAGATTGCAGCCAGCGAATCTGCAGAAAACGGCAGGCCTGCCCGTTTGTGCCCCCTCGCCCTGCAACGTGTAGAAAATTTCCTTTACCGCATAACTCATGCTGGCACCTGGGCAAGACGATACCGGGTTGGATCGACGATCCCGGATTCTAAGAACCCCTTTCTCCGGAGTTGGCACGAATCGCACAATCCACAGGCCTCCCCAAGTCCGTTGGGGTCGTAGCAACTACTGGTTAGCGAATAGTCGACACCCAACTTCGTACCTCTCTTAATGATCTGGGCTTTGCTGAGATGGATAAGAGGCGCGTGAATCGTGACTCTAGTCTTTCCTTCCACTCCGACCTTAGTGGCCAGGTTCGCCACTGTCTGGAAAGCCTCGATAAACTCTGGCCGACAATCGGGGTAGCCGCTGTAATCGAGGGCATTGACGCCAATAAAGATGTCGTTCGATTCCAAGACTTCTGCCCATGCCAATGCGAAGGAAAGAAAGATCGTGTTCCTTGCTGGCACATATGTGATTGGTATTCCATTTGACATCTCGTCTGTGCTGCGACCCTTGGGAACATCGATATCACTGGTCAGCGCTGAGCCACCAAAACTACGTAGATCAATGTCGACGATGACGTGCCTTTCCACCCCCGCGGCCCGAGCGATTTTCGCGGCGGCTTGCAATTCGAATTCGTGTCTTTGGCCATAGCGGAAACTCAACGCGAACGGCAAGAAGCATTGCTCCTTCGCGATCGCGAGCGTTGTCGTGGAGTCGAGTCCGCCGCTTAATAACACAACTGCCCGTCGTCGATTCATCGTCGTTGCTGCCCTCCATTAAACAAATTCAGCTGATCCCGATTTAGTCCCTGAACCGGTTCTAGTCGATTGGCAAACGCTCGAATCTCGCTAAACTCCTCGACCGTGAACACGATCGTGCCTCCGCGATAGAGTCGCCCGGCGGGTATCTTTCCTTCCGACCTCCAGCGCCAAAGGGTAGTCCTTGAGATCCGAATCTTTTTCATGATCTCGACGGCTGTGTAGTACTCGTGTCCGTCAATCGTCACTGACATTCGCTAGTTTCAATCCGTACCATGGTGTTTCAGATCGTTCCGTGCTGTTTCATAATATTCTAATGGCAAAACGCTGCAAGTCCCTCATCGATAAACATCTGTGGAAAAAAGGCTTAGGTGCTTACCACGGAAGCGTCCAATCGCAAGCGACGGTGAGATTGCCGCGTCATTTTTCACCATGCAACGGGTCTGTCCTGTCATGAGCGGGGCGAAGGGGGACTCCATGGACTCGTAGTACAGAAGGAAAAGTTCACTGGACTAGTCACTCGTTTCGAACTTCAGCTAGAAATTGCCTGAAACCACGAAGGTAACTTGCTGCGATCCTACTATCGCGCTAACTTGGGCAGCAGAATTCGGTCTCGACGACATCCCAGGGAACCCGCTTTACCGCATGTGACCGAAGTCAATTCTGAACAGTTGAGTTTTGTCAGTATGAACTCCGTTCTCCGAGTCCAGTCGGCTATCGGTCCTGAGGCCTTTTTCGAAATTCTTGACGACGTTCTGGTTTCGTTCGGCCGCGAGAAACTGGAAGAAGGATCGGCGCAAAAAAGGGCAATCGAAGTTCTACCCTCGGACCACGTTCTCCAGATTCTGGCTGGTCCCGGCTCGGGCAAGACTGAGGTTCTGATCTGGCGAGTCTTGTATGAACTGTTTGTCAAGTCCACACCCGCGACCCGCCTGCTGGTGACTACTTTCACGAATCGTGCCGCAACCGAGCTACAGGTTCGTGTTGTGGAACGCTGCGACGAATTCCTGCGTATTGGGAGAGAAGAGAAAGCACTCACCATCGCCGACCCGCAAGTCCACAATTTGAGAGTTGGCACCCTGCACAGTCTTTGCGATCAACTGCTCGCTGAATACGACTTGGCGTACATGGAAGCGGGCACGCAAGTCATCGATGAAGCAGAGACCTCCGTGAGGATTGCCCGGACCTATCGATATAATTTAGGTTACTCAACTCCTCCCGAGCCTCCAAAGGTTCTCAACCGACTCGAGCAATGTGACGCGCTCGTCGCTTTGTTTCGCCCGCCGTGGGAGGACGACTGGCCTACTCGACTTATGCAGCGGGTCACTTTGATCACGGAACTCATGGCACAACACACCGAGACTTGGATTCCGAGATGCCAATCATCCGGCACAAAGAACGGCATTGAGTTGGTTCATGGTCCACAAGGGCTCACCGAAGACTTGTCCAAGCTACAGAGTCGGTGGGAGCAGTACTTAGATGAGAACAGCATTTTGGATTTTGCGACGATTCAAAAGAGATTCCTAAGCCGACAATCCTCGCTTATCGAAGCGTTTGAACATGTCTTGGTCGATGAATTTCAAGATACGAATCCGATTCAATTTGCCATTCATACAGAATGGTTGAAGAGTCAGTCCACGAAGCTGACGGTCGTCGGAGACGATGACCAAGCGATTTATCGGTTCCGTGGATCCGATATTGAGTGTTTCCAGGGGCTCGAACCGCACTGCCATTCGAACTCCGTTCCCTATCGACGTGAAACGCTGGCCACCAACTATCGAAGTTCGAGAAATGTTGTTTCCTTTAGCGAAGCTTTTAAGCAGCAGACTCTCCTTTCGAAGATCTCGATGCCAAAGACAATTGTTCCGGGTGCAAAGGCCGCCTCCGGAAAACCAGTTCGGCTGCTCACTGGCGCTTGGGAGGATCTGTGTAAGGTCGTCGCTGAGGAGTTAGACGCGATCGGTGCTGGCCGACCTCAGGTGGCAGAGCTACCGGTGCCCAGTGCTGCGGTACTCGCTTTCAGCACCAGTGAAATGGAATACCGAACAAGAAAGTCACCCATCTTGGCTTTGCATCGCGCGATAAAAGATAAGGGGATGCGGGTTTACAACCCAAGAAACAAAACCGCCGGCAACAATGAATCACCGGTTTCAATGCTTCTCGGTCTGGTTTCCTATCTGATTGACCCCGTATCACTCGCACCGATCGGCAAGAACGGACGACGAATCGAAGTTTGGGCATCAACGCAGGACGCAGCGAAGAAAACCCATGCCCGATCCGAGCCGCCAGCTTTCCCGATTAATGATCGTCACGCAGCCCTTCAGAAATCCTTTATAAAGGCCAACGGCGGAGCTATCGGTTCGCCCTCCGCAGATCGCGCCGAGGTTGTGCACTTTGTCGATGAGATTCGCACCAATCTGACGCAGTTGCCAGCGAACACGAAAGCGAGACTCACATTGGCTGGCTTCGTTGCCCGCCTGCTCGCCTTTCCGCTGTTCCGGCACTCCGGTTTCACTCTCTCCCTGTTCCGGCAGGCCCTCTTCACTCAACTGCTCGAGGCCAACATCGCCCCCACTCGGCGATCGATGGAATCCTTGGATCAGCCGCTTGAAGTCAGCAAGACAGCCGGCAAGTTTCGTTGGCCCAAACGATTCTGGAATTTTCTCGGAATCTTTGGCGGATACCTGCAGAACTCACATCTGGACGATCTTGAAGTGGAAGCCTTTGAGGAAGATGCGGTGCTGATGATTACATTCCACCAGGCCAAAGGGTTGGAATTCGACCATGTCTACGCAGCTTGGACAGGCCGAGATCCAGATTTAGGACCTGCGCTTCGAACCCGATTGTTCAGTGGCGTTCCAGTTGCTTACTCGTTTGTGGGAGGACTGGAGACGTCCGATAGCCAGACGGTGAATCTATCGGTCGCCGACCGAGAGCGCGAAGTCTACGTCGCGATCACACGTCCCCGCGCCTCCCTGACTATCTTGCACGACCCGTCTCTCGGGGAGAACGGCTACTTCGCTCTGAACCCTGGGATTGGGGAGATTTTTTCGACCATTAAGGGGAAACCTCACCCTTACTCCGCCGCAGTTCAGGTGAAGGAGTATCACCATGCGTGATGTCATCGAAGTGTCCTACACTGGCGATCTCTTGGGGCACCGGAGGTGTCCGCGTGCATGGTGCTATGAACGTCAGGCCGGTTTCTATCCCTACGAGCAAGTGCAAGCGATGGAGGGAAGGCTCATCCATCACGCAATGGAGTGGTTGACACGCGTTTACAGCGAAACCGGACAACACGCCACCCGCGAAGCGCTAAAACAACAACTGATGACGTACTTCAAGGTCCTGTGGGCTCGTGGAATTCGAACCACTTTCGAAGGCAAAGACGCCACGATTGATCGCGTGTTGAAGAACCTGTATCCGAGTTCCATGCATTCGACTGTAAGAGCGGCCATCGAAGGAGCTCAACACAGCGAGTACGAATTGCGTGCCGTGAAAAAACTGATCCCTGCTCAGTTTGGGGGGAAAGAACGACTCCTGCTCACCGGTGTCTTAGACGTCGTGATCCAGCAGCGTCAACCGCTCGAGTACGCACGCAGTTGGGTGTGGACGGATCACCCGAAACTAAATGGAGAGCGATCCCATATTCCCGTCGCTGCGGTTACCGGCGACGTTGAGATTTGGGATTACAAGGGAACCAAAGCGAACACGAAGTACATCGCTGACTACGTTCGGCAACTACTGACATACGCGGCGCTATATCGAGATAAAGCCCAAGAACTGCCTAAACGGTGTGTCTTGTTTTTCGTCAACGAGGCCGAAGAGGAAGAACGACTGCTAGCGATTCAGGTCAACGATCAGATTGTGGAGTCAGCTTTGAATTGGACCATCGAACAAGTTAAAACGATGCGGAAGACCGCGCTCGCGTTCCAGAACTCTCCCCTGCTAATCGAGGGAGGTGGAGTAGAAGAGAGACACCAACCAGTCGGCGCGAGGGTAACGGAGGAATTGAAGCAACAGTGTACGGCCTGCGGATTACGATTTGATTGCGTGGAGTACTGCACTCATTTGGGAAGCGATCACCGTGATGTCAGTCGCACAGATGTCGGGAAGAACTAGTCGGAGACGGTCGGTCGCGATCTTCGCAGCTACACGTCATTTCAGATCCTTTTCTGCATCTTGAAGCCACAAGCGTCGGTCTTCCCTTCACAAGTATCGCGGACTCACAAGATGATAGGTATTGTCAGCCAAAGCGATGCCAACCCGTTCATTTGTTATGCGCAGAACTTGGCCCCTTAGATCATGACGGCAGCCACGATCATCCGGCGCCGCCCAGATGATCTTTTCGTTAATGCGCAACGTTCTCGATTCTTCAAATGTCACTGTAGGCTACCTCCCCGTAGAATTTCGCCGCCTTGCGAGTTTCTGATATGGCGAGGAGTCGGGCTTTATTCATCCGTTCGAGTCGATCCTTTTTCTCCGTTACGCCACCAGTGCGTTGCCCGGATATTGTCCGGGTGGTCGTCTCTCCACGCTCCTCACATGCCTTTAGGACCCCGGTGGTCTGGGACAGAATGCGGATGTCGGCATAAGGATCTGGTGCTGGCGACATCTGATTCGCTTGCTACTCCAATGCTTGGACCACGTCTGGCGCTTTCCTGCCCACGATCAACAGACTTACTTTGCTTTCAAGGGCCAAAATAGAGCCAGGATGTAATGCGAGTTATAGAATGCCTCAGCCACGAATTCACGAAGTCGCCCCGAGCCATCCAGCAGGGAAAGCTGAAACGTTCCCACTGGGCCTCCTCTCCTCCGAAGGGTGTTGGCATCGAGCGTAGCCCGCAGTTCCTCCGCTGCTACCGAAGGAAACAGCCGTTCGAATTGTGCCGAGCGCACATAGTGCCGACAGCGAGTCTCTTGATCTTCCGGCAGAGGGTCCCAGCATGCCGTGGCAACCATCCCGGCCAGGGGCAGGTCTGGGCCATGCTCTACGTAGCGTCTCAAAACCGTGACATACGATTTCCTGTGCACAGCCTTGAGTTCTTCGATAGCCGCCCATCCGACGGGCAAGTCCTTCGCTTGTTCTGTGAATCGGGGTCCGAACATCAGCGCTGATGCGCCATAATTGGCTTCTGCCTCAAGGAGATCCTGGTAGTACGGTTCGAGCGTCTGGGCTGTATCACCAAGAAAAAACGCGCGATGCCAGGGCAGGAGGCGATGCGTGGCATCGTGAAACGATGCCCATAGTTGCTTCGGAGCGGGTTGGGACTGATCGATGAGTATCTCCTCATCGTCGGGCGCCCATATCGCCGCCAAACGGATCTTTCTTGCAATTTCTACGATTCTTTGACTTCCGATCCTGAGCTTATGTGCGAATCGCTCCAGCAAAGTCGGATCATCCAGATCGTAAAACCGGCGATGTACTTTCAGGTGTTCGAGCACCTGCTCGATCCGAATCGGCGGCGTGCTAAGTCTTCCGTCCTTCAGGACCGCTTGCGCGAGTCGATCGATTTCGTGACGGGTTGCGTCATCCATTGCCAAATCAGAGTTTGCGTCGCAGGAACTTTACAAAGGCGTCTAGTTGTCGTTTTTCTTCAGGTGTAAGCTTCGAAAACGACTCGGACATGGCAGCAAATCTAGAGGCCTGCTCTCGCATTTCCTCCGGAACGTCCCGAATGGCTCCGGCCAAAACGGCGAGCTGCTGCTGGGGGATATCATACAGGCTGCTGATCTTGTGAAGTAATAATGGAGAAGGCCGGTACGAATTGCTTAGCTCAAGGTCTAGTATTTCCGTTGGATCTACTCCCAAACGAGCGGCAGCGTGATCGACGCTGTAACCCCGATCAAGGCGGAGTTTGCGGAGGACTTCTCGAAAGGCAACGCGGAACGTACGGACATCCTCGCTTCGTGGCTCGAGCACCAGCCTGATCTCTTGATCTAATGCGCTCGCTATCCGATTTAGCATTGAAAGAGAATGCCCTTCGTATTCGGCGTCCTCCAACCGGCTGATTACGGACTGAGTTGTTCCAATCTTTTCAGCCAGTTGCCCCTGCGTTATTCCAGCGTCTGCTCGCAGGCGGGAGATCGTTTCCGCAATTTGAGCATTGAGTTTGTCTTTT
>Ga0187805_10000959_pt1 | contig 10177 bp, 5 predicted proteins | sample NC_wetland_sal_i_6_FD_132965 | JGI IMG/M metagenome (GOLD analysis project Ga0187805, IMG submission 132965) | Wetland sediment microbial communities from Neuse River Estuary, North Carolina, USA - Control_5 | ecosystem: Environmental > Aquatic > Freshwater > Wetlands > Sediment | place: USA... | reverse complement strand
TACAGCTCGCTGGTCTTTCGCTACCACGTTTACGAGCGCGAGAGTTTCGTCGCGCCGCTGATTATCCTGGGGGCGATCGTAGCGCTCGAGGACTTGATCGCGGTCGACGCCACGCAATGGCTCCAGGCCGCAATTCTCGGGTCGGTTTTCTATGTTGCATGTGCAATCAAGCTGACGGCGGTGATTCCGTTCGCCGCGATCCTGGTATTCGTCGCAGTTGCGCGCCGCCGAATCGCCGCCGCGCTCCTGGCCGGCATCGTCTTCACAATCGAGCTCGGCGCTTTCAGCGCGCTCCTCTACCGGCTCTACGGCAACGAGTTCATATTCCAGACATTCCTGTTTCATTTTCTCAAAGGGCGTGACACCGCCGGCGACATCGCGACTTTTCCGCGGTTGATCCTCGACGTGCTCGCGCCGCTGTTCGTCCTTGGATGCTGGCGAGTCTTCACCCCCCGCCGCGCGCTCAGCCGTGGCGTGATTCTGGTGCTCGCCATCGTCGCCGCCGAGTACGCCTTTTACGGCGTGCTGAGTCCGACCGCATGGGGTCACAACTATCTCGAGCCGCTGCCGTTCATCGCGATCGTCGCGGGAATCGGCGCGGCCGCGCTCGTCGGGGCGATTCGGGATCTGATCGCCCGAAAGGCGGCGCCGTCGAATTGGAAGCTGCTTGCGGGCGGTGCGGCGCTGATCGCGATTTTTCTGATCTGGATCACGCCGCTCGTCAACGAGAACTGGCTGCATGGCGCCGTCTATGGCTTCGGCTTCGTGCCTCGCGCGGAAATCTCGCAGCTTGCCGGCGCGTTGCGCGCCGCGAGCCTGCCCGGCGACGACGTGATCGCGCCGTCGTTCGTATGCTTCGAGGCCGGGCGGCGCGAATTGATCCGCTATCCTGAAACCTACGGCGTGTATCGCGAAGCGAAGGCCGAGTACGAGCGCGACGGCTTTTTCGCCGCGCGCCGCCGCCTTGGCGCAGCCGATTTTTTCCAGCTCATCTCAGATACGCGGCACTTCTGGACCGAACAGATGCGCGACGCGATTGTCGGTGGAAAAGTCCCGGCCGTCATCAGCGACTCGCCGATTCAGTTGGTCCCGCTGGTGTTGGTTCCCGAAGACTTTCTGTCGAGCAACGGCTACCGTCCGGTCCTGGCGACGGACCATTTCACCCTCTGGTCGCGAACGCCCGCGCCGACGCCGACACCGGTGCCTATCCCGTGAGGAAAACGCGTCGCGGCGCAGGACCGTTCTGTTCTTGTCGACGATCCACGCATTCGCGCGCTCGGACCGCAAGGTACACACACCTCTGCTTGCGGTTTCGACGAGCCGCCAAAAAAAGAATTGCCGGAGGAAAGCTCGCCCGTCAGATCGCCGGCGGCGGGCGGCGCTTCGGATTAACCGGCGTTGGTGGACAGGTAGCTGGCTACCATCAGGGCCAGGATCATCATTGCCGATCCCAAGACGACGAATACAGCCATACGCGCCATGCTGCTCATCGCTGACTCCCCTTGCGGAAAGCCGCTGAGAGCCGGGCTCCCCGCGATTTCAAACACTACTCGCGAGCGTATCTCTAGCGCGATGCTAACAAGTCGTCAAGATGGACTGATGGCAGAGCGCGAATTTGAGTAAAGTTGCGCGAACTTGCGTGTAGGCAAGGCGAGCCGCAGCCTCGACAAAGAGTCGCAACAGCGCTTAAGCGGGGGCGTCGACGCTCAGCCGCGGGCTGCGCTCCGGCGGCAGATGGTCGTAGAGGTCGGCGATGAGATCGGATTTGAGCCTGGCGTAGCCGGCGTCATTCCAGAGATTGCGCCATTGAAGGGGATCCTCGCGCAAATCGTAGAGCTCGCCCTCGCTGCCGTCGTAGCGGATGTCCGGCAGAGGAGGCTCGATGCGCAGCGCCTGGTACGCGCGCGCCAGGTCGAAGCCGATGTCGCGGGTCGAAGGCTCGTACACGGTGCAGACGAAACCGTCGCGATAGATGCTCCGCAGACGCATCCCAATCTGTGCGAATTGGCTGTCCCACTCGGTGATTGCGCGCTGGCGCGGCGCGCCGCCTCCCGTGGGCAGCGCCGAACCCTGCATCCAGTCGGGGACCGGCACGCCGGCGATGGCGCAGAAGGTCGGCGCCAGGTCGAGATGTCCGACCGGCTCGGAGATTTCGCCGCCGGCTGATACTTTTGCCGACGGTGCGGGCCGCCAGATGAGCGGCACGCGCATCAGCGCGTCGACGTGATATGGGCCCTTGAACAGCAGGCCGAAGTCGCCCTGCAGCTCGCCGTGATCGGAGGTAAAGAAGACGTCGGTATCGCCGTCCCATCCGCGCGCGGCAATCGCCGCGAGCACGCGGCCGCAAGCCTGGTCGATCAGCTCATTCTTGACGTGGACCAGCGCGTTGATCTCGCGCACCTGGTCGTGCGTCATCCGGCACGGGACGAAGTTCCACGCGCCGCCCTCCTCGTTGCGGAAGCGTCCCTGGTACCAATCGAGCCAATGGCGCGGCTTGGCGGCGAGGATGGCTTCGATTTTCTCGCGCGAGCCCGGATGGCCGGGCGGGAGATCGAGGTCGCGCCAGTTGATGCGGCGCGCCTCGGCCGCCGGCGGATCCCACGGATGATGCGGATCGGGAAAGCTCATCCACACGAACCAGTCGTCGCCGGGCGCAAGCGTGCGCAGATAGGCGATGGTGCGGTCTGCCACCCAATCGGTGTGATAATGCTCGCGCGGGATCGGATTGTAGGCGACCTCGGGCGCGCCGCTGTCGCCCCCGGCGCTGCCGGACAACATCGTGACGAAGCCGCCGGCCTCGGCCGGATATTTCTCGCGCAACCACATCGAGTAGTGGAAAAACGCCATCGGCCCGTGCATCGCAAGTTCCATCCAATCGAATCCGCGATACGGTCCGTGACTGCCTTCGCGGCCCATGCGGTTCTCAGCCCATCGCCCTGCCGGATCGAACATCGGCTCGAAGTGCGCCTTGCCGATGAGCGCGGTGCGATAGCCCCCCTGCTCGTGAAGCCACGCGGCGACGCTCGGCGCGTCGGGCGGAAGCGGCACGCCGTTGGCGAACACGCCGTGGGTGCGGACGTACTGGCCGGTGATCATGGTCGAGCGCGCGGGCATGCAGACGGTGTTCTGATTGTAGGCGCGGCGGTAGTTGATCCCCGCGGCGGCGAGCGAGTCGGCGACTGGCGTGCGCGCGACGGCGCCGCCGTTGCATCCGAGCGCGTCGTAACGCTGCTGATCGGTGGTGATGAAAAGAATCTTGCGGCCCATCGCTGTATCTCCGGGGCGACATGTTACGGTCGCAGTGCAAATCCAAGCAAGCCGCAAAGAGAAATCGGGGACTTTACCCGCGACGGAGCAACCCTGCTAGACTAACGCGAAAGGACGGAGGACAACCAATCATGCGCGCTGCCGTAATGCGAGGCCACAAGCTCGTCGTCGATGAAGTCCCCACTCCCGCTCCTGGACCGGGCGAGGTGCTGGTCAAAACGCTCGCCTGCGGAATCTGCGGCTCCGATCTGCACACCCTCAAGCACGGCGAAAAGCTGGTCGAGGCGTCGCGAAAAGCCGGCGCCCCGTTCGTGATGGATCTCACCCGCGACGTCGTGATGGGTCACGAGTTCTGCGCCGAAGTGGTCGATTACGGGCCGCAGACGCTCAAGCGCTTTAAGCCGGGAACCCGCGTGTGTTCGATGCCGGTGCTGATCGGGGCCGGCGGCGTCAAGGGGATCGGCTACTCGAACGACAATCCCGGCGGCTACGGCGAACTGATGCGGCTGACCGAGATGCTGCTGCTCGAGGTGCCGGGCGGGCTGTCCACCGAGCGCGCGGCGCTGACGGAACCGATGGCGGTGGGCTATCACGCAGTGCAGAAAGCGCGGCTCGGCCCGGACGACGCGCCGCTGGTGATCGGATGCGGACCGGTGGGTCTGGCGGTGGTCGCGGCGCTCAAGCTCGGCGGCGTGCATCCGATCGTGGCGGCGGATTTTTCGCCGCGACGCCGCGAACTGGCGCTGCAGATGGGCGCAGACCTCGTCGTCGATCCAAAAGACAAGTCGCCGTACGAGAGCTGGCGGCAGATGGCTGCGTACAGCGATCCTGCCAAGGCGCCGATGCTTCCGCCGTGGATGCCGGGGCCGGCGCTCAGGCCCGCGGTGATCTTCGAATGCGTGGGGGTGCCGGGCGTGATCGAATCAATCATGTTGGCGGCGCCGGGCAACGCGCGGATCGTGGTGGTGGGAGTATGCATGGAGCGCGACCAGATCGAGCCGCTCGTGGGAATCGGCAAGGAGCTGAATATCCAGTTCGTGCTCGGCTATTCCCCCGAAGAATTCGCGGCGACGCTGAGCCATCTGGCCGAGGGACGAATCAACGCCGATCCGATGATCACCGGCAAGGTCGGCGTGCAAGGAGTGGCGCAGGCGTTCGAGGACCTCGCGTCACCGGAGACGCACGCGAAGATCCTGGTCGAGCCGTGGCATAGCTGAGAGCCGGCGCCAGCGCGCATCGCGCGCAATTTTTCCCACACGACTTCCTAGCAGGGTGTTGAGAAAACCCCGACGATCGAGCCTTTCCCGAGTTCGACCTCAACACCCTGCGGAAAAACTGGCTTCCTTCCTCAATCCTCTCCCCCCGCTCTTTTGCGGGGGAGATAAGAGAGAGGGAGCATGCTGTGATTTATCAATAGCCTGCTACTCAGTCCCCGCCATCACGCGGCGCGGATCGCCGATCGCATTGGCACCGCGGGCAGCGCCGTGGCCCAAAACCGCGCTAAACCCTTGCGGAGGGAGCCGTTTGGGTCTAAAAGGCGAGTTGAAATCGGGGGCTCAAGACGGAAATCCCGCCTAAAAGGGGCACGGCCAAATCCACAAACAAGAGAAATGTAAAATGAAAAGAGCCATTTTTAAGGGGATCACCGCTACAGTGCTTGCTGTGTACTGCCTGCTTCTGACAGGCTGCCTAACTTCTGCAATTGTGGCAGGCACGACATCGGCTTTGAATTCGTCCGGCGACGCCGGAACGGTAGTCGATCAAGCACAGATCGACCAATTCCAAACCGGCGTGGCGACCCTCGCTGATGTCAAGGCGAAGCTTGGCGAGCCGCAGCAATCAGCGCAGAAACCGGACGGTGGCACCACGCTGACCTACCTCCACAGGGAACGCACTTCGAATACGACGAGCTATGTTCCGGTCGCTCGCTGGGCTGGCGGTCAGGTGACGATCAAGACAACTTCGGTTGCTTTCGACTTCGACCCTGCTGGCAAACTGCTCCTTAGCAAAAAGAGCGAAAGCAGCTTCGATTGTCAGCTTGGGAAGTGCCCCGATTTGCCCGACTTGACCCCGCCTAAGTCTTAGGCAGCCATTTTCAGGGCATCGCGCGCAACCCTTACCAATCCGCAGCCTTGGATTTGTCTAGGTAAGCATAGTAGTTACTCCCGCACCCTTTCACTTTTTCACGGGCTCGCGCCGCCAACATAGCACGCCTGGTTGATCCAGGCGTGGCGAATTATTCTAATCATTGGCAAGGAGTCTGAAGATGCCAACGTTCAAGCGCGCCGGTGTATCGATATACTACGAGGAGTACGGCGCCGGGTATCCTATTTTGCTGTTTGCGCCGGGCGGGATGCGCTCGAGCATCGGCTTCTGGGCCAACAGCCCGTTCGATCCGACCAAAGAATTCGCGGCCAACTTCCGCGTGATCGCGATGGACCAGCGCAACGCCGGCAAGTCCGTCGGGCCGATCGGCGCCGATGACGGATGGGACACTTACACGGGCGATCATATTGCGCTGCTCGATCATCTCGGGATCAAGCAATGCCACCTGATGGGCGGATGCATCGGATGCTCGTACTGCCTGGGAGTGATCAAAGCTGCGCCGGCGCGGGTCAGCGCCGCGATCCTGCAGAATCCAATCGGACTCAGCCCGCGCAACCGCGAGATGTTTTTTGCGATGTTCGACGGATGGGCGCAGGCGCTCAAGACGGATCGCCCGCAGCTTGACGACGCCGCGCTGCGCCAGTTCCGCGACCGGATGTACGGCGGCGATTTCGTCTTCAACGTTTCGCGCGAGTTTGTCCGCGCGTGCAAAACGCCGATGCTGATTCTTTGCGGCAACGACGACTATCATCCGGCCGAAACCTCGAAGGAGATCGCCGCGCTCGCACCCAACTCCGAACCTGTCGAAAACTGGAAGACGCCCGACGTGATTGGCGTCACCGTCAAGCGCGCGCGGGACTTCCTGATCTCGCACACGCCGAAGAGCTAGCCACCGAGCGCCAGTTTGACCCGGTCGGCGAGCCCGGAGAATCGCTCGACGCGAGAGGCGATTGCGTCCTTGAGCGTCGCTTCGTCGCCAACTATGACGACCGACGTCCGGCTGCGGCTCACCGCGGTGTAGATCAGCTCGCGGGTCAAGACCGCCACGGGCTTCTCGGGAAGCACGATGGCGATCGAATCGAACTCGGAGCCCTGCGCCTTGTGCACGGTCATCGCGTAGCTGAGCTCGACGAATTCGCGCATTGCCTCGAATCGGAACGCGACGAAGTTGTCGCCGCGCGGAAATACCGCCATCGGGACTTGAGCGCCGTTGCCGCGCCGGACCCACAGCCTGATTCCATGGTCACCGTTGAAAAGTCCGCGTTCGTAGTCGTTGCGCAGCACGATCAGCGGCTCGCCGACCACCATCGGGGCGCGCTCCGCCGCGACGCCCGCCGATTCGGCGGCGCGCGAATGAAGGCGCGCGTTGATTCGCTCGGCGCCGGTTTCGAACACGCGCGTCACGCACAAGATGCGTGATTTTCCGCCGTGCGCGAACAGGCGCCGCAATCGCTTGCAGTCGGCGTCGTCGAAGCGGCCATCGCGTTCGACGTATGCATGCGCAACCAATTCCGCGATTTCCGGCCCGCCGCGCACTCGTTCGCCGTACCAGCGATCCAGAAACGCGCCGAGTTCGCGCGCCGCGGTTGCAATAAATTCGACGCCGCCGAACGTGAGTTCGTCCGCTGACGAGCGTCGCGCCACAATCGGAGTCTTCGATTCGTCGACTGAATCCAGCAGTCCGGCATCGCCGTGGTTGATCGACCGGGCCGCGAGCAAAATCGATCGGCCGGCGCTGCTTTCGCTCTTCATCCGATGATTCACTTCGAGCCGCATCGATGCCGCGCTTAGCGGACCGGTATCGTCCCCGGCCGATGCGACGAGATCGCGGAACACGGAACCCGCAGCGACCGACGGCAATTGGTCCGCATCGCCGAGCAGGATCAGCCGCGCACCGGGCTGGATCGCGCTCGCCAGCCGCTCCATCAAGATGACGTCGAGCATCGATCCTTCGTCGACGATCACCACCTTCGCCGAGAGCGGGTTGTTGCGATGATGGCGGAAGCGCCCGGAATCGGGCGAGTAACCGAGCATGCGATGAATCGTCGCCGGCTCGAGATGCGCGTCCAGCAGCGCCTGGTCCACGCTGTCGAGCCCTTCGATTCGCGTCAGCGACTCGCCGATGCACTCGCCCATCCTAAAGGCGGCTTTCCCGGTCGGCGCCGCCAGGGCAATCTCGGAGGGATCGACGCCGAGCCGCACCATCAGACGCATGATCGCGACGATGATCGAAGTCTTACCGGTGCCGGGACCGCCTGAAACAACTGTCAGTCCGGTGCGCGCCGAAGCGGCGACGACTTTGCACTGTTCATCAGACATCTCAATCCGCTTGCCCTGCGCAATAACCGGGCGAGCGATCACATCCCCAACCGCGCGCTCGAGTTTCTCCGCGTCCGCCCGCTCCTGCGTACCAGTAGTCAATAACACGGCGAGTCGAATAGCCAGTTCGCGCTCGCAGTGATAAATGCGGTGATGAACTATGTAAGGCGCGATATATAATAAGGGTTTGTATTCATCTTCTTGCCGGCCGACTACCGCCGATGCACTGCCGGATTGTACAAGGCCTTCAATCGCGGCGGCGATCGCAGCAATCGCGTCGTCACCGAAGCCGTTGGCACAGAGCGGCCCGAGTACGGCGCGCATGGGCTCTCGCGAAAGCGGACCAGTTACCGGAAAGCGGGTGCTTCCGTCCCTAAGCGCGATCAGCGAGACGAGGATTAGCACGATGAGCGCGATTCGGTCGTCGTCTTTCAGAGCCGGTTCAAGCGCTGCGAGCTCGGCCGCCAGGTGAACCGATTCAGGCCCAAGATTGAACTCGCACACCGAGTCTTCGAGCGCGCGCATGCGAGCGCCGAATGCGGAATACCCGCCGCCACGGGCTGAATCAAAGCGGCGCCACGCGGTATCCATTCCGAGTAATGGGTATTTCTCTTTCACGCGCGGAACTCCGAGCCGGGTTCGCGGATCAAAAGATCGGATTCATAACTGACTATCTCGTTCCACGATGGTCTGGCGAAGTAGAGTCCGGATTTTCCGTCACCGGACTGCGAAACGCCGCGAAGAAAGACGTACAACAGACCGCCAAACCTCGACTCGTAGTCGCGCTCGCTGCGGATTGCGAGCAGGCGCACGATACCGACTGAGTAAATTCGCGCCTGCAACCGATAGTGGCGTTCGACGTGCCGTGCGACTGCGGGATGCTCGTACGATGGCAGAAGGTCGCCTTTCCAGTCGGCGAAGTACAATAGCTGGCCGCGCCGGAATACCAGGTCGATAAAGCCTTTTATGTAGCCCCGTCCGGCGATCCACGTGCCGTCCGGGCCGTCGCCGAGCAACGCGTGATGCTTCTCCGGGATCGGGTACGCGAATTCCATTTCGCGGACGGCGTCCAGGCGGTACAGCGCGCTCTCGAGTACCGTTTCGCCCAGCGCGACCGGCGAGGTGAGCGCGTTGAAAACCATCTCGCGTCCGCGGGCCAGCCATCGCGGATCATTCACGCCGTGGCGGCGCATGGCGCTGGCGAACAACTCGCGCACGTCGTCCCGCGCCATCCACGATCCCAGATCCGGGGCATCGCCAAAGGAGTTGAAATCGAGCTTCTCGATCGCTTCGTGCAGGAAAATGCCGACGTGGCGGCCGCCGGGCAAATCGCCGTTGTCGGCACGCGCCTCGACCGCATCGACGCTGGTTTTGAATTCATCGGGCTCGAAAGCGCTGCCAGTTTCGCGCGCCGCCTCAAGCGATGAGTAAGATTCGATCGTCAAGCCGCGATGGCCAACGGCCAACTCGGCAAATTCGCGATCCAGGCTGCCGGTGTCGGACGTGGACGCGAGCCAGTCGCACAAGGCATTCTCGTCAAGCGCCGTTTCGATCCTCTCTTGTTCATCGGCTGAATCTGGCGGCGCGGGAGCGACCACGGTTTCCGTCGTGAACAGCTTCTCCAGGCTCGTTTCCCGATCGAGGGTCCGCAGCCGATCGTTCAACTGCGCATACGAGCCCGACAGGTCTCGATTCAGCGTTCCGTCCGGGACGTAGGGCAGTATCAGCTTGGCGCGCGCGCGCGTCAGCGCGACGTAGAGCAATCGCTGATCCTCCTCGGCCTGCTCTTTCTTAAGCGCCGTTTCTTCCAACTCCCGCGCCGGTTTGCCAATCGCCAGGCGCCGCTCGTGTGCGCGGTGGTAAACGCTGACCCAATCGGGTCGGTTGTTGGCGAAAAATCCTCCGTACAGGGCTACGACGTCGGCTTCGAGTCCCTTGCTTTTGTGAATCGTCATGATTTGCACGGCGTCGCGATCGTCTTCCAGGCGTTGCACATCCGGATCGTCGCCCGCCGGTGACGCTCGCCCCGTGATGTAGGCGTCGAGAAGTTCGATTATTTCCGCGAGCGAGATTCCGTGCCGCGATCCTTGCTCAGTTAGAATCTCGAAAATGTGTTCGTAGTTGGTGAGTTCGCGCCTGCTGTCTGACAACAGCAGTTCACGTTCGACCAGTCCGCTTTGATGGAGCAAGGCGTCGAACAAGTCGGCAAAACGCCCGGCCTCGGCAAGTGCGCGCCATTCGAACAGTCTTTCGAGCATCGGCTGCGAGTTGCGCTCGTCGTCAAGCCGCGCCAGGTCTGCGTATTCGACCGCAAAGAAAGGCGAAGCCCAGGCCTTGAGCCGGTTCGAGCGGCGGCCGGGCTCGTCAATGCCTCTGAGCAGTTCGAGAATGTCGGCGGCCTCGCGGGTCTGGAACAGCCCGTCCTGCTTGTAAAAGGCAAACGAGACTCCCGCCTGGCGCAGGTACTTGCCGATTTCCGCGCTGT
>Ga0187805_10000958_pt1 | contig 10184 bp, 9 predicted proteins | sample NC_wetland_sal_i_6_FD_132965 | JGI IMG/M metagenome (GOLD analysis project Ga0187805, IMG submission 132965) | Wetland sediment microbial communities from Neuse River Estuary, North Carolina, USA - Control_5 | ecosystem: Environmental > Aquatic > Freshwater > Wetlands > Sediment | place: USA... | reverse complement strand
CCGAAGCTGCCACCTTCGACGGTAAAAAACGCCGGCGCGCTCCATCCTTTCGCAGTCCGGCAACTCGCCAGCCCGCGTCCGTATTTCGCGCCCACAATGAATCCACCCTTCAGCATCGACGGCACTACCGCGACGCACTCAGCTCTGCCCAGAATCTCCTGCGGAATGCCGGAGTCCGGCGCGGATTGAATCTCATTAAGCACGTCCCCGGCCGCCTGCACACGATCGGTGGCTTTCGATTCTTTCTGCTGATCATCGGCGGCAACGGCAAACGAGCAGATCAATACGGCGAGCGTCAACAGCACAAGTCTTTTCATATTCCTCACCACAAACCGTTTTTGGGATCTGTTACTTGGATTGTAATGGAAGAGACTTGAGTTGCACCGCTCCGCGCTCGGAGGAATGCAACTAATCAATCTCGGAAGGACCACCGGAAAGGAAGTAAAGCTGCAGGCAAAAAAAAATGCGGGGCTGAAAGCAGTGACCCTAATCGCCACTCTCAACCCCGTCTCCCAGGTTCTGTGGTAGGTGAGGCGAGTATGCGTCGCCTCGGAATTTCCAGCAAGATTACGAAGGTAAGTGCCCCGAAGTTACTGAGAGCTCCGAGCCGCGAGCGAGCTATGAGTCCTGTGATTTCAGCTGCTTTGCCCTATCAAAGACTTCTTCAAGCGGTTTGTTCGAAGCTCATAGCTCGAAGCTCGCAGCCCAAACTCATTTCGTCGTCACCAGCGAATGCGTGATGGCATGCACCGACAGTGCAATCCGGTTCTGCACGCCCACCTTACGCATCAGTTTCGCGACATGCGCCTTCACCGTGCGCTCTTCGATTCCCAGTTGAGCGCCAATCTCTTTGTTCGAGCGGCCCGCCACCAGCATCTCGAGAACTTCCTTCTCGCGATCGGTGAACGTGACGCGGCCCGCCGGGAAAATTCGCCCAGGCGCCGATGAAACGCGCTCGATGAACATCGACAGCACGCGCCGCGGGGCCCATACCGATCCCTGATTCACCACGCGAATCGCCTGCGCAAACTCGGCCGGCGCTGCTGCCTCGTCTACGTAACCTTTGGCTCCCGAAGCAATCGCCTTCAGAATGGTTTCTTCGTCGATTCCCGAGCCGGTCACGATGATCCGCAAATCCGGACGCGTCGCCTTCAGGCTGGCCATCACATCGAACAGGTTTTGCCCGGAACGGTTTCCGAGCAGAATGAGATCGATTCCTTGGAGGACGCTGATCTCAGGCAGTGCCGCGGAGACGAGTTCGAACTCGGGCTCAGAGTCGAACAATGCGCGGAACCCGACAAAGCGCAATGGATCGCTCTCCACCACCGCGATTCGGATGACTGGTTTTCTCGCTACTGCTGCTTTCATAGTTTTCCCTGTAGGGTTAATTTCTTCTACTCAGCATAGTAATAATTCGGCCCAAAGCAAAGAGAAGGTGACCGAAGGGAAATTACGGGAGTAACATGAAAACGCGCGCCGGAACTTGCTTCTTGGCACGCCAACGCAAGTCGTCCGACAACATGAGCGCCCTTATACGCCAGGCTGTCGAGGCCGATGCCGACGCGATCGCAGCATTGCACATTCGGAGCTGGAAGAGCGCGTATCGCGGACAACTCCCCGATCACTTCCTCGACTGCCTCGACCATGAACTCGGGCGCCGAGCCGATTTTTGGCGAACCCACATTTCCATGACGCCCGCCGCCAAACACGAGATCTGGGCCGCCGACCTCGAAACACGCGTGAATGGATTCGTTGCCCTTGGTCCGGCAAGGGACACAGATGCCGAGGCGACTGGTGAGCTTTATGCGATCTACGTCAATCCCGACCGCTGGGACCAGGGTTTGGGCAGTGCGTTGCTGACCCACGCTACTGGCCGCCTCGCCGCACTTGGTTATTCAGACGCCATTCTCTGGGTGCTGGAATCGAATATCCGGGCCCGCAGATTCTACGAGCGGGCAGGATGGACAGCCGACGGTCGCATTAAAATAGAGACTCTTCCTGATAACGTTGAACTTCGGGAAGTCCGTTACCGAACACGACTCGGTCAACAAAACGAGGAATAATGTCGAAAAGAACCTGGTGGTTTCTGATTGTCGCTCTCATCTATGCCTTCACGATTCCGCTACTCGCGCAACAAACCGAAGCGCCACCACCAGCGCAAACTCAGGCGCCGACCTACACTCCAAAATTTCACGGCGATCCCGCGCGCTCCGACTCCGAAGCCGCGGCTCTTGCCTACATGCGCGTCGTCATGCGGGCCCAGGTGGGATTCAATAAGCACTACGGCCACTACGCAACTACTCTTCGCGAGCTGGTTCATTCGGGAACTTTCACGCAGCGCATGGTCAATCCCGACCGCGGAGATTACACCGTCAGCTACCGGTCGAAGAAGGACAATTACATTCTCATCATGACGCCCAAATCTCCCGACGCGCAACATCGCTGGTTCTACGCGGAAAATGACGGCAGGATCCACGCCGACGAAACCAAACTGGCCGACGCGGACTCACCGGTCGTAGAAACCCATCACTGGTGAGATCCAACCTAAGTAGGAATCGTCTTCTTAAACTAAGAGGCGCGCTTCACGCAAAGCGATTGGAATGTCAATCTCCGGAATTTCGATGAGCAGAACGACTTCGCGGACCACCGTTGCTCATCTATGTCAGGAATCGGGTGCCCCACCCTTATCTCGCCGCATTTTGGCGAGATAGGGTGGGGACTTTGACTTTCGATTCAAAAGCAGCCACTCTTCCCGCGATTCACGGTTGCTGGTTGGCCGCTACCGTGGGCTGCACAAAACGCAGTCCGACCGATGGACACACATCCGGATACTCAGCGTAGACGAACGGCTTGCCCTTCGGTTCGAAATGTTCGAGCCAATCGACCACCTTGGCGATCGAACCGGGAAACGGACTCGCGTCGTCAGCATTCAACCACTGCAACCGCCAAGCGTCACCTTCGATCCACAGTCGAGTCCCGTCGGCGTGCTCGCGCTCCGGGCGCAGAATCTCGGCGGCGAAGCTCTCGGCGTCCTGACGAATCAGTCCGCCATGATTTCCTGACAGCGCGCGAAAAGCGGGCGATGTCAGCAGCTTCGTCAACTGCTCGAACTGCTCCTTCGGCATCTTTCCCTGAATACGCAGTGTCGGGGCATTGTCCGCAGATCGGACCATTCGGTACTCGCCGTCGCGCGACACGGCGACACATACCTGCCGCACATCATCGCGCCGCACGACGGCCGAACTCTGATAGGACAGCCGCGCCAGCAGATCGGTGTGCTGCGCGTGCTCGGCGGCCTGAAGAGCTGACGCGGCGCGCGCCTGTAGATCGACGTCGGCCTGCTGCGCGTGCTCGCTCTCCTGAGCCCAAAGCCCCGACGCGGTCAGAAGAACGGACATCATCAGAAGTGCTGCTTGGCAACGCGGCATGGTCAACCTCCAACCAGATGTTTCGGCTATGTTAGTACGAGTCGGTCCTACGAAAAAAGGGTTGGATTTTGACCGCCCCTACTGCTGCTCTTCTGCGTCAAGGATCGCCGAGAGCTGCAAGCTCTTCTGCTCACCCTCGCTGACGTGCAGAACGCTTCCCTGTCCGTCATACGCTTTCACGAAATCGGGATTGTAGTACGCCTCGCCATCGACGCTTTCCCAGGCGAACAGCATGTAATCGCCCGGACGAATGCCGCGCAGGCTGAAGTGTCCACTCTGATCGGTGACGGTCTGGCGATAGCGGTCGACCCGCCCGCGCATCCGCACCTCGGGAACGGCAACTACGACTGCATCCGCGACCGGCTGGTTCTTGCCCTCGACAACCATACCGTTGACAATGCCGCCGTTAGAACTTGCGACAATGTCGACCACGATCGTGCCGCCATTGACGTTGATCCCAGAGTCGTTGATGTCGCGGCCACCGGCTGCGACGGATTTCACGAACCAGTCCTGATTGGGATCCCCGACGACCTGCACATAGTAGTTTCCCGCGGGGACATCGACCCATTGAAAGTTTCCGTCGGGCGCAACATGTGTGAGATTCGAGAAGCTCTCGCGGACTGTAACCGAGCCCGCGTCGTCCTCTCCATCGACCGACGCTAGCATAAGGAAGATCTGCTGCGGATCAAACTTGCCCACACCTCGGCTCTCGAGACGCAACCGCCCTTGCACCGTCGCTCCAGGTTGCGGCGCGAGCCTGACTCCGTCGACGTTGGCCGATCCGACTTGCAGCGCCTGCCGCGCCGTCATGGGCACGGCAGATCCGTCGACCAGCGCCATGATCGTGTAGCTGCCGGGAGAGACGTCGCGGATGACGAAGCTGCCGTCCTTGTGCATTTCGCCGCCATTGAGGACGAGGCTGAAATCTCGCGACTGCAGCATGATCGTTGCCGAAGTGCGCGGCGGCAGATTCACCACCGATCCGCGAATGCTCAGGCTCGGGCTCGGCGTAAGCGAGAAGTTGACGGGGAACTCGTCGCCAGCGTGGATCTGGATGGGCGACGCCTGGCTGCGATCGGAAGTTCCGGGATAATACATCGTCTGGTACGAAGTCGATGGCTTGTCGCGAACGATACGGGTTTCCGCCCCTGCGCCTCCGGATTCAATCAGGCTTTTGAAATCGGGCGGCGGGCTGACCGACACGTACACATTGCCAGCAGGCAGGTTCGCGATGCGGTATTCGCCGAGATCGTTGGTGCGTTCGGCTCCAGCTTGCTCCCAGTGGCTATGGCCTGCGGCGAACGTCTGCCGCAGCACGGTGACTTCGGCGTTGGGCATCGGATCGCCATCTTCGTCGGTGACGCGTCCGTGGACGACTGCGGCGGCTTGCAAGCGAATGTGCAGGTCCTTGAGTTCCTGGCCAGCGCTGAGCGTGAGTATGCGGCCATCGCTGCGGGCGCGATGCTTGTCTGTGTCGAGCAGCCCCGTGTGCTCGGCAAAGAGATGGTAACGTCCAGGCAGGATGTTTTCGATGCGGAACCCGCCGTCGGGACCGGTAATAGCAGTGTAGTTTCCGGCTTCCGCCTGGTTTTCGGCGATCAGTTCGATCAGAGCCTTTTTCACCGGCTGACTCTCGGGGTCTCTGGTGACAATGCCCTCAATTGCCGCGCGGGCCGCCGGTTTCACCGCAGGCTGCTGCGCGAGCGCAGATGCGCTCAAGAGCATGATCAACAGGAATGCGGACCTCGGCGTCATGGATTCAATCGGGGAGGTTGGAAACGATTCGTTCGACCGTTAGGAGCGGCCGGCCTCAAGCTCCTATTTTATCTCGCGTCCAGCTTCGCCCCAAGCCCTAAAAAGGCCCAAATTATGGTCTGATTACCAGCGGTGTAAGAAAATGCCATTTCAAGCGACTACCTAGATGTGAGCGCAATTGAAAACGTGAGCGCAATTGAGGCCATCCCGGCGGCGTCCAGTGCGGACGAGCTTTATCAGGAGGCGGCAAAGACTTTTGGCGCGGCGCTGGAACGGCTGGCGCGCGCATATGAGGCCGACGCCGATCTGCGGCGTGATTTGCTGCAGGACATTCATGTGGCGCTGTGGCGCAGCTTTCAAGGTTTTGACGGGCGATGCTCGGCGCGGACGTGGGTCTATCGCGTGGCGCACAACGTGGGAGCTTCGCATGTACTGCGCCAGAAGCGGACACGAACGCAAGCCTTAGTCGGCCTGGAAGAGTTGGAGAATTTGCCGGATGAGAACAGCGGGCAGCCGGCGGCCGATCGCAGCCATGCGCTCGACCGGTTGTTGAACTTGATTCAGCGGCTCAATCCGCTCGACCGGCACGTGATTCTCTCCTATCTCGAAGGGCTGGACGCGGCTTCGATTGGAGAGATCACCGGGCTTTCGGCGCGCAACGTGGCAACGAAAATTCATCGCATCAAGAACGTGCTGGCTCGCCAGTTTCAGCAGGGAGGAGAAAGTCATGACTGAAGTGCTAAATCCCGTGCAGAAAATCTGGCAGGAACAGCCCGTGGAGGGGATCAAAATGTCAGTGGATGAAATTCGCCGTCGGGCAGGAAAATTCGAACGCCGCATCGTGTGGAGAAACCGCCGCGAGATCGTAAGCTGCATCCTGGTGTCCGTGCTCTTCGCGTATTTCTTGGCCACCAACCATCACGTGTTGTTCCGCATGGCGTACGGATTGTTTATCGTGGGCATGATCTGGGTTGCGGTTCAGCTTCATCGCAAAGGCTCCGTCAACAGTCTGCCTCCTGCGCTGGGAGCTGCGAGTTCGCTGCAGTTCTTTCGGACACAACTTGAGCGCCAGCGCGACGTCATTAAGAACGTGTGGCCCTGGTATCTGGCACCGCTCGTTCCCGGCTACGTGATGTTGACGGTGGCATACGCGGTGTCCTTCCCGCGTCCGGTGCGATGGCTGGGTGTGGCGGCCTTTGACGCGTTCATTGTGCTGGTGTTTGTCGGGATCTGGAAATTGAACGTGCGAGCGGCGCGCTGTCTGCAGCGCTCGATTGATGAACTCAATTCGGCGGAAACTTCGCGATGAGAGCGGCTGGCGTATGATCGTCTGTTTTGTGAAACCACGGGTTTTGCGAAATCCGAAATCCGCGCGCTAGGAGGCGCGCACTCATGATCAGACGATTCTTCATGTTGGCAGCACTCGTTTTCGGCATCGCGGCGGTCGCGAGCGCACAGGATATCTCCGGCGATTGGCAGGGACCCTTGACGACTCCGACGGGAGAGTTGCGGCTGGTGGTGCATGTGACCAAGCAGGCGGACGGAACCTACAAGGGAACGATGGACAGTCCCGATCAGAACAGCAACGGCGCGCCTCTCGATTCCATCACGCTCGACGGCACAAAGGTGCACTTTACGTTGAACGTCGCCAAGGGATTTTTCGACGGCTCGCTCAAGGGCAACGGATCGATCAGCGGAAATTGGTCGCAAGGGACGCCCCCGCAGAAGATGCCGTTGACGCTCGCGAAAACGACCACGCCGATCAAACTGGAGCACGCGGCCGCGCCGCCCTCTGATATTGACGGCACTTGGGCGGGTATTTACGAGACGCCGCAGGAAGGAAAGTTACATTTGACCTTCCACATCAAGAACACGGCTGACGGATTGACGGCGACGGCGGACCTTCCGGAGATGAGCGTTAACGGGTGGCCGGCAACGTCGGTCACGCGCAAAGGGTCGTCGGTCAAGATCGGAATGAAGCAGGTGAACGGAAGTTTCTCCGGGAAGCTCAGCAAGACATTGGACTCCATGAGCGGAGACTGGACCGAGACTGACGGGCCGAATCGCCCGGTGATCTTGAAGAAGGCAAAAGAAGAACCCGCGGATGCGCAAAAGAAGTGAGGGTGCGCTTCCGCTGCAAGGTTGCGAAGAGTAAGGAGCAGTTATGAAACGGTTCATCGCGGTAGCAGTTATTTTCTTGGCGGCATGTTTGGCGCAGGGGCAGGACGTTGCCGGCGACTGGCAAGGAACGCTGGACACTGGCATGGGGCAACTGCGTCTCGTGCTGCATATCACCAAGGGAGCCGACGGAGCCCTCAAGGCGACGCTCGACAGTATTGATCAGCCGGGAGCAAATGGGATTCCGGTGAACTCAGTCACGCTGAAAGATTCGAAGTTGAATCTTGACGTGGCGGCGGTGCACGGAACGTACGAAGGCAAAGTTGCAGCTGATGCAAAGACGATTTCGGGAACATGGACGCAGAGCCAAGCGTTGCCGCTGGAGTTCAAACGTGCGACCGCTCCCGTCAAGACGGAACACAAGGCGGCCAAGCCGTCCGATATCGACGGCACGTGGTCGGGGACGCTCGATACTGGGATGTCGAAACTGCGGGTTGTGTTTCACATCAGCAACACGGAAGACGGGTTGATCGCCACCATGGACAGTCCGGATCAGAACATGAAGGGACTGCCCATGACGAGTGTGACGCGCGATGGGGCGTCCTTGAAGATCGAGGCGAAGCAGATCAGCGGAGTCTATTCGGGCAAGATCTCCGCTGATCTTAACGCGATGGATGGCACGTGGTCTCAAGGCGGAGCGGACTTTCCTCTCGTGCTCAAACGCACGAAGGAGCAAGCTGAAGTTGAGCACAAGCCGGTGCCGCCTTCGGACATTGATGGCGCGTGGCTGGGAACGCTGGATACCGGGACAGTCAAGCTGCGCGTGGTGTTTCGCATCGCCAATACCGACCAGGGACTGACCGCGACGCTGGACAGTCTCGACCAGGGCGTGAAGGGGATTTCGACTTCGTCGGTGACGCGCGATGGAGCGTCACTGAAGATTGAAGTGAAAACTGTTGGCGGAGTCTTTGAGGGCAAGATTGCTCCGGACCGGTCTTCGATTGACGGCACATGGACGCAAGCCAGCGCCATGCCGCTGGTGCTGAAGCCGGTGAAGAATGAGGCGGAGTTGGAGCCGAAGCGTCCGCAGAATCCGGTAAGGCCGTATCCGTATCACGAGGAAGAGGTCGCGTATGAAAACAAGGTGCAGAACGTGACGCTGGCGGCGACGCTGACCGTCCCGCAGGGGAAGGGACCTTTTCCCGGAGTCGTGTTGATTACGGGCTCGGGACCGCAGGATCGCGATGAGACGCTGCTGGGGCATAAACCATTTCTGATTCTGTCGGACTATCTGACGCGGCATGGAATTGCCGTGCTGCGGGCCGACGATCGCGGCACGGGCAAGTCGACGGGCGTTTTCTCGAAGGCGACGACAGCGGATTTTGCCACCGATACCGAAGCTGGTGTGGCGTATCTGAAGACGCGGGCGGAAATCGATCCGCACAAGATTGGATTGATCGGGCACAGCGAAGGTGGAGTAATTGCGCCGATGATTGCGGCGCGGAATAAAGATGTGGCCTTCATCGTGATGATGGCGGGAACGGCCGTGCCCGGCGATCAGGTGATTGTGGGCCAGTTGGAAGCGATTGACATCGCAAACGGCAAGAAGCCGGAAGAGGCCGCGAAGAGCGCTGCCAAGCAACGCGAAGTCGTGAAGCTGATCGAAACAGAAAAAGATCAGGCCGTGCTCGAAAAAGAATTACGCGAGAAGATGGCGGGAGAACAAACCGAAGCGCAGATTGGGATGGAAATTCGGCAGTTTACTTCCGTGTGGTTTCGCTACTTTCTGACCTACGATCCGGCGACTGCGCTGCGAAAGGTCACGTGCCCGGTGCTGGCGATCAACGGATCGCTCGACAAGCAGGTGCTGCCCGACCAGAACGTGCCGGTGATTCGCAAGGCACTGGAAGAATCCGGGAACAAGCACTTCGAGGTCGATGAATTACCCGGATTGAATCACTTGTTCCAGACGGCGAAGACTGGGTCTCCGGCGGAGTACGCGCAGATTGAGGAGACGATGTCGCCCGTGGCACTGGAGAAGATATCGACCTGGATCTTGAAGCAGTAGTTGCGTTTCGTTCGTGCTTGCCCTGTGAAAAGAACGTGGAGACAGCCGCCTCGGCTGTCCGCCGCACGCAGCGCTGCTTCTCAGGCACGCTGCTTAGCTGTCCTTGCGATAAAGCAGATTGCGCATCGCTTCGCGGCGGGCGGCGTTTGCGCCTTTGTCGGACTTCAGCGGATCGGCGGATTTCGCGCTGCCATCGGCGTCTTCTTCACTGCATGACGGACAGCGATTGGCGAAACCAGGCTTGCCGGGCTTGAGTTCGAATTCCTCACCACAGACTGCGCAGACTTTGATAGGAAATGCCATGTTCGCTTGCCGTCGTTCGATTGACCCTGTGTCCCCCCCGTGGCCTCTGTGGTAGTGATTTGTGGATTTTCACCACAGAGGCCACAGGGGAACACAGAGTAATTAATTCAAAAAATACTGCCGGTATAGCGTATCCCTCTGAGCCGGCTTAAATCCGGCGTCGCGAATAATCCGGCGCAACTCTTCTTCCGTCGTGCAGTTCGTCACACCCGCGGCGCGGACTACGTTTTCTTCGAGCATCACCGAGCCCACGTCGTTGCCGCCGAAGCGGAGGCCCATCTGGCAGACTTTCAGTCCTTGCGTCACCCAACTGGATTGCACGTTGAGGAAGTTCGAAAGATAGAGACGCGAGATCGCCAAAACTTTCAGGTATTCGACGGCCGTGGCTTCGTCCCAGTGGCGGCCGCCGAGCGCGGTGTTTTGCGGCTGGAAGCTCCACGGGATGAAGGCGGTGAATCCGCCGGTTTCTTCCTGCAGGTCGTAGAGGCGCTGGAAGTGGTTGATGCGGTTCT
>Ga0187805_10000957_pt1 | contig 10190 bp, 6 predicted proteins | sample NC_wetland_sal_i_6_FD_132965 | JGI IMG/M metagenome (GOLD analysis project Ga0187805, IMG submission 132965) | Wetland sediment microbial communities from Neuse River Estuary, North Carolina, USA - Control_5 | ecosystem: Environmental > Aquatic > Freshwater > Wetlands > Sediment | place: USA... | reverse complement strand
CGCAGGCGGCCGACGTCCGCAACCAGGCCGCGGCCTGGGTCGCCCGGCAGGTCAGTGCGGGCGCGATCGTGGCCTGCGACCCCGCGATGTGCTCGGCGCTCGTCCAGCAGGGCATCCCGGCGCCGAACCTGCTGATCCTCGGGCCCGAGTCGGCTGACCCGCTCGGCTCTACCGTCGTCCTGGCCACCGCGGCGGTCCGCAGCATGTTCGGCACCCGGCTGGCGACCGTCTACGCGCCGCAGACGCTCGCGAGCTTCGGGACCGGCCAGGCCCGGATCGACGTGCGAGCCATGGCCCCGGACGGGGCCGGCGCCTACCGGGGCGCGCTCGCCGCCGACCTGCGCGCCCGCCGGGCGGCCGGCGCGCAACTGCTCGCCAATCCCAGGATCGTCCTGCCGCCGGCGGCGCGGTCCGAACTCGCCGGGGGAGAGGTAGACGCGCGCCTGCTGATCATCCTGGCCGCCATGGCCGTGAACGGCCCGGTCCACGTCCTGGCCTTCGGTGACCTGGGTCCCGGAGCCAGCATGGGCACGCCGCTCCGGTCGGCCCAGATCCTGGCCACCGGGGCATCCGGGCCGGCCATGCTCGCGTTCGTCCGCGCCCAGCGCCCGCCTTACCTCCCGGCGCAGTCAGGCCTCACCCCGGCGCCCGGCGGCGGGACCGAGCTCACGATCGCGTTCACCGCACCCGGCCCGCTCGGACTGCTGCAACCCGGCCCGTGAGCCCGCCACCATCAGCGCGCCCGAATCGGCGCGCTGCCGCCCCCATGAGCCACCACCATCAGCGCCCCGGAAAACGGCCTGGCCGCGGGTTAATCAAGTATTTCCTATTTGATCCATAATTGGCCGTTGGCTCCGACCCAATTTCTTTCTAATTTCCAATCGGCAACGGGTTCACATAATCACACCGCTGAATTATTCTTTGATCATGTCAGAGCCATATCAATCAGCGACCGAACAGGGCGCTTTCCCGCCCCCGACGGTGCCGTCGTTTCCGCAGGCGCCGCCCGTTCCCATGCCGGGATCCGAATACGGCTACGGCAACGGTCAATTTGCCGGGCAGCCATTGCCGACGGGAACGCACCTCGACCAGCGGTCTGGTCTTGTCCTGCCGGATGGCGTCGAGCTGGCCAGTACCGGCCGCCGCATCGGCGCCTACTTCCTCGCCATTCCGCTAGCCATCATCACGCTCGGAATCGGCTACGTCGTCTGGGGCCTCATCATCTGGCGCAAGGGCCAGACTCCGGCACTTCAGGTGCTGGGCATGCGATGCTGGCGACCGGAAACCCAGCAGGTGCCCGGCTTCTGGTGGATGGCGCTGCGTGAGGTGGTCGGGCGCCTGGCCGACGGCATCCTGGGGCCCATTACCGAGATCGTCTCGTTCGTCCTCATGATGTCGAGCCAGGACCGCAAGAGCCTGCACGACATGATCGCGGGCACCGTGGTCCTGCACGACCCGAACAAGGTGCTTTCCAGCTAACCCTGACGCGGCGATTCTCGGCTACCGTGAGCGAGTGCCGCAGCGTGCGAACGGGATCAGCCAGGTAACGGCCCGCACGCGAACCCGGCAGGGCACTCGGCTCGACGTAGCCGACGGCACCTCGGTGACCTGCGCCGAGGTGCCGGGCGCCCTGGGGGAGGTGCGGGCCGTCGAGCCCCTGCGGCACGGGCTGGGCAACGCGGCCACCGGGGGCATCTGGCGGGTCCTGGGTACGGCCGGGTCGGCCGTCCTGAAGGTGGCCCGGCTGCCCGCGTCGCCGGACCCGGCCAAGTCGTACCCGACCGGCGACGAGCCGGCGCACTGGAACTACTGGCGGCGCGAGTCGCTGGCCTACGAGACTCACCTGGCCGCAACCGCCTACGCCAGCGCGGGCATCACGGTCCCGGCCCTGCTGGCGGTCAGCCCGCGCGCCGACGGCGGGGTCGAGTTGTGGCTGGCCGACGTCATCGGGACCGCGGGCTTCGACTGGCCGGTGCCGCGCCTGGCGCGCTTCGCCTACGAACTCGGCGCGGCGCAGGCCCGCTGGGCCGGCCGGGTCCCCGGCACGCCGTGGCTGTCGCGCCGCTGGCTGGCGCAGTACCTCGCGGAAGGCCCGCCCCGCCGGGTCAGCGTCGAGGCCGCCGACTGGGACCACCCACGAATGACCGTCTGGCCGGCCTGGGTCCGCAGTGAGCTCCAGCGGCTCTGGGCCAGCCCGCAGCGAGCCCTCGCCGCCGCGCAGGCGGCCGAGCGGACCCTGTGCCATCTCGACGTCTGGCCGGCCAACCTGATCGACGACGCGGGCGCCTCGGTCCTGTTCGACTGGTCGTTCGTCGGCGAGGGGGCCATCGGCGAGGACGCCGCCAACCTGATCCTGGACAGCTGCAGCGACGGGCTGATGGACGCGGCGCTGCTGCCCGAGATCGCCGCCGGCGTCACCGACGGGTACCTGCGTGGCCTGCGCGACGCCGGCTGGCCGGGCTCTGCCGATTCCGTCCGTGCCGCCATCGCCGCCTCCGGTGCCGCCAAGTACAGCTGGTTCGGCCCGTGGTGGGTGAGCCGGGCCGTCCGCGATGACCTCGGTCCGTCCTCGTACGGGCAGGACCGCTCCGCCGCGGCGGGGGTCAACCGGGTTACCGGGCTGGTCACGCTCATCGCCGAATGGGCCAGCGCCACGGCGGCCGCGTTCTCGGCGCCGTAGCCGTGGGTAATTGTTCGGATTTGTCACGGCATAGGAAACGGGCCTGGTGGGGCGGCCAGTCGTCACGGTTGGGGCGCCGCTGAGTCATTATGCGTTATCGCTGACCGGCGGGCAGCACGCCAACTACCGTAATCGGCATGGAGGACCCTGAGGTTGTCGCAGCCATCGTGGCTGGCGACCCCGGAGGAATCGCCGCGGCCTACGACCGGTACGCGGTAGCGCTGTACGCCTACTGCCGTTCCCTGCTGCGCGAGCCCGAGGACGCGGCCGACGTTGTGCAGGACACGTTCCTCATCGCCACCTCCAAGCTCGGCGCGCTCAGGGACCCCGGCAAGCTCCGCCCGTGGCTGTACGCGGTCGCGCGCAACGAATGCCTCCGCCGCCTGCGTTCCGGGGAGGCGACGGCCCCGCTGGACGAGGCCGCGGACACGCCCACCGAAACGCCCGGCGTCGGCGACGCCGCCGAGCAGGAGGAACTGCGCCAGCTGATCATGGCCGCGATCGACGGGCTGAACCGCGGTGAGCGGGACGTCATCGAGCTGAGCCTGCTGCACGAACTGGACGGGGACGACCTCGCGGACGCGCTCGGGGTGACCCGTAACCATGCGCACGCGCTGCTGTCTCGCGCCCGCAGCCAGCTGGAGCGATCCCTGGGCGCCCTGGTGGTGGCGCGTACCGGGCGGGAGGCATGCGCCGAACTCGACGCCGCCCTGGCCGGGTGGGACGGGCAGATGAACGTGCTGGTGCGCAAGCGCGTCAGCCGGCACATCGAGCGGTGCCAGATCTGCGGCGAGCGCAAGCGCCGCGAGCTGAGCCCGGCGCTGTTCGTCGGCGCGCTGCCGCTGGCCGCGCTCATGCCGGGGTTCCGTGAGCGGGTCCTGCGGGTCTGCGCCGACCGAACCCTGGCCGGACAGGTGCACCGGGCGACCGTCGTCGGCCGGGCCGGCTCGTTCGGCCCGAACGGGTTCCCCAAGTCGGTCAAGCCGCCGGTCCCCGATGGCTGGCACCGGGTCCTGCAGCATTCCCACGCGGTGGCGGCCGGCACCGCGACGGCCGCCGCGGTGGGGGTGGGCGCGGTGCTGATCTTCAGCACTCCGCACCACGGCGGCGGGTCGGCGCCCGGACCCGGCGCCGCCGCGCCCACGTCGGCCTCGGCGGCCGCAGGGACCCGGTCATCCCCGCATCACCGCGCCTCACCGGGCCCGGGACCGGGGGCCTCCCAGGCCGGCCGCGGCAGCGGGTCCGCCCCCGCGGCGGCCGCCGCCACCCAGCCTGGCGCCACGGGAGGCAGCAGCGGCGCCACGGCTGCGGCCTCTAGTCCGGGGTCTTCACCGTCGTCGTCTCAGTCCGCGCTGGCCTCCCCGTCGGTCGTCGTCCAGGGCAGCCTGCTGGTGTCGCTGTCCGAGCTCAAGCTGGTGGCCGTCACGGGCCTGCCGACCGGCACGTTCACGCTCACCGCCCAGGGCGGCCCCGTCAGCAATTACTCGGTATCCGGCGGAGGGGGCCAGCTCACCATCTCGCCCTCGTCGGGCTCGATCGGGGCGGGCGGCAGCGTGACCATCACGGTGACCGCGACCAGCCTGATCGCGATAGACACCACGCTCACGATCAACCCGGGCGGGCAAACTGTCACCATCCTGGTGACCCTTTCGCTGTAGGCCGCCCGCAGCGCTAGCCGCCGGGCGCGAGTAATGTGATGTGCCGTGGCAGGTGACACCGTGGCCGAGCCCGCCAGTGGTGATGGGCGGTGACCACGGACCTGGCCGGCATCTTGCGGGGAACCGAATTGCTCAGCACGGCGCCGGCCGCGGACCTGGAGGTCCTGGCCGCCGGATCGCGGGTCCGGACCTTCCGCCGCGGCCAGGTCGTGTTCACCGCCGGTGACCCCGGGGAGACCGTGATGGTGGTCGTCTCCGGTCGCGTCAAGGTGGTGGTCAGGTCCGCCGACGGGGGCGAGCTGACGCTGACCGTCCTCGGGCCCGGCACCCTGTTCGGTGAGCTCGGGGTGGCCGACGGCGGCCCCCGGTCGGCCGACTGCGAGGCCCTCGAGGAATGCCGCCTGCTCCTCATACCGCGGGAGATGATCCTGGACCTCTGCCTGCGGGTGCCGACCGTCGCGCAGGCGCTGCTGCGGTCCGTCGCGGTCATGCTGCGCCGGCTCACCGAGGCGGCGTCGGACCTGGTGTTCCTTGACCTGCCGCGACGGGTGGCAAAGGTGCTGCTGGGCCAGCCGCGGGGCGAGGACGGCGTGATCCGGCCGATGCTCAGCCAGGAGGAACTCGCCCATCAGGCCGGGGGCAGTCGGCAAAGCATCAACGCCGCGATGCGCGGCTTCGAGCGACGCGGCTGGATCCAGGTCAGCGGCCGCACGGTGACCGTGACGCACGCGGGCGCCCTGAACCGGTTCGCCGGAATCTAACTGTCGGCAAGCTGACACCAAGCCTGTCAGGCGGGTGACTGACTCCCGTCTTGCGGTCCGGCACCCTTACGACTGTTGGTCATTTCCACACTGGCCATCGCATGGGGCGGGCCGTTCCGCCCGGAATTTCGAAGCCGGGCGGAACGGGCGTTTTCCCCATCTCTCGGGTCGCGATGGCCAGCCTCCCGGAAGGAGTGCTGTCATGGCAGCCGCCACCCACAGGATGAACAGCTCGCACGAGGATGATCTGCTTTCCGGTGCGGCCTGGACCGCAGAAGCCTACTTCACCGAGTTGTATACGTTGAATTACCGCAGGCTGGTCCGTGCGGCCTGGATGCTCTTGCGGGATGTGCCGACGGCGGAGGAGGTGGTGCAGGACGCGTTCGTGTCGATGAATGATGCGTGGCAGCGGCTGCGGGATGCAGAGAACGCGCTGGCGTATGTGCGGCAGGTAGTGGTGAACCGATCCCGGTCGGTACTGCGGCATCAGATGGTGGTGGAGAAGTACCTGGAGGATACGCCGCCCGATATGCCGAGTGCGGAGCATGGGGCGCTGGTCTCGTTGCAGCGGGATGCGGTGGTGGCGGCGTTGCAGGGGCTGACGGCCCGGCAGCGAGAGGCGATTGTGCTGCGTTATTATGCGGATTTGTCTGAGGCCGAGATTGCCGAAGCGATGGGGATCAGCCGCGGCGCCGTGAAGAGTCACACGGCCCGGGGCATGGCCGCCCTCCGCGCCGCCCTGGAGCACGATTCAGACTGAGGCCAGGCTCCGGCTAGCCAGATCTCGATCGCTACCACTCGACCAGCGTCCAGATCTCGGGCCGGGGGGCGTCACCCACGTCGACCGCGGCGAAGCGCCTGGCCGCCTCCTTCAGGTGCGCCATCGCGGCCTCGCCCTGACCCGCCGCGTGCAGCAGGTCGGCCAGGTTGGTGTGCAGGGCGGCCACGCGGTGCTGGTCCCCGAGCTCGCTGCCGAGCTCGAGCGCTTCTGCGGCGACCTCCAGCGCCTCGTCGCCGCGGCCCGTCTCGGCCAGCAGCCTGGCCAGGTTGTTCAGCGCCGCCACCGCCACGCCCAGCGGGGCGGACAGCGGTCCCGCACCCGCGCCCGGCTCCGGCCGGCGGCGGGCCTCGGCCAGGCTGTCCCGCAGGTAGGTTTCCGCCTCGGCGGTGTCCCCGGCCCGCGCGGCGAGCATGCCCAGCACGTTGAGCGCCTGCGCGGTCGCGCCGGGATCGGTGGCCGCCTTGGCGTACGAGAGCGCGGCCTGCCCGAACGCCGCCGCCTGCTCGGCGTCTCCGCGCCGGTACGCGACCACGGCCCGGTCGGCCTCCGCCCGGGCGAGCCGGCCGGGCTCGGCGTCGGCGACCAGTTCGGTGACCATGGCCAGATGAGCTTCGGCCAGCTCCCAGTCGCCCAGCCGGTGGTGCACGTCGGCCAGCTTGTGCTCGATGCTGGCCTGGACGGCTTGGTCGCTCCCGTGGTCTGAACCGTTTCCGTGGCCGGGGCCGCCTTCGCCGCCGGCCAGGGCCGCGGCGGTCTCGAACTCGGCGAGGGCCTCCCGGTACCGGCCGAGCACCACGAGCACCTCGCCGAGGGCGATCCGCCCGGGCAGTTGCGGGTAGCCGAGCGCCAGAGCCCGGACCAGGTGCGCGCGCGCCTCGGCGTGCGCGTAGAGCTCGCGGGCCACCTCGGCGGCCCGCCACCACCACTGCGCGGCGTCGGCATCGCGCCCCGCCAGCTGCAGGTGGTCGGCCACCGTCGCGGCCCTGGTGCCGGCGGGATCCCGCTCGTACCGGCGGGTCAGGATGTCCGCCGCCCGGCCGTGCAGCAGCCGCCGCCGGGCCAGCGTCGCCGATTCGTACGCCGTCTTGCGCAGGGCTTCGTAGGGGAACCCGTAGGACGGCGCCGACCCGGCGGCCAGTGGGGCCGTCTCGGTCAGCAGCGAGCGCGCCAGCGCCTCGTCGATCGCCTCGACGATCTCGTCTTCGCCGCGGCCGCTGACCGCGCGCAGCAGATCCGCGTCGTTGTCGCTGCCGAGCACGGCGGCGGCCGTCAGCATCTGCCTGGTCGGCTCGCTGGCCGCTTGCAGCCTGGCGCGCAGCAGGTCCTTGACGCTGGCGGGCGGCCACCAGTCGGCCTGGGCACCGATGACCGGACCGCCGGCCCCCGCCGCGAGGGCGTCGGCCGCCTCCGACCCCCCGGCCTGCTCCGCCGCACGCAGGGCCTCGACGTACTCCCGGACCAGCATGGGCAGCCCGCGGGTCTCGGCCATCAGCCGGTCCACGTCGACCCGCGGCATCCCGTCCAGCTCAAGGAGCGCGCCGATCGCCTCCGGGCCGAGCGGGCTCGGCTCGATCGTCTCGCCGAGAGACTGCTCGTCGGCCTCGCCGAGCGCCGTGCGCAGCACCCGGAGCCGCTCGGCCTGCTCCGGCTGCCAGCTGAGCACCAGCAGCAGCGGCCAGTCATCCAGCCGTCGTACCAGATAGGCGAGCAGCCCGAGCGAGGAGCTATCGGCAAAGTGCACATCGTCGACCACGACCGCGCCGACCGGCCTAGGGCCCTCGTCGCCCCCCGCCGAGCCGCCGCTCACGGCGCCCGCCGGAGCGCCCGTGGCGTCGGCCGGAGCGGCCGTCGCGGCCAGCAGCGTATCGGCGATCGCCGCGTACAGCCGGGTCACGGCCACCGGGCTGTCCAGCGCCGGGGCGACCGAATCAGGGTGGGCCGCGGCCAGCGCCGGAACCAGGCGTCCCGCCATCGCGGCGGTCTGCGCCGGGAGGATCGCGGGCAGGTCGGGCCGGACCGCGAGCGCCGTCCGGAGCAGGTCAGCGGCCAGCACGAAAGGCAGCGCGGTCTCGCCGTCGTGACCCCGGACCGCCAGCACCGCGCCGCCCCCGGCCTGCGCCGCCTCGGTCCGGAACTCCGTGATCAGCCGCGTCTTCCCGCTGCCGACCTGGCCCTCGATCGCTACCACCCGCCCGTGCCGGCCCGCCGCCCGCCACGCCGCGCGCAGGCGGGCCAGCTCGTCGGCCCGCCCCACCAGCGGCCAGGCCGCGAGCACCGCCGGGCCCGCCAGAGCCGCCGGAGCCGGGGCCGGGGCCGAAGCCGGGGCCCAAGCCGAGGCCGAGACCCCAGCCTCAGCCGCGCCGGATATAGGAGCACCCGAAGTCACCGCAGCCGAGCGCGCGGGCGCGGGCCCGAGCCGGTCGGCCCGCACGTCCTCGTAGAGCCGCGTCGTCTCGGGCAGGGGCCGCACGGCCAGGTCCCGGTCGAGGATCCGCACCAGCGCTCGGTACTGCCGCATGGCCGCCGAACGCTGGCCGGCCCACCCGTACAGCCTGATGATGGCCTGGTGCGCAGGCTCGTGCAGCGGGTCGAGCTGCAGCCAGCGGCGGGCGTGCGCGCTCGCCCGCTCCAGCTCGCCAGCCGCGATGCAGGCCGCCACCAGGCGCTGCAGGCCCCGCGCGAGCGACTGCCTGAGCTCGTCGGCCACCGACGACTGCCAGTCCTCGAAGTCCGGGCAGCCGCGCACGGTGAAGCCGGCCAGGAAGTCGTCCCGGTAGAGCGCCACCGCCCGCTCCAGCGACGCGGCGTCCGGCCGCGCGATCAAAACCTCGAAGTCGCGCACGTCAACCTGCACCGCCGAAAGCTCGAGCGTGACAGCGGCCCGGGTGATGGTCAGGCCCGTGCCCATGGCCGCGGCGGTCACCGACAGCGTGCGCCGCAACGAGGCGCGCCCCTTGGCGCTGTCCGCGTCCGGCCAGAGCAGGTCGGCTAGCTGCTCGCGGCTGTGTTCCCGCCCCGTGACCGCCAGCAGCGCGAGCAGGGCGATCGCCTTCCTGGTGTCGAAGGTGACCGGCTCGCCGTCGCGCTTGACCACCGGCGGTCCCAGCAGCGCCAGGCTCAGCTCCGTCATGCCATCCTCCCCTTGGGGCTCACCGTAACGCATGGGCGTGAAAAGACACGCCAGCAGGCCTGACTGCCGTAACGATCCCGTATCGTCTGCTTCCTAGGCTGGAGGTGCGTCACAAGACGAGCCGCGAAACCCGGAGTGTGACATGGCGCAGCAGGTGGGGAGCACCAGAGGGACAGCAGCAGCGTCCCCGGAGACTGAGATAACGCCCGGGGGGGCGTCCGAGGTTACGTCAGAGGTGGCGCAGGGGGAAATGGCCGCCGAACAAGCCGCAGCAGCCGCAGCAGCCGCAGCAGCCGGAGCAGCCGGAGCAGCCGGAGCAGCCGCAGCAGAGGCCGGCCAGCAGGCGCCCGTCGGCGCAGGCCCCCAGGCCGGCGCCGACGCAGGCCCCGGCACCCCAAAGGCCGAAGGCGGCCGCGTGCGCGGCTGGTTGCGCCGCACCCCGGCGGCCACGGCGGATCTCGTACCCGCCGCCCCGAGCGTAATGGCGGCCGGCCCCGAGCTCGACCTGGCCTCCAACGACCCGCTGATCGGCTACCTGCTCAGCGCGGCCAGCGCGGTGGACATCACGGACCTGCAGCTGAAGTCCCCGGCGCTCCAGGCGCTCCAGGACGCCGGCGTGGTCCTGGTCGTGCCGCTGATCTCGTCGGGCAGCGTGGTGGGCCTGCTCAGCCTCGGCCCCCGCCGATCCGAACGCGGTTATTCCACCGACGACGTTCGCCTGCTCAACTCCCTGGCTGGCTACGCGGCCCCCGCCATGCGGGTCGGCCAGCTGGTCAGGCAGCAGCAGGCCGAAGCCCGTCAGCGTGAGCGCATCGACCAGGAGCTGAAGATCGCCCAGCTCATCCAGCAGCAGTTCCTGCCCAAGGCGCTGCCCGACCTGCCGAGCTGGCACGTCGCGGCGTTCTACCGCCCGGCCCGGACGGTCGGCGGCGACTTCTACGACTTCATCCCGCTGCCGGACGGGCGCGTCATGTTCGTGGTCGGCGACGTCACCGACAAGGGCGTCCCCGCGGCGCTGGTCATGGCGAGCACGCACTCCCTGCTCCGCGACGCCGCACCCAGGCTCATCGAGCCCGGCAAGGTCCTCGGGCACGTCAACGACATGCTCTGCGAGGACATCCCGGCGCACATGTTCGTCACCTGCCTGGCCCTGGTCCTGGATCCGGTCAGCGGCGAGGTG
>Ga0187805_10000956_pt1 | contig 10192 bp, 7 predicted proteins | sample NC_wetland_sal_i_6_FD_132965 | JGI IMG/M metagenome (GOLD analysis project Ga0187805, IMG submission 132965) | Wetland sediment microbial communities from Neuse River Estuary, North Carolina, USA - Control_5 | ecosystem: Environmental > Aquatic > Freshwater > Wetlands > Sediment | place: USA... | reverse complement strand
CCATCAGCCGGTCCTTCCGTTTGCTGGACCGGTGGATGGCTCTGGCGATAAGTTCCTTGCCGGTCCCGGTTTCTCCAAGCAGCAGCACGGCTGAATTCGTAGGCGCCACCTGCTCTGCATTCATCAATACTCGCCGGATCACGTCGCTGCGCCCTACAACCTCATGATGGCTCCGTTCAACTGTGATTTCCTTTTGCAGGTAAACGTTTTCATGCTCCAACTTCTCCTTCAATTTCTCGATTCGCTGATTGGCCTCCACCAATTGCTCATTTGCTGCAATCAGCGCCTCTTCTGCTAGTTTCCGCTCGGTGATATCGATGCAGGCTCCAGCATAACCACGAAAAGTACCATCGGACTCGAAAACAGGCGCACCGCGGTCAACAACCCACCGATACTCTCCGTCAAAGCGTCGCAGGCGGTACTCCACCTCGAACTCCACCTGCGCTTCAATCGCGGCATCGAAAGCCTCCATGCTACGACCCAGGTCATCCTGGTGCACCCCCGATAGCCAACCTTGCCCCAACTCCTGCTCCAAGGTGCGGCCGGTAAATCTCAGCCAACTCTCGTTGCAAAATCTGCACATTTTGTCCGGACCGGACATCCAGATCAACACAGGTACTGTGTTTGCGACCGTGCGAAGGAGTTCTTCTCTATCGCGCGCACCTTGGTTTGAGTTCTTGGAAAACTGCGGATTGGCAGCTGAAGACATAGGCCACCACGATAGCGAAATAAGCGTTCTGACAATATAGCCTGTACTCCATCATTGTCAGAGAGAGTCGGATGCAATTGGTTACTCTGAGAGCTCTACGTCATTGCCTTTTCGCCGTTTAGGGTGCGGTCAATCTCCAAACACTTATTGGGGAGCGTGCTTGCTCCTTCACCCAAAGATGTTAACTATCTCCCTGCGAATGCACAGCTGAGTGTTCTGCACAGATGCTTTGGAAAACGTATTCATCTTCCTCGCCGTGGAAGTTGGTCAACGCATACCCGCAGAGGATATCAACCTCATAGGTTACGGCTATCTGGTCCCAAAGTTTTTCAAGACGAATTGCAGCGTCCGCTTTACCTTCCGCCCACAAGACACATTCTCTACAAACCGCAATCCGGGGATGCTCTCTTTTCCCTGCCTTGGCAGCTGCCGTAATGGATGGACCCACAACCTCGAAAAAGCGAGCCGAGTCAGGTATGTCACTGACCATGAATGAGGAGAGCATCTTAGTAACATCCAACGAAATGTATGTCCCCTGTCGAATCGCGGCATCGATATCAAGGCCCCGCGCTTTCAATCTCTCCCCGAGAATATCCCGGTGCGATTCGGATGCAACAATAATTGCCACATCGCCGGCTTCTAGAGCGGCATCGATAAAACGAGTAAAGCTATCCAGAAGAACCGCATCATCAGAATAGAATTGAACCTCATGATTGTGAGGAGCTTTTGCTCCAGGGGTTTCGATGAACCTATAGCCCTTTATCATGCTGCTGACAAATTTTTTCCCTTGCAGAACCGCGTCGATAGCTGGCAGTAATTCACTTCTGGCGCGTGCCTTATAAACATACGCCTGAGCTCCTGCGCTCAAAGCTACCTGCACTACGTCCAGAGAATTATCTATGCTCAGGAAAACTATCTTGGAGTTAGGGGAGAGTTGTCGTATCTGTCGGGCGGCTTCGATTCCATTTAACTTAGGTAGGCCACTATCCAGCAGAATTAGGTCCGGTTTCAATTCTGCGGCCTTCTGGACGGCCTCTGATCCATCCGATGCTTCGAAGATAACTTGCCATTCTGGCCGCGCTTGAAGCAGCAAACGGACTTGGTCTCGCCAATCTTTGTAATCATCTACCAAGAGAATGCGAATTGTTGACAACCGACCCTCCGCAGAAACAACCCGTATCACACAAAAAGAAAAAAAGATAGCACAAGAGGAACCAGAATAAGGCGTTTCATGGTGGGAATATAATGCAGAGTTGTGAGTTCAACAGTGTCGAGCGTGCAGCTTTGGATAAATACATTATAAAAGGGCGCCCCTTCGAAATAGGTCTTGATCGTTCGCGTCAACGCATACAGAGAGGAGCACCCTTATGAATGACGCAAAGTATATTGGGTTGGATGTTCATCAAGCAACGATCTCGGTGACGGTTAGAGAAAAAGGGCTTGGATATTGGGCGCGCAATTCAAGAAGGGACCTGCGTAACATTAGATGTTAAAGAAGCACTCTCGGCGATCATGGTGAGTGGTTTGCCTCACCCGGTCCGATTTTTCCGGGGCATATGTGACTTCATTAGGGCAGCCGCCAAAGCAGCGAAAACAAAGCAGCCACGGATTGTTGTATGCGGCGAAAGCGTAGCCTCCTGCGGGCAGAAGGTAAAGTAGGTGCGGCGATTCGGCTCAATCAACTATGCGATGAACTGGCCAAGACACACAACTTGGACGTGCTGTGCGCATAACCACCCGGCGCCGTTCCTGATTTCGAACATAGCAGGCATTCCCAAGCATGGGTGCGGAACACTCAGCCGTTCATTCCCGATGAAAGGGGCTATTCACCAGCTGCCCGTGCAGACTCGCCCCATGTATTGAGGGGTAGACAAGCATGGATTGTAGTGCCACATCCAGGCCGTGAGCCGATTGAAAATGTGCCCTTCAGCAGGTTGACTCGTTCCTGCATGCTGACAAGCCCCAGCCCTCGATTATTCGCCAATGCTTGGGGGTCGAAGCCGAGTCCCGCATCGCGCACGAAGAGATGAATCCCGTCCGGTGTTCCGCGGAGTTCAACTTCGATATGCCGCCCCCCGCTATGTTTCACCGCATTCTGCAAGGCTTCCTGCATAACTCGATAGAGACAAAGTGAAATTTCCTCTGGCACAGCAGTCGGGATGTCAACGTCGGTAAAGTCAATCTCCACTTGGTGCTGCTCAGCGAGCTCCTGGCAGAAGCTCTTGGCTGCAGCCACGATGCCCAGGAATTGCAGTTTCGATGAATGCAGCCGGTGCGACATCGCCTGGAGGTCGGAGGCAATCTCACGTAGGCGCTTCAAATCTTCATATATGCGCTTACGGACCTCAGCGATCGAATCCGGAGGATCTTGCTCCATCAGCTCAAGATTATTCGCCAATAACGCGAGCCGTTGACCAATATCATCGTGAAGCTCTCTTGCAATCCGGGTACGTTCCTCTTCGTGCGCTTCAATCAATCTGCCGCCAACTTTGGAAAGGGCTTCTTCCGCCAGTTTGCGCTCGGTGACATCCGCCACCATGCCTATCATCCGCACCATCCTGCCTTGCTCGTCAAAGAACGCGTGCCCGGTTCTCTCGACCCAAATTACTGACCCATCGGGACGCAGAATGCGGAAGCTAACTTGCGAGTTCGGCCTCTCGGGAGTAAATTCGGTAAGTGAATCGATAAACTTCGCTTGGTCCTCGGGGTGAACGCTGGCCAACAACTCCTGTTTGGTAAAGCTAACCGGATCGCTAACCAAACCGAGAATATGTGTGGCCTCCCCAGATCGAACGATCACATCGGTGACCGCGTTCCAGTCAAAAGCGTACATCTTCCCCACCTGAGCAGCCAGGCGCAAGCGCTCTTCGCTCTCACGTAGAGCCACTTCCATTTGTTTGCGCTCAGTGATGTCAACTGACATGCCCAGCATCCGCTCTGGCTCGCCTTTCGTTGAGTAGTAGAATCTTCCCTTGGCTGCCACCCAGTGCACGGTACCGTCCGGCCGAACAATACGGAACTCCGCCGCGTACGGCTTCTTGCCTTCCATGGCATCATTGATCGCTTCCAAAACCCGCCCTCGGTCGCTTGGGTGTAAGCAGCGATGGAAATCTTCTACGCGCCCGTCATAGACCTCCAACGGAATTCCATACATGCTCTGCAGGTCACCAAACAAAGTATCTCGCCCGGTCTCAACGTTCCGATCCCATCCCACTGTTTTGCCGGATTCCATTGCCAAACGAAGCCGATCGTTGGCTAGGGTAAGCGCTCTTTCTGCGAGCTTGCTCTCATTTATGTCTTGAGCCGTGCCACGTAACCGGACGACGCGGCCCTTAGCATCGCGCTGCGCTTCACCCCGCGCTCTAACCCATTTTGTGGTGGCATCAGGACGGAACATCTCCATATCGAGTTCGTACGGCGTCCCACTTCTAAGCGCTTCGTCTACAAAGTGTCGCAGCCGTTCCATACTTTCGGGAGTGTACAGGAGCCAGTGTTCCTTATAGCTGGGCGCCGGCAACTTGGGGTCGCGACCAGAGATTCGATATAGTTCCTGCGACCAAGTGACAGTGTCAGATTGTGGGTTCCATTGCCAACTGCCAACCTGCGCCAAGTGCTGCGCCTCATTTAATTCCGCCTCTTCGTCGACGAGTGCCTGTTTTACCCGCTTCTCTTCCTCAACAAGGACCGCGAGAATCGTAAAAGGAATCGCAGCAAAGAATAAAAATAGCTGTAGCGACAACGCGTTGTTAAGAGGCCCTTGCTCCGCGAAAGGGCCGCGACCGTGAGCGGCTCCCCAGATGGCGAGAAGGGCAACTACGAGTATCGAAGTGGAGACACCTTTCAATCCCAATCGCAAAGCGGCCCAAAGTAAAAGCGGCACGAAGGAATAAAGCAGGGCTGGTCCCACCCCTCGTCCAGTGTCCATGAATGTGAAATATCCAAAGATAATCAACGAAGTCATCAGGGCGGCGAATTCCAGATAATTTTGAGGTCTTCGCAACCACTCTCGTCCTTCGCGGGCCCAGTTCAAGATTGCAGGCGCCACTGTAAGAAAAGCCAAGGCGTCTGCAAAAATCCAGAGCCTCAACTGCAGCCAATAGCCGCCGGGGGCGCTGCCTTTCGCACCCAGAAGTGCTGAAGCGAACGGCACAAGGATCACAGCAAACACTAAATACTTAGCCAAGTTCTTCAAGCTGCTCAGTTCCGGCACCCCGTCCAACAGACGACTTATTCCTAATGTCGCAACAAGCGTCTCGGCTAAATTGCCAAGGGTGATCCAAATCTCAGAGCGAATCGGCACGCCGTTCTCAAGATCAGCAAGAGCCATCGCTCCCAATCCTGCGAAAATGAGTACCGGCCAAATCCTTCGTGGTACCAATAGCAATACCGCAACTAAGAACGCCGTGGAGGGCCAAAACGACGCGATGTGGGTAGGAGGGATTCCCAGCACGTACACCAATCTATCCGCCAGATAGCACACGGTAGCCACCAGGCACGCAAGGGCCCCCGCAGACAAACGGGAATCAAGATCCTTGATATTCCAAACTGGGCGGCTTTGGGCGGATTCCATGACCGGAGTCTATGCCAAACGCGATAGCAGGGGAAGTGGGTTCGCTGGCACGCCCTATGACACCATAACTGCTGACGATCTTGTAGAGCCGATGCGAGTGCAACGGAGTTAAATCACACTAGTTTGGTGAATAGGTCCTGATAAACACGTAGACGGTTCGCGTGCTCACACCTTGATAAGCGAGATTCTCGGTAACTGGAACTCGCGCCGCTCCCATATTCCAAGAAGCGGAACCTTATCAGGATGTGGCACGCCGACGCCGTCAAATGTTAACCCCGCATACTGTTAGATTGCGGACCAGGACTAACACATTCATGGACAAACGACTCCCGGATGACAATGGTCAGTTACTCGAAATGTATGACGAAGTCTCGTTTAGGGGTGCTCGCCAGGGGAGTCAACGCCGCGGGGGGATAGGAGATAGGGCGCGCCAAAGTTGCACCCCCCTGGACCAATATTTCTGCGTGATTTGAACGCCTTCAGCGCTGATTGGAGAACCGCTTTATGAGGTCACCAGCCTGGTGTGCGACAACTTCCAGGAGTTGAAGAGCTCTGTCCGACGGACGGGCAGGGCGACGATAATGCGTATTCAGCATTCCGAGTGGTTCTCCCGTTTGAGAAAAAAGTGGAGTCGACTGACATGCTCTAGCATCAGCTCTTAACATTACCTCTCGCGCTTCGGCCTCCCCGAAGATCGGGTCTGTGGCCACGTCTTCCACGATGACTCGCTTCCGGTTCTTGAACGCCATCCCGCAGGCGCAGTTCTCCCCACAGTGAATGGTTTCGAAGAACTTGACGAACTCGGAGTCGAAACCACGGTGCGCCATCATCTTCAATTCGCTGGTTGTTTGGTCAAGAATTTGAATATTTCCGAAATCCGCTGCGGTTATGTCAATACCAGCATCCAGAATTTCGTTCAGAAGATCGGGCAGTTTATCCGTTCGCGTCAAATTCGCGCTGATTTCATCCAAACGCCGACGCCAGTCAACGGAAGTGAGGTCATTCTCATTAACCTCAAGTCCACTGCTAAGGAAGGTCTCGCCCCGAAGAACCGCGTCGATCGCAGGCAGTAGGTCACTAGCGGTACGCATCTTGTGAACGTATCCCCGTCCGCCTGCGCGGAAAGTCTCGCGTATCACCGCGGCATCAGTTTCTTGGGTGAGGAATAGGAGCTTTGCGCGCGGGATGAGCCTGCGTATCTGCTTCGCGGCTGCGATTCCACTCAGCTTCGGCAACCCGATGTCCATCAGAATTAGATCCGGTTGCAGGTCTTCGGCCTTTTGGATGGCTTCTAGTCCGTCCGATGCTTCACCGACAACTTGTAACTCCTTGCTTTGCTGCAGCACCGAACTGACGAGCCGGCGGAATGGTTCATGGTCCTCGACTACAAGGATCTTAATAGCGAGCATATCGGAAGATCACCTCCTACTCAATCGCCAGCTGCCACGGACCTCATTCTTGGATGCACGGGCACTCGGGCGCGAATCGTTGTTCCCCGCTGCAATTGCGAATCGATCGACAGTTCACCATCGACCAGCTTTATCCGCTCTTTGATGCTGGTGAGGCCAAGACCGTGGCCCTTGATTGCCTCTTCAAGTTCAAAGCCACTCCCGGAATCATGTACGGTTAATTCGATCTCATTTGCACGACTGGTGAGAGAGACTTGGAAGCGCCAGGCGCCGCTGTGCTTGGCCGCGTTCTGCAGGGCTTCCTGCAAAATCCGGAAGAGCGACAGGGAGATATCTGGTGACAACTCTTTCGGGACATTTTCCGAGCGGTACTCAATCTCAACGTGGTGTAGCTCGGAAAACTCTTGGCAAAAGCTCTCCGCAGCTGCCACAAGCCCTAACAGTTTCAGCTTCGGCGAATGCAGACGGTGTGACACGGCCTGAAGGTCATTGGTGATATTGGCAATTTGCCTACTGGCTTCCTCCATCTGCTGCCCCAATTGAGCCGCCGAACTCGGAACACCGAGCTTCATTCTGTCCACACTTACGGCCAACATCGCCATTCGCTGGATGATATCGTCATGAAGCTCCCGGGCCAGCCTGGAACGTTCGTGCTCCTGCGCGTCGATCAACTTTTGACTCACGGTGGACAGGGCCTCTTCGGCCAGCTTGCGTTCCGTGATATCCACTTGCACCCCCGTGGAATGCAAAAGAATTCGCTTTTCATCAAACACGGATCCCACATTGAGAAGCACAATTCGCCTGTCTCCGTGCTTGGTAAGCACGACCATCTCCTCATTGCCGAATTTTCCCGCCCTTTTCCACCTATCGAATAGACCAGGCAATTTCCCACGTGATTCAGGGGCATAGAGGATGGACAGGTGCTTGCCTATGAGTTCCTCTCTCCCATAGCCAAGCGCTTTGCAGGCCGCTGGATTCACGTCCAGAATATTGCCCTCCGGCGAAGCCATGTACGCGTACTCCGGCAGAGTCTCGAAAAACTGGTGGAATCGGTGTTCAAAAAGCTGTTTCGCCTCTGCAGCTTGTTTGAGGTCAGTGTTGTCTACATCCAAACCAAACATCCGTGTCGCCTGACCATCTGGCGCATACTCGAACCTCCCTCTGGAAACCACCCAGCGGGTCGTTCCGTCCGGTCGAACGATACGATATTCCGCAGCGTAGACAGTACGGTTTTGTTTTGCATCGCCAACTGCTTTTAGGACTCGCTCCCGATCTTCCGGGTGAATGTAGCGAATGAAGTCTTCAATCTGCCCCGTGTGTGTCTCGTCTGGAATGCCAAAAATGCTTTGTAGATCGCCCGACCAGAAGTCACGCCCGCTCACAACGTCCCAATCCCATCCCACTGACTTGCCGACTTCCATGGCTAAGCGAAGAAGCTCGTTGGAGCGAGTCAATTCCGACTGCGAGAGTCGTGCGAGCTGCTGTGCCTTCGTGAGTTGCGACTTTTCGTCAATCAGCGCCTGCTGGTCTCGCTTGTGCTCCTCCACAATCGCGGCAAAGACCAAGAAGGGAGCTGCAGCGAAGAATAGAAAGAGCTGAATCGACAATGCGTTATTGAGGGGCCCTTGCCCAGTGAAAGGACCGCGATCATGAATCGCACCCGAAATAGACAGAAACGCAACGACAACCATTGAAGTGGATACACCCTTCACTCCCAAACGCAGGGTGGCCCACAGGAGAACGGGCACTAGAGAATAAAGTAGTGCCGGTGACTGCCATCGCCCACTCCCCGTGAACGCGAGATACCCACAAGCGACCAACGCAATCATTACCACTTCGAGTTCTATGTAATTCTGAGGTTTCTTCGCCCATTCCCGTCCCTCTTGAGCCCAGCTCAGTATCGCAGGCGTGACGGTGAGGAACCCAAGGGCGTCCGCAAGAAACCAGATCCTCCACTCCTGCCAGTGGCCGCCAGGCACGTTGACGCTGGCACCCACAAGCAATGAAAAGAGCGGCGCGCATATCACTGGAATCACAAAGTACTTAGCTAGAGTTTTGACGCTGGTGAGTTGCGGAACGCCTTTGAACAAGTAAGTGGTCCCCAGCGTGGCAATCAGCACGTCGACAAGGTTGCCTAGGGTAAACCACATCTCGGAGCCGATCGACCAACCATCCTTGAGTTCAGCCAGCGCCGTCCCTCCCAATCCTGAGACCATGAGAACTGGCCACATGCTTCTGGGAGACACGAGCAACACACCCACTAAGAACGGCGTAGCGGGCCAATATATAGCGATGTGGTCAGGGGGTATCCCCAGTACGTCAATTAGTCTTACCACGTAGTAGCACACGATCGCGACAAGGCACGTTAGGATTGCCGGACGAACCTGAACGAACAGATCCGCTAAGTTCCGTGAGCGGCTAGGAGCAATACTCATACTCGATTCTCGCACCCTGTAATTCAGTTGGTCCCAGGCCGAATCGTTCCCAAGAGATACTTGCCCGCGATTAGTTCACAGTAAGAATAAGAACAGGACGAATCACTGTCCTTTTGTGATGTTGCCCACTGATGATAGTTCCAACTTTGTACCGCATTCTAGGCGTAGAAGTCTATGCTCTAGAAATTTACGCGCGGTGATCTATGTCACTCCGCAAGTAAGCCTATTCTTGGAAATCTCCCAAGATTGATGAGGCTCCCACCAATCGGGCGAGTTTTTCCCAATGTCTCGGATGGGTACGCGTTTGCCCGCTCGTACGTCCGTTGCATACCTGAGCGACGTTCCTCACGGCGAATGTTAGCCACTAGATCTTACAGGTACTTTTGGTGTCTACGAATTGGCTTATCACTGGGGCTGGACGGCAAAGACACACGGCTAGCCGTTTCGGGGGAGGCATTTGTCTTGACATTCTCTTTTATAGAACGGGATTCTCGGAATGTGGGAGATGGCTTCCAATAACCAGATGTATGCTCTCTGTTCACAATCTGATCGTAAGCCAGTAGACTCCGATTCTCGGAGTCTTACGGGACTCCCCACATTCAACTGCTCGCGGAGCGGGAGGAACAAATGAATCATGACGCTAGACTGATGTCTGGCATTCTCTTGATTACCGTGCCCACGATTCAATATGGCGGCTATTTTTTGCTAACGCTGTTTAGTGGGAAGATGACGCGGATGAATCCTTCCCCGCTCCAAATCAGTTTCTTTCGAGCTGGGCATGCGCATGCGGGTGTTTTGGTAATTCTTTCCTTGGTTTGCCAGATATTTGTGGAGCATGCGGCACTGGGCCCTTCCTTCGCATGGTTAGCGCGAATTGGTGTTCCGTTGGCCGCCATACTAATTCCGCTGGGATTTTTTCTTTCCGTTGCGTTCACACCGGATCGCCCGAATAGATGGATTTTGTCGCTGTATGCGGGAGCGGTTGTGATGGCAATCAGCGTGGTCGTGCTGGGAGTTGGCCTGATTCGGGCATAACGAGCGACCGGAACGTGTCTCTAGGCCAAGTCCT
>Ga0187805_10000955_pt1 | contig 10195 bp, 3 predicted proteins | sample NC_wetland_sal_i_6_FD_132965 | JGI IMG/M metagenome (GOLD analysis project Ga0187805, IMG submission 132965) | Wetland sediment microbial communities from Neuse River Estuary, North Carolina, USA - Control_5 | ecosystem: Environmental > Aquatic > Freshwater > Wetlands > Sediment | place: USA... | reverse complement strand
CACTATCGGATTCTTGAAAAGCTCGGCGGCGGCGGCATGGGCGTCGTCTATAAAGCCGAGGACACGAAGCTGAAGCGCTTCGTGGCGCTGAAGTTCCTTCCCGAGGAAGTGGCGAAAGATCCGCAGGCGCTGACGCGTTTTCAGCGCGAAGCGCAGGCGGCATCGGCCCTGAACCATCCCAATATCTGCACCATCTACGAGATCGATGAGCATAACGGGCATGCCTTCATCGCCATGGAGTATCTGGAGGGGCAGACCCTGAAGCATCGCATCGGCGGCCGGGCGATGGATGTGGAGACGCTGCTCGGGATCAGCATTGAAATTGCCGATGCGCTGGACGCCGCGCACACCCGCGGGATTATTCATCGCGACATCAAGCCGGCGAACATTTTTGTGACCAAGCGAGGCCAGACGAAACTGCTGGACTTTGGATTGGCGAAGCTGGCGGCGAGCACCGAGCATACGCTGACCGCGCAGGAAGGCGCCATGACCAGCCCGGGATCGACGATTGGAACAGTGTCCTACATGTCGCCCGAGCAGGTGCGGGCGGAGGAATTGGATCCGCGCACGGATCTGTTTGCCTTTGGGGCCGTGATGTATGAGATGGCCACCGGGCAGATGGCGTTTTCGGGCAGCAGCAATGGCGTGATTTTCGAAGCGATTCTGAACCGGCCACCGGCTCCGGTCGAGAGCCTGAACCCTGCCATTCCGCAGAAATTGGATGATCTGATCACGAAGTCCTTGGAAAAAGAACGCGACATGCGCTACCAGACCGCGGCGGAATTGCGCGGCGATCTGAAGCGGATCAAGCGTGGGATGGAGAGTTCGCGAATCCGGGCGGCGAGTGCTTCGGGAATTGCGGCGGTTTCGTCTGCGAAAGTTCCGGCGCAACCTGTGGCTCAGACGATGGTGCCGCAACGCCGCATGCGAATCGTGGTTGCAGTTGTGGGAGCTGTGGCTCTATTTGCCGGATTGAAGCTGGGATCGATGTTGATGAAAGCTCCCGCCAGCACCGATTTTGCGGAATACCATCCGCTGACTTTCCGGCGCGGCATTGTGCATTCGGCGCGGTTTGCGCCCGACGGCAAGACGGTTATTTACAGCGCCGCCTGGGAAGGTAAACCACTCGATCTGTATACGACGCGTCCGGAGAGTCCGCAGTCGCAGCAGATGGAGCCGAAGGGCGCAGACATATTGGCCGTATCGGCCTCGGGCGAGATGCTGCTGGCGCTACACAGCAAGCCGCGCGATTCATCATTCCTGTATGCGGGGACTTTGGCGAGAGTGCCGCTGGTCGGCGGTGCGCCGCGCGAAATCCTGAATGACGTGGAGTGGGCGGATTGGGCTCCGGATGGAACGAACATCGTGGTGGTTCACGAGGTCGGCGGGCGGAAACGGCTGGAGTATCCGCTGGGGAAAGTACTCTACGAAGCGGATGGATGGATTGGAAATCCGCGGGTAGCGCCTGACGGCAAGAGCGTCGCTTTCGTCGATCATCCACAAACCGGCGACGATGGCGGCGCTGTGGCCGTGTTGGATTTGGCGGGCAAGAAGACGAAGCTTTCCGACGGCTGGGACAGCATACAGGGGCTGACGTGGTCTCCAGATGCCAGCGAGATCTGGTTCACGGCGACGCGCACCGGAGGCGACCGCTCTCTCTATGCGACGGATTTGTCCGGGAAAGTGCGGGTACTGGCGCGGGTTCCGGGCGAGTTGACGATTTTCGACGTCGGCAAAGAAGGGAACGTGCTGCTGACGCGCGGCAATGATCGAGCAGGGATGATCGGGCTGGCGCCGGGCGAGGCCAAAGAAAAAGATCTGTCATGGCTGGATTGGTCGGTGCCGGGGAGTTTGTCGGCCGACGGGAAGATGATTCTGTTTTTCGAGTCCGGTGAGGGTGGTGGACCGAAGTACGCTGTGTATCTGCGGAACAGCGACGGATCGCCGGCGATTCGCCTGGGTGAAGGTTCGGGACTGTCCTTATCGCCCGATGGGCAGTGGGCTCTATCGCGCTTGAATGTGGTTCCGGCGCCGCTGGTGTTGTATCCCACCGGAGTGGGCGACGTGAAGCAGTTGAAAGATGACGGGCTGAACCACATGTCCGCCAGTTTTCTTCCGGATGGAAAAAGATTTGTGTTCACGGGCAACGGGCCTGGGCATGGCGCCCGGCTCTACCTCGAGTCACTGGATGATGCCAAGCCGCATCCTTTCAGCATGGAAGGAGTGGCAGGCTGGGGAGCGGGCAGCCTGGTCTTATCCCCGGACGGGAAGCTGGTAGCGGCCCGGGGTCCGGATCAGAAGGTGTATCTGTTTCCGGTCGGAGGAGGAGATCCGAAGGTAATCACTGCAGCGCAGCCGGGAGAGTTCCCAACGGCTTGGTCGTCTGATGGACGTTCGCTGTTTTTGATGACTCGCGGGCAGATTCCAGCTCAGGTGTCCCGCGTGGACATCAACTCAGGACAGAGGACCTTGTGGCGATCGTTTGAACCGGCCGATGCGGCGGGAATCGATACCATTCGCGGCCTGCTCGTTTCCCGGGACAACAAGGCGTATGTCTACGGCTATAGTCGAACGCTCTCGGATTTGTACCTCGTGCGCGGACTGAAGTAGACCGGAGTAGACCGGCTGGTCTCCAACTGTAGATTCATCCTGATCAATTCGTGCGAGTCTTCTCCCGATACGGCTGAATGTAGCCCGGGTTGAGGGTTGGTTATAATCACAATTCGAACCGCTCCCACGTGCCGTGTCCTGTCTGACTTCCAGCCTCGTTTTGTTTGTTGTGCTCAGCGGTCAAGTCACCAGCGCAGAACTGATGTTCCAGACATCGACGACCTCGTCCTCTCCTGCTTCTTCAAAATCGGCCGAACAGCAGGCCCTGCGAGGAGGTCAGGAAGCGCTGCAAAAGGGCGATGTCGCCCGTGCGCGAAGCGAGTTCGAGAAAGCGGTGCGGCTGGCGCCGAATGATGCGGCTGCGCAATCGGCGCTGGGATGGGTGCTGGCTGCGCTCGGCGAAGCACCGGCGGCAGAGACCCACCTGCGCGCTGCTATCAAGCTCAAGCCCGGATTTGTCGATCCGCGGCTGACGCTGGCTGGAGTTTTATCGCAGCAGGGAAAGATCGCGGAGGCTGAGCAGGAGGCGCGCTCGGCAGTGAAGTTGGCTCCGCAGAACGCGGAGGCGCATCGGACGCTGGCGCGGATCTTGAACCAGAGTAGGGGAGATGAGGCGATCGCGGAGATGCGACGCGCGGTGGAACTTGCTCCCCAGCGAGCGGATTTGCGGGACGAGTTGGGAACGATTCTGGCGCAAAGAAATCAGTTTGGTGAAGCGGAGAGTCAGTTCAAAGAGGCACTGCGCCTGCAGCCGAATCTGGAATCGGCGCACTTTCATTCCGGGGTCGTGCAATTGCAGCAACAGCAACTGGACGATGCTGCGACTGAGTTAGAAGCAGCTGTGAAACTCGCTCCGCAGGATGCGACCGCGCACTACTACCTGGCGAAAGTGTTCACGGCTCAGTCGAAGAGTGCCGAGGCGCTGACAGAGTTGCAAAAGGGCGCCGCCTTAAAGCCGGACTGGTTTGAATTACAAATCGAGTTAGGGATTGCCAGCCAGCACGCGGGTGATGTCGATACCGCGGTGGAGGCATTTAGCGCGGCCGTGAAGCTACGTCCTGAGGATGCGGAGGCTTACAACGACCTGGGACTGGCGCTGGTCCAGAAAGGGGACGCGCAGGGCGCAGTTCCGAAGTTCAAGACAGCGGTTCAACTACGTCCCAATGACGCCGATCTGCTCGGCAATCTCGCCGTCGCCTTCTTGCAGATGGCAGATTTTGATTCTGCAGTCATGGAATTACAGGCCGGACTGAAGCTGGCTCCGGAGAATGCATCGCTGCATTACAACCTGGGGCTGGCCTACAAATTGAAAGATCAGCTCGACGCGGCGGTTCGCGAATTTCAAGAAGCGATCCGCTTGCAGCCGGATTTAGCCGATGCGCACTACACGCTGGGAATCCTTTTCTGGCAGCGAGGGGAGTTTGACCAGGCGGTCGCCGAGATGCAGAAAGCGATTCAGTCGAAGCCGGATTATGCGGAAGCCCATTACACGCTGGGCACGGTTTACAAGCAGCAGGAAAAACTGCCCGAGGCCGCGGCGGAGTTGCGGGAGGCGATCCGGTTACAGCCTGATTTTGCGGGAGCCCATACCACCCTCGCCGGTGTCTTACGGCAGATGGGCGACGCCGCAGGTGCAGCAGAACAAGCAAAGGAAGGAGCACGAATCGTAGCCTTGAAGAATAACCTGCAGGCGGCCACGGTTTCGACGAATTCCGGCAAAAGATTATTGGCGGCAGGCGATCTGGATGGCGCGATTTCGCAGTTTCAATCGGCCATCCATGCGAAGCCGGATTATGCGGCGGCACATTATCAGCTCGGGTTGGCATTGCAGCAGAGCGGGAAGAAAGACGAAGCACAGCAGGAGTTTCAGAAAGCGGCAGAGTTGGATCCGCATTTCGTGACGACCCAAAAGTAGCCAGAGCCGGAGTGTGCGTGAGAAGTGTGCGATCCCTACGGGACTCGCGTCGATTTCCCCACTTCAGGCGGCACTGCCGTGCCGGGCTTTTACATACCGCCGCTACGAGGCTGCGCTTGGGTGGCGATCTTCACTGATTCGTGGAACTGCGAACCGAGATCAGGTCCGTCTTGACCGGGACTCCATGAATGATCCTTACGTGGAGAAGAGCTTCGAATGGTTTGATCTCGCCGGGCTTGGTTACTTTCAAGCCCTGGAGCAATTCCTTGATGGAATCTTCGCGGCAAACGTATTCCACGGCTGCCTGGGTGCCGAAAGTGGAGTTGCCAGCCAGGATCAGAATGGCTCGCGAGGGGTCGATCCCGGGGAGCAGGGCAACCACGGCGTAGTCCTCGACCATAGGCTGATTCGCTGGGCTGGCCAGGAATGATTTCGGTTCACCGGGAAGAGGATGGACATTGAAAACCGCCAGGTCCCCTTTGCGCGGTCCGGAGTCAAGGCGTTGAAAAATGAACTCGCGGGTTCCGGGAATGTCGCCCAAGGTGAGATTCTCCGACGGTGAACCCACGAAGATCAGATCATTATTCTTGGCGTCATCCAGCGAGAACAGGGCGCCGCGCTTGACCCGCAACTGCCGGTTGAACATGGAAAAAACGCGATCGAGTTGATGGATGGCTAGAACTTCTCCCACGCCGGTGTAATGATCGAGAATGATGGCGCGAGCGTCTTTGGCAGCATTGAAGTAGCGCATGCCAGTTTCAGGGCGTCCCACAAAGCTGCCGTTGCTGAAGATGACCCACGGCTGTTGCGGACCAGTCACAAAACGATTCCAGAAGAGTTGATAGGGCGGAGCTACCGCAGCGGTGGCGGCCGGCTGTGTACGTACGCGCTGCGATAGCAGAATCGCGCTGGTAATAAAAGAGGCGACGAGCAAGACCAGCAGGACCACAACGGTAATCGCCCATGCCCGAGGAAGGATAGGGCCTTCCGGCGTTTTGCGCTGAGCCTCGACTTGCAGGGACGGTGCAACTTGTATCCCGGACTTGGTTGCGTGCAGGTGGAACGTAAGCGCGTACGAACCCTTGGGAATCTCGACCAAGATCGGATCATCAACACCCTCATGGGCGTAGTACTCGGCGAGCTTCACCCGAAGCCGCCCCGCCTGGACGCGAACCGTGGAGTCGCTTTGCGGGTCGAATCCCGCCGGCCGTCCCAGAACCTCGGTGGCAATCTGATATTCCTTTAGCGCAATTCCCGGGTGATCGAGAGAATGCTCCGCGAGATAACGGAGCAATTTGCAGAGAGACTCAGATCCATGCAGGATATGACTTTTAGTAAGTCTCTCTATTTGCTGGAAGCATTGCTCTCTGCCGATCGCAAATGAGTGTGTGACAGCCATATAACCTGGAGGTAACCGAACGACTTATCTCGCTGGAAAAGCAGGGACTTCGCTGCCGTAACAGTATCAAACCTAGTGAAACTTAATCCAGTTAATAGTTTTGTATTACGAGTGCACCCAGTGTCGTCAAGTATTCTTCTGCATTTCTGGGGCAATCAGGTTGGCACAAGCAAGTAAGAGGAGGACGTTCATGAAAAGGTCAGTGCTGGTCGCAGTGGCTGCGTTTACTCTGGTGTGCACTCTGTGGGTGCCGACCGCAATGGGACAGGCCGTCTACGGCAGCATCCTGGGAACGGTGACAGATCCGTCGGGAGCCGCCGTCCCCGGCGCCAAAGTGACCGTCACCAGCCAGACGAAAGATGTCTCCACAACGACGACTACGAATGACAGCGGCAACTACGACGTTACGCACCTGATCCCAGATGTCTACAAGATCAGCATTGAGGGCAAAGGGTTTAAGACCATTGAGTTCAGAGACATCCAAGTTTCAGCGGATGCCGGGGCGCGCGTTGATGGTCAGTTTCAGGTGGGATCGGCCAGCGAGCAGGTAGAAGTAACAGCGGAAGCCCCGCAACTCAAGACCGACCGCGCCGATGTGGCGACAGAGTTCGACTCGAAGTACGTCGAGGACATGCCAATCCTTAACCGAAACTTCACGACCCTCCAGCTCATGGCACCGGGCTCCCAGAAGCTGACGGGATGGAGCCACGCGGCCACCGAGAATCCGCAAGGCAGCCAGCAGATCTTTACTCAGGGTCAGCACTTCAGCGGCACAGCCTTCGAACTCGATGGTACCGACAATCAAGACCCCATCCTTGGCATCATCGTGGTCAACCCAAACTTAGACGCAGTCACGGAGGCGAAGGTCGCGCTGCAGAACTATGACGCGGAGTTCGGCAAGGCCGTTTCCAGCGTAGTCACGGCGCAGACTAAGTCAGGCAGTAACGATATCCACGGCAGCGGCTTCTGGTTCCGGCGCACAGACGCTCAGCAGGCCCGTAACCCGTTCACGCAATCTACGGAGAACCCGCTCACCCATAGGTTCATTCCGTCCTCTCGTTGGCAGCAGTTTGGTGGCACTGTGGGTGGCCCGATTATCAAGAACAAGTTGTTCTTCTTTGGAGACTACCAAGGCACACGGCAGGCCCTTGGCGTCAGCGGCCTCTTCAACATGCCGACCACTTTAGTGCAGTCGACGTGCAATCCGGCGACAAACGGGACGAGTGCCACACCGGGTTTTTGCGATCTGAGCGAGTACCTCAGTCCTCTCGTTCCCGGCGGTGGCCAGGTTTACGATCCCCTCCCTCCTTCTCAAGGAGGAATTTCCACCCTTGCCACGCCAGGAATGGGCCAAGGTGGCACTCGCACGGCGTTCTCCAACAACATGATCCCGATCGGTAGGATTTCTCCCGCTGCTGGCAACGTTCTGGCAGCGCTTCCTGCCGTGCCTTCGAGCGTCGGCATCCTTAACAATTTTCAGGGTTCCGGTTCGGGTCCATTCAGTCAGAACAGCTTTGATACGCGCATTGACTTTGCTGCCAGTTCGACGGTGAGTGTCTTCGGGCGGTTCAGCCTCGACTACTTCAAGCTGTCCGGTACGGGAATCTTCGGCGCCTTGCAGGGCCCGGGTGACGGCGGAGGAGCCAGCGCGCCGGGGTTGGCTGGCAGTTCCATCACGCACAACTACAGTTTGGCAACTGGCGTCACCAAGATTTTCAGTTCGTCGTTGCTGGCGGACTTCCGTTTTGGTTATTTCAAGTACAATCCGCAGACTTCGAAGCCTGACGCGGGCGCGCCTATGACTGCTTTCGGCATCCCCGGTGCGAACACCAACGATCCGAAGACTGCCGGTCTAGGGGCTTTCATTCTAGGCCCGGATCAAATCAGCGGTGAAGGTGGGGCAACAGCGAACAGCGGTCAGGGACTTTTTATATCGAGCTTCGGCGACGGCCTCGGCATCGCCCGTTGCAACTGCCCATTGACGGAAAGCGAGCAGCAGTTTCAATTTGTGGGTAACGTGACCAAGACGAAGGGCAATCACATTTTCAAGTTCGGCGCCGACATTCGATACGCCATGAACTTGCGAATCCCCAGCGACAACAACCGCACGGGCGAGTACAACTTCAGCCCAGAGGCAACATCGAGCGGCACCACGGGTTCTGGCGGTTTGGACTTTGGTACGTTCCTGCTGGGAGAAGTGACTTCTTTTGCGCGTTATGACAATAACCCCAATTTGCCTGGAGCCAGCAATGCAGCTGAGCGCCAGAAGCGGTGGTTCTTCTACGGGCAGGACACTTTCAGAGTGAACTCAAAGCTGACTCTGAGTTACGGACTGCGATGGGAAATATACTTTCCTGAGTCGGTCAATGCGAAGGGGAATGGCGGCTTCGCCAACATCGTTGACAATGGCGGCCTCGGCGGCATTCGCGTTGCTGGCTATGGTCCCTACGGCTCGAATGGTAGTATCAACAACGACCTTCATGCCTTCGCCCCTCGCATTGGCGTTGCTTATGAAGTGGCTCCACGGACTGTTGTGCGCATGGGTTACGGGCGCAGTTATGATATCGGTGTGTTCGGTTCCAACTTTGGTCACACGGTGACTCAGAACCTGCCTGTGTTGCTCAAGCAGAACTACGATGCTACCACCTACTCCAGCACCGGTGCTGCAGGCGGCTACAATCCAGTCGTTGACGAGAATCAGCAGCCGTTCCTACTGGACGTGGGGCCGACGGGAGCTGGAATCAGTACCGCGACCGCCTTCCCGGCAATTCCGTCGAACGGCTTTATCCCATTGACCGCACAGCTGTCAGGCACTCACATACGGCCCATCAAGCAGACCCTGGCGACGGTTGATGCCTGGAACGCCACGGTTCAACGTCAGCTCACCAACAGCATGACCCTCGAAGTTGCCTACGTGGGCAGCAAGGGGACTCACGGCTTCGCCGGGGACGGGCCTAATTACGACGTAAACCCGGTTGGCCTTGCGAACTTCGGTGCGATCGACCCAATAACCGGTGTAACGTTTACGCAGAGTCAGCGTCGCCCGCTCTGCGGTCCAGAGATTACCACTCCGGGACCAAATCTTGGCGCCTGCTCAAAAATCGGTTTTGACCTCGGCAACTACTACGGCAATGACGCGGCCAGCACCTACAATGCGTTCGAGGTAAAGGTGGAGAAACGCTTCTCACAGGGCTTTCAGTTCGTGTCTCACTACACGTACTCACACGCCGACAACTTTAACGACGCCTACTACGCAATCGATCACCGAATCGCGTGGGGACCGGTCGATTTTAGCCGCAACCACGTGTGGGTTTTCAGCCCGATCTATGAATTGCCCTTGGGGAAAGGCAAGACGTTTCTTGGCAATGCTAACCGGGCGCTGGACTATGTTGTCGGCGGATGGCAAGTAAGCGACACCACCAACTGGAGCAGCGGCCTGCCTTGGACGCCCAGCTTTAACGAGTGCGGTGGTGAGCAAGATGTGGGCCAGTGTCGTCCAAGTCGAGGGGTCGGCTCGTTCCCGATGGGAGTATCAGGCAGCATCTCGGCGGCCCATCAACTTACCTACTACACACCCGTTCCGGATATCGTTACCAGTCCTGGAGTCTTCACTGATCCTGGATTTGGGAACATAGGCAACATCGGCCGCAACGTTTTCCACGGGCCAAGCGGCTTCTATTCCGATCTCTCCGTCGTCAAGAAGTTCCGCATTTACGAGAAGCTGAATGCGCAATTCCGCATGGATGCCTTTAACATATTCAATCACCCCGTGTATGCCTTTAGTCAACAAAACGGGGCGCAAACCTGTATTGATTGCTCAGCGGGCAGTACTGGCAAGATCAGCAACATTGAAGATGGCACGACGATGCGTGAGCTTCAGTTTGCAGTGCGCTTCGATTTCTAGGCCGCGATACATGAGCAAATTGCGAGGGATTCCTTCGGGAGTCCCTCTTTTTATCTGTGCCACGTCAGGAACGTTTCCGGTATAAACGTCAGGTGGCAACGATGAAGAAAAGAGTCGTCGGACTGGGCGAAGTGCTCTGGGACGTCCTGCCGGAGCGAACGTGTCTGGGCGGCGCGCCGGCCAATTTCGCTTACATCACCACGTTGATGGGGGATCAAGGCATTGTGGCCAGCCGGGTGGGCGAGGATTCGCGCGGGCTGGATGCGTTGCGCCGGATGGAAGAATTAGGCCTCGACATTGATCACGTGCAGACGGATGGAGAACATCCGACGGGCACGGTGAGCGTCGAGTTGGATGGCAACGGGCT
>Ga0187805_10000953_pt1 | contig 10199 bp, 5 predicted proteins | sample NC_wetland_sal_i_6_FD_132965 | JGI IMG/M metagenome (GOLD analysis project Ga0187805, IMG submission 132965) | Wetland sediment microbial communities from Neuse River Estuary, North Carolina, USA - Control_5 | ecosystem: Environmental > Aquatic > Freshwater > Wetlands > Sediment | place: USA... | reverse complement strand
TGCGGCGCTGGGAGCCGACTCTCATCGCGCGTCATTTTACGATCGGAGGAAAGTGCTGTGAGCCAGCTCGACCCGCTGATTTCTCTGCGCAACATCGAAAAATATTACGAAGCTGGCGGGGGAAAGTTTTTTGTCCTGCGCCGCATCAATCTCGACATTCTGCCCGGCGAATTCGTCACCATCATGGGCCCTTCGGGCGCGGGGAAATCCACGCTGCTGGCCATCATCGGCATGCTCGACGGCGCGTGGACCGGCGATTACCGCTTCGCGGACCAGCCGGTGCACAAGCTCAGCATCAAGCAGCGCAACGAGCTCCACAAGAAGTATATCGGCTTCGTGTTTCAGTCCTACCACTTGATCGACAACCTGACGGTCTTTGAAAATCTGGAAATCCCGCTCTCCTATAAAAACGTCCCGCGCAACGAGCGCGTCAGCATGTGCTGCGACATCCTCGACCGATTCCAGATCGTCGGCAAGAAGGATCTTTTCCCTAGCCAGCTTTCCGGGGGCCAGCAGCAACTGGTCGGAGTGGCGCGCGCGGTGGTGATGAATCCGAAGCTGATTCTCGCCGACGAGCCCACCGGCAATCTGCACTCGAGCCAGGGCGACGAGATCATGCAGCTTTTCAAGAGGCTCAACGAATCGGGCACGACGATCATCCAGGTGACCCACTCGGAACGCAACGCTTCTTACGGCAACCGGATCATCCAGCTTCACGACGGCTGGATCGTGGACGGCAAGTAGCGCGCTAAGGAGTTGACACATACCCTGCCTGGCATGATATTCGCCACCGCTCCTTCTGTAACACTCGCCTCGTATCCTGCGTTAGATAGTGAGATGAACCCTGGGGAAGGGGGTCCGTCCTGCGAGATGTCCACGCTCGCCTGAGTGGCGCTCCGCACAAGCTGCTTGGCCTACAAGGAGGCTCGGGATATGGACGCTTTCTTCAAGGATGTGCGTTATTCGCTCCGCATGCTCGTGAAGGCGCCGGTGTTTACCGCCGTCATCATTGTCACACTCGCGCTCGGAATCGGCGCAAACACGGCGATCTTCAGCGTCGTGCACGCCGTGCTCCTGAGTTCGCTGCCCTATCGCCAGTCCGACCAGCTCGTGAAAATCTGGGGAGCATTGAAGAACGAAGGCATCCCCCAGAACTGGATTTCCGAGCCCGAATGGTGGGAGCTGAAGGATACGCAGACGTCGTTCTCGGAAATCGCGGCCTTTTCGGCGAACCGTGGCGTGAATCTGACGAGCAGCGGCGCCAACCCGCAGCGCATCTCGGTTGGTTACGCGACTTCAAGCCTCTTCTCGATGCTGGGCACGCAGCCGATTCTCGGACGCACGTTCACGCAGGACGAGGACCAGCCCGGCCGCAACAACGTGGTCGTGTTGGGCTACAAACTCTGGAAATCCGCGTTCGCCGGCGATCCTAATGTCGCCGGCAAGACTGTGTACTTGAGCGGCCACGCCGCGACCGTCCTGGGCGTGCTTCCGGAAGGATTCGGCTTTGCGGGAGACAACGAGGTCTGGAGGCCCCTCGCACTGGATCGTGCCAATCCGCAAAACCGCGGGTCGCACTACTTGGAAGTCGTTGCGCGACGCAAGCCCGGCGTGAATTTTGCGCAGGCCGCAGCGGACCTGAACGCTTTCGCAAAGCGGCTCTTGAAAGAGTATCCGAGCTTTTACGATGTATCCTCGGGCTGGAACGTGTTCGCCGTTCCGCTGCAGGACGAGCTGGTCGGTCCGGTCCGCCCCGCGCTGCTCGTGCTGCTGGGCGCCGTCGCGTTTGTGCTGCTCATTGCCTGCGCGAATATCGCAAACCTGCTGCTGGCGCGCGCTTCCGCGCGGGAAAAAGAGGTCGCCATCCGGGCCTCGATGGGCGCGAGCAGGTTTCGTATAATCCGGCAGCTTCTCACCGAAAGCGTAGTGCTCGCGCTGGGCGGTGGCGCGGCAGGGGTCCTGCTCGGCTATTGGGGGCTCGGCGCGATTCAGGCTTTGAGTCCTGGTACGCTGCCGCACAACGGCCCGATCAGTCTCGACGCGACTGTCCTCGCATTCACGGTCGGGCTGTCTGTTCTGACCGGCGTGCTTTTTGGGCTCGCGCCGGCCTTTCATGTTGCCGGCGCGAATCTGAACGATGTGCTGAAAGAAAGCAGTCGCGGTTCGTCGGTCAGCGCGGGGAGCCGCCGTGTGCGCGGCACGCTTGTGGTGTCCGAGATCGCGTTCGCGCTTCTGCTCCTGGTCGGCGCGGGGCTGATGGTGCGCAGCTTCCAAAAGCTTCTCGAGGTCAATCCAGGGTTCCGCCCCACGCATTTACTCACCATGAGAGTTTCTCTGCCGGCAGCCTCTTATCCGGACCAACAGCATATCAACGCATTCTTTCACGACGCCCTCGAAAAGGTGCGTGCGCTTCCCGGAGTCGAAGCCGCCGGCGCCATCTCCGATCTGCCCATGGGTGGAACCTATTCCTCCGGCTCCGTGTTTATCGAGGATACGAGAGCATCGGGACTGCAGCGCCGGCCCAACTTGCCCGCGCCATACCTGGAAATTGATAACCGGCCCGCGACGCCCGGCTACTTCGAGGCCATGAACATTCCGTTGGTCGAAGGGAGGCTGTTCCGCGATGGTGACGGCGCAAGCAATCAGCCCGTGGCGATCGTCGATACCGAGTTCGCCAGCCACATCTGGCCGGGAGAAGATCCTCTCGGGAAGAAGATCGCCATCAACCTGATCCCCACGACGCCTAACGGCAATGTCTTCCAGGCGCAATGGATGACCGTCGTCGGCATCGTGGGGCACGTACGCAACTACGATTTGGAGACACAGGGCCGCGAGCAAGCCTACTTCCCGCAAGCGCAGGACCCGTTTGGGGACAACAGCATGTTCCTGACGGTGCGCGCCAGCGTCGAACCCGGGAGCCTCTCGAATGCCATCCGCGACCAGGTGCGTTCGGTTGACAGGGATCTTCCTGTCTTTGGCGTCCAGACGATGGAAGATCTTGTCTCCGCCTCGGTTGCGCAGCCACGTCTGAATCTCGCGCTGCTCGCGATCTTCGCCGCAGTGGCCGTCCTACTGGCCGCCGTGGGAATCTACGGCGTCATAGCTTACTCGGTCACGCAGCGCATGCATGAAATCGGCATCCGCGTGGCGCTGGGCGCACAGCCCCGCGACGTCCTTCTCATGGTCCTTGGCCAGGGGATGCGGCTGGCCCTGGCGGGCATCGCTGTCGGCTTGCTCTTCGCTTTCTTCCTCACCCGGCTGATGGCCGCGATGATCTTTGGCGTCAGCACCCACGACGCGGGAACATTTGCAGCCGTTACTGCGTTACTTGCTCTAGTGGCCGCGCTGGCCATCTGGATTCCAGCCCGGCGCGCCACGCACGTAGACCCGATGATCGCCCTGCGGTATGAGTGAGCGGTGACCAGTGGCAAGTGATGAGTGGACCGCCGGGGCCGCGGAGCATTTCTAGCGCGTGCCCCGAAAAACTGTGGGTCACTGCTCATCGCTTATAGCTTTTCACTTGTCACTACTGGCTCGTCACTTGTCGCTCGAGGTGCGCCAATGGAAACTCTTTGGAGAGATTTGCAGGTTGCCGCGCGGGGCCTTCGTAAGAAGCCCGGCTTTGCCGCAGTCGTCGTGCTGACGCTCGCGCTTGGCATCGGCGCGAACTCTGCTATTTTTACGGTCATCAACGGCGTGCTCCTTCGTGCGCTTCCCTATCCGCAGGCAGACCGGCTGGTTTTTCTATATCGCGACTACCCCGGCCTCAGCGTGAACACGCACGGCGCGGTTTCGGCGACAAAATTTCTCTTCTGGCGCGACAAAGGTTCGATGTTTGAAGGTGTCACGGCCGCCGATCTCCTCGGCGCCAGCATGAATCTCTCGGTTGAGGGAAAGGAGCCGGAGCACGTCGCCAGCCTGCGCGTTTCCTCCAACTTCTTTCGCGTGCTTGGCGTATCGCCGATGCTAGGCCGTGATTTTTTGCCCGACGATGATCGCAAAGGCGCCGAGCCCGTTGTCATTTTGAGCTACTCCCTCTGGCGGCAAAGCTTCAATTCGGATCCCTCGATCATCGGCCATCCGGTCACGCTCAACGGCCGCTCGTTCACCATCATCGGCATCGGCTCAAACCGCTTCGAGTTCCCCGTCTCGGCCGACGCGTGGACACCGTTGCAGATTTCCGCCGATTCCACCGACGAAGCCAATCTCTTCCAAGTTATCGCGCGCCTCAAACCGGGCGTCAGCTTCGAACAGGCGCGGGCGGGTCTGGGACCATTGCGCGAAGAGTTTCACCGCACGTATCCGAATCTCATCGGCACAAGTGAAACAATCGGTATGACCGATTTTCGCCGGATGATTACAGGCGATGTGCGCCCCGCGCTGCTTGTGCTGATCGGCGCCGTCGTGTTTGTTTTGTTGATCGCTTGCGCCAACGTCGCCAATCTCCTTCTGGCCAGGTCCGCCACGCGTCAGCGCGAAATCGCCGTGCGCACGGCTCTGGGAGCGAGTCTTGCCCAGCTGGTGCGGCAGATGCTGGCAGAGAGCGTGCTGCTCGCGCTACTCGGCGCGATCGTTGGACTCGCGCTTGCAGTGTGGGGTCTGCCGTGGCTGCTGTCGGCGGCACCGGGAGGCCTGCCGCTGCGTTCGCAGATTTCCGTGGATGGCCGCGTGCTCTTGTTCACGCTCGGCGTCGCTCTGATTGCCGGTTTGATCTTTGGACTTGCTCCGGCGTTGCACGCGCCTCGCCGCAATGTCTACGATGTGCTGAAGGAAGGCGGCACGCGGGCGACGACAGGCGCGTCGGGGCGGCGCATGCGCAGCGCGCTGGTGGTGAGCGAAGTCGCGCTGTCGCTGATCCTGCTGCTTGGCGCGGCTCTCCTGCTCGATAGTTTCTGGAAGCTGAGCCACGTGCAATCGGGTTTTGAGGCGCATAACGTCCTGACGATGCAGATGTCGCTCGGAGGTGAGCGGTACAATTCGACCGCGCGCATCGCAGATTTCGATCACCAGCTCGCCGAGCGCCTCGAGCGCCTCCCCGGCGTCGCAGCCGCCGCGTCGGTCACCAATCTTCCGCTCGAGCTTGGGCCCGATTTTCCATTCGACGTCATGGGCCGCGCGCCATCGGCGAATAATTCGAGCGGCGAGGCGCAGTGGCGGCACATCACGCCCGATTATCTTCGCGTCATGAAAATTCCGCTGCTCTCGGGCCGCACATTTTCGGAAACCGACCAGGCGAACTCTCCCGCAGTGGCCATCATCAACCAGGCCATGGCGCGGGAATTCTGGCCCAAAGAAAATCCCATCGGGCAGCAAATCCTGATCGGCAAGGTGATGGGTCCTCGCTTCGCCGACCGCACGCGCGAAATCGTGGGTATCATCGGCGATGTCCGCGAAGAGGGACTCAACGCGCCGGCGCCGCCGACGATGTTTTTGCCCGTCACGCAGGTGCCCGAATCCATCTCCATTCTCTCCACGCAGCTTCTTCCTTCGAGCTGGGTAATTCGCACTTCGGTGCCGCCGATGACGATCGCCAATGAAGCGCGCCGGGAAGTTCTCAGCCTCGACGGCCAGTTGCCCGCGTTCCACTTTCGCACCATGGACGACGTTCTTTCCGCCTCCATCGCGCCGCAGCAATTCAACATGCTGCTGTTATTGATTTTCGCCGGCGTGGCCTTGACACTTTCGGCCGTCGGCATTTACGGCGTGATGGCGTATGCGGTCTCGGAACGCTTTCACGAATTCGGCATTCGCATGGCGCTGGGCGCGCAGCGCGCCGACGTTCTTCGCATGGTCCTGCGCCATGGAATGGGTCTCGCGGCGATCGGGATTGTGCTTGGCGTGCTCGGCGGCGCGGGGGTCTCCCGCGGATTGAAGAGCTTGCTCTTCGGAGTCAGCGCGCTCAATCCGGTGGCGTTTATCGCCGTGTCCGTTTTCTTGGCGCTGGTCGCCGCGGCGGCGTGCTACATCCCCGCGCGGCGCGCTACGCGCGTCGATCCGCTCGTGGCCCTCCGTTACGAATGACTTTCGCATTGGCACAAGTCCTGCCAAACACGTAACATAATGCCCGGCTGCCGCGTTTTATTAGAAGCCACGAGGGCAGCTTGCGGGCCAATCTGATTTTGGCCTTCCGCCTCGAGTAGACGTCTAAGGAACGAACGACCCAATCGTTCTGACAAGGGAGGAAATTCTATGAAGAAGCGCATTTTGAGTCTGCTCGCGGGCCTCTGTTTGCTTGTCTTTGTCACTACTGCGGCGCGCGTCGCCGCCGATGACGTCGCCGAAGGCTCGTTTAACCGGACACTGAAAGTGACGGGCGCGGCGGACCTGGAAGTCACCACTGGTTCGGGCGGAATTACCGTGCATGCCGCCGGCGCGGGCGAAGTCCGCGTGACGGCGACAATTCGCGTGTCGAGCTGGCGGATGAGCCGCAAAGAAGCCGAGGACAAAATCCAATACATCGAAGCGCATCCGCCAATCGTGCAGGACGGCAACGTGATTCGAATCGGCAGGATCGAAGACGAAGACCTGCGCCGCAACGTCTCGATCAGCTATGACATGACCGTCCCGGCCGACACGCGCCTGCGTTCCGCGACTGGCTCCGGCAGTCAAACGATTGAGGGCATTCATGGCCCACTGACCGCTGAAACCGGATCGGGCAGCATCCGCGCAAGCAATATCGGGGCCGACGTCGAGGCGCGCACGGGCTCGGGAGGCATCGATCTGCAGAGCGTGACCGGCACCGTGAACGCTTCGACCGGCAGCGGCTCGATCCACGCCTTGCGCATCGCCGGCGGATTCTCCGGCCATACAGGCAGCGGCGGAGTCGAATTCGAACAAACCGCACCCGGAAACTCCGACATCGAGACCGGCTCGGGCAGCATCGAAATCCGCGGCGCGAACGGAAGTCTGCGCGTGCGCACAGGCTCGGGAAGCATCACGGCGGAAGGCAAGCCAGCCGGCGACTGGCACTTGCACTCGGGTTCGGGCGGTGTCACGGTCCATTTGCCGCAGGATGCCGCGTTCGAACTCGACGCCCGCGCCAGCTCGGGCCACGTCGAGACGTCGTTTCCGGTGACCGTGCAGGGGACGATCAGCCCGCGCGAGCTGCATGGAAAAGTGCGCGGCGGCGGGCCTCTGCTCGAGCTGAGCACGTCGTCCGGCTCAATTCGGATTGAATGAAACGGCCCCGCGGGGCGGCGCGTACCACTCCGCGGCTACCACGCTGCCGTGCAGCGCGGTAGGATGTAGAGGCGAACCCAAGGACCCCATCAACCCAATGACACGAACTGGAGACCCCAACGCGTCGCGCGTGCTCCTGGCGGACGATCAACAGGATGTGCTCGCGGCGCTTCGCTTGTTGCTCAAAGGCGAAGGATTTGAAACGCAATCAGTGACCTCACCGGCCGAACTGCTCTCGGCGCTGGAGACGCGCGACTTCGACGCCGTGCTGATGGACCTGAACTACGCGCGCGACACCACGTCTGGACAAGAAGGTCTCGACCTGCTCCCCCGGATTCAGACCATGGACAGCGCGCTCCCCGTTATCGTGATGACGGCGTGGGGCAGCGTGCAGCTCGCGGTCGAGGCCATGCGGCGCGGCGCGAAGGATTTCATCCAGAAGCCCTGGGAAAACGCGCGGCTGCTGACCATTCTGCGCACGCAGATCGAGCTGCGCCAGGCCTTGCGGCGCGAGCTTCGCCTCGAAGCAGAAAACCGGCTGCTGCGCGCCGAAAAGCGGCCCACGCTCATCGCGGAATCGCCGGCGATGCGCCCCGTGCTGGATTTGATCGCGCGCATCGGTCCTTCGGATGCGAACGTGCTCATTACGGGAGAACACGGCACGGGGAAGGAAGTCATTGCGCAGACGCTCTATGCGCTTTCGCCGCGCTCGGTGAAACCGATGGTCACCGTCAACGCCGGCGGGCTTTCCGAAGGCGTATTCGAAAGCGAGCTATTCGGGCACGTGAAGGGCGCCTTCACCGACGCGCGCGCGGACCGCGTCGGACGATTCGAGCTGGCCGAAGGCGGCACGCTATTTCTCGACGAGATCGCCAACGTCCCGCTCAACCTGCAAGCCAAGCTTCTGCGCGTACTCGAAACCGGAGAGATGGAGCGTGTCGGCTCGTCGAGGACGCGCAAAGTAGACGTGCGCATCCTCGCGGCGACCAACGCCGACATCAACGCCGAAGTGAACGCAGGACGCTTTCGCCAGGATTTGCTTTTCCGCTTGAACACGATCGAGATTCACCTGCCTCCGCTGCGCGAGCGCCGCGAGGATATTCTTGCCCTCGCCACTCATTTCCTGCGCGTGTATGCGCAGCGTTACCGCAAATCCCTCACCGGCTTCGACGTCTCGGCCATGCAGTCGCTCTCCGAGCATCCCTGGCCGGGCAATGTGCGCGAACTCGACCACGCCATCGAGCGCGGCGTGCTTTTGGCGCAGGGCAATCAAGTGAAAGCCTCCGATCTGGGCCTGCGCGCGGCCGGGCAGAGCGGTTCGGCGCGCCTCGAAGAGATGAGCCTTGAAGAAGTCGAGCGATTCCTCGTGCAGAAAACGCTGGCGCGTTTTGACAGCAACGTCAGCCAGGCGGCCAAGGCGCTGGGCCTTTCACGCAGCGGACTCTATCGCCGTATGCAAAAGTATGGCCTATGAAGGAAATTTCCCATGAGCGCCGCGTGCTGCTGCTGGCGCTGGTGGCGGGCCTGCCGGGCTCGGTCGTCGCGCTGATTCTTCTCTGGTGGGGCTCATTTTCCTCGCGGACCTCGTGGACATTGACGCTGCTGATCGCAGTCTTCTGGATCGGATTTGCGGTAGCAGTCCGTCAGCGGGTGGCGTTTCCCCTGCAAACCCTTTCGAACATCCTCGCCGCCATCCGCGAAGAAGACTTTTCGATTCGCGCGCGCGGCGCCCATTCAGAAGACGCGCTGGGCGACGTGATGCGCGAGGTCAACGCGCTCGGCGAAACGCTTCGCGCGCAGAGGCTCGGTGCGCTCGAAGCCACGGCACTGATGCGCAAGGTCGTGGACGAAATTGACGTCGCCGTGTTCACCTTCGATGAGACGAATCACCTTCGCCTTACCAATCGCGCCGGCGAACGCCTCCTTGCCGCGCCCTCGGAAAAACTTCTGGGCCGCACCGCGGACGATCTGGGGTTGGAAGCGTGCCTCGAAGGCGAACCGGCGCGCAATCTGGAGATGAATTTTCCGGGCGGCGCGGGGCGCTGGGGCATGCGCCGCAGCACGTTCCGCGAAGGCGGGCTGCCGCATCACCTCCTGGTGATCTCCGACCTGAGCCGCGCTCTGCGCGAAGAAGAACGCCAGGCGTGGCAGCGCCTGATCCGCGTGCTCGGCCACGAGCTCAACAACTCGCTCGCGCCGATCCAGTCCATCGCCCAAAGCCTCGAGAGCCTGGTCGGCCGCAAGACGGGCCCCGCCGAATTGGACGCGGAATCCACCGAGGACATGAAGCGCGGCCTCGGCGTCATTCGGTCGCGCGCGGAAGCATTGGGCCGCTTCATGAACTCCTACGCGCGGCTGGCGCGGCTGCCGCAGCCGACGTTCGGCCGCGTGGAAGTCGAACAATGGATTCGCCGCGTCGTGGGCCTGGAGACGCGGATACCCATTCACGTGGTCGCGGGGCCGAAACTGCGCATCTCCGCCGACGGCGACCAGCTCGACCAGCTGCTGATCAACCTATTGCGAAACGCGGTGGACGCATCACTTGAAACCGGAGGCACGGTGCAGGTGAGCTGGTCGCGCAACGGCGCGAGCCTTCTCGTCGATGTCGAGGATGAAGGGCCGGGGCTCTCCAACACGTCAAACTTGTTCGTGCCGTTTTTCACGACCAAGCCTGGCGGCTCGGGAATCGGGCTCGTCCTCAGCCGCCAGATTGCCGAGGCGCACGGCGGCAGCCTTACGCTCGAAAATCGCACGAAGGGCCGCGGCGTCGACGCGCGCCTCAAGCTTCCACTTTGAGATAAAATCCTTCGGGACGCGACCTCTCGTGTTTCAGATCAAACGCATTTACGAGCCCGCAGACAGCGACGACGGAGCGCGAGTGCTGGTTGACCGGCTCTGGCCGCGCGGCGTCTCAAAGCAAAAGGCGCATCTCGATCTGTGGATGAAAGAGATTGCGCCGTCTGACTCGCTGCGAAAATGGTTTGCGCACGACCCGGCGCGATGGACCGAGTTCGTCTCGC
>Ga0187805_10000952_pt1 | contig 10203 bp, 8 predicted proteins | sample NC_wetland_sal_i_6_FD_132965 | JGI IMG/M metagenome (GOLD analysis project Ga0187805, IMG submission 132965) | Wetland sediment microbial communities from Neuse River Estuary, North Carolina, USA - Control_5 | ecosystem: Environmental > Aquatic > Freshwater > Wetlands > Sediment | place: USA... | reverse complement strand
GATTATCCGTTTACGACTCTGCAGCCTAACCTGGGCGTGGTGGCGGTTGGGGAAGCAAAGGACGAACGCAGCTTTGTGGTGGCGGATATTCCTGGCCTGATTGAAGGCGCGCATACGGGGTCAGGCCTGGGTACGCAGTTTTTGCGGCACATCGAACGCACGCGGCTGCTGGTGCATTTGGTGGATGTGTCGGACGGGAGCGGCCGGCCTGATCCGGTGAAGGACTTTGAGGTCATCAATGGAGAGCTGCGGAGCTTCGGGGCGGGGCTGGAAAAGAAACCGATGATCGTGGTGGCTTCGAAGATCGATGTCGCTGATAAAGAGAAGCTGGCGAAGTTGAAGCGGTATTGCAAAAAGAAGGATTTGGAATTGTTTCCCATCTCCGCGGTGACGGGTAAGGGTATTGGGGAGTTGAAGTACGCGATGGCGGACAAGGTGGAAGAAGCGCGGGTTCAGGCTTCGGGCGACGGGCTTCCGGAAGAGCCGGACGCCGAGGGCGCTGAGGTTACAACAGCGATACGTCGACGTGCGGAGTAGTCAAAACGGCGCCCGGAAACCTCATCGTGACCATGTAAGCCCGCGGCCTACCACGAAAATAAATAGCAGGCTGGCAACTGCTCCTGTGGCGATCCAGGCCAGACTGCGACTCACGAGTCCAACTTGCGCGGCTTCGCTGCCGCTCGGTTTTCGCATCATGCTAGGCAGGCTCAGCAGGCCGGCGTTGGCGCCCAAGGTTGAAGGCAGGGCGGAGGCTATGACGTAAAACAATCCCACGGGATTGAGCAAGCCTCCGAGCGCGGCCAGGATGCCGTCGGTGAAATAAGGCGTCCAGCACAGTGCGCGCATTCTGCGGGAAGCTGGATCCTTGCCTCGAAACGGCATTAGCTTTGCCCGTACAACCAGCATGGACGCATAGTACGATGACGCTCCCAGAACCACCAGGCCTAGCTGCCAGATCCAGTGCGGTTCGAAGCCCTGGATCACCTGGGCCCAGTCGCCGAAGTTAGTGACGCCGGAAAAGAAGAAATATCCGGTTCCGGTGAAGAGATTGCCTGCCATCGCCAGTACGAGGAAGTAGCGCGTCGCCGGCCGGTAGCCCTGCGGCCGAAGCAGGAGCAACCAGAAGATCGCGGCGAAAAGAAGATTGACCAGGGTGCCGTTGGCGGAGATCCATTTGGTGTCAATGTCGGCCTGCAATGCGACCGTGCTCATGGTCACTTTGTGGGCTCCGCTCAACCACGCGGTTACGCCGTGGCCCAGACCTTCGTGCAGAATATCCTGGAGGATGCAGGCGAGGGCTGAGATGGCAATCAGGGTGAGCCGGTCGTCTTTGTCAGAGGGCGCGTCGGCGGGCATGCCATCTTTTTAGCACAACGAAACTGGGGTTACGTGATTTCCTTTACGCCTCGGGCATGTGCGAGCCGTGCTGGAAGTGGTATTGCAGAATCTTGGCGGCCAGGGCTGGATTCATCGAAGGAGTCTCGCCTTCCATGGTGCGCACTACCTCACCGCGGCATACTACCTCGGCCGCCGACAGGCCTGCGATTTCCGCGGGCAGCACCAGATTTATCTCGAGCTGAACGTTGGCGGGAAGCATTTCTTCCGCGCGAAACAGCAGGCCCGAGCGGCTGATGTTTTCGGTGGTGCCGGCTCGCCAATCGTTTTCTCCAATTGGCCGGTACTTCAGGGGCAGTTGGAGTTTGAATCGTTGCGCACGATAGGGCGACAGCTTTGCGTTGGGACGACCAGCTTCAACTTCCATGGCTAAACGTGCAGACATTGAGACCTCCTTGGGGAGTGGGGCATCCAGCACCTCGCGCACTTTTGCTTTGAGCGTGAGGAGGGTAAAGGGCTTCTGGAGCAGGGTGATGCCCTCGTCCAGCGTGCCGTTTCGGCCAATCGCGTTTTCGGTATAGCCCGACATGTAAAGCACGCGCATTTCGGGCCGCCGCGGACAAAGATGATTGGCCAGTTCGCGTCCGGTCATTCCCGGCATGACCACGTCGGTCAGCAGCAGGTGAATGGGTCCGGCATGGGCATTGGAAATCAGGATTGCGGTCGCGGGATCTCCGGCATCGATCACCGTGTATCCCTGCAGTTCGAGGTACTCGCGGGCGAGACGCAGGACGGTAACTTCGTCCTCGACCAGGAGAACGGTTTCGCGGCCGGGCTGAACGTCCTTCGCTGCGATGACAGGTTTCGCCACAACCACTTCTCCCGGCTCACTTACCCGAGGCAAATAGACCTTGAAAGATGTTCCTTTGCCGGGCTCGCTATAAGCCCAGATGTAGCCTCCGCTTTGCTTGATGATGCCGTAGACCATGGAAAGGCCGAGCCCGGTACCCTTCGGTCCTTTGGTGCTGAAGAACGGTTCGAAGATACGGCTCTGGGTTTCGGCGTCCATTCCTACCCCGGTGTCGCTGATGGAGAGCATCACGTACTCTCCGGGTTCCGCAGGAGGGTGGGTACGAGCGTAGCTTTCGTCGAGCGTGACATTCGCCGTTTCGATGGTGAGCTTGCCGCCACGCGGCATCGCGTCGCGGGCATTGACCGCCAGGTTCATGATGACCTGCTCGATCTGACCAGGGTCAGCCTTGGCCGCGCCCAAGTCGGCTCCCGGTACCATCACCAGTTCGATATCCTCGCCAATCAGACGAGTCAGCATTCTGAAGTTTTCGGTGACGACCGCGTTCAGATCCAGAACCTTGGGGGTCAGCATCTGCTTGCGGCTGAAGGCCAGCAGTTGGCGAGTGAGCCCGGTAGCGCGATTGGCGGCGTTGGCAATTTCCTGAGCCGGGCCACGCATTGCGGGATCGGGACCGATGCGCTCCAGCAAAAACTCGCAGTATCCGGAGATCACCATCAGCAAATTATTGAAGTCATGGGCAATGCCACCAGCCAGACGGCCGACCGCTTCCATCTTCTGGGCTTGCCGAAGCTGTTGTTCCAAAGCGCGATGCTCGGTGACATCCTCGGCGAAGAGTTCGAAGAACGTCGAATTGTGTTCGTCGCGAATGGTGCGCCCCGAGAGGCGCACGGTGATGGGAATGCCGTCCTTGCGCATCCAATCGGCAATCAACCCGTTGAAGCGCTGCGAGGCGCGAAAATGGTCGGCGACCACGAACCACTGTTGCGTGTCGGCATACAGATTGGCTAAATTGCGGTCCACCAGTTCGGAGGGCGATGAATAACCCAGCATTCCGACCAGCGCCGGGTTCGCGCTGAGCAGAATACCGTCCGAGTCGCAGCGGCAAATTCCATAGGGAGCATTGGTCACCAGCGAGCGAAAGTTGATTTCCGAGCGCCGCAAACCCTCCTGCGCGGAACGGAGGGCCGCGTTAAATGAGCAAATCAACAGCGCCACAAACACAAAGAGCGTCAGATGTATGATGGCTTTGCGATATTCGGCGGGCGAGTGTTCTCCGGCTAGAGAAAAATAGGCGCTGACGGTGAGCGCAAAAGAGGTCGCCACCAGGCCCGGCTTCCAGCCGCCATACCAGGCGCTAACCATGATGGCGACGGCAAACACCACCAGCCGGCTTTCGACGACGTCAGCCAGCATCAATGCCGGGATCAGGGCGAGGGTAATGCTGAGAACGGCAACACCGTAGCGGAGGATCGGCGCCCGAGCCGGGGGGATATAGCGCGCGCGAAGGAGGGGGAGCTTCAGTCGCATGCAAGTCCAACTTTAGTTCCAAAATAATAACTCCGCGAGTTACGGGAGTTCATGTGGTTGCTGATGGGTGGGCGCTGGCCATGAGGACAACCACTGCCTCAACTGTTAGCGTGAATTTACAACGATTTTGGCCTGTGAATGTCACACAGCCACCAAATTTTCGGATTTCGAGAATCAAAAGATACACGGGCCGAAAGCGAGCTGATCGTCTAATTATTGGAAACTATGAACATCGGACTCTTTGGCGGAACCTTTGATCCCATCCACCGCGGCCATCTTGCCCTGGCGCGGGGAGCGCAAGAACGCTTTCATCTCGGCTGCATTCACTTCGCCCCAGCCGGTGTTCCACCCCATAAGCAGCGCCACCCAATCACTTCCTACTTCCATCGCTACGCTATGGTTGCGCTGGCGACCATGAATGAAAAGGCATTCGTGCCATCGCTGCTGGAGGCTCCGACGGAGGCCACCGTATCTGAAATTCCCAGCAAGAAGAGTCAGACGCAACCCGCTCAAGCGCGCGCGAATTACACCATCGACACAGTGCGACGGCTAAAACAAACACTCAAAAAGAGCGATGAGCTTTTCTTCCTGATCGGGACCGACGCCTTCCACGATATCGCCACCTGGCACCAGCCCGAGGCGCTTTTCCGCGAATGTAAATTCATCGTGGCCAGCCGTCCAGGATTCTCGCTGGCAGATGTAGCCAATGCCCTGCCGGAAGCCCTGCGCCCGAGGTCGGAGGTGACCAAACCATTTGCGAAGCAAGCAGCAAAAGGCGACCTGGTCCTGCCGGGAGCGACGGTGCATCTGCTGGAAAATGTGCATCAGAATATCTCAGCTACCGCGATTCGAGACGCGGTTGCCGCCAAGCGGTCGCTGACCAAGTTCGTAGACCCGGCCGTAGCCGAATACATCAAGAAGATGGGACTGTATCGGAACCGCTAGTGGTTGGGCGTTCGTCGTTGGTCGTTGGCCTTTAGCCGTTGGCTTTCACGTGTTTCCGAAATATGTGTGGTTTGGAAAATGGCGTTCCGGCATGCGGATCGATGCTTGTCAGTTAGAATGAAAAGACCAACGACCGACGACGAGCGACCAACGACCGAAATTAACGCATGAAAAAAAATGATCTGAAGCGACAGGTATCAGAAGCCATTACCGCGTGCCAGGAAAAGCAAGCGGAAGAAATTACGATTTTGGAACTGGAACAAGGCTCGGGAGCTTTCACCGACTACTTCGTAGTATGCAGCGGGACCAACCCCCGGCAGATCCAGGCGATTTCCGACGAGGTCGAGGAGCGGCTGGAAAAGGCAGGCCAGCGTCCAACTCACATTGAAGGCTATAAGGAAGCGGAATGGGTCCTGCTCGACTATGTCGATTTCGTAGTGCACGTGTTCTCCGAGAAGGCCCGCAAGTTCTATGATCTGGAGCGGCTCTGGAAGTCCGCCAAACGATTACAGCCGTCGGAGTTGGCCAAAACTAAACGAACCGCAATCCGAAGCATGGCAAAAAAGCGCGCGTAAGAAAAATCCGCCACAGATTTTCACGGATTTCACGGATCATGAAAAAGGTTAAATCCGTGGCCCAGCTTTGACATGAACGCTAATTCAAATCCGCAATGGGGGAGTTCGTACCGCCTGATCGCCTCCGAGAAATGGAAGGCGAAATCAGCCGCCATGGGGCGCAACGTCACCGAAGCGCTAGTCGAATATGCCCGGCCAAAACCGGGCATGAAGGTTCTGGATCTGGCGAGCGGCACGGGGGAACCGGCCATCAGCCTGGCCGCCCGTGTCGGCTCCGAAGGCCATGTCACCGCCCTCGACCTGAGCGGCGATCTTCTCGAAATTGCCACGAAACGGGCTCAGCAACGCGGATTAACGAACTTCTTGACCCAGCAAGCGGACGCGCATGAGCTGCCGTTTCCCGATCAAAGTTTCGATCTGGTTACCAGCCGCTTCGGCGTGATGTTCTTCAAGGATTGCGAAAAGGCCCTTGGCGAAGTGCATCGCGTGCTAAAACCGGAAGCGCGAGCGTGTTTCCTGGCCTGGGGACCGTTTGAGCAACCCTACTGGTCGAGCACGATGGGCATAGTCGCCAGACGTGTGGGGGGGCCCACCCTTGTTCCCGGCGGACCGGATCCCTTCAAGTTTGCCCAGCCAGGAACTCTGTCGTCGGTATTGCGGAAGGCAGGCTTCAGCAATATCGAAGAGGAAACAAAGTCACTGCCATGGACCTGGCCCGGAACAGCAGAAGAAGTTTGGGAGCAAGCGCAGGCAGTCGCAACGCCGTTTCTTGCTTTGTTGCAAAGAGTCCCCGCATCCAAGCGTAATGAAATCGACCGCGAGGTGATAGACGCAATTCAGCAATACGCGGATGGCGAAAACATAAAGTTTGGAGCAGTCATAGTTTTAGGCTCGGGAACAAAACCTGACAGCCCGCCGAAAGCTTCGGCTTAGCGTAAGTCTTGAGGAGGCGCGGCTTCAGCCGCCGTGTCCATAGACTCGCGCGACCATGGGCTCCCTCTCAGGCCCTGATCAGGCGGAGGGCCCCGCGCGCAACGCTCACCTCAATCGGTGTACGGCACACGTACTCTCCATCCGCATAAACCTCGAATGGCGTTTCTGTTTCCAATCGCAGGCGCTCCGTCTGGAAGTACTCGACGCCCGGAATGCTCAAGTGACGGCCGAAATACACCGTGGGGAAGAGGCAACACAATTTGAATTTGCTCATGTCGGGAACGATGCAAACATCGAGAGACCCATCGTCGAACCGGGCCCGGGGCGCGATCTTCATCCCACCGCCATACGCAGGCGCATTGGCGAACGCAGCAACCACGAGAGGCTTCGCGGTCCGAGCGATGAATGCATCTGGACCCTCGGCGCGTGCCACGGAAATCTTCATCGCGATGGACGCGAATCTCCACAACGCGGGCAGGAAGCTAAGAATGTACCCACCATGCGCTCGGAGCCAGCGCGGAAGCAGATTGGCGCGCCGTGCGATCTCCCCGTCCAGGCCAACGCCGGCCACGCAGCAAAAATAGCGCTGGTATGGCGCGGACGACTCGCCCGCGCCGTGCCGGTCCGTAATCGGTGTGATCACGCCTAAATCAATTGCCTGGGCGTTGCGGCAGCCGGAACAAAACTTACGCCACGCGCCCAATGAATCCCGAACGCTGCCCAAGCCCAACGCCCGCGCGAAATCATTTCCGCTGCCACAAGGCACGACCAGCACAGGCAGCTGCAACTCGACCAATTGCGGCAGATGACGGTGCACAGTACCATCTCCGCCAAAAATGAGAATCGCGTCGGCGTCGTTCGATGTACCGGGCAACCCAGTAAGCCAAGTCACTGCCGAACCCTTCTGGAAGGGCTTCAGTTCGTTGATCGAAGATCCTGGCCCGAAGATAGCGGCGGCACGCACGTCCGCGGCAGATTATCAGAACCTCAACCACAAAGCACAGGCAGGGAAATCGCGTAAATGGTCAGAGTCGAATCGGCTGATGTGACGCATTTCTTAGAAGCCGGAGATCTGGATGAATAAATTTCCGGCGCGATCCAGCCAGAAGCGGTTACCGGGAGGCACGACGGTAGTCGCACTATATTCCGTGACCACGGCGGGGCCAGAGTATTTCCTTCCGGGCTGCAGTGAGCTCCGGTCATAGATTGCAGCGGTGATCTTCTTGCCCTCGAAAAATACCGCGGTTCGCTCGGGATGAGAACCGCCGCGCTTGGCGCGGCCAGCACCGGCCTTACCAAGGCCCGACTGCGGCGATTTCATAATAGCGCGCATACGGAGCGTGACCAGCTCTAGCTCACGCGCCGGATAACTGTATCCGTAACGGCGCTCATGCCCGCGACGGAAAGCCGCCATCAGCCCACGAGAGTAAGGAACGTTGAGCTCATAACCTTGGCCCCGGTAACGAACATCCACGCTAAGCTGGCGCCGCATGGGGCCCAGCCAACCTTCGCTCCGAAAGTCTGCCTCGGCGCGGCGACACAAGTTTCCGAATTCTTCATTCAGCTGTTTCACCGGCAGCTCATCCAATGCCCGCCACAGCACGGTGCGCGAATAGTCTTTTACGACATCACTCACTAGAATGCCGAAGGCGGAAAGCGCACCCGGACGCGCCGGCACAATCACCCGCGGAACCTGCAGAGCGGCAGCCAATTCGCAGGCGTGCAACCCTCCCGCTCCGCCGAAGGCTACCAGCACGAATTCGCGCGGATCGTAGCCACGTTCAATTGAGACCACGCGAATGGCTTTCTCCATGGTGGCATTCACCACCCGAATGACTCCCGCGGCAAACTGTTCGAGGGAGAGCGTGCACGGTTGCGGCTCAAGCCATGCGGAAACAATCCTGCGGGTGCGTTCCAGGTCAAGCGTGAAGTCGCCGCCAAGAAAGCGATCCGCCTGCAGCCGCCCCAGGATCAGATTCGCATCCGTGACCGTCGGTTGAAAACCGCGACCATAGCAAATGGGGCCCGGATCCGCCCCCGCCGACTCCGGCCCCACGCGCAGCGCCCCCGCCGCATCGAAGCGTGCGATGGAACCTCCGCCGGCGCCCACGGTGTGAATGTCAAGCATCGGCACACCCACGGGCAGCCCCGCAATCTCAGTTTGATTGCCTCCGTGTATCTCGTGGTCCACCAGCGCCACGTCGGTCGAGGTGCCGCCCATATCGAAGGAAATAATTCGCTCGCATCCGCTGCGGCGCGCCATGGCTGCGGCTCCGACGACTCCTCCCGCGGGTCCAGAGAGCACTGTCCGCACCGGTTCGCGGGCGGCAGAACTCACCGCGGTGATTCCGCCGCTGGACTGCATGACAAAAATGCGAGTGCCCGTACCCCGATTGAGACCGCTCCAGGCCTGGGCGCGAGCTTCGAGACTTTCCAGATAACGCTGCATGACCGGTTGCAAATACGCATTCACCACCACCGTGCTGGTGCGCTCGTATTCACGAAATTCCGGGAGGATCTGATGGGAAACGGAAAGTGGGACGCCCAAGTCTTGCAACGCAGCCGTAACCAGGATTTCATTTTTCGGATTGGCAAAAGAGAACAGCAGGGAGATGGCGATGGCCTCAGGTTTTTTCTCGAATACTTTCGCTTTCAAGTCCCGCAACTCGGTTGGCGAAGGCGCTCGCAGAACCTCGCCGTCGCAACTCGTACGTTCGTCCACACCGAATCGCAGATCGGCGGGAACAAGAGGCTCAATGCGGTCGAAGAAAAAATCGTACAGCTTGGGACGAGCCTGCCGCCCGATCTCGATGACATCTTCGAAGCCAGCCGTGGTGACGAGCGCCACGCGCGCGCCCTTGCGCTGCAATAATGTGTTCGTACCGACGGTGGTCCCGTGGAGCAAAGTCAGCGCGTTACGGAGGCCAATCTTTTCCAGCGCTTCGGCGATGGCTCGCGAAGGGTCGTCAGGGGTGGAAAAAACCTTGAGCATGCGGATGCGGCCGCGGTCCACCCACACACAGTCGGTAAACGTGCCTCCGGTATCGATGGCGATGCGGAGCGGTTGGGTTCGGCGGGCCATTTCGATTCGAAACTGGAACGCTAGGTTACCATTTTTTAGATTGGCATATGCTGTTGAGCAGAACATCGGGAGGAGCGCGTCGTGAGATACGATTTTCTGGTTGAGACTTATGCTACCGAGCGAATCAAGGTGGTCAGCGTGTGGAGCGAGTTCCGCGACGAAGATCTTCCGGTGCGCCCTCGACGCGACGATCCCCGCGGACGCAGCGTGCATGAGCAAATGGTGCATCAGTGCGTCAGCGAAGACTTGTGGTTTCGGAGCATGCTTGGCATCGACGTTGAGGCACCGCCCTTGCCGAAGCGAGAGACCCGGCTGCAGTTCATGCAACAGTACGCGGAGGACAGCGGGAAGCGGCTGGCGCAACTGGGCGGGAAGGACGGAGCTTGGTGGGAAGAAGCGACCAGCTTTTTTTCCGTGCAGCGTTCTCGCGCTTGGGTCATGACACGGCGCATCGCGCACACTGCGCACCATCGCGGACAACTGATGGCCATGCTTCGCATGCTGGGACGCGATTTGCACAGTAACTACGGCCCCACGGCGGATACCGGCGGGCTGATGCAAAATCACGCGCCCACGATTTACGCCTATGCGAGTCTGGATGCGCTGCTCCAGGGCGAAGCCGCAGGGGGCACGAAGGCTCCGCTGCCGGGGTCGGGAAGCAAGCCTGTCACCGAACGGCCGGCGTAGTCAGGGACGAGCGCGGGGATGCTCACGGCTACATTGGCAGCTTCGTTGCTCGCTGCGGGCGAGTTGGCTGCTCACGCAAGGTTGGGTCAACGGCAGCGGACAGGAGTGTCCGCTCTACACGGTTCTGTCGGGAATCGTTGTTCTGACTAAGTCTTCGTCGAAAAGGCGAGCGCCAGCAGCGTATTCTGCTCCATTTCGTGGGCTTTGGCTGATCCCGTCGCGGGGGTGGCGCTCGCTGAGCGTTTTACCGACAGCACGGGACGCTCTCCCGCGATGTGTCGCAGACGCGGCAGCATATAAAACAT
>Ga0187805_10000951_pt1 | contig 10217 bp, 4 predicted proteins | sample NC_wetland_sal_i_6_FD_132965 | JGI IMG/M metagenome (GOLD analysis project Ga0187805, IMG submission 132965) | Wetland sediment microbial communities from Neuse River Estuary, North Carolina, USA - Control_5 | ecosystem: Environmental > Aquatic > Freshwater > Wetlands > Sediment | place: USA... | reverse complement strand
TAATGAAAGCAGCATTCGAATCGCCTGCGCCCGAATCGGCAAAGTCAGCGCTGAACTTGCGGGCGGTTGATAACGAAACGCTGCTTACGAAATCACCGGGACGCCTTACTAGACACTGCGACTGGATGAACCTTGTTCCGATTAATTTTCGCAACGTCGCGGTCTTTTTTGTCTACAACGGCATAACCAAAACGACTCAGTTAGATTTTCGATCAAACGGTCTCGACTACAAGCTGGACGGATCTATTCCTGGCTATGAATCAATTCACGGCTCGCTCCAATTTGACACTCGAGTAAAGTGTGCCGTCGAAAACGAAGAAGTGCAGTATCGGTTTTACGGTGAAACCTTTAGCGGGGGCCGTTACGACCAATCCTCTAACTGGGGTAGGGCCAGCAAGAATCCGCCTTTGGTGAAATCATCGGAGGCGCGAACATCTGGTCCGGTGATTGTTACGATGGGTGGTCAGGTCGACCTTTCGGCTTATACACCCAAGTTTTTTAGTGACCTACATTGACGCACCGACCGCGAGCAATCCCCGAAGCAGCTTCATTCTACAGTTCTAAAACCCGATAGGAAACTCCGCTCTCCGCTGCGTCAATTCAAATTGGGGGAGTAGCTATAGAGGGCGGCAAGTTCGGACACCGGTTTGGCGAGAGCGCGAACGTGGCGTGACGAGATGAACTGGAATAAGTCACTCCGCGCAGTAAACTCGCAACTCCGCAACGACGCCAATGGCACTCGATTTTACTAGTTAGTTAACAGAAAAGCGTCACTTTAAACTGCTCTATCTCCTATCCCTGTGATTCGTTGACTGGCCGCGGCCGCGTCCGTAAGATGAAGCCACCGGAAAACCGGGCATTGCCTAGTGATCGGCCAGACCATCTCGCACTACCGCATTGTTGAGAAACTGGGCGGCGGGGGCATGGGCGTGGTCTACAAGGCCGAGGACACGCGGCTGCATCGCTTCGTCGCCCTCAAATTCTTGCCGGGTGAAGTTGCCCGCGACCCGCAGACACTGGCCCGCTTTCAGCGCGAGGCCCAAGCCGCTTCCGCCCTGAATCACCCCAATATCTGCACGATTTATGACATAGGCGAGCAGGATGGGCAGGCGTTCATCGCCATGGAGTTCCTGGACGGGGTGACGCTGAAGCATCGCATTGCGGGGAAGCCCATGGAGACGAACGTTCTCATCGGCTTGGCGATTGAGATTGCCGACGCGCTCGACGCCGCGCATTCCGAAGGCATCATCCACCGAGATATCAAACCCGCCAATGTTTTTGTCACTAAGCGTGGCCACGCCAAGATTCTGGATTTCGGGCTCGCGAAGGTATCTCCCGCAGGCGGGTTGTCAAGCCCGATTGCATCGGCGAACACGATGACGGCTACCGTCGACGAACCGCACCTAACCAGTCCCGGTTCGACGCTGGGCACGGTCGCATACATGTCGCCGGAGCAGGTCCGGGCTAAGGAACTGGACGCCCGTACAGATTTGTTCTCCGTCGGCGTCGTCTTGTACGAGATGGTGACAGGCGTGTTGCCTTTTCGCGGTGAGAGTACAGGGGTGATCTTCGACGGGATCATGAACCGTGCTCCGCTGCCTCCCTCGCGGCTGAACCCTGAGATGCCTTCCGATCTGGAACGGATCATCAACCGTGCGCTGGAGAAAGATCGTGAACTTCGTTATCAGCACGCCTCCGACATGCGTTCCGAGTTGTTGCGGCTGAAGCGGGACAGCGAGAGCGGGCGCAGTTCTGCGGCAAGTTCAGGCATGGTGGCCGTGCCAAAAACCTCTGTGGCGCGGGTTGGAAAGCTCTGGAGGATTGCGATTCCCGGCCTGCTGGTCGCCTTGCTCGTGGCGGGCTGGTTCTACTATCGGTCGCATCAGACCAAGCCCCTGACCGAGAAGGACACGATTGTTCTTGCCGACTTCACCAACAGCACGGGCGATGCGGTGTTCGACGACAGTCTGAAGACGGCGCTCAGCGTTTCCCTGCGGCAATCGCCTTTCCTGAATGTGCTCTCTGACAGCGAAGTCGCGAAGACTTTGCAACAGATGACCCGTCCGGCCAGCACGAAACTGACACCGGAGGTAGCCCGCGAAGTTTGCTTGCGGGCGGGAAGCAAGGCATATCTTGCCGGATCCATCGGCAGCCTGGGCAGCGAATATGTGCTGGGGTTGAAGGCGGTAAATTGCCAGAGCGGAGACACGCAGGCGCAGGAGCAAGTGACGGCCGCGTCCAAGGAGAAGGTGCTGGACGCGCTGGGCGAGGCCGCATCGAAGCTGCGCACCGAGTTGGGCGAATCTCTGGCTACGGTGCAGAGGTTTGACGTTCCACTCGCACAGGCCACCACGTCTTCGCTCGAAGCTCTGAAAGCGTTTAGCCTTGGCGACATGACGTATCACGACAAAGGTACCGCCGCATCCCTGCCTTACCATCAACGCGCCATCGAACTCGATCCGAACTTTGCCATGGGATATTGGGGAGTGGGCGACGATTACTCGCATCTGGAGGAGCAAGAGCGGGCCAACGAATATTTTACGAGAGCATTCCAGTTGCGGGATCATGCCAGCGAGCGGGAAAACTTGGTGATCGCCGCCACTTACTATGAGAACGTAACCGGGGATCTGGACAAAGCGGGGCAGACCTATCAGCAGCAGATTGAGAGCTACCCGCGAGACGATAGAGCATATATCGATCGTGCCTACGTATACGCCTCGCTGGGACAGTACGAGAAAGCGGTCGACGTGGATCGCCAAGGCCTGCGCCTCGCCCCCGATAGTGTCGCCCCATACTACTTCCTCGCCGGCTACCTGCTCCCCTTGCAGCGCTTCGACGAAGCGCGACAGACCATCCAGCAGGCGCTGGCGCGAAAACTGGATGATTACCCGCTCCACGATGCTCTGTATGCTCTCGCCTTTCTGGCGGCGGACTCCGCGGCGATGGCGGAACAGCAACAGTGGTTAGCCGGCAGGCCCGAGTATGCGCACTTCGGGCTTTCTCTCGCCTCCGACACTGAGGCATACGCAGGTCATCTGGGCAAGGCACGGGAACTGACAAAACAGTCTGTAGACTCCGCCATCCGCGCCGACAGCAAGGAAGGCGGGGCAATATGGGAGGAGAATGCGGCTGTGCGCGAAGCCGCCTTCGGCAATGCGTCGAAAGCCAAACAGGCAGCGGCCGACGGCTTAAAACTCGCACCCACCAGTGAGGTCGTCGAGCTCGAAGCCGCGCTTGCGTTTGCCATGGCGGATGATGCGGCACGTGCCGAATCCCTGGCGCAAGACATCAGCCGGCGTTCTCCCTTGGACACCCAGATGCAAGCGCTTTGGCTGCCAGCGATTCAGGCGCAATTGACGCTTAACCGGAAGGCCCCCGCTGTCGCCCTGAATGCGCTGCAAGCTGCTACACCCATCGAGTTCGGGACACTTCCGTTCGTCGCCAATATTTCCTGCCTCTATCCGACGTATGTACGCGGAGAAGCATACTTGGCAGCGGGACAGGGCACGGCTGCCGCCGCCGAGTTCCAGAAGATTCTCGACCACAGCGGTATCGTTTGGAACTGCTGGACGGGGGCGTTAGCGCGTCTGGGCGTGGCTCGCTCCAATGCCTTGCAGTCGAGAACCGCGCAAGGTGCCGATGCCGACGCCGCCCGCGTCCGGGCGCTCGCCGCCTACAAAGATTTCCTCACCCTGTGGAAAGACGCCGACCCGGATGTTCCCATCCTCAAGCAAGCCAAAGCGGAGTACGCGAAGCTACAGTAACTGTCTCGCTTACACGCTGCCCCCTGTATAATCCGCCTATCCGTGGGACTAACTTCCGGAACGAAGCTCGGGCCGTACGAAATTGTATCCGCTCTGGGAGCTGGCGGCATGGGCGAGGTATATCGCGCACGTGATAGCCGGCTCGGCCGAGACGTCGCGCTGAAGGTGCTGCCGGTGGCATTCGCTGCAGATGCGGAGCGAATGGCGCGCTTCCAGCGCGAAGCGCAAGTTCTTGCCTCTCTCAATCACCCCAATATTGCTTCGATCTACGGCCTGGAAGACTCCGGAAAAGTTCGCGCGTTGGTGATGGAATTGGTGGAAGGGCCGACGCTTGCGGATCGACTCACGAAAGGCGCCATTCCCGTTGACGAAGTACTGTCCCTTGCGAAGCAAATCTGTGAAGCGGTTGAATACGCACACGAGCGCGGGATAGTGCATCGCGATCTTAAGCCTGCGAATATCAAGCTCGCCAACAGCAGCTCGGTAAAGATTCTCGATTTTGGCTTGGCCAAAGCGCTCGAAGGGGATGAGGTGTTGTCGGACATCTCCAGTTCGCCGACCATTACCAGGCTCGCAACGCAACAAGGAATCATCCTCGGCACGGCGGCGTACATGTCGCCGGAGCAGGCCAAGGGCAAATCCGTCGACCGCCGCGCCGACATTTGGTCGTTCGGCTGTGTGCTGTTCGAAATGTTAACCCGCAAGATGGCGTTTAGCGGTGAGACCGTGACCGACACGCTGGCAGCGGTGATCAAAGAAGAGCCTGACTGGTCTTCGATTCCAGAGGCAGCGCCGCCGCGCATCTGCGAGTTGTTGCGACGCTGTCTGAAAAAGGACCCGAGGCAGAGGCTGCAATCCATCGGCGATGCGCGCATAACGATTGAAGAAGCTCTGTCCGGAGCGTCGCCGGATTCGTCGTCCTGGACTCCTGCCCCTGCGCCGATTCCGTCTCCGCTCTGGCGCCGTGTTCTGCCGTGGGCGCTGGCCGCTGCACTCGTAGTCATTGCGTCATTTCTTGCCGTCGCATATTTCCACCGTTCCGCGGCGACGCCCCAATCCCTGCGGTTAACGATTGCTCCGCCGCGCGACGCGCAATTGGGCAGCGCCTTTGCGCTTTCGCCTGACGGAACGAGATTGGTCTTCGTTGCGACATCGAGCGGAAAGCAGATGCTGTGGATGCGGCCCCTCGACTCGCTGCAAGCGCAGCCAGTTCCGGGAACGGAACAGGGCGACTTTCCTTTTTGGTCGCCCGATGGCAAGTCGATCGGATTTTTCGCCAGCGGCAAACTGAAACGGCTCGATCTGGACAACGGCTCGATTCAAAACCTTTGCGGTATGGGGACCTCGCGAGGCGGGGCGTGGAGTGCCGACGGGACCATTGTCTTTACCCCGGAAGTTAACAGCGTACTCATGAAGATACCGGCTACGGGAGGCACGCCGGTTCCCGCCACAGTTTTCGATCCTGCGCGCCAGGAGCGAAGCGACCGCTGGCCGTTTTTCTTGCCGGACGGACGCCATTTCGTTTTCTTGGAAGAGGGCAAGGGCAACGAACAGTCTCCCGATGCCGTGGCCGTCGGTTCCCTCGATTCGACCAAAACGCAGGTTCTCGTCACCTTGCCCACGGGCTCTGCCGCAATCTACGCCGACGGATATCTGGTGTATTCGAGCGGCGGTTCCCTGGTCGCGCAATCCTTTAGCACCGACCACCTAAGGTTTACGGGCAACCCGGTTCGCTTAGCTGAAAATATTTCTCCTATCGGCATTCTCGGTCCCACAGGTTATCTTTCGGCCTCCGCTTCTGCAACGGGAATCCTGGTCTATCGCAACGATGTATCGACGATTTCGCAGCTTACCCTGGTGGACCGCAGCGGGAACACCATTCGAACGATCGGGCCCCCGGGGAGGTACAACGAGCCGGCCCTGTCGCCTGATCAGAAGAAGATCGCGGTCTCGATGCCAGACCCGAATGTACCAGGCGCGTATGCTCTTTGGCTGGTGGATGTGGCTAGCAGTGCCTTTACGCGTTTCACCTTTGATACCTTTGGAAATGGAAGCGCCACTTGGTCGCATGACGGGCGTTGGATTTATTTCAACTCGGATCGGAACGGCGTCTATAACATTTACCGCAAGCGGGCAGATGGTTCGGGGGATGCGGAACTGGTGCTGAAATCAGTGAACATTGACTCGCCGTCGGACATCTCGAAAGACGATCGGTTTCTCCTCTATATCGAGTATTCGCCGGTCACAGGCCAAGACCTGCTGTTTCTGCCACTCAACCCGGGCGGCAAACCCGAGGCATTTGCAATGACATCCGCAGCGGAAATGAACGGCCGATTCTCTCCAGACGGCCGCTTCGTGGTGTATTGCTCTGATGAAAACCATCCCGGTGATTTTGAGGTTTTTGTCTCTTCGTTCCCGCCCAGCAGCAGCAAATGGCAAGTGTCCTCCAGTGGCGGATATTGGCCACTGTGGAGCGCTGATGGCCGGGAGATCTATTTCATCTCGGGCACGACGATGATGGCGACGGATGTGATTCCAGGCCCTACATTTCAATTCCGCCCCCCTCGCCCACTTTTCTCCATCCGCCCGGCGGAAAGTTTTCTCGGCGCAACCCATGTAGACTACTCGGTTTACCCCAGCCGGCAGCAATTCCTGCTCAACCAACTCGTCAATACGGGAGAGTCTCCACCGATCACCGTGGTTGCCAATTGGACCGCGGAGTTGAAGAGAAAATGACACTGGCCGCAGGCACGAAACTCGGACCCTATGAGATCCAGACAACGCTGGGCGCAGGCGGCATGGGCGAGGTATATCGTGCTCTCGATACTCGGCTCAACCGAATCGTTGCGGTCAAGGTCCTGCCCGAGTCCTTTGCCAGTAACGCCGACCGCTTGCAGCGGTTTGAGCACGAAGCACGTGTTCTGAGCACGCTGAATCATCCGAACCTACTTTCTATTTTTGACGTCGGCACCGAGGGTGGGATCCACTACCTGGTCTCGGAGTTTCTAGACGGGCAGACTCTGCGCGAACGCCTCAGCAGCGGTCCGTTGCCGCAGCGCAGAGCAACCGACTATGCCATGCAAATCGCGAGTGGACTTTCGGCGGCGCATGAGAAAGGAATTGTTCATCGTGATCTGAAGCCGGACAACGTGTTCGTCACTCGCGATGAGCGGGTTAAGATTCTGGACTTCGGACTGGCCAAGCAGACGCGTGCAGCCGAGGTCTCGGCAGAGGGGGCAACTCTAACCGGCCCTACACCAACTGCTGCTGGTGTTGTTCTGGGCACAGTCGGATACATGTCCCCAGAGCAGGTGCGCGCGCAAGTAACGGACCATCGCTCTGACATTTTCAGTTTCGGCACAATTCTCTATGAGATGGTCTCCGGGGAGCGCGCTTTCAAGGGTGACTCCAGCATTGAGACGATGAACGCCATCCTCAAGGCGGAACCGCCCGAATTGACCCACGGTGGCCCGCCGGCGAGTCCGGGCCTGGAGCGCATTGTCCGCCGCTGTCTGGAGAAGGCGCCAGAGCGCAGGTTCCAGTCGGCAAGCGATCTGGCCTTCGCCATCGAAGCCCTTTCCGGTGCGTCCAGTAGTATCGCGGTTCAGGCACCCGCACGCCACTTGTCAGGTCGGCCCCAATGGCTTCGTCCGTTGGCGGTAGTGATCACTCTTCTTGCCGGCACCGCAGTGGGATACCTGCTGACTAGGCTAGTTATGAGAGAACCCTCCGGTCTGGGAAATATTTTGTTCCAACAGCTGACCTTTCAGTCCGAGGCCGTCTTCAACGCGCGATTCGCGCCGGATGGCGAAACTGTCTTGTACAGTTCCGCCACCGACGGCAACACTCCGGATTTGTTTATCCACCGTGCGGATTATCCTGCTCCGCAGTCTATGGGCCTCCACGATGTCCGCCTGCTATCGATATCGGCGAAAGGAGAAGTCGCAGTCCTCACCCATGCTGTCTATCTTGCGCAACGACAGTTCAGGGGCACGCTGTCAGAAGTTGCAATAGGAGGAGGCGCACCTCGCGAGATTCTGCAGGATGTCCGAGAGGCGGACTGGTCTCCGGATGGAACAAAACTGGCCGTCATCCGCGAGATCGACGGAAAGGACCGCCTCGAGTTTCCCATCGGGAAAGTGCTTTACGTAACCTCTGGGTATCTGAGCGACCTCCGTTTCTCGCCGCAAGGAGACCGGATCGCCTTTTTCGATCATCCCGTCAAATACGATGACCGCGGATCGATCGACGTAGTTGACGTCGCAGGACACACTTCGGTGCTTTCGGATGGCTACCAGGCCGAAGAGGGCTTGGCCTGGGCGCCAACGGGTAAAACGATCTTCTTCTCTGGCCAGGTTGGGAACGGATTCAATCTCATGGTTTATGAGTTGACGCTGTCTGGGCAAAGAAGAACGGTGCTTGCTGCCCCGGATGATCTTTGGGTCCTTGATGTGTCCAAAGATGGCAAGCTGCTGGTCAGTCGTGGCGAATATCAAGAGCGGCTTATGGCCTTGGCTCCGAGCTCAAAGAACGAGCAGGAAATGTCCTGGCTGGACAGCTCCAATAATGCTGTGCTGTCTGCCGATGGCCGGACCCTGCTTTTTTCCGACGGTTCCACAACAGTGGGCGTCAACTACGCGCTTTGCTTACGTAAGACGGACGGCTCGCCCGTAGTACGGTTGGGTGATGGCAATGCGCAAGGGCTTTCTCCGGACGGCAAATGGGCCTTGTCGATTGTTCCCGCTTCTCCGATGCGGCTCACGCTTTATCCGACCGGAGCCGGTGAGCCAAGGCCACTCGATAATGGAAACATCCAGACTTATGACGCGGCCCGTTTTTTCCCCGGCGGAAAGCGAGTTCTGGCCTGCGGTAGTGAAGCCGGACAGGCTGCGAGATGCTATGTACAAGAACTGGCGGATGGACCGCCCCACGCGGCGACGCCACCAGGAACCACCCATGGACTTGTCTCTCCTGACGGAAATTCCATCCTTGCACGAGATGCGGATGGGACATTCTCGATCTATGCCGTGGCTGGCGGCCCACCAAAGCCCGTGCCAGGGACCGCTCCCGACGACGAAGTGATCCACTGGTCCTCTTATGGTCAATCAGTTTTGATCTATCGACGCGGGGAAGTACCCGCGCGGGTCGAGCGCCTTGATCTGTCCACCGGTAAGCGCGTGCTCGTCAGGCAGCTTGCGCCGCCTTCGCGAGCCGGAGTGCTCAATGTCCGGTATATTGCCTTCAGTGACGATGAACGGTGGTATGCGTACACCTTCGACCGGGTTCTTTGCCGTCTCTCCAGCGTGACTGGAGTGAAATGACGACTGGCAGCAGGTGCGCGAATTCGGGACCGTCGAGGTCCGAAGACGGTGGTCGCCAGACTGGATACAAGAGGTTGTTGCTTGTGAATGGGCCCGAATCGCGGGCGTAGGTCAGCTTACTCACATGACGGTCACCCAACAAGAACGCGCGTGAGGCCAAATCGGGCCTATTACACATCAACAGGGTTCATGAATTCCTGTGCCGAGTTGTTGTGCGCCGACCGGGCAGCGGAATCGTCTGGCCAATTACTTTTGCGCGCAGAGATGCTTGGGGAAAGTCCTTCGGATTAGGGGTCAAGTCGGTTTTTCTTCGTCGCTTGTTGCGCCACCGCCGACTTACGAATCGCCTTGAAAGGCCGGCCCCCACTGCGACTAGCGAGATGCTCTTGGCTTGCCAAGCTTCAGCGCATCCGAATCTCTCTCGTCCAGGATGTCAATCTCAGAAGGCTGGGCTGCGACACTTTTCGCCTTCGGGCGTTTGATTTCCCGCCAGAAGGTCGCCCGGGGCACAGGTCGGGTCAGGTGGAGCACCTTGGCAATTTCCTTCCAAGCAATTCCTCTGCGACGCGCGCCATACATAGTTCGACTCTCATGAGAAAGTTTGCAACCAGGTTTCTCCAAACTCCGGTTGGTGAACTACGAACGACGAAATTTCATCGCACAGCGTCAAATCTGCGGGAAGACCAAACATTTCAGAGGAAGGTGGGCTACCCAGACGAGAGCAATAGTCGCCACACAGGGATATAGCTTTCTCTCGTTGGGGGCGCGGTTCGGGGATGGCTGGCATAACAACCGCCGGGGGCTAGCAGTCCTCAGTCCACGGGCCTGCAGCGCCCAAGTCTGGTACTTGCTTTTACGCGTTAAACCCGGCTGTGATCACCTTAGTTGCGGAGAAAATGTCACTTTTTGTGCAAAGAAACCTCTTTTCTACGCAGCCCGAGTCTGCTTGTCCATAGCTGGATTCGGCCCACATCGCCCAGGAATTGGGCCGACAGCTGCGTCAAGTGATTGGTACTCAGCACGTTTCGTCCTTCGGCCAAGGCTCGGCCACGCAGGCCGATTTTCTGCACCGGAAGTGGCCACCTGCACGAATTCCTGCAGCAAAAAAGTTTTTGGAAAGCGGCTTGACTAT
>Ga0187805_10000950_pt1 | contig 10222 bp, 2 predicted proteins | sample NC_wetland_sal_i_6_FD_132965 | JGI IMG/M metagenome (GOLD analysis project Ga0187805, IMG submission 132965) | Wetland sediment microbial communities from Neuse River Estuary, North Carolina, USA - Control_5 | ecosystem: Environmental > Aquatic > Freshwater > Wetlands > Sediment | place: USA... | reverse complement strand
CGGGAGACTTGGAGAAAGGTTGGCCGGAATTGAATGAGGAGCAGGCGGTCGAGGCCATCGCAAAAGAGAGCCCTGCGATTCGAATCGCGGAAACGGCGGAAGCACGGGCCGAAACAGTTCTGGCGAGGGCGAAACGCGAACCGATTCCCGATCTGGCGATGCGCGGCGGACTCGAGTACAACCACGAAACGCTGGGGAGCGTGCCGTTTGCAAAAGGCTGGGAAGGTCTCGGCGAGTTGAGCGTGCAGATTCCGGTGTTCGACCGCAATCAAGGCGCGGTGGCGGCGGCGCGCGCGGAGATCGATCGTGCCGGACAGGAGAAACAGCGCATTGCGCTGACGTTGCGCGAACGGGCCGCCTCCGTCGTCGATCAATATGCCAACGCGCGGCTCATGGCCGCCGAATACCGCGACGAGATACTGCCGCGCGCGAAAAAAGCGTACGGCTTGATGGTCGACAAATACGGGAAGATGCTGGCGGCGTATCCGCGCGTTCTGGACACCCAACGTAAGCTCTACGAGATGCAGATCGAATATATTGCGGCGCTCGAGAATCTATGGACCAATGGAATCGCATTGCAAGGATTTCTGTTAACCGACGGGCTGGAAGCCCCCGCGAGGCCGGGCGAAGTGGACCTGCCCATTCGCGAGACGAATGTGCCCATGCCGGAGCGCACCATGGGGCCCGGGGAAACGCTTCGAAACCCCTAACCTCCCTAACTTAAGGACGCTGTACATTGGGCCAGTTGGGACGCGAATTATGGCAGCCTGGGCAGTGCCGGAACCCGGCCGCGTCCGGTATCGAGTGCGAAACACTGGTACCCCAGTAGCGTTGACCAACAGAAAAATCGGTGGGTACTGTGGACAATAGGGCGCCCGGGTGTCGGCGGAGGTATCTTCCGCTGAAGTAGTACAGGAATTGGACGATAGATGGAGAAGGCGCGGTCAGTGGCTAACCTACCTGGCTCGGCGAAACCTAATGTGGACGTTTGTGTTCGAGTGGAATAAGGAATGACGTGTCGGGGCCGCGTTCGCGGCCGCAGACTGATGGAACGATGACAACGGTATCAAAAGCGGGAAGATACGAAATCGTGAGCGAACTCGGCCGCGGGGCCATGGGTATCGTCTATAAAGCTATGGACCCGGTGATCGGCCGGACAGTCGCGGTCAAGACCATTCGCCTGAGCGAAGAAGGCACCGGGCTGACGCGGCCGGAGTTGCTGACGCGATTCCAGACCGAAGCGCGCGCGGCCGGCTTGCTGACGCACCCCAACATCGTGGTGGTGTTTGACGCGGGCGAAGAAGACGGTCTGTACTACATCACCATGGAGCTGGTGGAAGGAAAAAGTCTCCAGGCCCTGCTCGATGGCGGACATGCGTTTCCCTTGCCGCGCACGTTGCGCATCATGGAGCAGACCTGCAGCGCGCTGCAATTCGCCCACGAGCGCAACGTCGTGCACCGCGACATCAAGCCCGCGAACCTCATGCTCACCGCCGACGACACCGTCAAGATTACGGACTTCGGCACCGCCAAGATTTTGCAGTTCGGAACGACGCAGCAGACCGCGCACGTCATGGGAACGCCGAGCTACATGTCCCCCGAGCAAGTTAAGGGGCGCGCCGTCGATGGGCGCAGCGACATATTTTCTCTTGGCGTCATGCTCTATGAAATGGTCACCGGGGAAAAGCCTTTTCCCGGGCAGAACATCACCACGGTGATCTACAAGATCGTCAATGAAGATCCCGTCCCGCCGCGCCAGATCGATCCTTCGATTCACCCGGGAATCAGTTCGGTGGTGATGAGGGCGCTGCAAAAAGAGCCGGAACAGCGATATCAGAACTGCCGCGAGATGCTCGAGGATTTGCGGCGTTACCGGGCGCTTTCCGCCGCCAACAATCCGCAATCGACGATGGTCATGGGAGGCGCTTCGCCAACCGCAACCCTTGTCTCGGCAAACACCGGCGGCCACGGAATGGCGCAAGAAGATCCGGCGATTGCCGCGACGGCGCGTTCGCTGAATGTCCGGACGTCCGCCCCCGGGCAAACGCCGGCCATCCGCCGGACGGGCGCCATCGCGCCGGTGCAGGAACCCCCGAAGAAAAAGAGCATCGTGGGGACAATCTTCGCGGCGCTATTGCTGATGGGTGTGATTGGATACGGCGCGGTCAAGATCAGACCGGTGTTTGAAGCGGCGCGCGAACTCCACGAATCGCAGAAACAGGGAGCGCCCCTGAGTTCTCCGGCGGCGAGTTCGGGTGCCACGACGCCTTCCGACAGTTCGGCGGCAAATCCAGCGGGAACCGCTGTTGTACCTCCGCCCGCAGATGCTTCCACCACGTCCCCTGCCGGGCAACCTGAGATAAAACCGGTTGACGCGAAACCCGCGGAAGTGATTCCCGAAAAGCCGGCCCCGAAGAAGCCCGACCCGACGGCCCTGAGCACCAAGGCAGCGGAATACAAGGGACGCATCGAACAGGTTATCGCGGAACGAGGATTGACAGGACGGGCAAAAGTGCAGGGCACGGGCAGCACGCTCACTCTTTCCGGAAAGCTTCGCCCAACCGAGCATGGCGACCTTCTGAAATTCTTGAGAAACGCTCCCCCTGACGTTCGCGTGATCGATCATATCGAATATGACGACACGGCTTCCACGACGACAGCCACTGCCGCCAATCCGGAAGACGGTGCACACCCGGTTCCTTCGCCGGACCGCGGCGCGATTCATGTAATCACGGACGTTATCGGCGCGACGGCTACTTTGCACGGGCCTGCCGGCCGCGTGCTCAACACCTGCGAGACACCCTGCAGCTTCAATAATCTGGCGCCGGCGCGCTACAGCCTGGAAGTATCAAAGGACGGCTATCAACCGGTGCAGACCGCGCTTCAGGTGAAAAGAGGCGACGTCCAGGATCAGAAGATCCGTCTGGAAGCGCTGGCAAAAGGGCTTTTCGTGAGCAGCCAACCGGCCGGCGCTGACGTGTTCATCAACGGAGCAAAGCAGTCCGGACAAACGCCCGTCACTCTTCCGCTCGCGCCGGGGCAATACAATCTTGTGCTGCGGCTTGCGGGTTACGAAGCATACGCAGGCAGCGTGCAAGTGAAAGACAACGTTCAGACGCAATTGAACGTGCCGCTGAATGAAAAAACGACGTCTGGGCGCGTCGCCTGGGTGCAGGTGAACAGCAATCCAAAAGGCGCGGAAATCATCGTTGACGGTACCTCCACTGGCCAGTTCACTCCCTCGCGAATCCAAGTGCCGGCTGGCGTGCACACCATCATCCTCAAGATGAACGGCTATCAGCAGGTAAAGCGCACGATCCAAGTGAGCGAAGGCGGCACCGTTCCCATTGACGACCCATTGCATCAGAAATAAATCCACCCGAGCGGCACGGCCACCAATATTCCGTCTCCTCAGAACCCCAAAGAGACGTGCAAGTCATTCGCGAAATGTAACTTTTTGTTACATGCGGCAACCCGTAGTTCTAGGACCATAAGAAAAATATGTTGAAAATAAACGTGTTAGCACACTTCCCCAGGGGCGGGAGGCGTGCTTGCTTCTCTATTAGGGCTCATCTGCTCTGACATTACCCGGCTATCCCGGTGACGGGCAGAAGGTCATCAGGGCGAACATAAGAGTCCGGCAGTTTTGAGGAAAGCGGAGAACCAATTGGGCTTTCGAGCCACAATACCGAGGCATGAAGTGAAGAACGGCGGCCAGACAAGAAGCGCTGGAGACGCTCCTTTTCAGGTGTCCGCGAGCCCTGTTGTGCCCGTCGTGCGGCAAGCACCACCGGCAGCTCCCGATCCGAAAATCATGGAAGTTCAGGCGGCCCTACGGAATTTGCACCTGCTGGTCCGTTCTGAGCGCTTGTACGAAAAGAACCATCCGCAACGCCTCGACAGCCTGGATGGCGCTTACGACTGCCTGCGAAACGTGACCGAGATTCTCGGCGGGCTGGAGGTTCGCGTGGAGCGCGGTGGTTTGGTTGTGCCGCGCGTGAGCGACGAGCATCTCCCGGATGCGCGCGGCGAGATGCAGGCACTGGCGGTCGATCTGCAACGCGCCAGGATTCACTCCCTGGTGTTCTCCAAGAAATTCCATGTAGGCGAACTGGACACGCTCGCCCAATTGATGAAAGCATCGTTGCTAAGATCGGAGGAGCCCGCCAAGGACGCCGGGGGCAATTCCTGGTGGCCGGCGAGGCTTCTGGAAAACCGCGTGGAGGGAATTTCCGTTAATACGCAGACCGAGCGCCGCGTGGACACCGTGCTGGCGAGTTTGATCGCCGCGCTGGTGGCTTACGGCGGACATTCTCCGCGCGAAAGCTCCGAAGCTCCGATTCAGGCGCCGGACTTCGACGACCTGGTGGCCAGCCTCCAGCTTTTGGCGCGGCTAACTCCCCCGCTCGAGCTGGCGCGCGGCCTGTCGCCCGAAGAAGCGGCTCGCGCGATTCATGGCGCTATGGAAGAAGCCAGCCGCGACAGCGTGCGCATGTTGCTCAGCTCGGTTTCACAATATGGCCCGCGCGAAGCGGAGCGCCCGCAGCCCTATCTGCAGCGGCTTTCGGAAAACATTTTGTTCGAATTCCTGAGCGCGGAGTTTTCTTCCGGCGCGCTGACTCCGGCCCTGGTGCGTTCGACGTTCAACCGGTTGGGCGACGTGATTGTGAACGCCGGTGGATACTCGGGTCCGCACTCGTCTCAGCATCTCTCTGCTCTGGCGCTGACGTGGGCCACGGACACACACCGCGAGAAGATGATTGAACGGTTCTGGCTGGAACTTCCCGCGCGCGAAAAATCAGCGGTGCTACGCGGGCCGGATGTCTGGTGCGTTCCGGTGGTGGCGCTGAAGCAGACGCTTGGGCAGCTTGCCGATGCCGGAGCTGATGCGCCGCGGCGCGAAGCCCGCAACGTCGTATTGAATTATTCGCGGCGGCTCGAGCACGTGGATGCGTCGGCGAGACGCGCGGTCGCCGGCGGACTCAACGAACTTTCCCCGATCATTGAATCCCTGTGGCCCAACCAGCTGCCCGAGGATCTGAGCCGCGGCGCGATGAAGGCGCTGGACGCGGAAACGGCTCCTGAGACGGCGGCGTTGCTTGCAGCCTTTGTCGAATCGCTCGGGCGCATTGCGGTGAACCGTGCCGACTATGCGGGCTTTGAAACGATTCTGACCGGGCTGGAGCGCGTTCCTCAGGACAAAGAACACGACCACATGACGGCGCTGGCAGCACGCCTGGTGGCTCAGGATCGCTGGCTGCTCTTGGTGGATGCGGCACTGGCCAACCGGCCGCTGGACCCCGTGCTTCCGCGGCTGTTGCAACGCGATCCAGAGCGCTTGCTCGATCGCATGACTTTGTTGCTGACCGAGCCGCGAGGGGCCGAGATGGTTGCGGCGATGGCCCGGCTCCTGCGAGCGATCGGCGTGCCGGTCCTGAATCTTCTCGAAACGCGCTTGTATGAAGCGCGCCGCCAGAGAGTGACGGCGGCGATCAAGCTCCTTGCCGCAGGGGACCCGGAGCGTTTGCTCCGCGGCCTCGCGCGTGCCATGGCCAGTTGGGAGTGGAACCTCCAGGATTTGGCGGTGAGCGAACTGGCCCGGCCTTCGAACGCCGGTTCGGCGCAAAGCGTGGCTTTCGTTTTCTCCGCCATTCTCGCGGACGCGCATCCTTTGGTCGTGCCGATGATGATCGATCAAATCGGCCTCAACCAGGAAAGCACGGCCGTGCCACAGCTCATGGAAATTGCCGCTGGCGAGCATGATGTTCTTCGCGACCAGTTCGTACGCATCAAGGCTATCGAGGCCCTGGGACGCATGCGTGCCACGGAAGCCGCCGAGCTGCTTCGCACTTTGGCACAAAGCCGCGAAGGGCTGACGTTTGCCGAACCTGCGGGCTTGCGCTCAGCCGCAGAGGACGCCCTGGCGATGATCGAGAACCGTCAGTCGGTCGCGCAGGCACAAGGGGCCTTCGGTGCGCCGGCGCCATCGACTTCGAGCTATGTGATTCCGCGCCGGTATGTGCGCGTTCCGCTGGAGTCGCCGCTTCGCGCGCAGATCGAAGGCAGCCAGACAGGTCTGGCGCGCGTCAAGACCATCAGCCTTGGAGGCGCCTATCTGGAATCCCCGCGAAAACTGAGCGTCGGCGATTCCATCAAGCTGGAAGTTCGCGCGGGCCTCCGTAAGATCAATTTCACCGCGGTGGTCCGGAACATCGGCCCTGACGGAAGCGGCGTCGAGTTCGTCTACATGCGCGACGAAGACCGCGACAAACTCCGCAAGCTCGTTCAGCGTCATCTCCAGCTGTAGCTACAACTTCCCTCCCAGGCAAACTCCAAGCCCCGTGCGGTATCTCGAAGCGTCTTCTTGCTTCCCAAAATCAGGTCTCTCAATCCGCGAAATTCAAGCGCCCTTTCTAGCGGTTCGTGAGTCGTCGCCTTCGCAGCGCCATGACTTTCGTGATACGGCGGGACACTTTTTTAGTTGAAAGCCACGCAGTATTGCAGTAAAAGCCGTGTATTCAAATACGTAAGCAGTTCAACAGCGGAGAAGTCCGCGACCGCTAGGGGTAGCGGAACATCAGCAGGTGCCAAACAGGAGGAGTCATGCGACGCAGGCTGCGTGGGTGTGTTTGCACGGCGAAGCGGTTGCTTGGGATGACGTTGTGGCTGTCGGTATGTTTGTTCGGCGTTTCCGGGCTGGCGAAGGCTCAAGTGAACACCGCGGTGCTCTCGGGAACGGTAGCCGATCCTCAGGGATTAGGGCTGAAGGGCGCAAACATCAAGGTCACGAATGCAGCGACCGGCGCAGAACGCACGTCGGTAGCCGACGACTCCGGCCATTACAGTTTTGTGGGGCTTCCTCCCGGACGGTACAAACTAACCGCCGACGCGGGCTCAGGTTTCGCGGCGTACCAGAACGATTCTGTGGTGTTAACGGTCGGTGAGGACGCCAGGCTGGACTTTCGAATGGAAATCCGCGGCGTGCAGCAAACCGTGACCGTTTCGACAGAAACCGCGCCGGTCGAGACCACCAAGACGGAAGTGTCGGACACGATTACCGAACGTCGCATCGACAACCTGCCCATCAATGGCCGCAACTACATCAACTTCACGGAAACGAATTCGCAGACTACCCGCGACATGGCCCCGACGATTGGACCGGCACCGAATAGCGGGTTGGACATCGGCGGCGCGCGCGCCCGCTCAAACATGGTCAGTGTTGACGGCGCCGACGCGGTCGACAATTCCATCAACGGCATCCGCGCGACGGTTTCGCAAGAAGCAGTCCAGGAATTCCAACTGATTTTGAGCAACTACAACGCGGAATACGGCCGGGCGACCGGAGGCGTGATCAACATCGTGACCAAGAGCGGTGGGAACGAATTTCACGGCGACGTCTTCGGTTATTTTCGCAACAAAGCCTTCCAGGCGCGCAACGCATTCTCGGGCGAAGTGGATCCGGCAACCGGCGATCTGGTGCCCGTTAAGCAGGCCTACACGAGAACACAAAGTGGGTTGACCTTCGGGGGTCCCGTCAAGAAAGACAAAACGTTTTACTTTTTCTCGTATGAATATACGCAGCGCGAAGAAACCGGTTTTTCCGACATCGGAGAAAACAATTTCGGGCTCGTGCCGGTAGCCCTTCCTCCCGCCGCGGGTGGGCTTACCGTGCAATTGACCCCGTCTCAGGCAGGCGCCGTTAATTCGCTGTTGACATCCGGCAACCCTGCGCTCGCGACCCTGGGAGTGAACTATGCACTATTCATGGGCTCGGCATCCAGCGTGGCGCTGAATGGAGTGGATTTTGGAGCGGTCGCGCAAGGCTTCGGCTTTCCCAATCCGGGGCCTGGGGCACGGTTCCCGATTCCCATCAGCTGCCCGGCGCTGACGCAGGTAAACGCGGTGCAATGCGGACCGACTGGTTTTGGACTGGTGCCCTTGCCGGCTTCGTTTGTTCCTCTCAATAGCATTCGCGGGAATTATCCAGTCGAGGAAAAGACGAGTTTGTGGTCGGCGCGCATCGATCAGAAATGGAACAATCGCAACAATTCTTTCCTCCGGGTAGGTGTTTCACCCTCGTTGGTCACGGGGCTTCCCTCGACCTCGCAAAACCAAGTCTTCGGACAAAACTCCGGCTCGCGCGCCGGTTACAACCAGTCGCGCAACCTGGACTTCACCTTTCAACATGACACCATTGTCAGCGACACGGTGTTCAACGAATTCCGCATGCAAGTGGCGCGGCTAGGGCTGCACTTCGGCTTTTCTCAGCTTCCGGGCGGCGACCAGATTGGCGTGAACATTCCCGGGACCGCGTATTTCGGGCGTGAGCCATACTCTCCCGTCGATCGCATCGAGCGCCGCTTTGAGTTCACGGACAATGTGACGCTCATTCACGGAACTCATACGTTCAAGATGGGAGGGGATGTGAACGTGCTGCAATTGCGGTCGGCAAAGCAGCAGATCTTTCAGCTGGACTTTGGCGGTGACGTGAACTTCGGGGGCTTCTCCGCTTCAACATTCGGGTTCCCTGATAGCGTTGCCGGAATCAATTTGCCTGGCACAACCGCTCTTCAGTCCTATGGCCTTGGTGTTCCGGTCGATTACATTCAGGGAATCGGCAGTTCGAATCAACCTTTCGACAATCTTCCTTTCGGCTTCTTCTGGCAGGACAACTGGCGAGCTACCCGGCGGCTGACTTTCAATTATGGAGTCCGCTACGACGTGGAAATCACGCCCCTGTTCGCGCCGCTTCCGGGAATCAACGGGGCCGCCGAAAAGGCTATGGGAGTCATCGAAGGTATCCCGCGCGACTATAACAACGTCGCCCCGCGGTTCGGCGTGGCTTGGGACCCCGCCGGAAATGGCAAGACCGTCATTCGCGCTGGCTACGGCTTGTTCTACGATCACCCACTGCTTGCAGTGGCGTTTGACGCGGCCACGGCAGACGGAGGCCGCTCGACGCAGTTGCTGGCCACGGGTGGAACGCCTTCCGCTTGCGGATTGCTTCCGCCGCCGGTGCCCGCGGTCTGCGGAGGTGGTCTCGATTCGCCCGCGAATCTGAACGGCTCGTCTATTTTCCAAGGCGTTCTGAACGCCAACTCGATCTATCCGGCATTCCCGCCGTCGCTCACGCTCGGCTATATTCCCGGCCAGCAGCGTTTCGATCCCTTCGCCGCGGGGTCGCTGTTCGCCAATCAAAACTACCTGGCAACGGGTTTCCCACTGCCGATTTTGCCCTTTACGCTGCCGGTCGCCAGAAACTTCGTCTATGGCTACGCGCAGCAAGCGAACCTTACCATCGAGCGGGAACTCAGCGGCTCCTGGAAATTCAGCGCCGGATACCAATGGACGCGCGGTTTGCACCTGAACCGCCCTCAGGACCTGAATTCCACCGATCCGCAATTACTCGACGTAAACTTTGCCGATTGCAATGCCGCCGGATTTACCAGCTCCGTGTGCGGCACAACTCCCGTGAGCGTTGCCGTGCCCTCAACCGCCCAGACCACTGCGAACGGTTGCACGTTTACGCCGACAATTCCCGGCGTGCTGGGAACCTTGAGCGGTTGCCCGGGCCCTCTCGCGTTCCTCAATAACACCCCGATGAGCACCGCAGCGGCCTTCAATTTCTTCCGGCCGTCGGGACCGAATCCCTCGTTTGCCGGGCCCGGCGCTGCGGCTTATTCGCAACTCGCAGGCGCTGCGTCCGTGTCCTGTTTCCCAGTGGGATTCCCGTTGCTCGGCGGAATCACGGCGCCGAAGTGTTACCCGGTGGGGTTCGGCGTGCCAGTAGCCTACAACAGCGTGGACGCTCAGGTTTCAAACGGCAACTCGTGGTACAACGCCCTGACGGTGAACGTCTCGAAGCGTTTTTCAAAAGGGTTTGAGATCCTTTCGAGCTACACGTGGTCCCATTCGATTGACGACTCCACCGACCTGCAATCCACGCTGGAACCACAGGACAGCCGTTTTCCGTATCTGGAGAAGTCCAATTCGGACAACGACCAGCGGCATCGCTGGGTGACCAGCGCGGTGTTTCAGAGCGGCGCAACCAAATCCGGCGAGGGCTTCGCCAGGAACTTCTTCAAGGACTTCACGCTGTCCCCCATTGTGGAAGTTTCCTCGGGGCGGCCTTACAACGTCATTACCGGCGAGGACACGCGACTCGATTTGGGCGCGTCGCAAGACCGTCCGTCCATTACGACGAGCGGAAGCGGTACCACTT
>Ga0187805_10000949_pt1 | contig 10228 bp, 10 predicted proteins | sample NC_wetland_sal_i_6_FD_132965 | JGI IMG/M metagenome (GOLD analysis project Ga0187805, IMG submission 132965) | Wetland sediment microbial communities from Neuse River Estuary, North Carolina, USA - Control_5 | ecosystem: Environmental > Aquatic > Freshwater > Wetlands > Sediment | place: USA... | reverse complement strand
CCGGCACCACCTAGGCCGGACCGGCAGCCGGCCTCAAGCCGACACTAGATCACGTCGGCCGTGTCCGGGTCAGGCCCGGTGCGCTTACCGGCTTCTCCCCGGGGCCGGCGGAGGGCACCCGCATGTCTGGGAACGGGCCTCTGGCCAGGTAATTTCGGCAAGTTAGCGATCTCCGCCGCAAACCGGCGCTAACCTCAGGCGCCGTGCGCCCGATCCGCCCCGCTGGCCGGCTGGTCGTTTTCCTTTGTACCGGCCTCCTGCTGGTGGCGTGCGGGTCCGCCGCCAACCGGGCGAGCCCGGCAGGGGGTCAGAGCAGCCCGCGGCTGACCGCGTCAGCAGGGCTGTCCAGTTCGCCGGCCACGACTCCTGCGGCCACCCCCGTGCCGTCAGCGGCCGCGGCGCAAGCGCCTCAGTTCGGCACCGGGGACGCTACGGTGCCGCTGGCCGCGCAGGCCGTTGACACCTCGCACCCGACGCAGGTGATCGGCGACGGAACCCCGGCTAGCTGCACGTCGGCGGCAGTGGTCGCGGCCGTCGCGGCTGGGGGGATCATCACGTTCAACTGCGGTCCGAATCCGGTCACCATCGCCATGACCGCAACAGCGAAGGTCGTCAATACGCACCAGCAGACCGTCATCGACGGCGGCGGCAAAGTCACGCTAAGCGGCGCAGGGCAGATCCGAATCCTGTACATGAACACGTGCGACCCGAATCAGGCCTATACCACCAGCGACTGCTGGCAGCAGCAGTACCCGCAACTCGTCGTCCAGAACCTGACCTTCAAGGACGCCTACTCGTCGGTTCAGCAGTCCAGCACGGCGAGCTACGGCGGCGGGGCCATCTTTGACGAGGGTGGCCAGCTCAAGGTCGTCAACTCGGGTTTCCTCGGCAACGCGTGCTATGCGAGCGGCCCTGACCTCGGCGGAGCTGCAATCCGGGCACTCGGCATGTACCCGGGCACCCCGGTCTACATCACGGACGACACCTTCACCGGTGGTTACTGCTCCAACGGCGGCGCGCTGAGCAGCATCGACGCGAGCTGGTACGTGGTAAACAGCCTGTTCGGCAACAACCAGGCGATCGGCTTTGGCGCGAACCCGGCCCAGTCTGGGAGTCCCGGCGGCGGCAGCGGCGGTGCGATCTACACCGATGGCGACAACTACAACGTCACCATCGACGACTCGGTGATCCGTGACGGCAGCGCACGAGAAGGCGGCGGCGCCATCTTCTTCGTCGTCGACGCTGGCTACGGGACGCTCACGATCGAGAACGGCTCGGTCCTGCGCGACAACCCGAGCGGGGAGTTCCAGAATGCCCCGGGTATCTTCGACAGCGTTGACGGACAGGACACGAGCCCCGTCATCACGGGCGGCTCGGTAGTCAGTGACTAGCGTCGGCGCCGCGGCGGGCACCAGCACAACGGCCCGCCAGATCATCCGGCTACGCGATCGTAAGGTCGACTGGATCCTGCTGGCGTTCTTCGCGGTCAACCTGCTCTTCGTCACGTACTTCGTCGACATCGAGCAGCTGACGATCGCCAACCCGCACCACTTCGCCTACCCGGCCTGGCCGCCGAACGCCGTCGTGAACCTGGTGCATTCGTACGGGCAGAAGTACGACCCGCTGCTCATGGCCAGGCCCGCGTTCTGGCGGATGACCATCTGGATCGACGTGATCTGGAACGGGCCCTTCTACGTCGCCGCGATCTACGCGATCTGGCGCGGCCGGGAGTGGATCCGGGTGCCGGCCCTGGTGTGGTCAGGCTCGATGAGCGCGGTCGTCTTGATCATCCTGGCCGAGGAGTACAACGGGATCCACGCCAGCCCGCATTTCCCCATCGTGTTGCTGCTCAACCTTCCGTGGATCGCGCTGCCGCTCGGCACGATCATCAGGATGGCGGGCCAGCATCCGTTCACCAGGCGGAGTACCCAGTCGGACGGGCACGGCGCCGACGTGGTGCTGCCCGCTTCAACCTGAGGGCTGTTTCCGCCGTCATCAGAAATGTGAAACGTGGTCGTGGCCAGGCCGCTGGCCCGGCAAGCCGGTCGCGCCGTCGGTATCGGCGCTGTAGCGTTCGAGCGCGGCTGGCCATCGTGTTGCTGTCCGGCCTGGTACTTGTCGGGTGCGGCAGTGCGCCGCTGGGCACCCGAGCCGCGCAGCCGGGATCGACGACAGCTGCGCCACCTGGCAGCCAGCCGAGCTCGCTCGGCACCGTCCTCGCGCGTGCGCTACTCGACCCGCAGCTGACGGTCACCGGCAGGTGGATCTACTTGTGGTGGCAGGTGTCGCCGCCAGGCAGTACCGCCGTGCGCTCGGAACTCACCCGCATCGATATGGCAACGGGCAAAATCCAGGCCATACAGCGGTTCAGCGCGGCCATTGACCAGGTACTTCCAGCCAGTGGCTCGCTCTGGGTGGCCACCTCGACGACCTCGGTACCCGGGGCAGAAGAGCTTCTGAGACTGAACCCGGACACTCTGCAGGTGACCGGACGGTGGCCGCTCGGGCCGGCAAACGCGCCCCGGTTGGCGGCGCAACTGCTCGTCGTCGCGGGTGGCGGACTCTGGGTGGCCGACGGCAACCGCTTGTTGCGGTTCTCGCTACCGGGCGGCGCTGCGACTACCGCGATCGTATTGGCCAAGGCAGCTAGCTCTGACCTAGCCGCGAATGCGGCCGGGACCGTGCTCATCGTGGGGGAGGCTGACGCTGGCGGCAGTGGCGCCGTCCAGCGGCGCGACCCGGAGACCGGAGCGCTTCTCGCCACCTATCCCGTGCTCGGCGTGGCGGCTCCTGAAGTGGCCGGGCCGATCGGCTCGGCAGTATGGGTATCGGAAGCCACCGGAATGATGGGCTACGTCCAGCGGCTGGAAGCAACCACGATGACCGCCGAGGGAGGCACCTGCAACGAAGGCGCGACCACCAGCACCTGCGTCGAGGGGACCAACGGTATCTTTGCGCGCCTCGCCGGCGGACTGCTCTGGGTCACCGACGCAGCCGGCGGAAACGCCCGCAACTACTGCGCCAATCCGGTCAGCGGCCGCAAGATCGCTCCGATCACACTGCCCCAGCCAGCGGAGGACGTAGTACTGGCCATCACTGCCGAACGGATCTTCTATACAACTCCCGGCTCAAAGGCAGGCGAATACGTCCGCCAGGAGGCCATCCCTCGCGCCTGCGAGCAGCCCGCACCAGAACGGAGCGAGCGCCTCCGGATCGACTGAGTCGATAACGAGGTAACCGACTTTGGCGGACATGCAGCCTCCTTGTTCGCTGCGGGGAGCCTGGTCAACGCACCCTATCGACAGACTGTCAAACAGCCTGGTGGCGCGGCAGTGTGGCGTCCGGCCCTTTCTGGTCTTGCCGCCGACACTCAGTGGCACCAGTTGCGGCGCGCCCGCATCCGTTCACGACGCCTGGCCACCGGTCTGACAGGCAGGCTGCCGACGTCATGCGGGCGGCCGCCAAATAGCAGTAGACAGCCGACCGAGCGGCGGACGACAGTCGCGGCATGGACATCCGCATTCAGTGTCTATGCATCGATTCACCGGAGCCCAGGACGATCGCGACGTTCTGGCAGGAGGCACTCGGCTGGCGCCGCACCTTTGACGACGCTGACCAGGTCTGCCTCGAGCCGCCCGAGGGGAGCGCCGACGATGGCGTCGCACCTGACCTGCTGTTTCTGCGCGTGCCCGAGCACAAGGCGGTGAAGAACCGGCTGCACCTGGACCTCCGGCCGAAAGACCAGGCGGCGGAGGTGGCTCGGCTGGAGGCGTTGGGGGCCCGCCGAGTGGCCATCGGCCAGGGCCCTGACGTCAGCTGGATTGTGCTCGCCGATCCAGACGGCAACGAGTTCTGCGTGCTGCGAGCGTTCCGCCCAGATGAACTATCCGAGATCGCCGGGCAGGCGCCAGGATAAGCAGCGCCCGGGCCTACGTCAGCGCGGCGTCCAGCGCCGCGGTTAGCACCTCGGCGATCTGATGCAGTTCCGCCGCGGTGATGACGAACGGCGGAGAGATCTGCAGCGCCACCCCGCGCAGCAGCCGCGTGATGACACCGCGCCTGCGCGCTGCGGCGACGATCCGGCCGCTCAGTCCCGGGTCGGCCTCGCGCGCCGCCGCCGAGATCTCGACGGCGCCGAGCAGGCCCGCGCCGGTTCGCACCTGGCTGACCAGCTCGTGATCGGCGAGCGGGGCGAGCGCGCGGGCGAGCGCCGGCTCGAGTTCGCGGACCCGGGCCACCAGCTGCTCTCGCTCGATGATGTCCAGGTTGGCCAGGCCAACTGCGCAGGCCGCCGGGTGCGCCGAGTAGGTATAGCCGTGCCGGAAGATGTCGGCGGACCCGGGCCGCCAGAAAGGTTCCGCGACGCGCGGCCCGGCGATGACGGCACCGAGCGGCAGGTAACCGGATGTCAGGCCCTTGGCCACGGTCATCATGTCGGGCTCGAGCCCGTAGCGCACGCTGCCGAACCACTCGCCGGTGCGGCCGAACCCGGTAATCACCTCGTCGGCGACAAACAGCACGTCGTTGTCCCGGCAGATCTGCTGCACCTCGGCCAGGTAGCCCTCAGGCGGGAAGTACACACCGCCGGCCCCGATCACCGGCTCACAGAAGAATGCGCCGACCCGATCGGCGCCGATCTGCTCGATAACCTTTGCTAGCGCCGACGCGTCGTCCCACGGCACGTGCTCCACCAAGGTAACGAGCGGGCCGAACGGATCGGTGTTCGCGGGAATGCCACCGAGCGAGGTGCCGTAGGCGTTCACCCCGTGGTATGCGTGCGAGCGACCGATGATGATCTGCTTGTGGGGGTGCCCGGCCGCGCGCCAGTAGGCACGCGTCAGCTTGGCCGCCGTGTCGACGGCATCGGATCCGCCGCCGGGGGTGAAGAAGACCTTCGCGTCCGCGATGGGCACGAGCGCGGCGACCCGCCGCGCCAGCGCCTCGGCCGGCTCGCTGGAGAACACCTCGAATGCCTGGAAGCAGGCCAGGTCACGCATCTGCGCCGCTGCGGCGTCAGCGAGCTCGGTCCGGCCGTAACCGACGTTGACGTACCAGAGGCTCGCGATGGCGTCGAGATATGCCCGGCCCGATGCGTCGTACACCGTGGCGCCCTCGCCACGCACGATTGTTACCGCATGGCCGGCGATGGTGCTCATGCTGGCGAACGGGTTCCACATGGCGGGCTCGCTAGCGGCGCGGTCGGCTGCTGACATCCGAGCTATCCCTTCGGCCGGTTATCGTCGCTCAATCTATCGGTGCGACGACGCCGCCTACACGGCCGGGCGCCCCGTCTGTGTGGCCGGCGAACCGAGAACGGCCGGGGTCAGAACTGGGACTTGAGCTCCTCTATCTCCGCCGCCTTGGTCCGCAGTTGCGCGTAGGCCGGCCGTTCCCGGATGCGGGCAAGCGCCCAGCGCACCGCGTCGGCCCGGTTGCTCGCAATGCCGGCGGTGATGAGGGTGTCCAGGGTCTCCAGATCGGTCGGCCCGAGCCGCGCCATGACCGGTGTGAGATCTCCGCCGGCCAGAGCGCGTGCTTCCAGCGATCGGCCCGGTGACGCCAACACGAAGCGCGGCCCGCCCGGGTCGTCGCTGAACCGGATCTCGATGCGGGTCGCCTCGGGGAGCTTCCTCGCCAGATCTTCCCGGAGACCTTCGAGCTCACGATGGAATGCCCGGTGAAAGTCCTCCGCGACGCGCTCGTTCCTCCTTCTCGGCACCGGCCGAGACGATTATCCGGAGCACAAACTGGCCCGGCTCGACCACCGGGTCATCGCCGTACTGAAGCAGCACCACCCGTTCGATGCCGCCGCCGGGAAAGCGGGCCCTGATCTGGTCGTCCAGAAGCTGCTGAACGTGCTCGAGCGCTGCCTGGTCCACGGCTACTCCCACTCGATTACTATAGTAATCAGAGTAACTCAGGTAACTACGGCGTGTCCATCAACGAACGCGAGCATTCCCGGCGGCTGACGCCATGAGCCCGCGGTATAGCGCCGCGGTGTCGGGGTGCGGTTCGCCACCGGGCGCGACATCCTCGATCGCGTCGAGACATCGGCGCCATGCCTCGGCCACGCCCGCGAGGTTGCCGACAGCGTGCTCAGCCCGCATGAGGACCCGCCAGAGCTGCTCAGCCGCCGCGTCCGCCATGAGCCCGGACCTGGCCGCCCGGGCCGCGCCGCGCGCGGAGCCGGTCGCCAGCTCGAACTCGGCGAGCGTCTCGGCGGTGTCGACGATCTCGGCCCGGACGGTCTCCACCAGCGGGATGTCAATCCACCAGGAGTAGCTGCCGGCGAACGGCTGCCCGCAGATCAGGGCGAGTGCGGAACGCAGGTCGTCGGCTTGCCCGGCGGCTGCAAACTCGCGGAACCGCGTCCAGTCCAGCGTGACCTCCGGGTGCAGCAGGTAGTGGCCGTTGCCCGCGTGCACGATGTACTCCTGACCATCGCTGGCCAGCCCGAGCCGTCGTCGCGTCCTCGTGATGATCTGCCGGACAGCATCACTCGGCTTGGGATGGTCGGGGTCAGCGCCGAGCATGGTGCATAGCGCTGAATTCGACAGGCCAGCCGGCGCAGCCAGGGCCAGGGCGAGCACAAGCTCGGCCTGCTTGGGGAGTAGGTGCTCGGCCGACCCGGTGATGGCAAAAGGCCCGAGAATCCTGACCTCGAGCCGCTGGGCCGGTCGGCTGCCGGGCAGATTCTCCTCCGGGTGCTGCGCCCGTGCTACCGCGCGGTACGCCGGAGTGGCTTCCCGGCCGGGCAGGTCTGCCCCCGGTCGGTAGTCAGGCTCGGGTGCGGACTGCTCTTCGGCTAGCTCACCCTCGCCCGGCTCGGCCGGCCACGGCGACACGGTCGGCTCCGCGGCTACGTCGACGCCAGGCCCGGTCGCTTGCGGAATCCACGGCGGTGCGCCGTAGAACGCGTATGGCTGCTCATCCGCTGCAACGTCACCGAGGTCGGCGGCCACGGTGAACAGCGTTCCGATCGCGTCGTACTCAGCCTGCGACAGCACCCGCGGGTGAACTGTGACCTGAAGGGGAACAACGTTGGCCACGATGCCCTGGTGTCCCTGCGGATCCGGGGCCAACTGGAGCACGGCCGGTGCCATTCGACCGTCGGCCGCCTCCACGTCGCCTGCGAGCACGACCCCGATCCCGCCAGAGCCGTCCACGGCGATGTCGAGCAGGCGGGTCAGCTGATCCGGCGTCGCCTCAGCTCGGCTGATCAGAACCGAGAGCGCCCAGTCCTCGTCATCTGGCTCGGCGATTCGCAGTTCGCGAACGTCAACAGGGCCGCGCGCCGCCAGGCGCCGCGCCGCACGCGCGCAGCGCGGCTCGAGCGCTGACAGGGCCTCGTCCAGCGTCGCGCAGTGCTCGGCGCGCCCGAGCGAAGCAAGCTCGTCGCATCCGACCAGGATCAGGTCGTACCATCCGCTCCACTGACCGGTCGCCAGTTCGGTCGCGATGGTCGCGATCACCCGATCGACCAGATCGGCCGGCCCGTCGACGCCTGTTACCTGCAGTGACTCGAGGTTGAGCAGCAGATAACCGTCGGCGGTGGCGCCAATGGTGGCGAGGCCCGGCAGGAGGCGACTGAATCGGCCCGCGGTGCGCGCCGACGAAGCGGCGAACGCCGGCAGGCCAAGATGCCAGCACATGCCCTGCCGGCCGGGAGTTACTTCGTACGGCGGGGGCGGCGCGGCCAGGGCCGGGGCGGCGAGTAGCACTTCCAGCACTTCAGGTGTCAGGTGCAGGCCGACGATGTCGGGGCAGTCCTGGCCGGCGGCCAGCAACCCGGCCTCCAGGCAGGCCAGCGCCTCCGGCAGGGTCTGCACGGGCTCGCCGGGCGGCGCGGCGCGCAGGCGCTGCTCCGCCGCGCGCACGCTCGGGTCAGCGGGGAGACGAATCCGGCGACCCCTGCCGCGTGCCTGCCGCTGCCGGAAGCGCAGCCGCGTCAGGCTGGTCAGGACGGCGCCGGTCAGCGCGCCCGTCATGAACACGGCCGGCTCCGGCACGTGCTCGCCTGGCGGCTCCGCGACCGCTGATGCCCGGTGTCCAGCCGGAGCAGTGGCAGGCTCGGGGTGCGCCACGCCGTCGGTGACCGTCAGCGCCCGGGCCGGCGGGTGCCGTCGCTGGTAGTGCGCATCGCGGGTGCTGTGGCCCGAGTGCTGGCTGGCTTCACCCGGCCTGATTGCTGGTGCGGAACCATTGACCAAAGCAGCGGACGGCAAGACCAGCTGCCAGCCGGGCCGGATGAGCGACGGGTTGGTGAAGACCCCGCCATCGTCCATCTCGCGGCCGTAGTTGAGCCGGGCGATCTCCGGGTACAGGTCGCCGGCGCCGAGGTAGCGCTGAGCGATGGACCACAGGCAGTCTCCGGTCTGGACGACAACCACGGAGCTAGCCGGCGTGCTGTCCGGTGTTGCCATGCTGTCGAGGACGACGACTTGCGGTTCCCCGGGCGGCTGCGCGCCCGGGTGCTGCTGGCCGGTCATCACAGCGGCGGACGCGGACAGCATGACCGCGGTCGGCGTGCTGAACGCCAGCGCGGCGAGCGCGACGAGGTGCGCGGCCGCGCCCTGGATGCCACCGAGTCGCAACCGCGGTGCGCGGCGGTTTCGCAGAGCCGCGTGGGATTCGGCCAGGATGCACGCGGTGAACAGCAGCCAGGCCAGCCACGCGCAGTCCCGGATGACGGCGAGTTCGGTGCTGCCGTTGTCGCTCGCTGCTAGGAGCCCAGCCAGGTGATGCCAGCCGGGCAGGCTGCCCGGGAGCGGCGAGCCGCCGAACCGGTAGAGCACCACCGGCAGGCCGCCGGCGATGGCGACCAAGAGGACAAGGGCGGCCAGCCCGGTAATGACAGCGCGCGCACGGGTCATCACGGCCCTCCCATCACGCCGGTCACCAGCGCCGCGACCGCGGTCCCGGCGTAGGTGAACAAGTCGACGCCGATCAGGGACAGGAGCCTCGTCGGCTCCGTCACGCTGACGCTGACCCGGATGGCATCCGAGCCCTCGGCAGTCACCCTGTACTGGCGGTAACCCGCAGCGCTGTAGCCGCCCGGCGGCTGGGCGATCCGGACCGGCGCTCCGCACCCTACGAGCGGGCTGTGAGCACCGCGTTAGCGCGCCGTTAGCGCATGCCTGCGCCCGCGTCGTCAGACTGCGCAACCGCCGGCACGCGGTGAGCTCGCTGGTCCGCGATCACTGGCAGCCCGGCGCGGGAACCAGGCTTGCGGAGGACCGGCCGCCCCTGAGGTCAACACTGCTGCCGCTACTGCACGCACATGCCGAGGCTGCGGTGCCGTGGATGCACTGGTTGCGGGCCTGCTAGGTGGTTAGGCGGACCACCAGGACCTCGAGCGACCGGTATCGCTTGGGACTGCCGCGCGCGTCATCTGCGGCAACTGCAGCAGACTCGCGCGCAGGTAGCCGGGTCCCGGATTGAACCTGGCGCCAGTAGCAACCGCCACCGGGGAGAGGTAGACGCCCACTACGCGCCAGCCGATCCCAGACAGGTACGCGGCTTCAGTTCCCAGCCCGCAGCCGACGTCGAGCGCGTAGCCCGGTCCGCCCAGCCACCCGTCGGCGACCGCGCCGAGCAGCTCAGGCGACCGGACCGACAGGTGCCACCACCGGTACGTCCCGTCAGCGTAATGGTCACGCACACTGGGTCCGATCGAAGGAGACTCGCCACCCTGGTGGGGTTGCCCCGCTGTGACGGGCAGGGCTGATAGCTCGGTCAGGCTACCTTCCTGATCTTGGTTTCTTCTGCGTACTCAGCGGGGCTACGGTAGCCGAGAGTGCTGCGCAGCCGAGTGCCGCTGTACCAGCCGATGTACTCGACGATCGCGTGCCTGGCGGCGGCCTTGGCCGGCCAGGGCTGCCGGTCGAGCAGCTCGCCTTTCACGACCCTGGCGGACGGGGCGGCATGCCCGCCGATCCAGCCAGCGGTCTGTGCACAACTAGTGGCCGACAATGCGTCCTGTGGACAGCAGCTCTCCCGCAGTGCAGCTACATCGCCAGAGGCGCTATATCCGCAGAGCCGCAGCGGGTCAGCCGATCGGTTTGGTTGTCCACTGCGCCGGATCGGCACCTAGCAGCCGGATCCGCGTGAACAGTTGGCTCACACTGATGGGCGGCTGATTGCCGGAAATGACGATCGACACCGCTAGCCCGTCCGCGTCGGTGGCACACAGGCTCTGCTCTGCCGGTTCCTGGCCGGCCGGAATCTG
>Ga0187805_10000948_pt1 | contig 10233 bp, 15 predicted proteins | sample NC_wetland_sal_i_6_FD_132965 | JGI IMG/M metagenome (GOLD analysis project Ga0187805, IMG submission 132965) | Wetland sediment microbial communities from Neuse River Estuary, North Carolina, USA - Control_5 | ecosystem: Environmental > Aquatic > Freshwater > Wetlands > Sediment | place: USA... | reverse complement strand
CACAAAGCGAACACGTTCATCCATCACCGAACACTCCTTCCAAGGCATCACGCCCTCCCCTAAAGGGAAAAAGTGTCACCCATGTGTCCGGTACAAACTGTCACCTATGTGTCGGGCCGCTCAGATATCTCGGGTTCCTCACGTCCGCAAGTCACTCACTCACTTATTTAGTCCTTTTGCGAGCTGCTCCATTTGGGTTCAACTAAAAGCTTCTCCACTCCCTTAACCGGCCTTCACGCGCACGTCAATTTCTGCCCCGAGTCTGACAAGTCTATCGCGAGGAAACGCGGGAGAAAAAAGGGGCGCAATGCTAACCCTACGAGCAGAGCAGCTGAAAGGTGTTTGTAGAATTGCTGGGACAGCATCATTTCGCGAGGGAGTTTTTTCGAAGGGAGCGTGCGGAGTAGCGAGTGGTTGCCTGCCGGGAAGCTTGGGTATTTGCGGAGAATGTCCAGCGGAAGAATCGCGAGTCACATCTTAGGCAGCGAAAAGGCCTGAGGAAGATCATGGCCATTACTGTTTTTTCCACGACGCCTTGACGGCGCGATTTGTGGATTCGTTCGCTTTGGCAAAGCGGACAACTCAACATCGAGAATCTCCTCATGCGGCGTTGGTACCGAAAGAACAAGCGGATTGTGCGTCAAGGGAGAGCGTACGCTCTGTCCCATTTTGAACAGTGGCATGCAACAGCTGTTAGAGCTGGCCGTTCGGGTAGGGTCTCCCCGGTCCCTGACGCGTGCTTGGTTGGTAGGGCCTCAACTTGCTGATGTTCAAAACGGGACAGACTCTGTACCGTTTACGGCCTACTTTGGACACGAAGGGGTCTACCTCCTAGCCGCTCACCCGAGCAAACAGGGACGGCTGCGGTAGTCTAAGCGTGCTTCGATGTCAAATCTGGCTCAGAGCAATTTGCAGTCCGATCTGGCAAGTATTCGAACAGCGGGAATGGGTTCTCACAGGCGCCGGCCGCTCCGCGTTCTTTTCGTTCACCGCGATGCGGAAATCATAGAGAACTGCCTGGAGGAGTTAAAAAAGGCTCAGTTCATCGTAAGCCCCGATTTTGTATTGAATTTCGCACAGTGTGGGGAACGGTTTCAGTCTCAATCGTACGACGTGGTGGTTGCCGAGTACCCCTGTCCGAGCTTGAAAGGATCCCAAGCCTTGCAAGCGCTCCATCAAAAGCTGCAGGAGATCCCCTTGTTGTTCGTCGCCAGCGCCAAGGGCAGTGAATGCATCGAGCAATTAGCCGCGGATGGCGCTTTCGATTACGTTGAAAGAGACCGCCTGGCTCAATTGCCCATGGCGGTTCGCCAAGCGCTGAACGAAAAAAAGCTTCGCGTGGAGTTGGAGGAGGCGCGAAAAGCGTTGAGGCACTCGCAATCCCTTTATCGCGCGCTGGTGGATAATCCTGCATACGGAATCTATCGATGCAACGCAGAAGGTGTAATGATCGACGCGAATCAGGCTCTGGTAACCATGCTTGGTTACGGAAGCAAGGAAGAGCTCCTGGCGGCTAATCATGCGACTGAGATCCTCTTTAACTTAGGTAAGGGCGCACCCTTGTCGGAGGAGGGCTTGCCTAACGCGAAAGGAAACGAGGCAGTTGAAATAGAGGGGAAGCGGAAGGACGGAACGACGCTCAGAGCCAGGTTGAGCGGCCGAGGGGTTTACGACGAAAATGGGAACTTTTCCGGGTATGAAATCATCGCCGTTGACGTCACAGAACAGCGGACGCTTGAGGATCAACTGCGCCATCAGGCCTCGAGCGACTCGCTGACCGGCTTGTCCAATCACCGCCGCCTTTTCGAGGTGTTACAAGCGGAGATTGGCCGATCCGACAGAACAGGCCGGGAATTTTCGCTTGTATTGCTGGACCTCGACGGATTGAAAGAGATAAACGATCAATTTGGCCATGTGGCAGGGGACAGGGCTCTATGGAGGCTTGCGCAGATCCTGAGAGATTGCTGCCGGTCCATAGATACAGCGGCACGACATGGCGGGGACGAGTTTGCGCTGGTGCTTCCGGAGACTGGCATGGCCGCGGCCACCTTGGTGGCCGAGCGAATTTGCGAATTGCTCGAGAAAGAAGCTGAAGAGCCGGCACTTTCGGTGAGCGTGGGAATTGCCAGTCATCCCAAGGACGCCGAAACGATCGGGACGCTGCTGTACGCCGCAGACAGAGCCCTTTACGCGATGAAAGACAAGCGGCCTAGAGCCGTTCGGACCGCACTAACCACAATCCACGATGTACAGGATCCGAAGAGAAGGGAAGCCAATGGATGAAAATCGATCCCGTCCGCGCGAAAGATGGCCGATTCCCGCGCCGGTTGAACATTCGGAAGGCCGGATCCAATATGTGCTGAATGCAGAGGAGAAAATTCTTCAATCGATTTCCGCCCGAGCACCAGTTCCGGCAATTCTGAACGAAATTTGCTGCGCTCTCGATCGTCAACTTGTGAACATGGTTTCTCTCGTTTCCCTGCCCGAGGACGAATCGGCAAGCGTCGCTGAGATAGCGCGGAGCGCCGCCCTTTTTGGCCTGTATATCTTCTTTTCGGTTGGCATCTTTGCGGAGAGCGGCAAGGAGCTCGGCTCGCTCGAGATGTATTGTTGTACTCCGCGCAACCCTTCCCGCGGTGAAGTTCGACTCATCGAGCGGGCGGCGTGCCTGGCGGCGATTGCAATCGAACGCGACGTGAACCCGGTCCGTCAAATCAATGGCGGCATTTCCGTAAAGGGGCCAGCGAGAGGAAACGTGCTCGGATGGCCGGTTTCAATGAATTGATCTTTCGACGGACGGATTCTCAGCGCATCCGCGAAACTGTGGCGATGTGATCGAGGAAGGCCATTGAGGAAATGGCGGCTCGCCTCAATCATGCAGGATGACGCTCAAAAGGGAAGTATTGATTTGCAGAGTGCCGTTGTATTTGATGAAACCGAGCTTCCTGAACTTGTTCATGAAAAAATTAACGCGAGAGCGCGTTGTGCCGATCATCTCGGCCAGCGTTTCTTGCGAGACCTTGGGAAGGACGGCGTGGGGCAAGTCTTCCTTACCGTAGCGGGCGAGCAAGAGAAGTGTGCGAGCGAGACGCTTCTCGCTCGAGTTGAACAGCTGGTCGATTAGGTCCTCTTCGATTCGGATGTTGCGCGCCAGCATGAAGTTGATGAACCGATCGGATAGGTCATGCTGCTCGTGGAGCACCTTGAGCATTTCATTCTTCTCAATAAGGAGCACTGTGGCATGCGATACCGCCCTGGCAATGCCCATGCGCACGGAATGACCCGCCAAGCAGCCCTCGCCAAAGAAGTCGCCCGGTCCCAGAATAGCGACGACCGCTTCTTTGCCACTCTCGCTAACGACAGAGAGCTTCACCGCCCCCGCTTGTAAGTACATGATGGATTTAGCGGCATCCCCTTGAGAGTAGATAACCTCGGCCACTTTAAACTCTGTAATCTTTTTCGCGACGCCGGCAGAATCGAGGAAGGCTTGGGCGTCGAACCCGCCCCTTTCGCGGGACATAGTGCTGGATTTCTTATTTGTGGACTTCATGATTAGTTAGAGTGCTCCACCCGAGCGATTGTGACGGGCGGGGCGATGGGCCCCGCTTCCGTCTCCAAGAGAACTTCGCTCAGCGTTTCCTTATCGATTTCTTGATGCGGTCCGGCCGCCGGTTCCGTCCCGGCTTGTTCTCCCACAATCTTCCTGACGACCTCCAGCGGAATTTGGACGAAATGAGTTTTCGAATTGAACATTTGAACTTTCCTCTTATCTAGAAACTAGCAGGAGGAAACTCATACGGGTCAGATCTTTTTGAAATCTTTTGGGAGCGAGTGGGAGTTGTTAAGCGGCGCTCACCGGCTCGCATGGGCGAGGCGATTATCCCCCCCCCCAAAAAAAAAGTTTTCCGCCATTTTCATTTAGCAGTCTCTGTTTTTTACTTGCAGAGCTGCCTACGTTGCGATACGATAACGTCACCTTAGTTTAGCGTTTCTTCGCAAGGAAGGGATATATGGGGAGCGCTCAATTGAAAACCGGAGCCACGCATTTCAAGACAATGGTGCAATTGGATGTCCCGCAAGGACGCAATGGCAAGCACAAACTGATTATCACTACCATCCTCAGAGATCTCGACCGACTAAAAGCTGGCGCGGCGATCAAGGTTCCGCTGGCCGAGCTGGTAGGATCAAAAGAAAAAATTCGCTCCGCTCTGAATCGTGCAACTCGGAAAGTGGGCCGTAAGGTTGCGACCGCCAGCGACGCCACCTTTTTGTATGTGTGGAACGTAACCGAGTAACCCGAAGCACTTTGAAACTTTCCGCGCTGGCGCATGGGCGCTTCCTCATGAGCTTGACCACCAAGATTTTCTGACCATCTTATTCCGTCCAGCTCGATCTTAAAGGCAGTTCCCTCCCGAGGATTGCGGACGCACGTCGGCCAGGTAGTCGCATACCAAGAAGATCCTGGCAGAGAGCAGATGCGAGCGGTTTGCTCCGCGGTTTTGTTAGAGACGACCCCATCTGGAACAAGAGGCGACTTGTACACAAGTGAACAGACATGTGCGTTCACGTAGCTTAGGATGGGTTTGCGTTGGAAGGATTGCAGTGCAGGCCAGTCCACCCCCTTCAGCTTGAAATCCAAGACCACAAAAGCTTCGGGGACCTTGCACAAGCCTTGAATCGGACGATTAGCCTGAGTTGTCAGCCCATCTCTTCGGTCAGTCAAAGAGATTCAATGCTTTATTCGAGCTCGGCAGAGCAAGCCGCAATTCTTGGGACCCGCGTGGAAGTGTCTCGTAAGAGAGACGGAAAGGGAAATAAGGTATGCCTCTCATTCAAATTCTCTTAGCCCTGATCGTAGTGGGTGTTCTGCTGTGGCTGGTGAATCGTTTCATTCCCATGGCGGGCAGTATCAAGTCGATCTTGAATGCCGTCGTGGTGATTGTGGTGGTGTTGTGGCTCCTCAATGTATTTGGATTGTTCCATTCCCTCTCGCGTATCCATGTCGGAACGTAACCACAATTTCGCAAGCGACCGGGGAAAAACCCGGCAGCTTCGAATGGGAATCGACGATCGGAAACAAAAGGCGCACCACGCAGGACGCGTGCAGAGCGCACAAGTAGATTCAACGGAGATAGAAGATGAAACCAATGGGAATGATCAATGTGGCCGCGCTTTTTTTGCTTCTCGGAATGGCTGCCCCGGCACTCGCGGGCCAGGAAAAACCGGGAGAAAAGGCGAAGCCTGCGCAACAACAACAGGCCAAACCTGAAAGACAGCAGCAAGCACAGGCTCCGAAACAACAACAGCAGCACCAACAGCAAGCACAGGCTCCGAAGCAACAACAGCAGCGTCAACAGCAAGCGCAAGCTCCGAAGCAGCAACAACAGCAGCGCCAACAACAGGCGCGGGCTCCAAAACAACAACAGCAGCAGGCCAGGTCGACAAAACAGGCACACGTACAACAAGTGAAGGGTCAGCCGCACGAGCAAGCACAAGGGCAGTGGGCCCACAATGGTCAGAAAGATAGTCGCGGCCACGAGTACACCGAAAGCAGGTTTGGGCGAGACCATCATGCCCGCTTTGAAGAGAATGGTGGTCGCTTTTACGAGGGGCGCCGGGAGTACTCTTACGGCGGATACTGGTTCTATGCCGGAGCCTATCCGGCGTGGTTTTACCAGCAGCAGGTGTACTTCATCATGGGAGCGGATGGGCTATGGTATGCAGTTGCATACGACAACCCTTCCTTAATGTTCCAGGTCAATATCGGATAGCGCGATAAGTGCCCATGTGACGGAACCGGCAGTCGCGGATACCACAGCCCTCCGCGACTCGTATTATCCGGGCGCTCGCTTCGCGATCAGCGTTGTGCTGTAGCTTTTGAACCTCAGAGTTGATCGAACACGGCCTCGAACCCGGCGCGCACATCTATCGAAGGATAGGAATGCTGCCGGGGCGGGGCAGTGACTCCCGCTGCAGGGGTTCACTTGAAAAGGAGCAGACAATGCTTGGAACGATCTTGATTATCTTCTTGATCTTGGCGCTCTTTGGCGCGCTGCCGAGATGGTCGCATAGCAGAGACTGGGGCTACAGGCCGACAGGCGGTGTGGGCCTTGTGCTCGTTATCGTAGTCATCCTGGTCCTTCTTGGACGAATTTAGATCTTGCCGAGGCTGGGTTAGTGCGCTTCCTGTGTGCTCGGGAGGCAACTTGCCGTTCACCAGGCCGGCCGCGTTGGAAGTAATGCGAATGTATCCGTAGATTGCGGCGGCCGGAGCTTCTCTGTTTCCAGGTAGCCGTAGTTTCTGAACTGGAGGTCATCGATGGACGAGTCCAAGGGGCATGCAATTGAGTTTCTCGAGAAAGAGCTGAAGACATATTCGGCGCTTTCTCTGTTCTTGTCGAAGCGAGGACTCAGAGCAGACGTGCGAGTGGGGAAGAAAAAGGTCCTGATCAGTCCGGCCTTCTACAAAGAGAGAATCAAGGAAGCGAAGAAAATCGTCTATGAACTCAGAAGAGCGAAGTAGGAAACCATTCCCGAAGAATGCAACTAGCGGTGGTTGGCGCCGGTGGGCCATCCGCGCAGCAGTCACTTTTTTCATCCTGCTCTTGTGCAGCAGCGGCTTGTTTGCGTATTCGGTGTTGACGCACGAAGAAATCGTGGATTTGCTTTGGACCAGTGAGATTCGTCCACTGCTCTTGAAGCGTTTTCCGGATCTGACCGAAGTTCAGATCACCGAAGCGCATTCGTATGCCTATGGCGGCGCCGTCATCCAGGACCTCGGGTACTATCCCTTCGGCAGCGCGGAATTTAGCAACCTGGTGCACTACGTTCGCAGCGGTGACTTTGTTCGAGAGTTGCTAATGCAGAGTCAGGATGCAGACGAGTACGCCTTTGCCCTTGGAGCGCTGGCGCACTATGCGTCTGATATCGCGGGCCATCCTGCCGTCAACGCCTCTGTGGCCATTCAGTATCCCAAGCTGCGAGCGAAGTACGGACACTCCGTGACCTACGAGGACAACCATGCAGCACATTTGAAGACGGAATTCGGATTCGACATGGTGCAAGTGGCAAAGAATCGTTACGCCTCGCAGCAGTATCACGATTTCATCGGATTCCAGGTATCCAAACCTCTACTGGAGAGGACTTTCCCGATCGTTTACGGTGTGGAGTTGAAAGACGTGCTGACCCACGAGGACCTTGCCATCGGCTCGTATCGTTTTGCGGTCAGCCGCATGATCCCGCAAATGACGCAGATCGCGCTTCGCACCCACAAGAAAGACATCATGAAGGAAAGGCCGGACTTTGCTAAAAAGAAATTCCTGTATCGGCTTTCGCGATCGCAGTACGAAAAAGAGTGGGGAAAGGACTACACAAAGCCAGATTTTGGCACTCGCGTGTGGTCCGTGATCTTGCGATTTATGCCGAAAATTGGCCCCTTCAAGGCCCTGGCGTTCAACAACCCGACGGCGCAGACCGAGGACTTGTACTTCAAGAGTATCAACACGACCGTTGACCATTACCGCGTTTACCTGCAGCAGGTCGGCGCTGGATCACTGGACCTTGCGAACACGGATTTTGACACTGGCAAAGCCACCCAGGCCGGCGAGTATGCAATGACAGACGACACTTATGCAAAGCTGTTGGGACAGCTAACAGGGAACAAGTTTGATCTGACGTCAACTGATCTGCGCGGGAATATCCTGAACTTCTATTCGGATCTTTCTCTCCCTTTTGACACCAAGAAGGACGCGGGGCAATGGCAAAGCGTTTTGGTGTCGCTAAACCAATTGAAGTCGATCACCCCAAGTACGAGCGTTGCACCGGCTGTCTTCCAGCAGAAGCCTAAATAAGGCCGCGAGGCCAAGGGGATTTGTTGCCCATATCGAAAATCAGCAAGCGCATCTGTGGCCTAGCCCTCACGATGGTGGCGCTCGCTCTGCACTATTATTACGTACGCGAACTCCTGGTTTTCGTGGCTCTATTCAGCGTGGGTTTTCTTATTCTGGCTTTGCTTGTCTTTGCGGCCGTCCTCGTCTGGTGGGTTAGCGAGCAGTTGGCAGACGGAGCGGGGCCTGCGTCGCGAAAGGTGATGGCGTGGTCCCGCCGTCTGATCGCCACATACGAAAAGCCTTGAGCCCGTACAAGTCTTTCATCGAAATAAGAGGCTGCGAGCGGTCTCTCCGCAGGATTGGCGCCGAACTGCGTACTTCAGCCGAAGACGGCACTGTTCCTTCCGATGCTCTTTCCCTCTTCCCCGCGCCTGCAACTAAACAGCAGAAGTGTGCTCAACTGCACAGAATCTGACGACGCGGCGTACTAAGCTTCTTACTCCAGAAACACATCGATTCGTAAATTCTTGGGAGGAAATGGAAATGAAGTTCGTAAAGACGATTTTCGCAGTGTTTGCATTTACACTGCTCGGCGCCACGCTGGCATTCGGCGCTCGAGCGGATACATGGAACAAAAAGACTGTTGTCACGTTCAATCAGCCGGTCGAAATTCCAGGGAGAGTTCTTCCTGCCGGAACGTACACGTTCAAGCTGTTAGATTCACCTTCAGACCGCCATATCGTTCAAATCTTCAATGCAGACGGGACCCAGATCATCGCCACCATCCTGGCTATCAATGATTACCGATTGCAGCCCACGGGCGATACCGTTATGAAGTTCAACGAACGACCGGGCGACTCTCCGGAAGCTCTCCGCGCTTGGTTTTATCCTGGCGACAACTTCGGGCAGGAATTCGTCTACCCCAAGGTTCGCGCGATTCAGTTGGCACAGACTGAGAAAATCGCCGTACCGGCCGTCGAACTAGACACGCTAGATGACAACGCGATCAAGACAGCTCCTATCGTCGCCATCACACCCGACCAGAAAGAAGTGGAAGTAGTCACGGTCATTCAGACCACTCCGCCGGCCGCCGCGGTTGAAACTCCCGCGCCGGTTGCAGATGCAACTCCAGCGCCGGCCGAAGCTGCGCCCGCAACGGAAGCCAACGAACTGCCGCAGACCGCCAGCAACATGCCGCTGATTGCATTGCTTGGTGGTTTGTCCATCAGCCTTGCGCTTGGCTTGAAGTTTGTCCTCAAGCTCGCTTCGTAAAAGAAAAAGCAATTCCCCGCGTCGCGGACGTGATCTCAAGGTCACGTCGCGCGTCGCGAGAAAGCCTTTCTGTGATCCGCACTCCAAGCCAGCACAAGCGCAGTCTGCGCAGGGCATATCTGTTTTTTGTGCCTCTCTTGCTCTTGCTGAGCAACTGCGGCCTCTCTGCGTCCTTTGCGAACGAGCAACCCACCAGCAAGGGGAGCCAGGGAAAAATTGCGGTGAGCGCCAACCTCGTTCTGCTTCCCGTCAATGTGACTGATTCGCGCGGAGCTTTTGTCCCTGGTCTGAAGCTAGATGACTTTCGCGTATTTGAAGACGGCCAGCTGCAAAATCCTACCGTATTCGAAGAGCAAGATACTCCCGTAACCGTCGGACTCATTGTTGACCACAGCAGAAGCATGGGCAACAAGCTCGCGGGCGTCGTCGAGGCAGTGAATTCCTTCGTACATTCGAGCAATTCCCGGGATGAGATGTTCGTCGTGGATTTCAACGATGACGTTTCTATTGAACTGATGGGGGGAAAAGCATTTTCGAGCGATCCCAAAGATCTTCGGGAAGCACTTACGGCTGTGTCCGCGCGGGGCCGAACCGCGCTCTACGATGCAGTTAGCGAGGGTCTCCTTCATCTGCAGTACGGGCACTTGAGCAAGAAGGCGCTCATCATCATCAGCGATGGTGGAGACAACGCCAGCCATCTCAAGTACTCTCAGGTGCGGGCGAAGGCTCGTCAATCACGAGCTGTGATCTATGCGATCGCTCTGGTCGGCGCGGACGAGGAGGAAGAAAATCCGGGTCTTCTCCGGCGGCTTTGCAAAGATACAGGTGGGATCGCCTACTTCCCGCACCCTGGCGAATCCGTGGCAAGCGCCTCGGCAGCAATAGCACAAGATCTTCGCGAGCAGTACATGCTTGGCTACGCGCCGCAAAACATGAATCATCCCGCTGCTTTTCGAAAGGTCGACGTAAGAGTCACTGCACCCGGCCGCGGTCGCTTACGCGTGCGAACCCGGCCGGGGTACACGCCTGGCGTCGAGGAGCAGCCTGCGGCGCAATCGGGCCCGGAGGCGAGATGAATCCGTTCCCTCACCCCATGAAAGTATTCACGCCGCGGCGAGCGAAGATCCTTCGT
>Ga0187805_10000947_pt1 | contig 10237 bp, 11 predicted proteins | sample NC_wetland_sal_i_6_FD_132965 | JGI IMG/M metagenome (GOLD analysis project Ga0187805, IMG submission 132965) | Wetland sediment microbial communities from Neuse River Estuary, North Carolina, USA - Control_5 | ecosystem: Environmental > Aquatic > Freshwater > Wetlands > Sediment | place: USA... | reverse complement strand
TTGCCCAGCAAGCTGTGGCTGTCGATCCTGTAACTTACGACCACATGGTTCACCCGACTTCAGCGAAAACTCGCTTCAAACCACAACCTGTAGGGTCTACCTGAGTGAAGGGGATACCCAGCTCCACAGTAACCGCTGCAAAGGTTTTGTCCTTAGCTGCCGGCGATACCCTTGTTGACCAGGACTTTGACCTCGACCCGCCGGTTCTCGGCCCGCCCCGTCTTAGTCTCGTTCGGTGCCGCTGATCCGTATTCACCCATCGCGCCTGGCGCGACGATATGCCGCACCGGCACCTCACCGTTTTGTATGAGATAAGCGACGACGGCTTTAGCTCGGTCCTCGCTCAGTTTCGTGTTCATCGCAGCGTCGCCGGTCGAGTCGGCATACCCCGTCACTTCGATAATGTATCCTTTAAGGCGAGTGGCGGTGTTCGCCAGCTCCTTCAGTTCTATCTGGTCTTTCGCCGAGATCTTCGAGCTACCGCTATCGAATTTCACAGTGGCTTCGCCCTTGACGTCATATTCGCTCAAGGCGGTAAAGCGCTGGGTGTTCTCCTCGATGTCCTTTATATTCTGCTCAATCTGTTGTTTGTTAGCGGCGATATTCTGCTGGTTGGTTTCGATATTTTCCTTGTGGGCCGCCAGCTGCGCATCGTGACCGGCGAGCTGCCCGCGGTGGGCTTCGAGCGTCTGCATGTTGGCCGCAACCTGCTCAGCCGTGGGATGCAAGCCGGACTGGATCATCTCAGCTGTTTCCAGATCGTCGCCATCCACGGTAATGGTTTTCGCTACAACCCGGCCTTGGTCGTCGGACGTTCCGTCAACCTTCACCTTGAGTCCCGGTATAAGCACCACATTGGAGTAGTATTGCTTATCCAGGCCAAAGAGCCCCTTGTCATCTTTCGTGCGCGTATCGTCGGTCAGGACCACGGTGGTATCTCCATCCCCCGACTTCACGATCAACATTTCTCCAGTTCGGGAACGGATCATTCCTTTGACTTTGGCTTTGTCGCCGCCAAAAGCGAATACCGATAGCAACAGGGACGATGCCATCAGACTTACTACAAGCTCTTTTCGGTGCATAAATCCGCTTCTCCCTTCTTTCCGCACATCTCAATACAGGACGGCTGGGTTCGACGACTGTCAGTAATCACAGTGTTTCTATAAGGCAAATCGGATCGAGCGGTCGGCATCGCGAAAGTGTATGTAGGTGTTGTAAACAGGGCATATCACAAGCGTGCGTTTTTCCTTCGCCTTTTTCGGCGTCAATAAGCGATATGGGGATTTTTCATCAAGTCACAAACTGATGCTGGCCCTATTCGCCTTGATAAACTCAAACAGGCGCTCTGCAATCGGCTCTGCACCCTTGTAGTACGAATCGTCACAGAGACGTAATTTGGCGCCCCGCTTCTCATCACGGGCACAGATTACTTTCTCGATTGCGTCCGATCCGAGGTCCGCTGTACCAAGCGCTTCTATCGCCTTTTGAGTGATGGTCGCCGTTTTCTTGCAGCCGATTTGGCGGAGAGCGCCGACGATTATCGGCGCAAACTCCCTAGACGAGTTGATGAAGAATTGGTCATAACCGCCATTGTTTACTTCGCGCTCCAGCGCTTCGACCGCCAGCACGATACGCTCCTCCATGGTCAAGCTCTCTCGGCCGCCATGCTGGGCCTTTTGGCCAATGGCCTCCTCAAATGCAAGGACCAACGAATCGCAACGGTACTTACCTTCAAGCGAGAGAAGTTCGTTCGTGCTTTGGCCGGAATACTCAAGCCACGCGGTGCCCAATTCCTGTTTGAGAAAGACAGTAAGACGTTCCTTAAGTTGCTGCCTAAAGAGCCGCATGTGCTCTTCCCAGGTAGGCGCCAGCATCGGCGTCTTCTGCACTCGGTATTTCTTCGGCATCCCTGCGCGCCCTTTGATCGACTCAACTATGGCAACGACCCTCTCCCATCGCGGGTCATCCTCGCTGATGTCGAACCCGACGGACACTCCCCGCCACGTGTGCGTCACTGTCGTGAACACCACCCCCGCGTCTACGAAAGACGCTCTCTCTTCTTCGCTGATGAGAAGCACGTTGATGTGATGGAACGGTCCCATGATGGATTAACTCATGACAGCATTGCCGAGGAACGCCGCCCATTTTACCGAAATGAGTGTTGTAATCAGATGGGATGAGAAGGCCGGTCTCCGGCGGGATGCTGTACGCTCCCAAGTTATCGACGTGCTCGAAGCACAGATAAAAAGGAGACCGGCAATGAAGAAGATTAGCACCGTAGCGACGAAGCAGAGCAGGAATTTTTCCCAACCGCAACTGACGATTGGTCTGGACCTGGGCGATCGGTCGAGTTGGTATTGCCTGCTCGACGAAGTGGGCAAAGTGCTGCAAGAACAGAAACTGAGCACGACTCCGAAAGCGATGCGAGAGAGGTTCGGCAAAATGCCGCGTTGCCGGATCGCATTGGAAACCGGGATGCACTCGCCGTGGGTGAGCCGAATCCTGAGCGAGTTGGGGCACGAAGTGATCGTGGCGCATGCGCGCAGGCCAGGATCGATCCCACGCTGCTGTGTCCGGTGAAGCATCGCAGCGCGAAGGCACAGGCAGATCTGACGGTGATCCGGGCGCGAGCCGGGTTGGTGCGGGCGCGCACGGCGCTGGTGAACACGGCGCGGGGACTGGCGAAGTCGTATGGAGAGCGGCTGCGAGGCTGCAACGTGCGCAACATGAATCCGGAGAAAGCGGAAGGGTTGAGTCCGGAGCTGCAAGCCGCCCTGGAGCCCCTGCTGGCGGCCATGGAATCGCTCAGTGAGCGCATCCGCGAGTACAACGATCGGATCGAAACCCTGGCGCAGAAGAACTATCCGCAAGTGGCGCTGCTGAAGCAGATCAAGGGGGTGGGCACGCTGATCGCGCTGACCTACCTGCTGACGCTGGAAGATCCGCATCGTTTTCGCAAGAGCCGCGACGTGGGTTGCTATCTGGGGCTGCAGCCGGGACGGAGGAACTCCGGACAGAGCGAGCCGCAGATACACATCAGCAAGGAAGGCGACCCGTATTTGCGGACGCTCTTGGTGCAAGGAGCGCAGCACATCCTGGGACCATCCGGTATCGACTGCGATCTCAGGCGCTGGGGCCTGAAGCTGGCCGAGCGTGGTGGACGCAACGGGAAGAAACGGGCGATCATCGCCACGGCCAGGAAACTAGCGGTGCTGCTGCATCACCTGTGGATAAGCGGAGAAGCCTACGAACCGTTGCACAACAGCAACCGGCGAGCGCTGCCGGCAGCAGCGTAAAGCAAAATCGCTCTCAGAAAGGGAAGATCAAAGGCCCAAACGCCGAGTTCCGGTGACTGCGTCTAAGGCCTGGCCCAGCTTCCATCCTAGAGATGGAAACAGAGGTCGCCAATCAGGTGGCAGCACCGGCTGTAGACGAGAACGCCCAACTTGCACCGAGCGAATCCAAATCGCTCCTCGAAGAGTGCGGATGGAAGGATGGCGTCAGCGGTGACTCGGCGGGAGAAAAAATCTTGACCAACAAAAAAAACAGAGCCCACTTGACTCCGACCGGCCTTCTCATGGAAGGCCTTAGCACAAGTGAGCAGGGCGAAAACTCTTTGACCCCAGTTCATGTCGGGGAGGTCGCAGCTAATGCACGAACCAACTCTTCAAGTTCGGTTAACTGCTTTCGTAAATCCTCAACCAGCTTACCCGTGGGTCTTTGCCCGAGTGGAGGTCCTACTTCTATGACTGCCCATAAGGGCGTCGCATCTGCACAAGGCACGCTCCCGCCGACGAAAATGGCCAACCCTTCGTTGACCCGTTTCAACCTCATCGGCTTCGATGAGGAGTATTCCGAAATAACTATGATCAGGTCAGCAGTCTCGGCGTCATCGACAAGGTGAAAGCGTCCCCACCTTACGAGCGCATTCTTGAGTGTCTGCTCAGCTTTCCTGGTAGGACCCAACATGAGTGGCTTGCCGACAATGAAAACCGTCTTAGCAGTCAGCAGAGTTCGGAGGGCTTGGGGCGAAGCCTCAGGAGACTTATCCTTCTCGCATTGCGAGACAGAAGAGAACAGTCCTGCCTTCCAATTAGGGCTCGATGATGATTCAGGCACTCCCGTCTGACCTGTTGCGGTAGCGTAGCTGCCTACCACCAAAAGCCAAATCGCCAACCGGTTAATAAAAACAGAGGGCATCGAAAACAGTTACTGGAGGAATCAACAGTTTCATCCCGTTGAGCGCGAATACAAACTAGCAATAGATGCAGGAAGGACGCCAAAAAAGACCGACATTGCGGACCAGCATCGAGACCAGTTGACCAAGTCAGGCCTTAGCACTCAAATTTCGACTTTTTTCGATTCACTTCAGATCCGAAGCATTTGAAACTGGTCGGAAGATGAGCGTAAGTACACCGATTGCTGACGACGTGCTCACGATTTGCGCGATCAGCATCGTGGCAGGCATTCTGACGAACATCCTGCATGAGGGCGTGGGGCACGGGCTTGTCGCCTTACTGACCGGGGCAAAGTCTGGCGTGCTCACGACCGTGGCGTGGTCGAGTGCATCCGACACCCGTATGGTTGCGGGGGGAACCTTGGTGAACCTTGCGGCTACGGTTCTGGCTTGCTTTGCGCAGCGTCGAGCGCGCATCCATGCCCTTGCGCTACTTCCTGCTCAGCGCTTGTGCGTTCAATTTGTTTACCGGAACCGGATACTTCTTCTTTTCAGGCGTAACCAATTTCGGAGATTGGGCGGCTGTCATTTCCGGGCTGCCTCTGCATTGGGTCTGGCGGGCGCTGCTCGTGGTTGTGGGAGCAGCTTCGTACTTCATCGCTGCGGTGGTTGTTGGTACAGGACTGGTGCGCTACGTAGGAATCCCACGACTCCAGCAGGGGCGCTTGCGGAAGTTGACCATCGTGCCGTATTTCTCAGGCATTCTGCTTGCGAGCGTGGCAGGACTGCTGAATCCGCTCGGAATACAACTGCTGTGGGAGTCCGCGCTGCCTGCAACCGCTGGCGGTCAGAGCGGACTGCTGTGGTTGCAATAGTACATTCCGGGACACACGGGGCCGAAGCGGTCGCCGGGGCAACTTACCCGCAGCTACATTTGGATTGGTGTGGCGGCAGTTCTGGGAATCCTCTATGTCGTCGTTCTGGGACGTGGAATAACCTTGCACAGTTAGATCGCAGCCGTTGGTCGCCGCATTCGACCGGTATGCGAAACGAGATCACCCTTCGTAACCCAATCTTTCACTCCACCACTGCGAAGATTCTCGACTGATTTTATTAGGCAGCCGCAATTGTGACGCGTTTCGGTACTAGAGCCTTGGGCGGTATCATGCTGTCTCAGGGTGTCTATGCAGCGTAGGTCATTTCTGAAGGGCACTGGAATCGTAACAATTCTCGTCGCGGGTGGCGCAGTCTGGCGAGCGGAAGATCAGGGTGTGTTCAGCGTCGGGCAAGGCCCTGCTTATGAGCCTTGGAAAGATTGGCAAAAGGACGCGAGTGCGGGTCTGCTCGCGCTGGTCAGAAGTGCCATCCTCGCTGCAAGCCCGCACAATACTCAGCCGTGGTTGTTTCGCGTCTCAAATTCCAACATTGAACTCTATGCCGACACAACACGAAACACTGGTGCCCTCGACCCCTATCGCCGGGAACAGCACATTGCGCTGGGGTGTGCCTTAGAGAATCTGATACTGGCGGCAGATGCGAATGGCTACATTGCTTCTCCCGCTCTGCTTTCCGGAACGCTCGATGGAAGTTCTGGCGATAAGGTTCAGTTGGTCGCCCGTGTGGAACTTGCTCCGGGCATGCGACAGAACAATGAGCTTTACAACGCCATTCCGAACCGACACACGAACCGAAACCCTTACGATCCGAAAAGACTAGTTCCGTCTGAATTTATGGAATTGTTGAGTCAGTTGTCTGATGAGCAGTCGGACATAAAGATATTTCTCATTGCCGCAGAACCAGATCGGAAAAGGATTGCCGAAATCATATCCGCAGCCAACAACGTTCTCTACGCCGACCCGGAAGTGCAACGCGGCAGTGAGCTCAGTTCAGGACGTGGTGCTGTGACGGTCCAGCCGATGGTCACTGCATTCGCTCTGGTATGCGGGGTGAATCGGGACACAATCACGCCCTCGTCTCGGACAGCAAAGGCGTCTGCTACTAGGCATCTTTCACGGAGTGCCCGCAAGGCAGAAGAATTGGTATATTCCTGTTCTTCGGGGCAACGATGGCGGGGCTTGCTGCAACGACGCTGCTCTGGCGTGGGACAGTTCTTGATCGCGCTCGGATGCTCAATCCAACGGCTCATCGGCAACTCTCTCCGCTCGGCAGCAAGGTCGGGGATTCTGTTTCTGCTCCTGAGTGCTGCCCTGGCGGTGTCGGGAATAGGGTGGCTCCGGCATCGGCTGTGGGGATGGAGATTGGCAGTGGAATCATCGCGACCCAAGTCCTTGGGGCATCATCAATCTTGTCAGAGGCGACTGGCCCCGTGGTGGTATTGGTGTGGTCATCGCTGGTGCGTTGCTCTTTTACCTCTTGACGCCAAGAGTCAGAGCCGAGTTCTCAATCAGCCGTCACGGGACCTGAAACCGGAAATCGCGGACATCCCCTCCATCCACGATCCAGATGTTTCTCGCAAATTCTCCAAGTTGTGGCATATTGCACTCCGCGCATGAGTTTATCGCAGTCGTTTCGCGATTTAGGTTGTCCCCAGCCCAAACGGTATACCCGCAGGCTAGCTTCGGGCACCCGAAGAAACCGGGAAGAGCCGGGGAAGAAACACCCCGAACAATCGGGACTGCGGCGGAAGGTTTTCTGACCACCAGCTAACAAGCCCAAGAAAACAAAGCGAGTGACTTTTATTGGCAGCTTTCCCTGCGGTTTTCTGGGTAGTGCCTCAGTTTGAATTTTCAACGGCCTGATAGCTCTGCGCCAGCGCCGAAGCCACGCGAACCTTAATAAGAAACCAGAGGCAACAGCATGAAGAACCCATTTGCGCTTTTGGCCGCCACGTTACTTTGCCTAGGGATCCTCGCGCTTTACCTCGCACCGCAAGCCTTTCATCGCGGCAACCTTGCCCTTTTTTTCATCTTGATTATCATAGCCCTCATTTTTTGGAATCGGCTGCAAGGGAAACGATCCTAAGAATTTCAAACTGAGGCACTACCGTTTTTCCGGTGCACGTTGACTTGGCTTTCCTGCCGTCCGTACCATTCCAACCTGAGTCCATGCGTCAGCCATGATCGGTCAGACCATCTCGCACTACCGCATCGTCGAGAAGCTCGGCGGCGGTGGGATGGGTGTGGTCTACAAGGCTGAGGACACCGAGCTTGGGCGATTCGTCGCTCTGAAATTCCTGCCGGAAGACGTTGCCCAAGACCCGCAGGCGCTCGAACGCTTTCGCCGTGAGGCGCGTGCTGCATCTGCGTTAAACCATCCCAACATCTGCACGATCTATGAAATCGGGAAGCACGGTGATCAATCCTTCATCGCAATGGAGTATCTGGATGGACTGACGCTGAAGCACAAGATCGGCGGGAGGCCGATGGAGGTCGACACCGTGCTGTCGCTGGGGATTGAGATTGCCGACGCGCTCGACGCCGCTCACGCCGCTGGGATCATTCACCGGGACATCAAGCCTGCCAACATCTTCGTCACCAAGCGCGGGCACGCCAAGATTCTGGACTTTGGGTTGGCTAAGGTTGCGCCAATCCTCACAGGTGTGAGAGAGGCTGAGGCGACCGCGCAATCAACCGTGACACTGCAAGAACACCTGACCAGCCCCGGTCAAGCTGTTGGCACCGTCGCGTACATGTCTCCCGAACAGGCGCGTGCGAAAGAGTTGGATTCCCGAACTGATCTGTTCTCGTTCGGAGCGGTGCTCTATGAAATGGCAAGCGGGAAGCTGCCATTCAATGGCGAGAGCACGGCGGTGATCTTTGAGGCGATCCTGAACCGGACCCCTGTTCCGCTGCAACAATTAAACCGCAATGTCCCTGCTGATTTAGAAGGAATCGTCAATAAGTGTCTGGAGAAGGATCGCAACCTGCGCTACCAGCACGCTTCCGAAATTCGCACTGACTTGCAACGGCTGAAGCGGGACACTGAGTCGGGGCGGTTACCACGAGCGACACCTGTTGCGCGGAATAGGCGAGTACTTTGGGCCGCGGGAACAGTGGTGCTGATTGTCGCAGCCGTGCTCGCGGGCCATTTCCTTTTCCGCCGTCCAGCCAAGCTCACCGAGAAGGACACCATCGTGCTTGCCGATTTTGCAAATACCACGGGTGATCCGATGTTCGATGACACACTCAAGACGGCGCTCAGCGTTTCGCTGAACCAGTCGCCGTTTTTGAATGTACTCTCTGAGAACAAAGTGGCTCAGACCTTGAAACTGATGACACGCCCACCCGACACCAAACTCACCCCCGACGTTGCCCGCGACCTTTGCCAGAGGGCAGGCAGCAAGGCGTACATTGCTGGAACCATTGCCAGTCTGGGCAGCCAATACGTGCTGGGGTTAAAGGCCGTGAATTGCGGGAGTGGTGACCCGCTGGCACAGGAGCAGGTCACGGCTTCAGCCAAGGAGAGGGTATTGGAGGCAGTGGGCGAGGGAGCATCCAAGCTGCGGGGAGAATTGGGTGAATCGCTGGCAACCGTGCAGAAGTTTGATGTCCCGCTCGAACGGGCAACCACTTCCTCGCTCGAAGCTCTGAAAGCGTACAGCCTTGGCGAAAACGATGCTCGTGAGAAAGGCGCTGCCGCAGCCCTACCTGACCATCAACGCGCCATCCAGCTTGATCCGAACTTCGCTATGGGGTATGAGGCAGTAGGCGGCGACTACTATGGTCTTGGCGAACTGGGACGGGCGAGCGAATACTACACCAAGGCATTTGAGTTGCGGGAACATGCCAGCGAGCGGGAAAAGCTGTCGATCACCGCCAATTACTACGAGAATGTAACCGGGGAGTTGGAGAAAGCGGCACAAACGTCTCAGGAGCTTATGGAGAGCTATCCGCAAGACCTCGGGGGGGCACGTCTCGATCTGGGCAACGTTTACGGCGAGCAGGGGCAGCATGAGAAGGCGGAGGATGTGTATCGCGAAAGCCTGCGCCTAGCCCCGGATAATTTCGCCACATATGGTGATCTCGGCAACAGTTTGCTCGCCTTGCAGCGATTCGATGAAGCCCGGCAGATCATCCAGCAGGCACAGGTGCGAAAGCTGGATAATTTCATACAGCACAACGCTCTCTACGCTCTGGCTTTTCTGGGGTCTGATTCCAAGGCGATGGCCGAACAGCAACAGTGGTTCGCGGGCAGTCCCGATACCGAGCACTTTGGGCTTTCACTTGCCTCCGACACGGAGGCATACGTGGGTCATCTAGGCAAGGCACAGGAACTGACTAAGCGGTCTATAGATTCCGCCATCCGCGCTGACAGCAAAGAAAGCGGAGCGATCTGGCAGGAGAATGCCGCTCTGCGCGAAGCAGCCTTCGGCGACGTTGCGGACGCGAAGCAGGATGCGGCAGTGGGTTTGAAGCTCTATCCAACTAGTCGGGGAGTCGAAGTCGAAGCCGCGCTTGCCTATGCGATGACTGGCGACACTGCACGAGCCGAATCGTTGGCAGAAGACCTCAATAAGCATTATCCGCTGGATACGCAGATGCAGTCGCTTTGGCTACCAGCGATTCGAGGGCAACTGGCGCTCGACCGGAAGAATCCGGAGGACGCCCTCGATACTTTGCAAGCTGCTGCCCCACCCATCGAGTTGGGGTCAATCCAGTTCGTTACGAATCTTTCCTGCCTGTATCCGACGTACATTCGGGGTGAGGCGTATCTCGCGGCGGAACAAGGTGTCCAAGCCGCCACCGAATTCCAGAAGATTCTCGACCACAGCGGGATCGTCTGGAACTGCTGGACGGGAGCGTTGGCGCATCTGGGAGTGGCGCGTGCGAACGCGCTGCAAGCGAGAACTTTACAGGGCACGGAGTCGGACGCCGCCCGCGTTCGGGCATTCGCCGCGTACAAAGATTTCCTCACCCTCTGGAAAGACGCCGATCCCGACATCCCCATCCTGAAGCAAGCCAAAGCCGAGTACGCGAAGCGTGTGCTGAGCAGCACGTCGTCCGGGAGGGTTAAAGTCCCTCAGGCACCCAAATGAGGGGTGCCTTATCCAAAAGCGGGAGTAGCGTCTCGCTGGCCGAAGAAAGCAGAAGATACGGAGAC
>Ga0187805_10000944_pt1 | contig 10247 bp, 7 predicted proteins | sample NC_wetland_sal_i_6_FD_132965 | JGI IMG/M metagenome (GOLD analysis project Ga0187805, IMG submission 132965) | Wetland sediment microbial communities from Neuse River Estuary, North Carolina, USA - Control_5 | ecosystem: Environmental > Aquatic > Freshwater > Wetlands > Sediment | place: USA... | reverse complement strand
GTTCCTGGCGACCGAACTTCAAAAGGCCAAGCTCGACGTGGCGCGCGAACATTATACGTTCCCGCGCTGGGACGCACGGCGCTGGGAGATCACGATTACACCGGCGTCGGGCGCGAGCTTCAAGGCTCCGGTGACATCTTATTTTCCTTACTCCGGCCAGACTCAGGCGGCAGGCGTAACGGGCGAGCTCGTCTACGCTGGGCATGGCCCCTCGTTCAACTTGAGCGGGCTTCAGGGCAAAGTAGCGTTGATTGATTTTTCAACCAACGTTCGCAAGTGGGGCGAGATGTACAAGCCGTGGGGCGTCTATCCAGGCGATGCCCATTTTCCGGACGAGTTCCGCCCTGCGCGCGGCGGCGTCAATGACCTGACCCAATTTCAGAAAGCGGGCGCGGTGGGCGTAATTCTGGCCTGGACCGACATTTCCGATGCCAACGCGGCGGATCAATACACGCCCTTTTCACGCCCGCCGCAAGGCATCCCCGGGCTGTATGTCGGCCGCGACACCGGCGCGAGGCTTAAGTCTCTGGCGGCGAGCGGCGCCAAGGCTACGGTGGTGCTGGAAGCAGACACCCATCCAGATACGCCCACCGACACGCTGATGGCCACGCTTCCCGGAACCACTTCGGACGAAGTGATCATCGTAAACACGCACACCGACGGTCCGAATGCCACTGAAGAGAACGGCGGCCTGGGAGTCCTGGCGCTGGCAAAATATTTTGCGAAGCTTCCGAAAGCCGAACGCAAACGCACCTTGGTGTTTCCTTTAACCACCGGCCATTTCGCCGGACCCTGGGTGCCATCCATGCGCGGGATCATTCAGAAATATCCGGACCTGATCAAGAAAGCGGTAGCTGCGCTCACGGTCGAACATCTGGGCTGTAAGGAATGGGCCGATGACGCGAGCCTGCACTACAAGCCGACCGGCGAAAACGAGTGGGCTGTCGCCATCACCGAGTATGGGTCCACCGGCCGCATTCTGGTGGACGCACTGCAGGGCAGCGGCGACCGCCAAACGGCCGTCGTCAATCCAGTCCACGGCGGCTGGCTGGGCGAGGGCGGCGGATTGGCGCGCGCCAGCGTGCCCACCATCGGCTACATCCCGCAGCCGAATTATCTGCTGGCCGGTCCCGCCAACGGTTGTATCGAAAAGCTGAGCGCGGAGCGGTTGCATGCGGAAATCGAAGTGTTCGCCAAGGTCATCCATACCATGGACTCCATGACCGCGGCAGAACTTAAGGCCAAAAGTTAGCGAGAAAGGGAGGATTTCAAGATGACTAGTCGACGTTCATTTCTCACGGCGCTCGGAGCCGGGTACGCGATCGCGAATAACACTTGGGCGCAATCGCAACGCGCCGCACGCACGGCGAACGCCGCTCGCAGCAGCGAATTATTTTTCACCGCCGACACGCAATACGGCAAAATCCAGGGCATGGCGAACAGCGGAATCAAGGAATTCAAAGGCGTTCCCTATGGCGCTTCGACGGCCGGTAAGAATCGCTACATGCCGCCGCAGAAGCACGCCGGGTGGACGGGCGTGCGGGAGTGCCTCGCATACGGCCAGATCTCTCCGCAAACCATTTCGCCGCCCACCAGCGACTACAGCCAGTTGATCCAGTGGGACCTGCATTACGGCACTGGCATGGGCGAGGATGTCCTGACGTTGAACGTCTGGACTCCCGGCGTCAAGGACGGCGGCAAGCGCGCCGTGCTGGTCTCGTTCCACGGCGGCGGATTTGCCACCGGCTCCGGCAACGGGCCGCAATACGACGGGACACAGCTTGCGCGCCTGGGCGATGTGGTGGTGGTCAACGTGAATCACCGGCTCGCGAGCCTGGGTTATCTGCATCTGGCCGATCTCGGGGCGCCGCCGGAATTCGCGCACGCGGGCGTGGTTGGAATGATGGACCTGGTCGCGTCGCTCGAATGGGTGCGCGACAATATCGAAAATTTCGGCGGCGACCCGCAGAAGGTCATGATCTTCGGCCAATCCGGCGGCGGCGCCAAGACCTCAACCATGCTGGCCATACCTTCCGCCAAAGGCTTATTCCATGCCGCCGGCATTCAGAGCGGATCCACCATTCGCTCGCTCGATCGCGAACGCGGCACCAAATCGGCGGAGCTGCTGCTCGCTAAACTCGGCATTTCCAAAAGCGATATCCCTGCCATCCAGAAGGTCTCGTGGCAGCAGATTCTGGAGGCACAGGTCGCGCTCGGCCCGGAAGCGCCGTTCACGCCGGTGGTGGATGGCACCATCCTGCCGCATCATCCTTTCGATCCCACGGCGCCGCCGGAATCAGCCACGGTTCCGATTATCATTTCGAACACGCTGGAAGATGCGGCGCTCCGGCTGACCAACTTCGACCTGACCGAAGAAGGCCTGCGCACCATGATGAACCAGCGCTACGGCCCCAAAGCCGAGGCGATGCTCGCGCTGTATCGCAACCGCTATCCCGACAAATCGCCGTTCTTGATTCAAGCCCAGATCTTCACGGACTCGACCGCGCGCAAGAGCGCCATGCTGCAGGCCGAGCGCAAATCCGCTCAGGGCCAAGCGCCGGCTTACATGTATCTGTGGGAATTCGCCAGTGCCGGATTCGGGGGCAAGTTCGGAGCCGTACACGGCACCGACGTCTCGGCGACCTTTAACAACTACCGCGATGGCGTGGGCGGCACGGGCTCCGAAGCAGAGCGGGCGCTGTGGACGCGCTTCGCCACCACCTGGGTCACGATGGCGAAGAACGCGAATCCGAACAACTCGAAGATTCCGAATTGGCCCGGCTACGATGCGCAAACACGCGCCACCATGGTCTTCGACAAAGAAGTCCGGGTGGAAAACGATCCGCGCAGCGAGATCCGCAAGTTCTGGGCCGAGATGCCCGGCGCCTAGCGATCAAGATGCTGGCCTATTCCAGCGGCCAGCCAACGTAGTTCTCCGCGAGATTCGTCGCGGCGGCGCGCGAGCTAGTGACGTTCTCTAATTCGGCCAATTGCCGGCGATGATCGAACTCGCTGTCTGGACCCTCGACGCGGTGCAGCATGGAGGTCATCCACCAGGAAAAATGTTGTGCCCGCCAGACGCGGCGCAGACAATTCTCCGAGTAACAAGCGAGCTGGTCCAAGTTGCCGGACGAGTAAAACGCTTTCAGCGCGCGAGAGAGCACACGGACGTCGGCTATGGCCAGGTTCATGCCTTTGGCCCCCGTGGGAGGCACGATGTGCGCCGCATCGCCGGCTAGAAACAGACGGCCATACTGCATCGGCTCGGCGACAAAACTGCGCATCGGCGTAACGCCTTTTTGGAAAACCGGACCCTCCTCCAAACGAAACTCCGGGCCGGAAGCCAGGCGAATCTGCAATTCTTCCCAGATCCTGTCATCCGGCCACTGCGCGAGGTCCTCGTCCGGCTGGCATTGCAGATACAGGCGCGTGACGCTGGGCGAGCGCATGCTGAGCAGCGCGAACCCGCGCTCGTGATTCGAGTAAATCAGCTCTTCGGAAGCAGGTTTAACGCGCGCCAGGATTCCCAGCCAGGCGAACGGGTAGCTTCGCTCGTAGAATCGCAAAATACCAGCCGGAATCGAAGGGCGGCACACACCGTGAAAGCCGTCGCAGCCGGCAATGAAGTCGCACGTCAGTTCGCACTCGCGCTCCCGAAAACGGATCACAGGCCGATCCGAATCGAACGCCGAGACGCGAACGTCTTCCACTTCAAAAAAGATTTGACCACCCGCGTCGAGCCGCGCCCGGATCAGATCCTTGATGACTTCCTGCTGGCCGTAGACCGTGATCGAGCGCCCGGTGAGTTCCTGGAAGTGAATGCGGTGCCGGCGGCGATTGAACAGCAGCTCAATGCCTTCGTGCACCAGCCCTTCTCGACGCATCCGCTCGCCGACGCCGGTAGAGTTCAGCAGATCCACCGAGCCCTGTTCAAGCACCCCGGCACGCACGCGCTGCTCCACAAAATCACGGCTCTTGGCTTCAAGGACGACCGATTCAATCCCGTCCAGGTGCAGCAAGTGCGAGAGCATGAGCCCGGCCGGTCCTGCGCCGACGATTCCGACCTGCGTGGAGAACACTGATGTATGCGGTCAGGGTTTGACTGAAACGTTCACAGTGCCATTGCTCCAGCAGCACTGAAATCCACCGCCGCCGCCCTCACCGGAATAATCGTTGATGGTGACGTGTAGAACATATTCGCCCGGCTCGCTGAATTGCGCCGTCGTGGTGGCCTTGCCATTGAACGGGAACTTGGGGTCGCCGCCATCGAGCTTCTCGACTACGGGTTTGTTTTTGGAAAAGGTCACACTGCCTGGCCCGCGATATTTGCTCCAGGTGACGGTCACCGGAATCGGGCCCAGATTGCGCGGCTTGGCGCCCGAATTGGAAAACCACTTTTGATCGTCGGAAACCCACACTGTCAGCGGAAGCGGTTGGCTCACGGCAGCGGTTCGGGTTGTCTCCAGGCCCTGCGGCCCTTGGACCACCGGACCCTGCTCCGTAAAATCCTGGAAACGTAAAGTCGGCGGCGTATCCGCATCCGGACCTACGTCAGCGGACGCGGCAAAGGGAGAAATCTCGTAAAGGGGATTCAGCCAGAGTTTGATGGCAGTCGGTTTTCCATTCGCCACAATCGTCCAAGTGAGTTTCTTCTCGCCGAAATCCTTGGGCACTTTGACTGTGAAGATGCCCCAACCGCGGCCAGCGAAAAAATGCGTCGGCTGTCCGTAATCGGGGCCGCCGGGTTCGATCCCGTTGTCCGGCCCGAGTGGAATATCCAACTCCTGCTTGGTGTTGCGGTTAAAGTAGCCAACCAGCATGCTAAAGCTTCCGTCCGGATTGGAGAACCAGCCTTCATACGCGCCCGTGATGCTCTGGCCGGCCTCGAGCGCGGGTTCGAAAGGTAGGGACTGCCCCGACAGTGCGCCGGCAGCCGCAAATGCGGCGCAACTCAATCCAGCCAGCCAGGAGGCTTTCATTTTTATTGCAAAAAGTTTCATAGGAGAGAACTGCAACTGCTATAGGAGCGTTTGAGACGCTCCCATAGCAGACTGAGGAGATTCTACTGAAGGCTAGCAGCGGTTCTTTGCGGTTTGTGCTTGGCCGCCCACTCCTTATAGTCTTCGTCGCTGACGTAAGTCACGTTCACCCAGGCATGCGCCATTTCGTCGACCGTGCGGTCTCCGTAGCCGACCCACTGATCCGGATCCGGATTGTTCTTGTTGGCCGTAGTGTTGTCGTGCCACGCGATGACGTGGATCACAGTGCCTTTCGGGAACCACGGCGCCGCATCGTCAGCATAGATGTAATTCGTCATCCAGTTGAAGTTGAAGTGGCTGACATAGCTGACCACTTGCGTGGTGCCGTCCGGCAGAATGGCTTCCAGCATCATAGCCTTGCCCCGCAGATGCATGTGCGGCTGGATATTCTCCAGGATGGCTGCCTGCCGCAGTACGGTGAACCCTTCGTTCTGGGTAATCGTGTTGGGCGGAATGTCCAGACGCCCGCGAGGCAGTGCCTGGAAGCCTGTCAAATAGGTGCGATACTTCGGTTCCTGCCCCTTGGGATAAAACCAAACGCCCAACTGCACACCCGAGCGGATTTCTTCGCCGGCCGCATGAATGTGGATGTCCCAGGAAACTTGCGAACCTGGCAGGAGCAGTTTCCCGGTGTTGGGCCGGTACATGTCGAACTGTTTGCCGATGGCCCACTCCATTAACATGCCACGTCCGCCAAATGCCGCAGAACGGTCGGGCGAGTCAGGATTCACAGGCTCATTTTGATCCAGGTAAGCAATGGCGTGGTGAACAATGCGGCGGCCCTCCTCGGTGCTCGGCCGTATTTCGACCGCCTTCACCCAACGCGGCTCGGTGAGCGGGATATTCGCCGTCGGCCGCCACCATACATCCTGATGATGGGCGGGCATGGTGTAGGGCGCCGCTTCGATCACCATATCGGGTTGGCCGAGTTCCTTGGCGGCCTGCCACTCGTTGCCGCTGGGCCACTGCTTGGGAGCTGGCATGTCTTTGGGATCGCCCGCCGGAGCGCCTGAATCCACCCATTTCACGATGGTGGCGATCTGCGCGTCACTCAGCGACATGTCATTCTTGAATTTCTGTACGCCGACGTTCCGATCGATGTGCCAGGGCGGCATCTGCCGCGTGACCACGCGTTCGCGGATAGCCTTGGCCCACGGCCGCGACTCTTCGTAGGTGATCAGCGACATCGGCGCCATCGACCCGGTTCTATGGCAGTCCTGGCACTTCGCCTGGAAAATCGGGGCGATGTCTTTAGTAAACGTGACCGGCGTGCTGTCGCTTAGAGTGGCCGCGAATGCGGAACTCAATGCAAGCAGGCTAACTGACGCAGTTAGTCCTACCGTGCGCAATACCGTGGAGGGAATCATTACCCTGCTCCTTTCCCACAAGCCTAGCAAGTCGATTTTACAATGCCCGCCTATCGCTGTCAACTTCTGCATTGACAATCACTTAAGACCGCGTCGTGCACCCGGGATTCTAGGACCTACGACTCCGGAGTACTAAAGGTGTTAAGCACCATGCAGGCCGAACGGGGTGCTACCGATGTATGGGCAAATGCACGAATCATTGGCCCATCTCTCAAACGCTTGCACGGATACCTCCATCGGGCCGATAGGAGAGGCAACCGACGACACATCCTTCGCTCCTCCCGTAGTGGATTCGATTGAGGAAACCGGGATTTCACAGTCCATTATCGAGCATTTGATTCTGAAGTATCTGCATTTCCGCGGCGAGTTGTCAGGACGGCAGATCGCGAACATGATGGGCCTGCAGTTCAGCGTCATTTCAGAACTGCTTGAAAATTCAAACATCAGCAGCTAATTTGCGTGAAGAACGCGATGGGCCTTGGCCCCATATCGAGTATCTTCGCGCTGACCGAGCCGGGGCGAGCGTTGACGCTTGAGTACCTGGAGACAAACCAGTACGTGGGGCCGGCTCCCGTGCCTCTCTTTCAATACGCTACGGTCGTGCAACTGCAGAAGCTGAAGCCGAATTGGTTGGGACCGGAACAACTTCAGCGAGCCTTAGCGCACTTAGTGGTTGAGGATGACATCCTGGCGCAACTCGGTCCAGCCCTGAGTGCCAGTGAGTCTTTCTTGATATATGGAAAGCCGGGAAATGGGAAGACTGCTCTGGCAGAAGCGCTGGTCAGAATCGAGACCGAGCCCATTTATATTCCCTATGCTTTGGAATACCATGGCAATCTCATTCAGATTTACGATCCCCTGTATCATCCAAAAATTGATAGCTCGAACTCACTGCTCAAAGCGCTGGCTGACGATCCTCCTCACGATGGGCGTTGGTTCAAGAGCCGTCGCCCATTTATCACCACAGGCGGCGAGCTGACGCTGGAAATGCTCGACCTGAGCTACAACGCGAGCTCGAAAGTGTATGATGCGCCCTTTCAACTCAAGGCCAACAATGGCATCTATTTGATCGACGACTTCGGCCGTCAAAGGGCTACTCCTAAAGAGGTTCTGAATCGCTGGATCGTCCCGATGGAACGGCGCGTGGACTACCTGAACCTCCACTTCAGGGGCAAGATGACGGTGCCGTTCGAAACATTCCTGATCTTCTCCACGAACCTGCATCCCAACGACCTGGGCGACGAGGCATATCTGCGGCGCATTCAATACAAGATGTACGTCCAGAACCCAAACCCGCGGGAGTTCATTCAGATTCTCAAGCGAACCTGTGAATCGCAGGAACTCTCCTGCCCGCCGGGTCTGGCCGAGAACTTCGTCCAGAAGAACTACATCGAGCAGTCCATGCCATTTCGCCGCTGCCACCCGCGCGACATAATTAAACACGCGCTCCACATCCTAAACTTCGAGCGCCGGACCAAGGACCTTACAGAAGATATACTCAATCGGGCATTCCGAAGTTGTTTTGCGCAAAAAATCGACGAAGCCTAGTAGGCCGCACTGCCCGGAAACGGGCCTGGCTCTTCGGCTTTTTCCCCAGACTTCCGTTTGACCTAGGTTTTCAGCTATAAAGAACGTTACTGGCTCATGATCATGGGTGCCCCTGAGCTTTCCCGCCAGGCGCCCCAATTTCGTTTTGGAAAAGGAGTTTCAGTCATGACCAAACCCAGCCGGAGAGAGACGCTGAATTTACTGGCAAGTGGTGCGGCCTTTGTCGCCGTGTCGCGCATTGCGTCCGGTGCAAAATCGCCTCATTTCCCTAAGGGCGCGATCATCCGAACCTTGCAAAAAGACTTGCCGCCGGATGCCTTGGCGTCAGGCGCCACCCTCTTCCACGAACACCTCTCGATCGACATGCGGCCGCGCAACGGCCCGCCTCCCAAGCAAGCGGCTCCCACCAACAATGTGGATCTGGTGGTCGATGAAGTGAAGGCTGCGCAGAAGGACGGGATCGTCTGCATCGTGGATGGCGGGCATCCGGACATGGGCCGCAATCTCGACAACCTCAAGCTGATCGCCGAGCGAACCGGGATGTACATTGTCGCCAGCGGCGGTTACTACATGGAGCGCAGCTATCCGCCCGAGATCGCCTCAAAATCCGAGGATCAGATCGCCGAGGAGTTGGTGCAGGAAGCCCGGATGAACCGCTATGGAGCGTTCGGCGAGATCGGCGAAAACCCCAACGCCGCCATGAGCGAGACCGAGCAGAAGGTGTTTCGGGCCGTGGGTAAGGCGCATCTCCGCACCAACCTGTCGATCTTCACGCACAACGCCTATGGCACCGGCCCCAATGTTCCCAAAGACGCCGGCCTGCATCAACTCGACGTGTTCGAGTCCGTAGGAGTGAAACCGCAGCGCGTGGTCATCGGCCACACTTGCTGTCTCGACGATCCCGAGGCCGGCGTCATCAAACAGATCGCCAAGCGCGGCGCCTGGGTCGGTTTTGATCGAATGAACACCGTCGAGCGGTTTGTGCCCGATGAAAAGCGCGTGAAGATGCTTGTCAAGTTTCTGGATGCCGGCTATGCCGGCCAGCTCTTGCTGTCGTCCGATTTCACCGGCGCCAGGACGCTGGAAGGTCCCATGTACGGACGAACCAAGACCGTATTTGCGCCGAAACTCGCGGAAGCAGGAGTCAAAGAGGAAACGATACACGCCATCCTCTACGACAATCCGCGCCGCTTCCTGGCGTTCGTACCGAAGAAAGCCTGACTTATCGAGCCGACGCTGGGGGCTCGAGACAGGACAACTATCGCTGGGACTGGCCCTTGGCCGCTGCGGTTTGGCCGGCCCCCGATTCACACCTATGACGACCGAGCGATACTTGGGCTGCAAGCAGCGGTTTCGGAACGCTGTCAACGATCGGCTCGTGGTGACGGACAACCTGAAGCTCGCACTGTGCGCGGCGATGCGCACTGCCCACAAACTTCGAAAGGTAAATGCCCTGGAGAAAAGGTGAATTCAGCGCGCTTTTGATGCCCGCAACATAATCAAGGGCTGGCCATTGTTACCATCCGGATTGGGAGGAACAATAAAAGCGAGTTTACCGCCAGTTGTAGTCGCCCCATTCCGTTCCCATGTTGTCATCGGTGATGACGGTTTGGCCTTGCGTGCGGCGGAGAATATTCTCGCGGGTCTCCATGCCTTCGGACTTGTAGGAGTTTCCGGGCAGCGTGTCGGCGATTTGCAGAATCCCAGCCAGGATATCCCGATCTTCCGCCAGGGCCGGATCGAAGATCGGCTTACCATCCAGCCGGTAGCTTAGCAAGGTGTTCCGCCAGCGTTCCTTGTCGATACGAATGGGGCTGTCGCTCACGGCCAGCAGCCCGCCCAGACGGAATGCATAGGGGAAGCGAGCGGCGCCGGTGCGCTGGGCCTTCGCGGAAAACGTCGTGTTGTAGAATAGAATGCCGCCGGGCTTGAGCCTGCTGCGGGCAAGGTCCAGGAACTCCACCGAAAGCAGATTGGTGGCGTGCGCGCGCCAGTGATAAGTGGTGTCCATGACGATCATGTCGAACTTGCGTTGACGGTTGCGCAGCATCCAACGCCGGCCGTCGTCAATGACCAGTTCCACCTTAGAATTGTGCAACAAGGGGGACACTGCCGGATACCGCTGAACGACCTGGACATATCCGGGATTGATCTCGATGATGATTTCCTTCTTGACCTGCGGGTGATTGGCAATGATCTCTGACCACGCGCCACCGCACATCCCGATAACCAGTACTTCCTCCGGCTTTGGATGGAACAAGCTGAGAGACAGGGGTTTGATCACCGTAGCAGT
>Ga0187805_10000941_pt1 | contig 10260 bp, 9 predicted proteins | sample NC_wetland_sal_i_6_FD_132965 | JGI IMG/M metagenome (GOLD analysis project Ga0187805, IMG submission 132965) | Wetland sediment microbial communities from Neuse River Estuary, North Carolina, USA - Control_5 | ecosystem: Environmental > Aquatic > Freshwater > Wetlands > Sediment | place: USA... | reverse complement strand
GTGACATTTCGGACTGAATTGCCGCACGCCTCGCGAGTTGTGATCTTCGCCGCTGCCAAGCGACGCATCACCGTCGGCGTGTCTTCGATATGCACGTAGTGGAGCTGGAAGTCTTGACGCGTCGTGACGTGTGCAATGCCGTCGGAGTACTCTTCCGCCAGCTCCGCGAGCGTTTCCAGTTGTTCGGCATTCAGACCACCGCCGGGAATCTTGATTCGCTGCATGCCCGGCGCGTCCCACATTGTCGAGGGGCCCTTCGTCAGCGCGCCGGAGGGATACTTCATTTCTTGGACTTTGGCGCCATCGTGCCGCTGGCCGTTGTCATAACGCTGGCCGTAAACACCTCGCCGCAAGCGCGTTTCCGCGAACAGGCGCTCGTCCATCTTGCCCTGCTTTCGCAAGGCGACTTCGTTATCAAAGATCTCCACCTCGCGGGCCAAATCCTCGGGCATCTTCCCCGCGAGGCGTTCCTTCCACAGCGTGTTAGAGGCCTTCATATTGTCACTTTGAAACCCTAAGAATAACAAATCCCTCGCGCGTCCGCATCGACAAGCGCGATGTGTGACCCCTGCGTTAATCGGATGTTATGCCAGGCAGGGCGGATTCGGGACGCTACTATGCTTTTGGTAGGGGGGATCGAAAGCAATAACAATAGGGATTGCAAGGATTTACGGGAAATGCAGCGGACCGCTGAGTCCTTGAAATCGAATGACGGAGAACGCAAAGGAATTCTTATTGCTCCCTCAAAGCTCCCTGGCTTTTCTCTCCATTCAATTCCCTTTTCAATCTCGGGTCGCGTCAGACCGGACGCGGGACTGAGGGTTCTGGTACGCGCGGGGTTGAAGACTGTGGGATGCATCTCACCCCCGAAACGTTTGTGGGGCATATCCAGATTTTCTATTGGTACATATATGGTCATTATGGTTCACTTATGTCCTTGCTGCGTTGCAGGTCGAGGACGGTTTCTACGCGCGGCTGAGGTGAAACCCATGAGCCAAGCAATGCGATCAAGCGTTGAGGACCTTGGTGCTGAAGCGGCCACAGCGCCAACAATGACAAAGGCAGAAATTCGCTCTCACATTGAAGAGATCGGCGTCATCCCCGCCATTCGCGTGACCTCAGCGGACGACGCCCTTTTTGCGGCAGAGGCGCTCTCCCAGGCTGGCGTGGCGCTCCTGGAAATCGCCATAAATGTCCCCGGAGCGATAAAGGTCCTCGCGCACGTGGCGAAACACGCTCCTAAGACAATCGTAGGCGGCGGAAGCGTCACGAATGTCGGCACGGCTCGGCAATGCTTGGACGCAGGCGCGAGATTTGTGACAAGCGACGGACTAGTGCTGCCAGTTGTTGAGTTCGCCGCGAAAGAAAACGTCGTAGTTTTCCCTGGAGCATTTACGCCAACTGAGATTATCGCAGCTCGAAACGCCGGGTCGGACTTTGTCAAAGTGGTTCCGTGCGACGCAGCCGGCGGCGACAGCTACATTCGATCTCTGAAGGCCGCGTTGCCAGACGTTCCCCTAATCGCGGCGGGCGGCGTGACCCAGCTCACGGCGTTTAACCTCGTCTCTGCCGGTGCCACTGCTCTCGGAGTGGGTAGGGATCTGATTCCGGCGGAGGCTCTCCGGTTGCGCCAAACCGGGCGGATTCAAGAATTGGCGCGGCGTTTCCTCAATTTTGTGGACAGCGGCCGAATCCAAGCGGCAGGACAGAACTACAGCTTTAGCTAGAGAGAGGCCGACGTGATTCTCTGGGCTAGATTTCGAAGCTGGGCGGCGTTTTTTGCACAGCCCAACTATCGCCTCGGAATTCTCTTGTCCCTAGCCATTGGCCTGCTTCCGTTGGGCGCAGATGCCCGGGGTAGAAATGAATCGACCTACTATGGTGTGGTTGATTTCGGCGCCCAACAAATCCACCTGGACGACGGCTGTCTTGCCCTTGATGGCACAGTGACGTCCGGAACTTTTTTCGAGGATCTAAAGCGGGTAGACAACGGCGGCGAACTCGAGTACAGGAAACGCGGCAGAGTCGTGACGAAGTATCCTGAATCGTTGACCACTTCCATTCGAATCGTGGGCGACGCTTGTACGACTGGGTTGCCGAGCCCTCCTTTGTCGATTTTTCGAGGCGATTCCTATACTGTGAGATTCAACGTCGAATGGAAGGACGGGATGCAGTTACGACCCGCAGTGCTCTCTCCCGTTACCGCGCGCTGCGTTGGGTATTCGAGTATCACCACTCCCGCAGGAAATCTCCCGATCCCTTCGATCACTTGTCAAATGACGGTGGAGAGCGAGGGTGTTCCGCTGCGCGATCACCTTATCGTGTCCGTTCTAACTGACGATGGAAAACGCATAACCCGATTATCCGCCGCTCCGTGACAAATCCGCATTGTCCTTCGCCGCTCTGCAGACACACTTCAGGCCGAGCAGTGTCTAGTAGAAGGGTTTCCTTGCCCGACAGCAACGGCGACCAATTACTGTCCTACCTTCAACCCATTCGTTGAAAACCCCGGCGAATCATGTACCCGGAGGATCGCACGGGCGGAACGTGCGACGGGGACGAGTGCCGTTCGTGGGACGCGATGCCGCTCGGCCACGGCCCACCACGGCCAGCACTCATCCGACTTAGCCACCAGTTCGAAATGTTCAAGGCAAGTTAGCCTTGATGCTTTTTCGACGTCCACTCGACGCTCGCCACACTCAGTTGGTTGCCGGTCAAATCACCCGTGACCGTGACCGAGCTTTCCGCGGCGGCTTTCGCCAGCTCCTTCTCGGAGCCTGAGAGGACGTAGTGCTTGTCGCCAACGACTAGCACATACGAGGCCCCTTGGCTAACCCACCACTGAGTGCAGGACAGGCGTGTCTGCGCTTTGCATGTGTTCGGCAGCATGCAGGTGGTGCAGCTTACATATCCTGTCATAGTGACGTGCTGCGACACAGGTTTGGCGCTGGCCCCACCTGCGAACATCGAGCACAACACAAGGACACCCGCTACAACCACAGCTTGATACATCTCTTTCCTAATCATGGACTCTCCTCGGGACTCTTGCCATTTACCACAGCGCGTGTCGCGACAAACTCAAAGCTAAATCAGCGCGATGAGCGAGTTCTGTGAGTCTCCATGAGGAAAACGATAGGCTACGCAGATACGAACTGCATAAGTTGTGACTAAACTCTTCATAAGCAAGTGATATGAGAAATATGCGGCCATTTTCGATTAATCCAATCCATAAGTTTTATGAGTTTGACCGGCCATTCGGATGTTTGTAACCTTAGCGAGCGGTCTTCTCGATTTGCTGGGCTGGCCAGCAAGCTCGGCGGGTGATGGTACTGTGTCTTCCAAATCGGTGACTCCTAACCCGGTCGCTTCTATCGAATTTCGCCAGCCGGCTCTCCGCGAGCATTCCAGAGGTTACCCCGCGGAACCCAGCCTTTCAGGCACGCGCGATTCTTCGATGCTCAAACGTGTTGGAACGACGATTGGTTCCCCTGTGCTAGGTGTCGTCGTCATTCTTCTCATCACGGAGGTCTACCGACACGCGCCGATAGCGAACGTGACCACGGTGGGCTTTACGTTCGTGCTTGCGATTCTCATTGCGTCCACGGTCGGCGGATTTCGAACTTCGATTATTATGTCAGTAGTAGCCACACTGTGTTTCGACTACTATTTTATTCCACCGGTTAACACCTGGAATATTACGGACCCTCAGGATTGGGCGTCGCTATCCGCCTTCATCATCACATCACTTGTGGGAAGTTCGCTTTCGGCGTGGGCGCGCCGCCAGACGAAAGAAGCTCACAGGAGGCAGAGGGAAGCAGAACAGTTGTACGACCTAAGCCAAAGACTCCTGAACGCCGGGGACTCGCTCGCGCTATGCAACGCGATTCCCTCGGACATCGTGAACGCGTTCGGCGCAAGAGCTGCGGCGCTGTTTCTCACCGAGGGACAGAAGGTTTTCTATTCGCCCAACGGCTCACGTGAGCTCGACGTGACGCGTCTGAAAACCGCCCTCCTTCACAAGGATGTTGAGGTTTACCCGGACGAAGGCCTTTGCTTCATCCCCCTGCGACTGGGAATCAACGAAATTGGAAGCATCGGTATCGCAGATACGGCTCTCTCCCGGCCGACCCTAGAGTCTCTCGGATCTCTGGTTACGATTGCAATCGAGCGGGCGAGCGCGATCGAACAGGTCGGGAAAATCGAGGCATTGCGAGAAAACGAACGGCTCAAATCGGCTTTGCTTGACGCGATCACGCACGAATTCAGAACACCGCTGACTGCGATGAAACTCTCCGTGACGGGCATGCTTTCCGACTTACAATTCGATCGGCAACAAAGCAAGGATCTGCTGGCGATGATCAACGAAGGATGCGATCGAATCGACCAGTTGGTCGGCGAAGTATCCGAGATGTCGCGCCTGGAATCTGGAGAAATCAAGCTCGATTTCGCACGCCATTCGGTGGCTGAATTGGTCGAAGCGGCGATATCTGACTGTAACGCCGTGTTGGGTACGAGACCCATTGAACATGGGATCGCTAATCAAGAAGTGCCCATCCGGGTGGATCTATTTTGGGCGACGAAGGTTCTGGTTCATCTGATTAGGAATGCGAATTTGTATTCTTCTCCTGGCAAGCCGATCACGATTAGCACGGAGACCAAAGATGGATTTGTGGTCTTCAGCGTTGCGGACCAAGGACCTGGCGTCGATCCGACTGAGATTCGGCGAATCTTTGAGAAGTTCTACCGGGGCAAAGAGCACCGCTGCCGCGTCCAGGGAACCGGGATGGGACTGCCGGTTGCGAAAGCAATCACAGAAGCCCACGGTGGCACAATGACCGTAATCAGCAAACCCGGAGAAGGCTCAGTTTTCAGGTTCAGCCTGCCGATCGAGCGATCGCTACAGTCGCTCAACCAACTCGTTTAGTCCGCACTGGCTGATCTGCTCAAGTTGCGAATAAAGTTCGCGCACGGTTCGGTGGCGTTTCGCCGGATCCCGCGCGATTGCGCGGCATACGACGTCCTGTAGTGGCGAGGGAATCTTCGGATTTATTTCGCACGGGGGCATGGGATCGCCGGCGAGCCTCAAGTTCAGTGCCGTCAGAGTTTCGACACCGGAGAACGGCACCTCACCCGTGAGCATTTCGTAGAGAATCAGGCCGAGAGAATATATGTCACTGCGAGCGTCTCCACGTTTGCCTTTTATCTGCTCGGGAGAGGCATAGTCGGGCGTGCCCACACGCCTCGGCCGAAGCAGCGCAGACAATCCGCGCTTCGTTTCACGGGCGATATCGAAATCGATTAGCTTCACGTTATCGTTTGAGTCGACGATTACGTTGTCCGGCTTGAGATCGAGATGCACAATGCCGCGCTCATGAATGTAGGCAAGCACATCGCAGATCTTCAGGGCAATCTGGAGGGTCCGCTCGATCGTTAGCCCCCCTGGCTGGTCAAGGATTTGCCTAAGTAAGAGTCCCTCGACCCATTCCATCACGGCGTAACGGCGGCTGGCGCCATCGTTGGGCAACATCCGCACGATGCCGGGATGGTCGAGTTTGCGGCCTATTTCTGTTTCAGCGTCAAAGTCACTGGCGAAAGACCGCTTGCCGCCGTGCCGGGAATGAGGGACCTTGACGGCCACCGCGCTGCCTGTCCGCATGTCCGTCGCGCGAAAAATAGACGCCATGCCCCCGGTCGCGACGAGAGCCTCCAATCGGTAGTGATCGAGGATATCTCCGGAACGAATGCGAGTTGTCGATAGCAGGCTCATGCGGCTGGGCCATGCTAAGACGTGGGGGATACGAGATACGTCAAGGAGTCATAAGGTTTCTCTAAAAGCTTTATTCAGGTTGGAAGGACGTCAACGGATCGGCGATCAGTGGCAGAGCACGAGCGGACGGGGTTCAGCCGCTTAACTGGCGACGCATCACCTCTTTATGGATTCGCCCTATAGCTCGGCGGCATTAGCCTACGTAGGGGCCTTCTCGCTCCGGAAGCTTCCCTTCACGAGCGCTCTTGACGAAGCCCACGAATCTGCGGGCTAGTTCATGGATCCGGTGCACTTGCCGATTTCGGATCGCTTCCGCGGGAATGAGTTCACGGCCGATCCCCAACGCAACCGCGCCGGCGGAGATGTATTTTGAGGCGGTTTGCTGGTTCACGCCGCCCGCGGCGATCAGAGGAATGTGCGGATACATTGTATGAAGTGATCGAATGTAGGTTTCTCCGCCGATCTGCGCGCAGGGCACGACCTTAACAAAATCGCAGCCAGATTCCCACGCCGTGATGACTTCGGTAGGCGTCAAGGCACCGGGAAATACAACGACATCCTTTCTTGCGGCAAATTCGATCAGCGTCGGATGCAACCCATCACTCGTAAGAAACTGCGCCCCTGCATCCAAACAGGCTTGCGCTATTTTCGCATTCCACACGCTTCCCGCCCCCACGATTAGCTGTGGATTTTGGCGCACTAAATTGGAGATCACTCCCGTCGCGCCATCCAGCGTCATGGCGATTTCAACGACCGGAATACCGCCGTGGTACACCGCTTCGGCAGCGAACAGGGCATCCTCCGTCGAATTTACTCGAATCGCCGTGACAGCGCCTATTTCGTTGATTTTGTTCCGAACTTCTTCCCTCTTCACTTATCGCGACTCCTTCTCATCTGACTGAATAGACCTACTCGGCGGGTTGAGAGGCTTTCTTCAAAGCCGCGAGTTGACCACGGCCTTCTTTTACAAATTTCACGAACCGTTGCGCCAGCTCACGAATGCGCGCCGATTGCTTGAACCGAAGAGCGTCCTCGGGGATCAGATCCCCTCCCACACCGAGTGCGCTGGCCCCTGCCAGAATGAACTTTTGGGCTGTCTGCTGATTCACGCCACCGGCAGCGATGAGAGGGATATGTATGAACGCCTTCTTGAGAATCCTGATGTAGTTGTCGCCACCAACCGGGGCACAAGGAAAAACCTTTACAAAATCGGGACCTGCCTTCCACGCGGTGATCACCTCGGTCGGCGTGAGAGCGGCGGGCCAGACCGCTACATCCTCCTTGTTCGCAAATTCAATGAGGCTCAAATCGAGCCCATCGGTGGTCAGGAACTGCGCGCCCGCACCTATGCAGCGGCGTGCCGTTTCCGCGTCATAGACGCTTCCCGCTCCGACGGTCATATCGGGTATGTGCTCAATCAAGTAGCGGATCACGTCGATCGCACCGGGTACGGTCATCTCGATTTCGACAATGGGGATTCCACCGCTTGCCACAGCTTCGGCTGCGAAACGCGCGACGTGCTCGGACGACACGCGCACGGCGGGGACGATGCCGATTTCCTCAACACGTGCCCGAACCTCAGCTCTGTTCAACGGCGAGTTCCTTTCGCGGAAGATTGAGTCATGGCAGATTCCTTACGCCCACCGCTTCGCGCAATTGCTCAAGGGCGGTCAGATACGACGCGAGCGCCTGGCGATAGGCGAGTTGCGTGGCGCGATAGGTTCGTTCAGCGTCGAGAAAGTCGAGCAGGCTGGCGGCGCCGTGCCGATACGCAAACTCACTAATGTCGCGATCCTTATCGGCCACATCGAGATATTTCGACTGATACAGCACGATAATGCGCTCGTTCTCTTTGAGCCCCATGTAAGCGTCGTGGACATCGGTCAAGACTTGATCGGCCGTCGCTTTTTCCTGTTCCTGCGTCTGCGTGATGGCAAAGCGAGCCTGGGCGATGTTGCCCTGATTGCGATTGAAGACCGGGAGTGGAACGCTGACGTAAACGGTGGCAGCGTTGATCCCATTCACGTGCGAATAGTTGCCCTGGCCCGTGACGTCCACTTTGCCATCCGCCTTTTGCAATTCCCATTGGCTCGTCGCGGCGGTGACACCCTGTTGCGCCGCACGCAAATCGGGCCGGTTCTGCAGCGCTTTCATCTGGAGATCTTCCATGTTGGCTTTCACCGGCTGGTAGTCAAACGAACCAGCCACGTCATAGTCGGTCGGCACGGATTCGTATCCCAACATGTTTCGCAGATCGTCGAGCGCCTGATCCTTGGCCATCAGCGACTGTTCATAATCGGTTTGATACTGGAGCAATTGGAGTTCAATTTTCAGGAAGTCGTCCTCGCTCATGCCTCCGGCTTTGTACGTGATTTCGCTAATGTCCACGGTCTGCTGAAAACTCTTGACGTCCTTCGTAGCTAGCTCAAGTGTCGATTCGGCGAGTTGGACGTTAAAGAACTCCGACGCGACGTTGAAAGTCAGAGTGCGCTCGTTATCGGCGACGAGTGAGCGGGCCTGCGTCGTGACGTCTTTTGCAGCCTGCAGGCGGTGCTGGCGTTTCTTGCCGCGCTCAAACAGATAGCTGAGTCCGAGATCGGCTTCCGTGTTGTCGTGCAGATACTGGCTGGTGGGCTCGCCGGGCGGATATAGTCTCGAGTTTTGATCTGAAGGCGAGCCGAGTGGCAGGTACTCCCAGTCGCTGAAAAGCACGGGATTCGGCCGCAGGTTCGCCTGGGTTTCCAGGGCTTCGTCCTGCTGAATTGTCGTTTGGGCTGCCAGCAGGTTGTGGTTGTGCTTCAGGGCCAATTGAATGGCATCGTCGAGTGTAATTTTAATAGGTCCTTGCGGTGGCGCGGCGGCTTGTGCACGAGCAATCGGCGCACAAGCAGCATAAAGCAACGCTGACCACGCAATCAGGGAACGCGCGAAGCCGAACGCGGTGAAGTGGCGACTGCCCAGTGTTTTGGCTTGGAATTTAGGCTTCAAGGGATTCCTCCGGCTCCGGCAACTTGTCTCCGTCGCGGGCAATCCAGACATAGAGGGTGGGCAGGAGAATGATGCTCATCGCCAGCGCGGCGACCAGTCCCCCGACAATCACGATGGCGAATGGGCGCTGTGAATCGGATCCGATGGCGTGCGACATCGCGGCGGGAACCAGCCCAAACGTAGCGACGAGCATAGTCATCATGATGGGGCGCAGCCTTAGAACAGCACCCTCGACCGCAGCATCCACCACCGCATACCCGCGGGCTCGCAGTTGATTGATGTATTCGAGCATGATGACGCCGGTTTGTACCGACACCCCGAATAGAGCCAGGAAGCCGACGCCCGAAGAAACGCTAAAGTGCGTGCGCGTGATCAGCAGCGCCAGCAATCCTCCAAGCGGAGCCATCGATACGACGCCGAGAATCAAGAGAGTCCACTTGGCTGAGCGAAACATCGTGTAAAGGATGATGAAGATCACCAGGATTGTGAGCGGGACGATAATCATCAACCGACGAGCTGCTCGTTGCTCGCTTTCGTATTCGCCCGACCACTGAATGTAGTAGCCACGCGGGAGCTGGACCTGCCTATCGATTTTGTCCATCGCCTCGCGCACAGTCGTGCCCAGATCACGCTCTCGCACTTCGAATCGAACCGCCACGTAGCGAGTGTTTTTCTCGCGGTAGATGTCATACGCACCATCCCGGATTTCGACTTTGGCCAGCTGCCCAAGCGACACTCGCTCCCCTGTGGGAGAAAGCAGGCGAATATTTTGAATGGCTTCCTTTGTATCTCGATAAGGCTGCTGATAGCGAACGACCAGGTCGTAAACCGCCTCGCCTTGCAGCACCTGACTGACAGCATTGCCGCCGACGGCTGTCTGAACTGCGTCCTGGACGTCCGCCACGTTGATTCCAAAGCGCGCGCAGGCCGTGCGGTCCACCGCGATATTGAGATTCGGCTGGCCGGTGTCGCGCTGGACTCCGAGGTCGCTGATGCCTGGAACTTTTTCCATTGCAGCCTTCATCTCATCGGCCTTTTCCTCCAAGACGGTGAGGTCCGGCCCGAAGAGCTTGGCCGCCAATCCACCCTTCGTGCCCGTAAGGGTTTCGTCGACGTTGTCCTCGATGGGCTGCGAGAAATTCCAAAAGACGCCCGGCAACTTGGAAACTTCGCGATTCATCGCCGCGATGAGCTCGACTTTATCCTGGTGAAAGATCGGGCGCCATTTTTCTTTCGGCTTCAAGTCAATGAAATATTCGGTGTCACCAAATCCACCTGTGTCTGTGCCATCGTCAGGCGCGCCGGACTGGGACACGACGGTCGTTACTTCCGGGAACGACGCGAAAATAACGCGCGACTGATCGGCAAAGCGCACGCCCTCTGTGTATCCGGTGCTATTGGAAAGCGTTCCGCGGGCCCAGATCGCGCCTTCATCCAGGTGCGGCAAGAACTCTGATCCGATAATTCCGCTGAAGGCGAGGAAAAGCATTACGGCCAGGGCAGCC
>Ga0187805_10000940_pt1 | contig 10263 bp, 7 predicted proteins | sample NC_wetland_sal_i_6_FD_132965 | JGI IMG/M metagenome (GOLD analysis project Ga0187805, IMG submission 132965) | Wetland sediment microbial communities from Neuse River Estuary, North Carolina, USA - Control_5 | ecosystem: Environmental > Aquatic > Freshwater > Wetlands > Sediment | place: USA... | reverse complement strand
GAATTTGCTTTCAGGTTCGCGCTGCAAGACGGGCGCAGGTTTTGCGATGACTTCGACGGAATGATGCGCGGCGTGCGATTTAGCAGGATGCAGCGACTTGACGGCCTCAGCCATGGCGCGAATGTGAGCTGGCGTGGTGCCGCAGCAACCGCCGAGAATGCGCACACCTAGAGCGGCGGCTTCGCGCGCAAACAGCGCGAAATATTCCGGCGAAGATTTTGGATAGACGATGCGGTCGCCTTCGCGTTTCGGAAGCCCGGCGTTGGGCATGCCGCTGACGCGCAGATCGTCCACTTCGGTGAGTTCCTGGAGAATGGGAAGCAGAGCCTGCGGACCGAGGGTGCAGTTCGCGCCGATAACTTGAACATTTTTTGCTTTGAGCTGAGCAGCAGCATCGGCCGGGCGGAGGTCACCATACGTCGTGCCTTCTTCCGAGTAGGTAAGCTGGGCTACGATGGGCAAGCCGGAGAAAGAGCGGATGGCGTCCACGGCGAGAAGTATTTCTTCGATATAAGAAAAAGTTTCGAGAATGTAGAAATCGACGCCGCGCTCTTCGAGCGCAAGCGCCTGCTCCTGGAAGACGTCAAGAATTTCACCGGGCTCGGGATGGCGAGACTGCACGCCGAGGCCAAGCGGGCCAATCGAACCGGCGATGAGGACTTCGCGGGAAGCCGATTCGCGGGCTTCGCGCGCGATTTTTACGCCGCGGGAATTGAGCCGCTGCACCTCGTCGCCAAGTCCAAGCGGCGCAAGCTTGAAGCGGTTCGCGCCGAACGTATTGGTCTCGATGATTTGCGCTCCGGCCTCGATGTACGCCTGGTGCACGCGAAAAACGGCTTCGGGTTCGGTGGCGTTCAGCTCATCAAAGCACCTCTGCGCGCCAACCGCTTCGTGCAGCATCGAACCCATCGCTCCGTCCGCGATAAGAATCGAGTCTTTCAGCCGTTCATTAAAGTCAAGAATTTTCAAGTATTTTCCGTCCTGCGCTTTTGCGTTGGCAAATTTGATGCAGCGATCAACGCTTTTGTTCCATGAGGCTGGCAACAGTGCTCATCAAATCGTATTTGGTGAGAATTTCAAATCTTGCGCCGTCCATCTCGACGAAGACGGCAGGGTTTTCATGGCTCAGGATGTAAGTGACACGCTCGACAGGCGAACTGCCGGGAATGCGCGGGAGCGGCTTGCTCATCACTTCGCGCACCACAAGTTTGCGCAGGTCTTTTCCTTGCAGCGCCATTGTAAGAATTTGATCCTCGTAGATGGTGCCGATAGGAATGTTTTCCTCGAACACGGGAATTTGCGAAATGTCTTGCTCCTGCATGGTTTTCAGCGCATGAAAGACGGTTTGATAAGGGCGAGCGATCACGAGCTCGCGCACTTTCCCGGCTTGATATTTGGCGTTGACGACCTCCGCAGCGGTAATGTGCACGGCCGCTTCCACGTACCCGCGCTCGCGCATCCATTCATCGTTATAAACCTTGCTGAGATAGCGCATCCCAGTATCCGGCATGAACGCAACGATAAACGCTTCAGGACCCAGATCCTTCGCGAGGCGAAGTGCCGCGGACATACAGCCGCCGCCGGACCCGCCGGTAAAAATGCCTTCGAGCTTGACGAGGCGTCGCGCCAGCACGAAACACTCTTCATCGTTAACCTGAATAACGTCGTCGAGGATCTTCATGTTCATGGTGCTCGGAAAAAAATCTTCGCCAATGCCTTCGACGACGTAGGTCTTGGCTCTCACCGTTTCGCCAGTCTTAAACGAGTCGAAGTAGAGTGAGCCGACGGGATCGACGCCGATAATCTGGACGTTGGGATTTTTTTCCTTGAGATATTTTCCCACTCCGCTGATCGTCCCGCCCGTCCCCATGCCGCAGACGAAATGCGTGATCTTGCCCTGACTATCTTCCCAAATTTCTGGCCCGGTCGTCTGGTAATGAGCCTCGGGATTAATCGGATTGTCATACTGATTCGGATAAAACGAATTCGGAATTTCGCGTTCCAGTTTTTTCGCAACGGAATAGTAGCTGCGCGGATCATCGGGCTCGACGGCCGTGGGGCACACAATAACTTCCGCGCCGAGCGCTTTCAGCAAATCCACTTTTTCTTTCGACTGTTTGTCCGTGATAGTGAAAACCATTTTGTAGCCGCGCACGGCGGCGACGAGCGCGAGGCCCATGCCGGTATTGCCGGAGGTGCCTTCGATGATGGTGCCGCCGGGCTTGAGCAGGCCGCGCTTTTCGGCGTCGTCAATCATGGTGATGCCGATGCGGTCCTTCACCGAGCCGCCGGGATTCGTATAGTCCGCCTTGACGTAGATCTGCGGCTTTAGGCCCTGGTTGATGCGATTGAGACGCACCAGCGGCGTGTGGCCGATGGCTTCGAGGATGTTGTTACAGAGCATGAGATATTCTCGCGCACAGTCCGGCGCGGGTAGCGAGCTTGGGCTGTGCCATAATTCTGTCAGTTTAGCATGCGGCCTCGCGGCGACACAGTCAGCTGAGGCGAAGGAGGCGGAATTGGCACGGGAGAATATTTCGAGCGGGACGCCCTGGGAGCCGATCGTGGGCTACTCGAGGGCGGTGCGGATCGGGAACGCGATTGCGGTTTCGGGGACGACGGCGACGGGGCCGGACGGAAAGATTGTGGGAATAGGAGATGCCCACGCACAGACGATCCAGACGATCCATAACATCGAAGCGGCGCTGGCGAAGGCGGGAGCTGCTTTAAAGGATGTTGTGCGGACGCGGATTTTCGTGACCAACATTGCGGAGTGGGAAAAGATCGCGCGGGCGCATGGACAATTCTTCGGCGAGATTCGTCCGGCGACGAGCATGGTCGAAGTGAGCAAACTGATATCGCCGGAGATGCTGGTGGAGATCGAAGCGGACGCGATTGTTGAATGAGGTAGAGGAAGTAAAGGAGCAAAAAGAAGTAAAGGAAAAGCGGTCAGCAGCGTTGGAAGTCCAGTATCTGACGCCGGGCGAATGCTGTTGGAGCTTGGCGGGGGCCTCATCAAATCTTCAACGATACGAAAAACATGAGCATGGCGCTTTATGACGGATTTATTGCGGATTATTACGACGAGTCGCCGATTGTGCGTGGACGAACGCGGGATGTGGCGTTCTATCGCGATGCGGTGCATGAGTTTGGCGACCCGGTGCTGGAGCTGGGCTGCGGGACGGGGCGGATTACGCTCGCGCTGGCCGAAGCGGGACATCGCGTGACCGGACTCGATATTTCCGAGCGGATGCTGGAGCGCTGCAACTCGAAGCGGGCGGCGCTTCCGCGAGAGACGCGCGAGCGAATCCATTTGGTCCAGGGCGATATGACGCGGTTCGATCTCGGCGAAAAATTCCGTTTGGTGATCATTCCCTTTCGACCGATGCAGCACCTTCTTGAAATCGACGCGCAGATTTCGTGTCTCGAATCCGTGCGCAAACATTTGCAGGGACAAGGCCGAATGTTTGGAAAGCGAAGCGGGCGCCTGATTCTGGACGTTTTCCAAACGGATGCCGAGCGGATGCACGATCCGGCGTATCAGCAGGAAGGGCCAGTGACGGAGTACTCGATGCCGGACGGGCGGAGAGTCCGAATCGCTGAACGCGTTGCGGCGTTTCACCGGGCGGAGCAAAGGAATGACGTGGAGATGATTTTTTATGTGACGGATGCGCATGGGAAAGAAGAGCGGCTCGTTTTTGCGTGGACGCTGCGATATTTCTTCCGATATGAAGTGGAACATTTGCTGGCGCGGTGCGGGTTTCGAGTGAGCGCGGTGTATGGAGATTTTGACCGGTCGCCGCTGGTGGATGCTTCGCCGGAGATGATTTTTGTGGCGGAAAGCGAATGAGGTGTAGGAAGTAGATGTTTTTTCAAGTGGTTGCGGGGGCCTGTAAGGGTGACAGGAAAAGGAGTTGCGGGAGAGCTTACAATCGAGAGCTGACAGCTTACAGCAGGGAGGAAGAGGGGATTGGGTTGCGGACGTTGGTGCGCGCGCAGAGCTGGGAAAAGAAGATGTAACGGGATAACGAAGGAAGGATGTACGGAAACGGAAATACAGAGGGAAGCGTGGGTAGTGGCGAGTTGCAAAACTTTGGGGTGAGGAGAGGGGCTCGCCCCTCCCGGTTTTTTGTAAACGTTCATTCTAAGGGAGATGAAGTGGAGTGGAATCAACAGTTGTGGAAGTGTTGATTTTGAAGGGGTTGGGAGAGGGCGGTATTTATGAAGTGGTAATCTGGGAGGGACTGAAGATTTTGCCGGGATCTTAGAGGCAGCGCGGCGGAGGCGCATGAGGTGCGGGGAGGCGGACATAAGCCGGCCCCAAAAATACAACACTAGTATAACATATTATTACTATTTGTCAAGAATAAACCAGAAATCGCGTGCGACGCGGAGGGCGGAGGCGGAATTCGGCTTGGGGTTTAGCATTCGGGGAGTTGGAGTTGACCATTTTGGGAAGGCGTTGGCAAAAGAAAGAAGGCACGACGTGTCGTGCCCCTACGGGAGTGAGGGATGGAGCTGGTTGGGGTGGGCGCACTCGAAGGCGTGCGCGATCTGAAGGAGGAGGTGCTCGTCGGTGACGGCGCCGATGAGTTGGAGGCCAACTGGTAGGCCGGCGGGAGTGAAGCCACAGGGGACGGAGATAGCTGGCACGCCAGCTAGATTGGCGGGGCGGTTGGCGAGGAGGAGCAGGGCGCGGGTTGCATAGTCTTGGCCGGCGAGGCGGAGGGACTCCTGGCCGATCAGCGGGGCGGCGATGGGGGTTGTGGGAACGGCGAGAGCATCGACGCCTGCATCCTCCAAGGCGAGGTGAAACTGCTGGATGAACGTTTCACGGAGCTCGAGGGCGGAAAGATAAGCCGTGGCGCTTACCTTTGTGCCCATTTCGAGGCGCGAGAGAACATCGTCGCCGTAATCGGCGGCGTGAGAGGGAAACCAACCGGCTCGCTGATGGTAGTGGGTAGCTTCGGGCCAGGCGATTTGATTTCCGGCGTCTTCGGTTTCCTTTAGGAGCGACAGTGAGATTTCTTTGAACGTGGCGCGTTGCTTTTTCAGGATACGAAGAGCTTCTTCGAACACCGCGTAGACATCGTGTGAAACAACATCAAGAAAAAATTCCTTCGGAATGCCGAGAGTGAACTTGCGAGGTTTGGCGGAAGATTTTTCAAGAGCGCGAGGGCTGGGTTCGCCTTTGGCGCGGGGGAGAAGAGGTTCGAGAAGGAGCGCGGCGTCGTGGACAGTGCGGGCGAGCGGGCCGACGCAATCCAGTTTGGGAGAAAGCGGGATGACGCCTTCGACGCTGACGCGGCCGAGGGTGGGCTTGAGGCCGACGATACCGCAGAGGGAAGCGGGGATGCGGATGGAACCGCCAGTATCAGTGCCGATGCTGCCGTAGCAGAGGCCGGCGGCGACGGCTGCGGCGGAACCGCCGCTTGAGCCTCCGGGAATGCGTGCGAGATCCCAGGGATTGCGGACGGGGCCGTAATGTGGGTTGTTGTTGGTCACCCCGTAGGCGAACTCATGCATGTTGGTTTTGCCGAGGATGACGGCGCCAGCATGTTTGAGTTGGGCAACGACCGCGGCATCTTCCTTGGGGATGAAGTCCTTCAAAATTTTTGATCCTGCCGTGGTGCGGACACCTGCCGTACAAATGTTGTCTTTCAAGGAAATCGGAATACCGTGGAGAGGGCCGCGGTCGCGATAGCCTTTGCCGCCGCGCGGAGCGAGGATCTCGGCTTCGGCTTTTTGGGCTTGGGTTAGGGCGAGGTCTGCGGTGACGGTGATGTAAGCGTTTAGCTTGGGGTTTAGTTGGTCGATGCGAGCGAGGATTAGCTCGGTGAGCTCGACGGGGGAAAGTTTGCGTTTGCGGAAGAGGCGGGCGATCTCCTCGATGGAGGCGAAGGCGAGATCGGTGTCGGTCGTTGGGGGCATGCGAGATTGGGTGGAACGGGGAATTTATCACACAAGTCACAACCACCACGTTGAGTTGTTGTACCAACGCAGAACCCGGAGAGCGCGCAGTGTGTTCCAGCGGCTTGCACTGCCGACGCTTGTCTCCATCTTCAATGGAATAGGTTCGGGATGAAGGAGGTTGAGCGGCCAGCGCCCGTTCTGGTGGCGGCGTTCCATCACGATTTTGATAGCGTCGCGGGCACGGTTGTCCGGCTTGATTCCTGCTTCCCGCAGATAATCGAGTCCGCGCAAGACGTCGAAGTGCCAAAACGTTGGGTACGAGAAGCGCAGCCAGCGTTCGTCGATGACTTTGCCAGTGCGTAGCGAGCGGAACATGCGTCGCTCGAGCAGATAGTTTTCGCCCCGCTTGCGGGCCTTCGTGACGGCCGCCGATTTGCGCCCGGCTCGTTCGTATTCGAGCAGTCCTTCAAGCACGCAGATGGTGGTATGGAAAGAAGAGCGCCCGCTGGGGGGTCGTTTCGGCGACAAGAAGGGCCATGCTTCGCAGTTCCAGCCGCCATCTTCGAGTTGCTCGCCCAGGAGTTGCTTGGCCAGTGCGTCGTTCGGCTCCTTGAAGTACGCGCCGATGCCCAGAATTCTGCCGTTGATGCAGGGCTCGGTTTCGCCGTGAAGGTAAGGCCGGTTGTTGAGCCCCTTAAACACAAGCCGCTTTTCGATGCGGTCGATCATTTTGCGAGCCTGCTTGCTGGCAGGGTCGAGACCGAGGTCCTTCAAGACGGCGAGGCTGAAGAGAGTAATCAGATCCCACTTCGGCCCGCCGCCCCAGTGCCCGGCAGGAGCTTGGCGGGCGAGAAGTTCGGCTCCCCAGCCATCGGTTGCGACGCGCGACCGCTCGGCCGCAATCGCGTCGGGAGCTTCATCGGTAAGGTCTCGCATCACCTGCCAACGGATGGCCGGGTCAGAATCGAGGAGCCACTTGAGGTGCGCGGGCCGGGGTGCGTACTCGTGTAGGCGCATTGGGTTGTTATAGCACGTGATGTGGGAGTTTCGACCCGAGCGCCTAGCCTCGTTCGCTCTGGCCCCTGAGTGTGGCGGAAGCGAGGGCAAAATGCCTTCCGGGCAGATTGCCGGCTATTTGCAACTTAGGCGAAAACACGACTCGTTGTTGGCCACTTGGGCGGATGGTCGCATAGCCGGAAACTGATGCACTGAGGATGAGTAACGAAATGAAGGCACGAGGCAGTAAGTTAGAAAATTTTATCCTGGCGGCGGAGATTGCCGAAGGAGCCGATGTTGGCAATGATGAAGGTGGCGGTGAAGCGGTTTTCTGTGCGGACCTGGCCGAGGTTGATGCGGCGGTATTCGAGGGCGAGGCCGCAGCAACTGCCGTTGTAACTGATTTGGACGAGCTGGTTTTGCAGGATTTTGTTGGTGAAGTCGTAGCTGATGCCGGTGGCGAAATTAAAACCTTTGCGCGTCAGGTTGCCGTAGCCGAGGAGGGCGCGAACCTGACTGGAGAGCGGCTGATTGAAGGGCACAAAATTCGGCGGAGGAGAGGGAGGAAGATCGGACGCAACGGGATTGTCGTTGAGCCGGAAGAAAGCGATGGTGGAGAAAAACTCGCTGTAAGGCTTCACCTTGAGGAGCGTGCCGATGGTAACGAGGCGCTGAATTTGAGGGTCGTATTGGAGGATTTGCTCGATGTCATAGGAGCCACCCGGGGTGATTCTGAAATCGCTGACGATGGGAGACCAATTGCGAGGGCTGAAAGCGAAGGCGAATGGGGAGATGGAGTCTAGAGCTTCGAAGACGTTGCGCTGGCCGTCGATGATGGCGCCGCCGAAGGTGGGGTCAAAATAATGTTTTTGAAGGATGCTCCAGGTGATGAATTCCTGGGGCTGATCGTCACCGGTTTTGCTGAAGAGGCGCTGCGTGAGGCCGTATTCGACTTCGTTCGTGTCGGCGAGAGTGGCGTCGGAGTCGAAGCGGATGAAGTCGGCAAAATTGTTTACGCCGCCGACGTAGTGGTAGGTGATGGTGGGCTCGATGGTGTGCTTGTAACGCTTGCGAGGCTTGTTCTTATTCAAGGAAGAACGATCGAAAAAGCGTTCGAGAGTGGGCGGGCGAAGTTCGACGGTGAGCTCGCCGGTGTTACGGGTGATCGATTGGGAGCTTAATAGACCTGCTGGAGTGTAGGAATCGCCGTAATAACTTGTGCGAAATGTGGCGGAGGTGGTGATACCGAGCCAATCGCCGAGGTGCAGAGGAAAGGTGACCGTGGGGGCAAATTCAGTGCGCGGCACGAATCCGGGAGTATTTAGAGGCGTGTCATCCTGGCGATGCAGCGCGTCGGCAAAAGCGTCGAAGGAAAAATAGATGGGGATATTCTGCCAAGGGGCTTGTTCGACAGAGCCGAAGCGGACTTCCGGAGCGTCGCGAAGAGAGACGCTGACGGCAGGGGTGGTTACGCCAGTCGTAGGGGAGGTAATGGGAATGCTGAGAAATGTCTTGTCGGAAAGGGCCGCGAAATTGAGGCTAAAGCCACGAAAGTTGTTGGTGAGGAAGGTAGCGCTGTTAACTTCGGAAGTGATGGCTTCTCCAAAGGAGTCGGCAAAGGCCAGGCGGAAAGTAAGTGAAGACAGTTCGTTTAGATCGCTGACAAAGCGCCAGCCCCGGGGAAGAAGAGATTGAACTTCCAGACGCTGCTGGTGGCCACCTTGTTTTTCGCGGATAAAAGTGTCGTTGACGGAGGGAACTAGCAAGCCACGATCGATCACCCCAAAGTACGTGTATTGGATGGAAGTGTTCTCGAAAGGGCGGGCGCGGAATTCGGCGCGCTCGGAGGAGCCGCGCTTCGAGAGATACTCAGCGCCCACAGTGGCGTCCAGCCAAGGCTTGGGCGCGAAGTAGAAGGCATCCCCCAAAACAAATCCCTTGGTATTGGACTGACTAATCACAGGAAGCAAGACTCCAGACTGGCGTATTTTCTCTCCGGCGGGAGCGGTGGCGTACGGCAGCCAGATCAGAGGGACGCGGAAGAGCCGGAAGTTCGCGTTGACCAAGGCGACGCTTTTATTGAGACGGATACGCGCCTGGGGGGCATAGAACTGCCAAGTGGGATGCGAAGGGTCGCAAATGGTGATCCATCCGCGGCGAACGAGGTAGATGTCGTTGGCGAATCGTTCGACCTCGGGAGCCTGGAAATAGAGAGGATTCTGAGAAATCAAGATCAGCGGATTGGCACGTCGCGCCATCTTGACGGTACCGTGAACGTTAGTGAAGAGGCCGTGCCCGGTGCTGACGTTGTAGTGAGCTTCATCGGCTTCGAGGTGTTCATTGTTGTAATCGAAGCGGACATGGCCGCGAGCAACGGATTCGGAGGTTTGTTCGTTGTATTCGACGTGGTCGGCCTGGAGACGCTCGTCTCCGTAATGAATGTCGACATCGCCGTCGGCGATGAAAAGGTCGCCACGTTTTTGTTGAGGGCCGCGAGACCAAATCTCGACATCACCGGCTTTGGCGGCGTGTAGAGGCGCTTGCTGCGCAAAGGATACCGGCAACGCAGGGCCGCAGAGAGAATAAAAAAGAGACGCGAGGAAAAGAAAGGAGCGCAGCGCGGACGGAATCCGGCAATGAGAGTGACGAATCAGACGGAACATTTGCGCGATGAAAACAGTTGGATAGCCTAGCATGCGGCTGAAGGGATGTGTAGCGGAGCTGGAAGAAATGGACCACGGTGATGTGTTAAGCGGCGTGCTGGTACGAAACGCAGCGGAACGAAACCAGAAGTGAGTGTAGCGCGTCTGTCTGAGCACGGGTCGAGTTGCCATTTCAGAAACAATTGATGCACGCCGTGGCATTGAGGAGGTATGATGCCCGGCTTTGATAACTTGGGAGGATAGTATGCGCAGCTTGTCGTCTGCATCGAGAATGATCCTGGCGCCTGGGATGGTTTGTCTTGCGCTGGCGTTTGCATTGCCAGCTGGATCGGCGGGCCAGTCCAATCCCACCGACAAGCTGAAGAATTTGGAGTTTCGCGAAATCGGGCCGGCGGTGATGGGCGGGCGGATCGACGATTTCGCGGTGGTCGAGAGCAACCCCGACATTGTGTATGTCGGAACGGCGTCGGGAGGGGTGTGGAAAACGACGAATAACGGCACGACCTGGGAGCCGGTGTTTGACAAGGAAAGCGTGTCGACGATCGGCGATATCGCGATTGCGCCGTCCGATCCTGCCCTGGTGTGGGTTGGCAGCGGGGAGCCCAACAACAGGCAAAGCTCTTCCTGGGGCGATGGGATTTATAAGTCGCTGGACGCGGGCAAGACGTGGCAGAACATGGGGCTGGCGGCG
>Ga0187805_10000939_pt1 | contig 10263 bp, 8 predicted proteins | sample NC_wetland_sal_i_6_FD_132965 | JGI IMG/M metagenome (GOLD analysis project Ga0187805, IMG submission 132965) | Wetland sediment microbial communities from Neuse River Estuary, North Carolina, USA - Control_5 | ecosystem: Environmental > Aquatic > Freshwater > Wetlands > Sediment | place: USA... | reverse complement strand
TTATCGCTATGAGCGAGCTGCGTAAGCTCCCAGCTGAACCAGATGAAACATCGTGTCACGTGGCGTGCGACAGGAGTCTTCGTTCAGCGCATGTTCGCGCACCAAACTGCGCTCGATTTCATTCGAAGGCTTCAAGCGGAGTGAACGCTGGTCGCGAAAGGTTGAATTCATACCACCTGAGAAACGGATGGAATTTTGGCGAGGAACAGCCGCCCCAGGCGCCCCCGAAGACATGTGAACTGCACTGATTGCCCATTGGCCCGTGGACACGTGAGGGAATGTCGGTGAAAATGATTCACTGCGCCAATCAACGCGGAGGTCTGTATGCCTGAAGAGGGCACTGCACCGGCGCGACGAGAAGGGTATCGCTCTTGCCCTTCATCGGGGTGGCGTAGGCTATTGTCCCCGTTCGAATTTCATTCATGTGGATACGGGGCGCGTTCGTCAGTGGTGTGTTGAGTGCATCGCGCGACCATTCATCGGAGACTAGCGCGGGTAAGGATAGCCCTTGTCCAAAGCTTGCTCAAGAGCGGCGTCGTGCCCGTAGATGTCAGCATAAAATTGCACCACACCGTCTTCGGAAACGATTACGGTACCGTATACGATTAGCACCGGAATCGGGTGAGCAAGTGTCACTTCCTCCGTCTTCGTTCCGTTCATTGCGGCGCGAATGTGATCGATATCCCAGCCCGGATTGTTGCGGAGAACCCACGCGGCCAACTCGACGGGTTTTTCCAGCCGGATGCAGCCATGGCTGAAGTCGCGCCGTGATTTCGAAAACAATTCCGTGGCTGGAGTATCATGCATATAGACGTCGTATTCATTCGGAAACATGAATTTGATGAGCCCTAACGAATTCTTCGGTCCCGGTCTCTGCCGGAAGGAGAGCTTTTCTTCGCGAACCTGCTGAAGCATTTCGTTGGTAACTGCCCCGGAGCTGATGACATTTTCGCGGCCGTCCACAAGTTCCATATCCTCTTTTGTCAAATATGCGGGATTCTGCTCTAGGCTCGGGATAATTTCCTCTCTCGCAATCGACGACGGCACGTTCCAGTAGGGACGGAAGGTCACATATCGCATTTCGTTCATGAAGATCGGTGTGCCGTGTCCGTAGGCCTCGCCGACCACTACCTTCATCGTCACAGCGATATTGAATTGATCGTCATACGCCCGGAGCCGGAACTCCGGAATGTTGACCACAATCGGTGCAAACTGATATTCATCCGGGAGCCAACGCCAGCGCTCCAGCGTAAGCTCCGTCTGCCGCACGCGCCGGCTGAGCGGAACGTTTAGTTCCGCCAAAGTTTGGGCATCAATCCGTCCGTCCGGAGTCAGGCCATGGCGCTGTTGAAAACTCTTGACGGCGCTCACCAATACACCTTCATAGACTGTGTTGTCGGGTTGAAGGGCGGCGTCCTCCGGCAGATCTCCCATGAGTCGAAGCAGGCGCGCCAAACGCGGCACTCCCGGATAGGAATCCTCCGGCCTGATTGGCTTTCTGACAGCGGGGAGAGGCTCGCCATAGTCCTGGAGCGCAATCTCTTTGTACTTTCCGAGCGCTTTGATCGTCCGTTGATAACCGGGATAGGGAGGCTCGACCTGCTGCAAGAGGCCCGGAACATTCGAGGCATGAACCACATGCTCGCGGAGAAATTCCGGCAAATTGTATCTCCGGTGAGCGACGTCAACTCGAAAATCAAGATGCTGCGGATTCACTCTGCCAACATGCAGGGCCGATATGTACCGCATCGCCGAGACAGTCAGCGCAACGTCAAATCGCACGAGGTCCGACTCTTTGGGATCTCGAGTCGCCGGTCTGAGATGCGCTAGGCGCTCGGGCCAGCGCGAAGCGTCATAGTCTTCCGCCGAGAGACCCTTCTCGCCAGCGCTCTGGAGGATTTCGATCATGGCGCGTGCTTGTGGCGTTGGGCTGGCTTCTCTGATCCAGGGGAGCGCATCTCCATACGCTTCATAAAATCTAACCACGTCTCCTCGAAAGTCGCTGAAATCCGGCCACCGCAAGTCAGGTAAGCTTCCTTCTTCCAGAATGGTGCGCAAGGAAGCTTGACCCTCAAGATCGAGTGGCTCCGCGTCACCGCGGGATGGAATCTGTGGCTTGATCAATCCAAGCACCGAGGCCGGGCCGTGGTTGCAGCCTACTGCGAGCAAAAGCAATAGGAGAAAGACTCGCGGTACCGGACGATCGAGCACAAATGAATTTGCCCTCGCTCGGTTTTCGACATGAGAATCAGAAAATCCATGACGAAATGGAGACAGGTGAATCATTCGAGCGACTTCCGGAAACGCAAGATGCTGACACTCAGCATCAGGAGCGCGAAACATGCCATGACGAGCAGATTCGGCCACAGGACATCGAGGCCGACACCTTTGAGAAAAATGCTGCGCAAGATCAAGACTACGTGGCGGAGTGGGTTGAAATAACTCAATTTCTGTAAGAAAGGAGGCATGCTGCTGATGGGCGTGCCAAATCCGGACAGGGTGGTCATCGGCATAGTGAAAAAGAACGCCGTAATCATCGATTGTTGCTGTGTTGTCGCCATTGTTGAAAGCAAGAGCCCAAGGCCAAGTGCTGCGAGCAGAAAGACCATGACGCCGATTGTCAGTACGGCGATGTGTCCACGGAGAGGCACGCCAAACCATAGCGTGCCTACGACGGTCAGCATCGCCGCGTCAAAGCAACCAATGAGGAAGAAAGGCACCGTCTTGCCGACGATGAATTCCCAGCGCCGAATGGGGGTGACCATGACCTGCTCAAGAGTGCCGATCTCGCGCTCGCGGACGACTGCAAACGCGGTCAGGTTCATGATCAGGATGAGCATCAAGTTTCCAAGCACGCCGGGAACGAAATACCATTCGCTCTGGAGGCCTTCGTTAAACCACGGTCGCGTTTCGAGATTGACTTGAGGTACGAATGACACCGACTGCGGCGCGATTCGTTGCATGCGGTCGATCTGGTATGTCTGCGCGAAGTTCGCCCCCACCTGACTGAGATAGCCGAGCGCGACCAGCGCGGTATTGGAGTTTGAGCTATCCACAATGACCTGAACCGATGCGCCCTGACCGTTCCGCAAGCGCTGCGCGAAGCCCGAGTCAATTTCGACAGCCAGGAGAAAATCGCCTCGATCGATGCCTTTGCGAAGTTCATCGCGTTCGGCCACGTACTTTGCGATTCGGAAGTACCGGCTTGCGGCGAAATGGGAGACGAGTTCGCGACTTTCTTGTGTGTTGTCCTGATCGAGAACTGCCAGAGAAACATGCTTGATCTCCATGGTTGCCGCATAGCCAAAGATGACCATCTGGATGAGCGCCGGCCCAAACAAGAGCCAGCGAGTGTGCGGGTCGCGCAGAGTCTGGATGAACTCCTTCTTCAGCATTTGACGAATGCGTTCAATGGCCTCGCGAATTCTCATCCGAGCCTCTTCTGAAACGAACGTGTTGCGAGTACGACTAAGACCGCCGCAATCGCAGCCAATGCGGAAATGTCGCCAGCGAGCAAACGCGATTCGGTGCCCTTGAGGAATACGTTGCGCAGAATAGAGACGTAATACCGTGCCGGAAGGACCGCCGTAATCCATTGCACGACGACGGGCATCTGGTTGATGGGAAAGATGAAGCCTGACAATAAAAACGTGGGAAGGAACGTAGCCAACAAGGCCATCTGGCAGGCTCCGAGCTGTGACTTTGCCGTCACAGAGATAAAATAACCGAGCGATAGGACGACGATCAGAAATAGCATTGAGCAGCCAAAGAGAACCACCCAACTTCCGCGAAAGGGCACACTAAACCACCACAGGGCCGTCCCCGCGCAGATGGCGGTATCCGCAATCCCGATTACGAAGTAGGGGAAGAGCTTGCCGATCTGGATTTCGACCTTGCCGACAGGCGTGGAGATAAGTTGTTCCATCGTGCCGCGTTCCCATTCGCGAGCGATGGTCAGCGAAGTTAGAAACGCTCCGACAACCGCCATGACCAGCGCGACCACGCCGGGAACCAAGTTCGCCATGCTTTCGAGATCTTCATTGAACCACGTGCGCGGTTCGAAGGTGACGTTCGGGGCTCCTGCGGCAAGACCGTGTTCGCGCTGCCAAGCAATCTGTACTTCGGAGGAATAAGTCTGCACGATCGCCTGCGCGTAGCCCATGCCGATACTGGCCGTGTTGCTGTCGCTGGCATCGAGAATTGCCTGCACGCTTGCTTGCCCGCTCGAATGAAGGGTTTCTGCGAACTGCGGAGGCACCACGACTGCCACGCTGCAAACTCCATGATCGATGTTTCGAACGATGTCCGAATAGTTGTTTGATACGCGAACGATATTGAAATAGTTGGTCGCCTGAAAGTGCTTGAGAAAGTCTTGACTGGTTTGAGTGCCGTCGCGATCATAAATGCACAGAGGAACATGCTTGACGTCGAGGTTTACGGCATACCCGAAGATGAAGAGCTGGACCAGCGGTATGACGAGAATAATGAGAAGACTTCTTGGATCGCGACGAATCTGAAGCACTTCCTTGCGGGTCATTGCTATAATGCGAGTCCAGCTCATCCGACAACCTCTTTACTCGCTCCTCGTGCCGCCGTGAGCGATACGAACACGTCCTCGAGGCTCGGCGTGATTTGCGTGATTCGCCCCGGATGTAAGTGCCGGGACAACAACAATTCGCGAATCTTCGGCGACGTAGCTGCCGCGTCGGCGACAACGGCGTGGATGCCGCTGCCGAAGACGGCAGCATCCAGCACTTCGGTAGCTGTCTGAAGCAGCTCCAGCGCCGGACCGAGCGGTTCGCATTCGATCATCACGAGCTGCCCCTTCATGTAATGGCTCTTCAGTTCCGTGGGTGTACCCATGGCCACGATGCACCCGCGATCCAGAAGTACAAGACGATTGCAGTATTCGGCTTCATCCATGTAGTGCGTTGTGACAAAGACAGTGACGCCTTCTCCGACCATGTTGTGAATCAAATCCCAGAATTGTCGGCGCGAAACCGGATCGACTCCCGATGTGGGTTCGTCCAGGAAAACGATCGGCGGGCGATGCAATACGGCGCACCCGAGGGCCAACCGCTGTTTCCAACCAACGGCCAGCGCGCTCGTGGGATTCTGTCCGCGCCCTTCGAGCCCTGCCATCTTCAACGCCCAGGCGATGCGCGCTCGAATTTCCTTTTTCGGCACACTGTACATGCCCGCGAAGAACTCCAGGTTTTCGGCAACGCGCAAGTCGTTGTAGAGCGAAAACCTCTGCGACATATATCCGATGTGCTGCCGCACGGCCTCTGGATCTCGGGCGACATCGATCCCGGCGACGGTGGCACCTCCGGACGACGGCCGGAGCAACCCACAGAGGATGCGGATCGTAGTGGATTTCCCGGAGCCGTTCGGGCCAAGGAAGCCGAATATCTCGCCGTGGCGCGCCTCGAAGCTCACATTGTCCACCGCGACAAAATCGCCGAATCGCTTGGTCAAGTTTTTGACTAGGACCGATGGTTCGATCTGGTTCATGGTGCCTTTGCTGACGACTCCGCTGCCAACTCTCCTTGCACCGCCGACACGAAGAGGTCCTCGATGCTTGGCGCCACCTGCTCGATCGAGTTGTAGGAGACTTTCGCCGCGTCCAAATATGTCCTCAGTTCCCCTAGACGCCGATTTGTATCGTCGACGAAGACGTGCACGCGGTCGCCGACCAGCAAGACACTGCGCGCCGCGTCGACACCGGAGAGTGCAGCTCGAACTCGCTCGGGATCGACAGCATGAACTACGACCACCCCGCCGGGAAATCGACTTTTCAGCTCTTCGGGACGGTCGCAGAAGAGCATCCGGCCGCGATAGAGCAACCCCACTCGATGGCACCGCTCAGCCTCATCGAGATAGGAAGTTGAGGTAAGAATGGCCACACCCTGTGCGACAAGAGAATAGAGAATTCGCCAGAAATCCCGGCGTGAGACGGGGTCCACTCCATTTGTCGGCTCATCGAGCAGAATCACGCGAGGCGTATGAATGAGCGCGCAGACAAGGCCCAGTTTCTGCTTCATTCCTCCCGACAGGTTTCCCGCCAAACGACGGCGAAACTCTGCAAAGCCGGCGGCGGCCAGCAGCTCGGTGGACCGCCCCTCGCGCTCTTTCCGACGGACGCCGAATAGGTCTGCATAGAACCGAATGTTCTCGTCGACCGTGAGATCTTCATAAAGGCCAAAGCGCTGGGGCATATAGCTCAAGTCGCGCTTGGCACCTTCGGGGTCAAGCCGAATATCATGCCCGGCAACCGTCGCTGATCCGAAATCCGGAGTGAGAACCCCCGCAAGCATTCGCAGTGTGGTTGTCTTACCAGCACCGTCGGGTCCCACGAGGCCGAAAATTTCGCCTGGCTGAACATCAAACGAAAGCTGATCGACCGCTCGAACATTGTCGAACCGCTTGCCGAGACTGGAAACAATGATCGCAGGAGTGGAGCTCATGGCGGCGCTCGTCATTTCACGCTGATGTAAGCATCGGCCGGCATGCCCGGTTTGAGTTCGTGGTTCGGATTCTCAAGGTCGATCTTGATGCGATACACAAGCGTGACGCGCTCGGTCACTGTTTGCACGCTCTTGGGGGTGAATTCCGCATCTGAGGCGATGACGGAAAGGCGTCCCCGATAAGTTTTGCCCGGATACGTATCGGTTCGCACGTTGACCGTCTGGCCCCAATGGATTTTTCCGAGGTCGGTCTCCGGCAAATAGACGCGGAGCCAAACATGGTCCAAGTCGGCGAGGGTCACGATAGGGCTTCCGGGGGACACTACCTCACCCAGTTCGGCTTGGCGAACTAGAACAATGCCGTCAAACGGCGCCCGCAGCACGGTGTAACTCAGTCGAATCTGCGACATATCGAGGTTTTCTTTTGCTTGGAGGACATTGGAGCGGTCCACGTCCAATTCTTCCTTCCGGGTGCCCTCGGCGAGTTCGTTCAGAATTTCTTGCGCTCGGTCGTAAGTCGCTTGCGCGCGGGTCACATTCGTCGCGGCCTGGTCGCGGGTTTGCCCTGAAATCTCATCTTTCTCGTATAGGGCTGAGTAACGTGCGTAGTCCTTTTTCTTTTGATCGAGGTCGGCCTTTGAATCGAGCACGTCTTGCTTTGCCACCTCAATGTCCTGCCAGCGGCTGCCCGCCAAACCAAGCAAAAGCTGCCGATTACGGACGAGCTGTGTCGCTTGGTCAACAGCAACCTGCTGGCGAAAGTCTGCGCTATCGAGTCGCGCCAGGAGATCTCCAGTCTTCATCGCCATACCTTCGTCCACGGGCAAATCGATGATGCGGCCCAGGACCTTGAAACTGACGAGACTCTCATGCGCTTCGATGTTTCCGGAGAGCTTCAGCTCGTTTGCGGAGGGCCGTCCGGCCAGCCACATGTGATAGAGGCGTATCCCCGCAAGTGTTGCAAGGACGGCCAGGATTACGATTAGAAGCACGCGTCTCATGGCACTTTCATCTCTTTCCGGCTGTCAGCGCCGCTCCTTGGATCCGCTGGGCCGAGATAGATTTGATAGTTCTTCTCCGTGGCGCCGAGAGCGCGCGCAAGGGCGGCTCGTGCGTCTGCATTCTGCGCGATCGCCGCGATTCGATCGTCCTGCGCTCTTGCCAAGGCGTCCTGAGCGGTGATGACCTCGATGTTGTCGGTCACGCCATTGCGAAAGCGGTCTTCCGCCAACGCCAACTCGCGCTGAGCCAGACCAAGGGCGGCTTGTGTGACGCTCACTTGTTGCTCGGTGGAGTGGATGTCCAGGATTGCTTTGCGGAGATCTTGCTCGACGCCCCTTGCGAGATCTTCGGTTTGTACTTTCAATCGCTCGGCGCGGCTTTCAAGTTCCTGCTTCTCTCCGCTGCGGTCCCGATCGAAGATGGTCACGGAGAGGATTCCTTCGATCCCACCCGACGTTGGCATCGTGCCGAAATTGCGGCCGGCAGTGCCGTAGTTGCCGTTAATAGCCAGTGTGGGAAAGTAGCGCGCATGCGATGCCTTCTCCTGTTCGATCAGTGATTGCTGCTGGTTGAGAAGTGAACGGTAGTCGTCGCGGGCTCCCAGCGCCGCTGGCAGGGCCTGATCCACATCGGGTGCGTCGATATGCCGGAATTCGAGCTTCTCGGCAGGTTCATAAGTGGTTCCCAGACTCACTCCAAGAAACCTCGCGAGCACGAGCAATGAGGCCTGGTAGTTATTCTGCGCGACGAGCAGGGCCTGTTGATCGCGCGCGAGCTGTACTTGCGACCGAACCACATCGATGGCGGTCGCCAAGCCTTCGTCGTGTTGATCTTTGGCTAGCTTTTCGAGCGCCCGAGAGGTTTCCACTCGCGATGCGGCCGCAGCGACCTCCGCTGCTGCTGTTTCGGATTGCAGATAAAAGCCGGCGGCCTCTCGAACAATCAAGTCGCGGATATCCTGGTAGCTCAATCTTGCGGCTTCTTCCTGCCTGGCGCTGGCCTTCCAGTTGTGAAGCGCCTGACGATCGATCACGTCCTGCGATGCGAACACACGAAAGTCATAGTAAGCAAAAGGGCCGACGGCTGTTGGAATTCCAGGAAGGGAAAGTCCTTCAATACTGAGATTGTTCTTCAGTAAGTTCGCGAGTGAAGAAGCACTGGCATGCGGAAGCAACGCGGCAAGGCTCCTTGTGCGCGCTCCTTCCGCTTCATGAATTTCGGTCGCAGAAACTAGCACGTTGACGTCGTGCTTCAGCGCCAAATCGATCGCATCCTTGAGCGTCAACCGCTGTGGAGTTTCTTGTGCGCTGGCACATTCCACCAACATTGCCAGCAAGAGAAGGAAGAATGCTATGGGCCCCAGTTTCCGTCTCATGATGCTTCTCCCGAGCGGCAGGACTCCGTATCTTTCGGATCATTCGCCGCATCCGCTCCGCGGAGTCCACGGAGGATGAATTCAAGATGCGCCTCGCGGTATGCGTCGAGATCGAGCCCGTGATGCTCACCAAGCACCAGCACCCACACGACGGCAAGAACGGTCGGCGCAGCTAGGATTTGGGGAAAACTGCGGATTCCGGTCGCCTGAAATTCCCCCGAGGCGACACCTCTGTCAATCACTAGACCAAGAGCCGACGTGCCAGGAGCAATGATTTCTCGATAATACATTTGGGCAAGTTCCGGAAATTTCCCGCTTTCGGCAATTAGCAGCCGAAGGATTGAGCACGCTCTCTCATTTCTGACAATCTCCGCATATTGACGCGATAGAAGATCACGGAGGAGAACCTCGGATGTGCCGGAGCATTCCTGGAGAAATGCACGGAACCCCGAAAAGAGCGGTTGAATGAAGCCCCGCAAAACGGCTCGGAAGAGGATTCGCTTGTTGTGAAAATGAAGAAAGATCGTCCCCTTGGCAATTTTTGCGCGTCTCGCCACGTCATCGAGGCGCGTGGCCGCGTATCCGTTGATAGCAAACTCTTCAAAGGCGGCCGCCAAAATCTGTTCCCTCCGCTGTATTTTCTCTGTTCGCTTTCGGACGGGACTATTGGTGGCGATCATTTCGTCATTCCTGCCTGCTCGCTGCGCCCAGTCATCTAACTGACCGGTCAGTCATCTGACAGGTTGAACTTTCCGGCGTCCCGCTTCCGTGATTCGCGTCACCCCCCCGTTGTGATTTGTCTCACCCTTCTTATTAGCGAAGCCCTGCGCTCCGAGTAAGAATGTGCCGATCAAGTGTGCCCAAAAGCGCGACCGCAAAATGCAGCCCAGCCCCAGCGTTTGGAAGAATAACTTCATTAGGCTCTTACAGTCGGCACAGGACAAGGCGCTCCCCAAGAACTATGCTCGACGCGGGCCAAAAGTCGATTGCGACCAGGACTTTCATCACGTCCTCAGAATCTCTGAGCCAACCAGCTTTACGCGACCTGACGCACTTTCCTATTCAAAGGCTTGGAGAGTATGTGCGTTTCATCGCCATAGACTGTGACTCCTGTCACATACGCGCCCGATGGCACGCGATACAGAGATTACAGAGGTCGAGGAGACACGCGATGCAGCACTTGCTTCAGCACCAATTGCGGCAGAGGCGGAAGGCGCCGATTGAGGCAGCGGACGGCAGATTTCGCCGAAAGAAAGTTTTGGGAGAATAAACATGTGGCTTCTTGCTGGGAGTAGGAAGATTGACGGGCGCCGTCATGGAATACAGCGGGGAATTCTTGGGCTGTTCTGGCTTGTTGTGGCCTCAATCCCTGCTCTTGCACAACACACAGACATAGGATGGCCTCGCACAGTGCAATCG
>Ga0187805_10000938_pt1 | contig 10271 bp, 7 predicted proteins | sample NC_wetland_sal_i_6_FD_132965 | JGI IMG/M metagenome (GOLD analysis project Ga0187805, IMG submission 132965) | Wetland sediment microbial communities from Neuse River Estuary, North Carolina, USA - Control_5 | ecosystem: Environmental > Aquatic > Freshwater > Wetlands > Sediment | place: USA... | reverse complement strand
GACAGGTCGCATCTGGCCGCTGCCGCGCACAGCCTGCGCGATTCACCGCCGCCCGAGCGGACGACGCCGTTTGTCGCCGGCGTATTGGCCGGATTGGGACCGTCGAATCCGTAGCCGTGCCGCAATTTAATCCTGGCGTCTCTGCGCGCGCAATTTTTCGCTGATAACCAGCGCGCCGAGCGCCGCGGTCGGTCGGACCGGAAACTCCGCGGGCCGCCGAATCGTCTTGTAGCGCGCATCGAGGGCCGTCAGTCCCTTCGTCAGGCACTCGCGCGCCTGGGCCAAGGTCGGACGGGGCATGATTCGGCGGCCATTGTCGAACACCGTCTCCATCAGCCGAACCGTTTTAGCCGGGATCGGCTTGAACTCGCGCGCGACCGTAGTCGGCCCCTCGTCCGCAATTCCGATCAGGTCCGCAAAGAAGGATCCGCTCGGGGCATAAGCGCGGAACAATTGCTTGCGGCCCGGCGTTGAAATCTTTCCGGCCGAGGTCTTGAGCCGGCCGTGATCCTTGTAATCAACGAGGTTATAGGTGAAGTCAGCCGCCGGATCCTCGCTGACCGCGAGCGCGACGCTGACCCCGAACGCATCGATCGGCGCACCGGCGTCGACAAGTTCCGCGATTCGGTATTCGTCGAGGTTGCCGCTCGCGACGATTGCAATAGCACCGAAGCCGGACTGATCGAGAATCCGACGCGTCTTGCGGCTGAGTTCACCAAGCTCGCCGCTGTCCAGCCGCACGCCCTGGATTTTCACGCCCGCCTCGCGAAATTTCGCGCCGACCGCGGCCGCATTCTCGACGCCGTGCACCGTGTCGTAGGTGTCAACCAGCAGCGTGCTGAGCGCCGGGAAGCTCGAGACAAACTCGCTGAACGCGTCGCGCTCGTGATCGTGCGCCATCACGAAGCTGTGGCTCATCGTCCCGAAAACGGGAATTCCGTAGCGCTTGCCCGCGAGCACGTTGGCGGTGCCGTGAAAGCCCGCCAGGTAGCTCGAGCGCGCCGCGATAAGAGCCGCATCGGCGCCCGGCGTGTGCCGCGAATCGAACTCCACCAGCCGCCGGCCGCCTGCGACGGCAAAGCACCGCGCGGCCTTGGTCGCAACAATCGAGGCGAATCCGAGTTGGTTGAGCGCCAGCGTCTGGATCAGCTGGCCTTCGATCAGCGGCGCGCGGACCTCCGCGATCGGTTCGCCGGCGAAATAAATCGTGCCTTCGGGAATCGCCCGGATCGAACCGGTGAAGCGGAGCTTCGAAAGAAACTCCAGAAACTCCGGTTTGAAAAGCTGCAGCGACTCGAGATGCTCGATCGCGGCGGCGTCGAAGCGATATTGCTCGAGCGCCTCGGCCAGCCGTTCGATACCGGCTGCGACCATAAATCCGCTGCCCGGCGGCATCCGGCGCATCGCGACTTCGAACGACGCGGTATCGTTGAATCCGTGCTCGAAGAACGCCGCGCTGGCTGTGAGCTCGGAGAGATCGGTGAGCAGCGCGACCTCCGCCGGGTCGAGTCGCAGATCTATCGTCATCCGTGATGTGCCCTTATCACTCGCAAGGATGCCGCGCGCCCCTTCCTAGCGCGGAGGCTCCGGCGGCGCGGGCGGTTTGGGCGCGGGCTGGCCCGGCGGCGGTTCCTGCACCACGCGGGTCTCGCCCAGTGGGCGTTCGCGCAGGATATCGGCCATGCGCTTGAGCTTCTGATCGACGAGATGGTTGAGCGTTCCCGGCTCGTCGATCGTTCCCGCGCGCACCCCCGTCAAAGTCTCGATTCCGCGATCGATCGTATCGATCGGATAGATGTGGAACTCGCCCCGCTCGATCGCGCCAGTGGTCTCCGGATCGAGCATGAGGTTCGCGACGTTGCTGCGCGGCACCAGCACGCCCTGCGTGCCCGTCAGACCGATCGCCTTGCACACGCGATAGAAGCCCTCGACCTTCTCGTTGACCCCGCCGATCGCCTGCACGACGCCGTATTGATCGACCGACCCGGTCACCGCCAGATCCTGCCGAAGCGGCACCCCCGACAGCGCCGACAGCAGCGCGTACAGCTCGGTCGAGCTGGCGCTGTCGCCGTCGATCCCCGAGTACGATTGCTCGAAGCAGATGCTCGCCGTCATCGCGATCGGATGCTGCTGTCCGAAGCGGGCGCGGATAAATCCGCTCAGGATCATCATTCCCTTGTCGTACGTCGATCCCGACATCCGCGCCTCGCGCTCGATGTTGATCACGCCCGCTTGCCCAAGCGCCACGGTCGCGGTTACGCGCGCCGGCCGCCCGAAACTGTAACCGCCGACGTCCAGCACTGCCAGACCGTTGATCTGTCCAACGCTCGTCCCGCTGATGTGAACGATGAGCGTGCCTTCGCCGATCAGCCGGCGGATTTCCTCCTCGATAAAATTGAGCCGCAGCATCCGCTCGCCAAGCGCCCGCTCGACGTGCGCGCCGGTAACCTGCTTGGCCAGTTCGTCGCGCGCGAAGTACGCCGATTCGCGCGCGAGATCGTCTATCGGTTCGAGCATCGCCAGCACTCGCGATCGGTCGCCCGCCATGCGCATGCCGAATTCCACGATCTTGGCCAGCGCGCCCGCCTCGAACGGCGGTAAATTTTCTCTGCGCGCCAGCGTCCCCACGCGCGCGGCATAATGTGCTGCCGCCGCTCCGTCGGCTGCCACCGAGGGCCGCATCTCGGCCTTGACCTTGAACAGGTCCGCGAAGTCCGTCTCGTAGAAGTAAAGCAGGTTATAAAGATACGCGCCGCCCAGCACCACGACCTTGTTGTGAATCTCGATCGGTTCGGGCTTCAGTCCGCTCATCGAGAAAAACGGCAGCGGTTCGAAAGTCTCCAGCGTCATGCGCCCCGACTTGAGGCTGCGCTTGAGCGTTTTCCAAACGCCCGGCTCGACCACCGCATCCTCGAGGTCGAAGACCAGGAAACCGCCGTGCGATTTCAGAAACGAGCCGCCGATGATCCGCGTGAAGTTGGTCCCCATTCGTCCCAGCGGATCGATCCACCGCTCGATCGTTCCGAACAGGTTGCGATAGGTGGGCGCGTCTTCGAGCACCACCGGCGCTCCGCGCGTGGCCGAGTTATCGACCATCACGTTGACCTGGTAGTCGAACCATCGCGCGCCCTCCTCGATTCCCGGAAATCTCGGTCCCTGCTCGGGTGGCGCTTCGCGGAAGCGATCGAGATTGCTGAGCATGTGCTGCGCGACTTCATTGAGGTAGGCGTCGACCGCGGGATTGTTAAAGCGATGCTTTAACTCTTCAATTGACGGCGTGATCAGCCGCGCCGCGAACGCGCGCTCGATTGCGCGGATGTCGTCGATCAGCTCGCGCATCATTTCCTGCTGCCGGAGCATCAACGTGCCGAGTTCGTCCTGCAGCTCGCCCTGCACCTTTGCCAGTTGCTCGCGCTCGGCCTCGGTCTTTGCCGCCATCGCTTTGCCCAGCGCCTCGGGCGACTCGGGCATCTTGCCGTTGACCAGCGGGATGAATATCACCTGCCCCGTCGGTGTGCTCTGGATCGCGAAGCCGCGCTCGCGCGCGCGCGCCTCGAGATTTCCGAACAGTTCCTGCGCGCGCTTGTTGTACTTGTCGCGCAGCGTCACGCGCTCCTGATCGAAGTCCTCGCGCCGAAACGCTTTCGGCAACTGCTCGAGCACGAAGCTGATTAGCTCCGTCATCCGCGCACGCAGCTCAACCCCCTGGCCCGGCTGGAGGTAGATGGCGACCGGAGATTCGGGATTGCGAAAATTGTTTACGTACACCCAATCGCCGGGCGTCGGCATCGTGGCTGCTTTTTCCTTGAGCAGGCGCAGCACCGATTCGCGCTCATGCCGCGAACGCAGGCCGCTTACAAAAACGTTGTAGCCGGCCGCGTCGATTCCGATCGCCAGCCGTACCGCATCAAGCGCCCGGCTCTGCCCGAACAGCTCGAGGTCGGCTTCGCTGGACGCGGCGCGCTCCAGTGAAACTGCATCGAGCGGCATCTGTCCCCTGAGTTCGGAAACTTCAAGCTCCGCGGGCGGCGGTACGTGAATCAGCGCGGCGTTGGCGGTGGTAGCGATGAGGTCGCCCTTGTCAGTCATATTAGTAGCGGCTTTCGCGGCGCGCGATCACGAATCCTCGAGCGCGATTCGCCGGCCTTTCTTTTTCGGCAGAGTGATAACCAGCGTGCCTTTGGACCACTTCGCGGTCGAGGCTTCGCCGTCGATCGGGTCGGAGAACGCAAATGAACTCTCGAGCGTCCCGCCGCGCGAGTCCGGCACCTGAACCACGAGCCGCTGGCCCGAGACTTCGGCGTGGATCTTTGCCGGATCAACTCCGACCGCCGCAACTCGCACTTCGTAACGATCGCGATGGTCGATGACCTGGGCGCGCTCGAATTCAACCGCGGGCGTCCCGCATTTCCATCGCTCGATCAACAGTTCGTCGAAGAACTCGTCGAAGGCGCGCTCGAAGTCTGCAATCCCGAATCCGCGACTGATAGCCATAGAAGTTCAGTTTCCCACGATCTTGGGCAAATTGTAATGCAGCGCTACCGCGTCGGTCGAGTCCGCACCCGCTGCCGTTCGATCCGCAACCACGCCCCGGGTCCTTGCCACAATTGCCATCGGGGCGTTATGGTTCTGTTGTGCCAACCTTTTCAAAAATTATAGCCGCGACCGATTTCTCCGAAGACTCGAACCTGGCGCTTACCTTCGCCCAGGAGCTCGCGCTTAAGTTCTCGGCCGAGATCGTGCTGGTGCATGTCGATCAGCCGCTTGCGCCGGTAATGATGACCCCGGAGCTGGGCCCGGCGATGGACGTGGGCGCGATGGGCCGGATTGCCGAAGAGCAACGGATGCTCGCGCAGAAGGAGCTCGACAAGATTGCCGGCAAGCTGCGCGAGAGCGGACTCAAGGTCAAGGTCCAGCTCAAGGTTGGTTCTCCGTTCCTGGAAATTCTGCACACGGCCCAGAGCGAGAACGCCGACCTGATCGTGCTCGGCACCCACGGACGCACCGGATTGGCGCATGTCCTGATGGGCAGCGTGGCCGAACGCGTCGTCCAAAGGGCCTCCTGCCCGGTGCTGACGATTCGTCATCCCGATCGCAAGTTCAAGCCCATGCCCGAGAAGTAGCCGCCGGGAGATTGGCCTGTCGCGCGTTCGCGCGCTTCACTATCTGCCGGTGAACTTCGGCGCGCGCTTCTCCAAAAACGCCTTCAACCCCTCTTTGAAATCTTCCGAACGCGTCATCATCTCCATCGAGGCGTCGTCGTCGCGTACGCCCGTGGCGAGATCGGTGAACAGATGCTGGTAGATCAGCTTCTTCGCTTGCGCGACTCCGAGCGGCGAGCATTTGTTCGCGATCCCCGAAGCGATCTCGCGCGCCGTCGCCATCAGCTTGTCTTGCGGCACGACGCGAGTGACCAACCCCATCTCCAGCGCCTCGTTCGCATCGATCAGCCTGCCCGTAACCGCCAACTCCATCGCCCGCGCTACGCCGACGATTCGCGGCAGCATCCAACTGCTGCCGTGCTCGATTGAAAGCCCGCGCTGGGTGAAGATCAGCCCCATCCGCGCGTTCTCCGACGCGATCCTGATGTCATGGTACAGGCAGGTGGTAAAGCCCAGGCCCACGCACGCGCCGTTGATCGCGCCGATCACCGGCGTGTTGAGCGCCATCGGCCACGAGTACGACGTCTGGTAGTCGGCGCGCTGCGCGCGCAGCCATTCATCGTGCACCTGGGCGGCCCCGCCGTGCGGCGACGCGGTTCCCGCGGCGATATTCGACAGTTGGCCCATGTCGGCGCCGGCGCTGTACGCGCGTCCCGCACCGGTGACGATTATTGCGCCGACCGCCGGATCGCGCTCGGCATCAAGCATCGCGGTGCGCATCTCCGCGCCCATCCTTGGCGTCCACGCATTCATCTTCTCGGGCCGGTTCATCGTTACCGTGGCTACGCGATCCTTCTTGTCGTAGATGATTTCGGCAAAGTCCATTTTTTCCTCCGGCTCTCGAGTTGAGGGGCCGCGTTCAGCGATCAAAGCACTTCGCAATCGCTAAATCTAACCGCCGGAGATTCCATTCAACCGTGCTTTCATCTGTCGGCGATGGCTGTTAGTAAAGCCGTGATGTCGACGTCACGCCGGATTCAACTTTGCGCCGACGGTTCGCGCGCCACGGCTACCGCGCTCGCGCTCGCGATCGCGCTGTTCGTTGCGCCGCCGTCCTATGCTGCCGCGCCGCCTTCCGATACCTCCGCGGCCGGCGTCCGTGGAATGGTGGTGTCGGAAAGCGAGGACGCCGCGCGCGCAGGCGTCGAGATACTCAAACACGGCGGCAACGCCGTGGATTCCGCGGTGGCTACCGCGTTGGCAGTAGGCGTCACCAATCCTGCCGCGTGCGGAATTGGCGGCGGCGGCTTCATGCTGATTTACATCGCGAAGACTCACGCTTTCTATGCACTCGATTATCGCGAAACCGCACCGCTGCAAGCCCGTCCCGACATGTTCCTTCGCAACGGGAAGCCCGACGAGGAATTGGCCCGCGATGGCATCCTGGCGGTCGCCGTGCCGGGTGAGATCGCGGGCATCGACGCCGCGCTCAGGCGCTTCGGCACCATGAAGTTTCAGCAGATCGCGGCGCCGGCGGAGAAACTCGCCGAGGGCGGTTTCGCCGCGAGTCCGCATCTGGCCGGCGAAATCGCATATCTCGCCCCGAAGCTCAAAAACGACCCCGGACTGAGCCAGGTTTTCCTCAAGCCCGACGGCTCCATGCCCAAGGCCGGCGACACGATCGTCGAAAAGAACCTCGCCGCGACGCTCAGACGCCTCGGCGACGATCCGGTCGCGAATTTCTATCACGGCGAAGTCGCAACCGCGCTCGCCGCGTTCATGAAGGCGCATGGCGGACTAATCGGCGCCGCCGACCTCGCCAACTATCGTCCCATCTGGCGCAACCCCATTCGCCGCCGCTACCAGGGATATGAAGTCTATGCGATGCCGCCGCCGTCGTCGGGCGGCGTGGTCCTCGAGATGCTCGGCGCGCTCGATTCAGGGCATCTCGCCGGGCTGGGCATCGACTCGCCGCCATACCTGGCGCGGCTGATCGAAGTGATGCGCCAGGGTTTTATCGATCGCGAGCAATACGCCGACCCAGCTTTCGTAAGCGTCGAGATCCAGCGGCTGCTGACCGACAGCCATATTCTGGAATTGCGCGAGCGTGCTCTGCACAAGAAATCAGCGCCGCAACCGCAGTCTCCCGCGCACGATCATGGCACCTCGAATCTGCTGGTGGCCGACAAGGACGGCAACGTCGTTGCGCTGACGACCACCATCAACACCGTGTTCGGCGCCAAGCTCAGCGTGCCGGCGCTCGGCCTCATTCTCAACGATGAGATGGACGATTTTGCCGTCGCGCCCGGCGTGCCCAACGCGTATCGCCTCGAAGGCGAGCTCGCCAATCAGGTAAGGCCCGGCAAGCGCCCGCTGTCGTCGATGACCCCGATAATCGTCACCCGCGACGGTCTGCCCGTGATGACGGCCGGCGGATCCGGCGGTCCAACCATCGTCAGCGGCGTGTTGCAGGTCGCACTCGATATCCTGGCGTTTCATCTTGACCCTGCCAGCGCAGTCGCGGAGCCGCGAATTCATGAGCAGGCCGCGCCCGATGTCGTGCTCGTCGAAGAAGCGATGCCCGCGGCGACCCGCAGCGCGCTCGAGCAGATGGGCTACAAGCTCAAGGTCGTGCCGGCGCTCGGGGCGGTCGGTGCGATCACTATCGCACCGGGAAATTTCCGTGGCGCATTCGATGCGCGCAAGGGCGGCGGCGCGCTCGGCTATTAGCCGCCGTCCCGGCACGTTAGACTCAATCCTCGTGTCCGGAATTGCTCGCAACGATGACTCTTCGCCGCCGTTCGCCACAGCGTCGGCGCCGCGATGGCGTCCGACGCCGATCGCATACGACGTCGGTGCAATCGTCGTGCTCTCGCTGGCGGTTTGCATGTTTCACCTCGGCTCATTCGGCCTGTGGGAGCCCGACGAGGCGCGCTACGCTGAGATTGCGCGCGAGATGCTGCAAAGCGGCAATCTGTTCGTGCCGCATCTCAACTACGTTGCGTATGTCGAAAAACCGCCGCTGCTCTACTGGCTGACTACGTTCTCTTTCTGGATCTTCGGCGTGTCGGAGTTTGCCGCACGGCTGCCCGTCGCACTGTCCGCAATCGCCGGAATACTCGCGACCTACCTCTTCGCGCTTCGCGCGTTCGGGCGCCGCCACGCGATTTTGGCCGCCGCGATCCTCGCCACGACCCCGCTGTACGCGTTGATGGCCCAGGTGCTCACGACCGACATGATGCTCACGGCGCTGGTGACGATTACGACCTTTGCCCTTTATCTGCATTGGGATGAAGGCGGCCGATGGTGCTGGATCGCGTACGTCGCGATGGGTTTGGCGGTGATGACCAAGGGTCCGGTGGGTGCGGCGATCCCAATTCTCGCGCTGCTGCTTTGGTTGACATGGAGTCGCGAATTGGGCGGCGCAATCGCGAAATTCCGCGCGATACCGGGGCTTTTGCTCACGCTGCTAATCGCTGCGCCGTGGTTTATCGCGATGACCATCCGCGAGCCTGGCTTCTTCGGCTTCTACTTCGTCGGCGAGCATCTCAGGCGCGTATTCGAGCCCGACTACAGCCATGGCGAAGCCTTCTACTTTTACGTTCCGGTATTCGTGGTCGGACTGCTGCCGTGGTCGTTGCTGGTGCCGTTCCTCACCTGGCGCACGGCTCCGCGCAACCCGGCGCGAAGCTTTTGCATTGTCGCGGCGGGCGTCACCGTAGTCGCCTTCTCGTGCGCGAGCGCCAAGCTGATCCCGTACATCCTGCCGGCCGTGCCGCCGCTGGCCGTGCTGATCGCCGACGGACTCGTGTCATGCGCATGGCCGGACGCGGACTCGCGTGGTGCGATTGCGCCGCCGGATTCCCGGATACTCATCGAGAGCGGCCCGATGCTTGCGCTGCTGGGCGCGGGCGTGATCGCCGCGGCGATCGCGGCGCCGCAATTTCGCACTGCGTACGTGATGGCGGCGCGGCCGGCGATGTACGCGATCGGCGCGATCCTGGTGGCGGGAGGCGCGGCCACGGCGTCGATGTTCGTTGCGCGCCGCAATGCGGCGGGGCTCGGGGCGCTCGTCGTCACGGTCGCGTTGGCGTTGATTGCAGGCGGATGGGCCCGGCTGGAGACCGAGCCGATGCGTTCCTACGCCGGACTCAGCCGCGCGATCGACGAGGCGGCGCCCGACGCCGCCATCATCTGCTACCATCGCTACGTTCAGTCGCTGCCGTTCTACAATCGCCGCCGCGTCGTCCTGGTCGGCGGGCGCACGGAACTGGACTTCGGCGCGCGGCTTGACCCGGACGCGCCGCAATGGTTCCTGAACCGCGACGAGCAGATGTATCGCCGATGGGACCAGCCGGGCCGGGTCGTGATCGTGCTCGACGCCGACGATCTGGCGCGAATGAAGGAGCGGCTGGGCGACTTCGACGTGATCGCAAGCGAAGGCAAGAAGCGCGCAATTATCCGACGTGAACGAATCTCCCGTGGTGAACCAATCACTCTCAACTGAGCAGGCCGCATCGACGCCCGCGGCGCCATCCGCCGCCCGCCCGGCGCATCCGTATCGCGCGTTCGCGATGCGCGCGGGGCTGGGCGTGGCGGTGGTCGCCGTTTTGTTGTGGCATTACGACGCGCGGCCGATTTTTCGAATCCTCAGCCGCGAGCGTTCGGCCTACTTTGCCGCAGCCGTCGTACTCTACCTCGCGGGTCAGGCGATGGTTGCGTGGCGATGGCAAAGCCTGGCGGCGATCGCGAAAGTGCACGGCCGCTATCGCGAGTTTGTCGCCTACATATACGTCGGCATGTTCACGAATCTGTTCGTGCCGGGATTGCTCGGCGGCGATGCGGCGCGATCGGTCTATCTTGGACGGCGCCAGGGCAGGATGGGCGAGGCGATCGCGTCGGTAGTGGCGGATCGCGGGGTCGGATTGATCAGCTTGTTCTGGCTGGCGGCGATCGCGGCGATATTTCTGAACTTCGCGCCGCTGCCGCGCTCGGTCATCGCGCCGACGGTCGCGGTCGGTGCGATCGCGATGGCGGGATTTCTCGCCTCGCCGCTGGTCGCGCGCCTGATTCATCTGATGCCGCGGCCGGTGCGCCGCGCGGGCGGACTGGTCCTACCGTATCTGCATAATCAGGCGGCGCTTATCCCGGCGATCGGATTGTCGTTCG
>Ga0187805_10000937_pt1 | contig 10275 bp, 10 predicted proteins | sample NC_wetland_sal_i_6_FD_132965 | JGI IMG/M metagenome (GOLD analysis project Ga0187805, IMG submission 132965) | Wetland sediment microbial communities from Neuse River Estuary, North Carolina, USA - Control_5 | ecosystem: Environmental > Aquatic > Freshwater > Wetlands > Sediment | place: USA... | reverse complement strand
GATCGAGATTGTGTTCGGAAGGTATCATTGGTGGATAGGATGGATCTCGCTGGTGGCCGCCGCCAGCGCGATCGGACTCGCTCGCGTGCGCACCATTCGGAACGCGTCGCGCCTGGGTAAAGCGTCGGACTCACCCGAGGAGCAGAGCCGTCTTGCCCGCGCGATCTACAAAGATCATATCTACTGCCTCGCCGCGATGACGCTGGTGCTCGCGCTGCAGCTAGGCGCGCAGAGCAGGCACATCAGGCATAAAGAAAAGCCCGTCCCGACGACGCCGGAATCCGCGGTGCTCTAGCCGAGAACGGCTACTTCTTCGCGCTGGAAACCAAATCCACCCCGTTGCCTGACGGGTCCGACAAATTGGCCAGCGCGCCTTTCGCGCTGCGCTGGATTTCACCTTCCAGCTTGCCGCCCGCCTCGACTGCGCGTTTGACCGCCTCGTCGATATTATCGACCGCGAAATCAAGATGGACCGGCGTCCAGTGCCGCCGGTAGTCCCGCGAGATTTGCCCCTGCGGACCCGCCGGAGCCTTCATGATCCAGAACGTCTGCTCGCCAAGCTTTACCTGCGCCCAATCAGGCTGCTGCTTCACCACCGTCAAGCCGAGACCGCGCCCATAGAATTTGACCGCGCGAGCCACATCGTCAACGTCGATGCAGATTGAAAATTCCATAGCGCCTCCCTTCGCGATCGCTCACACGTGCGCGAGGACGGCCTCGTGCAGCTTGCGCATCTGCTTTTCGTCCTGCGCGACCGCGCCGGTAAAGATAACCTGCGACGTGCCCCAGTCCTTGGCGCGCCGCTTCAGCTCGGCGATGCATTCCTCGGGCGTTCCGATCAGGATCATCGGCGAAGCCAGCAGCGCGTCGGGGGTTTGACCGAACATCGGCGCCATCGTCTCGGCGGTCTTGCGGGTGGCTTCGCGGGAGTCCGAAACGATCGCGGTGAAAATGAAGTTGCTGATGCGGACAGCGTCCGGTTTGCGGCCCAACCGCCTGGCTTCGTCGCGGATGAAGTTCACCTTGCGGCGGAACGACTCGTCGGTCGTGCGTTTGACATTTTCGAGCGAGATATATCCGCCCTTGCCCGCGTCGGGGATGACGTTGATGTAGTCCGCGTATTTGGCCGCCAGGCGCAGCAGCCCTTTGCCCCCGCCACCCAGGATTATCGGCGGATGTGGTTGCTGTATCGGCTTGGGCCACAGGATCGCATCTTTGAACTTGTAGAACTCACCGTCGAAAGTCGTGCGCTCGTTGGTCCACAGCGACAGGATGCAGGTCATCGCTTCGTCGAGCATCCGCAGCCGCTCGGTGATCGGCGGGAAAGCAATCCCGCTCATCTTGAATTCCGTCTCGGTCCATCCGGTGCCGAGACCGGCGACGAGCCGGCCGCCGCTCAGCCGGTCCAGCGTCATCAGGCTTTGCGCCGTGATTGCAGGATGACGAAACAAATTGCACAGCACGAGATGGCCGACGCGAATCTTCTTCGTGGCTTCGATGACGGCGGCCGCCATCACGATATGGTCGTAGGCCAGCGACTTCGGATCGTATTGCCGCTCCGGACCTTCGTTAACCAGATGGTCGGGAAAGACGATCAGGTTGTAGCCGAGCGCCTCCGCGGCTTGCGCGTTGGCCCGATACTGGGCCGGCTCCATGTTGCCAAGCTGAACTCCAAACTCCATTTGCACCTCGCCAAGAAACGGGATTTGAGCCGGCTAGGTTAGCAAACCGCCCAGCGTTAAGAACATCCGGTCGCCCCTGATCCCTTGTGCGCTCTCTCTCGAACGTACCGAAACGCGCGGTGTCGGTTGGTGAAAATCGACGCAAATTCCCTCTCGCGCAAGACGAGGCAAATCTTTGTCGGCGCCGGGATTAAATAGCGAATTAGCGAACTTCTGCACGGTTTTTGACTCTTACGTGGACAGTTGCCGCCTGAACGCGCAGGTCATACAGGGCCGTAAGGCGCGGTATGCCTACGAAATCATCAAATGTCCATTAGATATCATTGAAATGCTGTTCAAAAATGGTTATGTTCGATTACAGAGGATGAACGGGATGATGAGGCTGGGGTTTCGCCCTGCATGCGCCTGCCGTGAAGACCTTGCCCGCGCGAACTGCCCAACAAAGGAGACCTATGACTCCACAGAGCGTGGAAACTTCTTCGCATGCATTCCCAACCAGACACCCTTCGCTGCTCAAATCCTTGGGCGAATTCCGAGTTCCGCTTGAGGCTACGTTTTTTTGGGTCGGTGCACTGGCGCATCCGTGGCCGCGCGTAAGCCCACTCGAGAGCAAAGTCGTCATGCTGATCCCGGGTTTCATGGCCGGAGACTTGACGCTTGTGCCGTTGGCGAATTTTTGCCGATGGCTCGGCCATCGCGCAGTCTTTTCGGGAATCTTGTCCAACTCCGAGTGCCCGCGCGAGACGATGCGGAAATTGATCGCGCGGCTCGCCCTCGCCCATGAGAAATTCGCGCAACCGATCGTGGTGATCGGCCAGAGCCTCGGCGGTGTTTACGCGCGCGAAATTGCCCGCGAGCAGCCGGAAATGGTCGAGCGGGTGATCTCGCTTGGATCACCGCTGAGGCAACCGCGCCACGCAGCCAACCTTGCCGTGCAGGCTGTTGTGCGATCAGTCGCCGCACTTCGCGGCAGGGCTGACGGATGCCTCAGTGAGGCGTGCAAGTGCGGACTGATGTTGAGCGACGAATCGCCCGCGCAGGTTCCGAGCACGCACGTGTACTCGCGCACCGACGGTGTCGTGCACTGGCAGAGCTGCATCGATTTGAGCGGCGCACCGACGGTGGAAAATGTCGAGGTGATGGGCAGTCACGTCGGGATGGGATTGAACGTCGATGTCTACCGCGTGATCGCAGATCGGCTCGCGATGCCGCATAGATCGCAGCTCCATTTGGCGGAGCCACAGGCCGCGGCCGCTACGGCTTGAATCCGGCGCGCTCACGCGGCGCCCAGGATGCGATCGCCTCGACGCTCGACTACTTGAGATTCGCGTTCGCGAAATCCCAGTTGACCAGCGCCCACCATGCCTCGACGTACCTGGTGCGCGCATTGCGATAGTCGATGTAGTACGCGTGCTCCCAAACGTCGCAGGTGACTATCGGGGTCTGACCCTCGCGTACCGGGCATCCCGCGTCATGGGTCCCGATCACTTGCATCGAGCCGTCTTTCGCGCGCACCAGCCAGGCCCATCCGCTGCCGAAGTGGCCGACGGCGATCTCGCTGAATTTTTTCTTGAATGCATCAAAATTGCCGAAGTCCTTTTTTATCGCGTCGGCAATCGGTCCTCTGGGTTCGCCGCCGCCCTTCGGACTCATCGATTTCCAGTAAAAGGAATGATTCCAATGCTGCGCCGCGCTGTTGAAGAGCGGTCCCGGTTCCGCCGTCTTCACAATCTCTTCGAGCGAAGCGCTTGCGAATTTAATGCCCACGACCATTTCGTTGAGCTTGTCGACGTAAGCCTTGTGATGCTTGCCGTGATGATATTCAAGCGTCTCGGCGGAGAGGTGCGGTTTCAGCGCGTCGATCGCGTATGGGAGGGTGGGAAGTTCGAATGCCATAAAACTGTCCTTTCAGGCGCGGACGCCAGATGCCATGCGCCGCCGCCTTCTGCGGGGTAAAAATCAGTCCCTGACACCAAAATTTTACGCCGGACTCCGAATCGAGGGTAGTTGCAAAAGCAGTGACGCTGTGAAAAAGAGACTCCCCAGCAGGTTTTGGGCGACGCAAAACTCCAAGGAGGATCACCTATGTTCGCTGCAGTGCTGATACTTCTCAGGTGGCTGCACTTCCTATTCGGCATTACGTGGATAGGCCTGCTCTACTATTTTAATCTCGTGCAGACGCCGTTCTTCGGCGAAACCGAACCCGCGGTCAGAAGCGGCGCAATTCAGAAGCTGGTTCCGCGCGCACTATGGTGGTTTCGATGGGGCGCAATGGGAACCGTGATTTTCGGGCTGCTCTACCTGTTGATGTGGTGGGGTATGGAGCTCGACTTCATGATGACGCCGTGGACTGTCGCGATCTTCACCGGCGGTCTGCTCGGACTCATCATGTGGGCCAACGTGTGGTTCGTCATCTGGCCGAAGCAAAAGATCGTCATCGGCAACGCGACTGCCATGGCTGGAGGAGCGCCGGCCAATCCTGCGGCGGCGCCGGCCGGGCGGCGGGCCGCATTGGCATCGCGCACCAACACGCTCTTTTCGATTCCGATGCTGTTCTTCATGGGCGCCGCAAGTCACTACGCCCTGTTCAACAAGGCGACCGCGGGTGGCCTTGCAGGCTGGGTGGTCATTTCGCTGATCGTGATTTTTCTCGTCGAGGCCAATGCGCTGGTCGGCTCCCAGGGCGCGACCAAGAAGCCCCTCGACACTATTAGCGGAACGATTACCGCCGGCATTATCCTGTGGGCCGTGCTGGTTGTGGTCATCATGCTGACGCTGCGCTGACGGCCAGCCGACAGGCTCAGAAGACGACCGAGCCGCCGATACGCTTACGTGCATCGGCGGCTCGCGGCTTTTTTCTTCACTCCGCCAATCGCGGCTGCTTCAGTGCTTGTCCGCCGTCTGCTTCTCCGCCAGCTTTTCCGCCGCCAGATTGTACGCCACCTGCTGGGGCGTTGGTTTTGTTTTCGCCGCCTCGGCCAGAAAAGCCACCAAGTCGTCGATCCGGGTTTTAAGCTGAGGCAGCGGTTTCATGTTGTGCGTGGTGCGCTTGGGTTTGTACCCGGGCGGATATTTGACAAACATCACGCGGTCGTAAACCAGCTCGCGCGGCGAACCCGCGATCGGCGGTCCCTTGGGCCCGGCCAGGATGGGATTGGGGTTATGGCAAGCCACGCAGTTGGTCACGAACACGATTCGACCCCTCTGTGCCGGGGTCAACGGGGGACCGCACGCCGAGATTGCTATCGCGAGTAACGCCGTGCACGCGCCGAGCGGCGATCGCCATCGCGCCCGCGCCGTAAATGCTGACCTGATAAAGCGGCCGAAACCTGTTTGCATGCAGGCTAGAGTTCGCGGCGGCCGCTGAGCGCGCTGGTCAGAGTCGCAGAATCGCTATATTCGAGATCGCCGCCGGCCGGCAGTCCGCGCGCCAACCGCGTCGTCTTCACGCCCAGCGGCTTGAGTACGCGCGCGATGTAAAGCGCGGTCGCCTCGCCCTCGACGGTCGCATTGGTCGCGATTATCACTTCGCGAACGACCGCGGGCGGACTTACGCGGGCAATCAGTTCCTTCATCTTGATGTCGTCGGGGCCGATGCCGTCCAAAGGCGCGAGCGCGCCATTGAGCACGTGATACACCCCGCCAAAACTGCGCGCCCGCTCGATCGCCATTAAGTCCGCCGGCCCTTCCACGACGCAAATCACCTGCCTTTCTCGTCCTTCGTCGTCGCAAATCTGACAGCGTGGATGGTCCGACAGCCCGAAGCATCCCGAGCAAAGACCGACACGCTCTTTCATTTCGAGCAGCGCTTCGGCCAGCGCGATCACCTGGTCGCGCGGCCGATTGAGCAGATTGAACGCCAGCCGCGACGCGGTCTTCTCGCCGATCCCGGGCAGCCGCGACAGTTCTTTGACGAGCCGCGCCATCGCAGGCGGCAGTCCATCCTGGCGCTTGAGGTTTTCCGGCATCCCGCGCTCCGTCATTCGGTGCCGAAGCCGGGAATCTGCAGACCCTGGAAGGGACCCAGCTTGCCCATCTCGTCGGCAAGCATCTTCTGCGCGCGAGCCATACCGTCGTTGACTGCGACCAGGATCAGGTCTTCGAGCATCGACTTGTCGTTGGCCGCAATGATTGCGGCGTCGATTTCTATTTTGCGCAGACGCAGCGAGCCGTCCACGACCACGCGCACCATCCCGCCGCCCGATTGCGCCTCAACGGTTCTGGCTGACGCGGCTTCCTGCATCTCCTTCATGCGCGACTGCAGCTCCTGCGCCTGCTGCATCAACGCCGATAAATCTATTTCTGCCACTCTGATTGCTCCTTGCCGCGCGCTCCGCGGCGCGGCCGACTACTTTGATTCCGGGTCGCCGCCTTCCTTCGCCGAAGCCGGCACGCGACTGGGCATCCTGAGTTCCACCAGCCGCGCGTCGAAGGTATCGAACACTCTGCGCACTGCGGGATCCGCAAGCATCGCTTGCCGTTCCTCGGGCGTCGCGGCGCGCAGCGCAGCATCCGTCGCCGGCGGTGTCGGCGCGATTCCCCCGGTTGATTCAACAGGCTTCGATCGCGCCGTCTCCTTTTGCGCATTCCCCGTGGCAAGCGGATTAGCCGGGTCCGCGGCCGCCGGCAATTCTCGCGTCCGGCCGTTGCCGCCGGGCGCGATCGCGGTTCGCGCGGCAGCAGCAAGCTTCGCCGCGCCGTTGGTCGAAAGCTCGACTCGAATCGCGCGGCCAAGATGCTCGCTCGCAAGCTCGGCAATCACCGTCTTGTTGTCGTTCAGATAGCGGACGTAAATGTCGTTTCGCGCCGTGACCGTCAGCAGGTCGCCGTCGAGCGCCAGTCCTGCGCCCTGCTCCATGAAACCGGCCAGCGCGGCGCGTCGGCCCCGGATGAAATCGCGCAGCTCGGGAAGTTCGCGCGGGCCGTTGTCCTGAACCTCATGGCGAAGCGGCGCATCGGCCTTGACCTCGCCCTCGACGCGCAGCCGCCGCGCGCCGCCGGATTGCTCCTTCGATGCGGCCTCGGGCTTCGCCGCGCCCCGGCTCGGGCCGCCGGCGGACGGCGCGGGCGGAGTCCCCGCGGCCGGCGGCGCGGCCGAGCCGATCGCACGCAGCAATTCGTCGGCGTCGATCACCGCCGCCAGCGACGCCATCCGCACCACCCCCATCTCGAGCAGCAGATCGGGGTACGGCGAGCGCGCAATCTGCTCCTGCGAATCCGCCATCAGGCGAAACAGCCGCATGATGTCGCGTGAGCTGGCGCCGGCGGCCAGCCGCTTGAGCTCCGTCGCTTCGTGATCGGGAATATCGTCGAGCGGGTTTTGCGTGTCGCTTGCGGGAAGTTTTGCGACCGCGAGATTTCTGAAGGTTTCGAGCAAATCGCGCCCCAGCGATTCGAGGTTTGCGCCGCGGCTCTTGAGCTCGCGCACATGCGCCAGCGCTGCGGCCGCGTTCTTCTCCACGATCGCGCCGGCCAGTTTCAAAACCGTGCTCCGGCTCGCGACGCCCAGCGACGATGCGACCTCGGCCTCCGTCACCTTGCCCGCCGCCATCGCCGTCTCGAGCATCCGTTCCGCGTCGCGCATGCTCCCGCCGGCCTCGCGCGCGAGAATTCGCACCGCCGGCTCCTCGACCTCAACCCCTTCGCGCCGTGCGAGATCCTTCAGCCGTTCCACAATCGTCGCGTACGGGATGCGCCGAAAGTCGTAGCGTTGCAGGCGCGACAGGATCGTCTCCGGCATCTTCTGCGGCTCGGTCGTCGCGAGGATAAACTTGACGTGCGGCGGCGGCTCCTCGAGCGTCTTGAGCAGCGCGTTGAACGCCTGATCGGTCAGCTGATGGGCCTCGTCGATGATGTAAATCTTGAACCGGTCGCGCGCCGGACGGTAGCTCAGATTTTCGATTATCGCGCGCGCGTCGTCGATCTTGCGGTAAGTGGCGCCATCGATCTCGCTTACGTCGAGCGCGCGGCCGCCGCGAATCTCGACGCATGCCGCGCACTCGCCGCACGGCTCCGCGCTCGGGCCCTTTTCGCAATTGAGGCATCGCGCGAGAATTCGCGCCGCCGTGGTCTTGCCGACGCCGCGAATCCCGGTGAACAGAAATGCGTGCGCGATGCGCCCGCGCTTGAGCGCTTCGCTCAGCGTGCGCGTCACGTGCTCCTGGCCCACCAGCTCCGAGAAGCGCTCCGGCCGCCATTTGCGCGCCAGTACCAGATGTGTCGTCAGGGATTCGGCCATCGCGAAATCTTTTCGCACCGACTGCCCGTCGAATGATAGCCAGGCACCCCTGCGGCACAGGGTGTCAGCCGGTACCGTTGCTTCCTTCCGGACCTGGCGGGGTTCGCGGCCTTCCCTTGCGCAGGACCCGGCTATCAGCGGCGGGCAGTCCCGATAAATTGCTCCAGGCGCGCCTTCCTTTCGCGCGCCCTATTACAATATCACAGCGCCGTTCATGCAACCGCCGATGACGAAAATGTTTCGTGCCCGCAGGCACCCGATTGAGCCGCGATGTCTTGTCTGTTGCCGTGGTGAGCCGCTTCGAGCGCATTGCAGCCGCCTGCGGCGCCCGATGGCGCGCGCCGCGCCCGGTTGCTATCACCATTGTCATGGGCTCGCGCGCCGACAAGGTGGCCATCGGCCTCATCCAGATGAGATGTGCGGCCGAGCCGCACCTCAATCTGGACAAGGCAATCGCCAAAATCGAGGAGGCCGCCCGGCGCGGCGCACAAATCGTCTGCACCCAGGAACTGTTCGGCGCGCACTACCCGTGCCAGACCGAGGACCCGAAATTCTTCGATCTCGCCGAACCGATCCCCGGCCCCACCACCCAGGCGCTCGGCGCCGTGGCCAAGGCGCGCAAAATCGTCATCGTCGCGTCGATCTTCGAGCGCCGCGCCGCGGGCGTCTATCACAATGCCGCCGCGGTCATCGATGAGGCCGGGAAAATCGTCGGCCGCTACCGCAAGATGCATATCCCCGACGATCCCCGCTACTACGAAAAATTTTACTTCACCCCCGGCGATCTCGATTTTGTCGCGCACCCAACCTCGCGCGCATCCCTCGGCGTGCTCGTATGCTGGGATCAATGGTTCCCCGAAGCTGCACGCCTCACCGCGATGGCTGGCGCGCAGATCCTGTTCTATCCCACCGCGATCGGATGGTGGCATGGCGAGCCGGATAGTGTCCGCCCCAAACAGCAAAACGCCTGGGAGACGATCCAGCGCAGCCACGCCATCGCCAACGGCATCTTCGTCGCCGCGGTCAACCGCGTCGGCGTCGAGGGTGAGCTGGAGTTCTGGGGCGCTTCATTCGTCGCCGATCCGTTTGGCGAGGTCATCGCGCGCGCCAGCACCACCGACGAGGAAACGCTGGTCGTCGAATGCGACCTCGCAAAAATCGAGCAGGTCCGCCGCAACTGGCCCTTCCTGCGCGATCGCCGAATCGACGCCTACGCGGACCTGACCCGCCGCTTTCGCTCGTAGCCGTGGGCCGTGAAAAGCATTCCACTTGAGCATCGCCGCCGGCTCGCGGCCTACCGGATGCCCCCCGAGTGGGCGCCGCATCTCGCCTGTTACCTCGCATGGCCGCACAATCGCGACACCTGGCCCGGCAAGTTCGACGTCATCCCGCCGATCTATGCGGATATGGTCGCGGCGATCGCGCGATTCGAGCCCGTCCGCCTGATGGTCAACGATGAAACGCAGATCGATGGGGTGCGGGCGATGATTCGCGGCGCGCTACGGCGCCGGGGCGACAGCGATGAGGCCGTCGTTCGGGCGGTCGATATATTTCATCTGCCCACCAACGACGCGTGGGCGCGCGACCACGGCCCGATTTTCCTCAACCGCTGCGCAGCCGATTCGCCTGCCGGCCCAAATCAGATCGCGCTCGACTGGCGCTTCAACTCGTGGGGCGAAAAGTACGGCGCGTTCGCTCTCGACGATGTCGTCCCGCAAAAGCTTGGGCGCCGCTACGGCTTCGAAGTGATCGAGCCGGGAATCGTGCTCGAGGGCGGCTCGATCGACGTCAACGGCGCCGGCTCCCTGCTCACCACCGAGTCATGCCTGCTCAACCCCAATCGAAATCCGACGCTGAGCCGCGCCGAGATCGAGGATTACCTGCGCACCTATCTCGGCGTGACCAACGTGCTGTGGCTCGGCGACGGAATCGCCGGCGACGACACCGACGGCCACATCGACGACCTCGCGCGCTTCGTCGCCCACGACACCATCGTCACCGTCCTCGAGGACGACCCCGCCGACGTGAACTACCCTGTCCTGCGCGACAACCTTAAGCGGATGCGCGCGATGCGCGATCAGGACGGCCGACCCTTCAAAATCGAAACTCTCCCGATGCCTCCCGCGGTCATCTATGACGGCACGCGTCTGCCCGCCTCGTACGCGAACTTTTATATCGCCAACGGCGCAGTCCTGATGCCGGCCTTCGAATCCGCACGCGATGCGGTCGCGGCCGCGACCCTCTCCCGGCTCTTCCCCGGCCGCCGCGTCGTCGGCGTCCCCTCTACCGACCTGGTCTGGGGCCTCGGCTCCGTTCATTGCTTGAGCCAGCAGCACCCCGCGCCCCCGCCCGCCT
>Ga0187805_10000936_pt1 | contig 10277 bp, 6 predicted proteins | sample NC_wetland_sal_i_6_FD_132965 | JGI IMG/M metagenome (GOLD analysis project Ga0187805, IMG submission 132965) | Wetland sediment microbial communities from Neuse River Estuary, North Carolina, USA - Control_5 | ecosystem: Environmental > Aquatic > Freshwater > Wetlands > Sediment | place: USA... | reverse complement strand
GCCCCGGGTCAGGCGGAAGAAATAACACTCCCAATGCGTGCTGCTGGGGAACATTTGATCCAGATTGCCGGCTATCACCTGTTCCAGGGGCACATAGCCGCCTCCGGGCAGGGGCACCCAGCGCGGCCGGTTGGGTGGAACCTTGATGCGCTCGAAGCGCGGGCGCGAGGAGCCGTCGCTGTGCAGCACGATGGCCAGATTCAGGCTCAGGTTGCTGATGAACGGGAAGGGATGGCCGGCATCCGTGGCCAGAGGCGTCAGGATAGGCCCAACCGACTCGCGGAAATACTGCTGCATGCTTGCCCGCTGCGTATCGTCAAGCTGGCTGTAGTCCAGCAGCGGAATACCCGCCACGGCGAGAGCCGGCCGCAACCGCATTTCCACAACGTCACAAAGCATGGCCGCCTGCCGCTGGAATTCCTGTCTGCACAGTTGCAGTTCTTCCTGCGGTGTGCGGCCATCCGGCGACAGTCGGTCATTGCCGCTCACGATGCGGCGGCGCAGCCCGCCGATGCGCTTCATTGCAAACTCGTCGTAGATCATGCCCATGATCCCCGCAAATTTGACCCGTTCCAGCAGCGGCGTTGCGGGATCCTCGGCAAGTTCGAGCACCCGTCTCGCGAAATCCAGCCAACTCAATTCCCGGTTGATGTAAGCCTGCGGCGAATCAACTGTGATGTCCTGAGTCGTGTCCATGATGCGCCTCTCAATCGATCGTCCATCCTTTCAATCAGCCGTTGTTCATCTTGTATTATTCCCGTCAATTGGGCAAGCGTAACAATGACAGTTGTACATGACAATTACCCTAGTGCGAGAATAGTCGGGTTGCCTGTAACAAATCCGTCATGCCGGATCGAATACCGTCGTGATATAGTCAAATTGTTTCCGTGGGAACGTCACATGTCCGTTGAAACAGAACTCAAGCTGTCGCTGTCGCCTGAATATGTCGACAGACTCAAGCGCCATCCCCTGCTCAAGAGTCCGGCCGGATCGCGCGCCATTACCCGCAAGCTGTACAACATTTACTACGATACGCCCAGCCTCGAGCTGCGCCGCAATGCCTTGGCCTTGCGTCTGCGCCGTGTCGGCAAGCGATGGCTGCAGACCCTAAAGTGCGGTGGAAGCGTGCAGACCGGACTGCACCAGCGCGATGAGTGGGAAATGCCAGTGCCACAAAAAACGCTGGATCTCGATGCGCTTAGCGCGGCGGGCGGCCTGTTGCCGCAGGGGGTGAGCGGGAAGCTGCGGCCGGTGTTCGTCACCGACTTTGCCCGCAACCTGCGCCTGCTAAAATTCGGGGGAGCAGAAATCGAACTGTGCCTGGACAGCGGGACGGTCCGCGCGGGGAGGCGATCGCACCGGATTTCCGAACTGGAGCTTGAGCTCAAATGCGGCGAACCACAGCAGTTGTTCCTCTTCGCCTTGGCCCTGCTCGATAGTGTGCCGCTTGAATTGGAAGACACCAGCAAGCCCGAACATGGCTACCAGTTGCTCCGTAACGAACCCCTTGTCGCGACCAAGGCGAGGTTCCCCTCCCTCACTGTTTCGCAAGGCATCGCTTCCGCGCTGCACACCATGATAGCTTCCTGCCTGCAACATGTGCAGGCCAACGTGCCGGGAGCGATCCGCAGCCGGGACGAGGAATTCCTGCACCAGGTGCGCGTCGGCATGCGCCGCCTGCGCGTGGTGCTGGCGATGGCGGAGGCGTTCCGTGCCGACCACGAACTGCATGCATTGCACGAGCAGGTGGCGCAGATGTGCATCGAGTTTGGCGGGTTGCGCGAATGGGACGTATTCATCACCCAGACTCTGACGCCGATCTGCAGCGACCAGCCGGACAATACCGGACTGCGCCAACTGTTGTCAGCGAGCGAAAAGGAACGTGCGCGCTATCGTGCCGGTGTAGTGCGCCGGCTGCAATCGCAAGACTACCAGCGCTTCCTGCTGCGCTTTGGTGCGTGGATGTTCGGCGGCTACTGGCGTGAGCCACCAGAGGGGAGCGGAACGGCGCTGGCCGATTTCGCCGTGCAGAACCTGGCGAAGCGAAAGAGGCAAGCGCATAAGCTTGGCAAGATACTGGCCACTGCCGATCCCAGTCAGTTGCACCGGTTGCGCATCGCCTGCAAGAAACTGCGCTACAGCTCGGAGATGTTCGGCTCGCTATTCGAGGCAACCAGCGTCAAGCCCTATGTGGCTGCGCTCTCCGAATTGCAAGACATACTGGGGGTGCTGAACGACCTGGCCGTGGCGCACCGCCTGCTCGAAGGATTGGAAAACAGGCGGCGACACGAAACCCTGGAACTCATCCGTGGCTGCATGGCACGGGACCGTGCAGAGCTCATGACGAAATTGGCCACTGCATGGCCGTGCTTTGCTGGCCAAAAAGAGTTCTGGAAGTAGCAGCGGTGGCGGGATTTCAGGAACCGCTAATCATAATAATCATAAAGGGTCAGTTGGGCTAATCAGGGAGCATCTGACACATTTAAGTGGAGGCACAATATCTTTACGGCCTCTGTTCATGCCTAAAAATCGCTGTGCATGACGCCACACCCCTTATTTGTTAGGTTAACAAAGGCGAATGATAATCAGCGTTATCTAGTCGTCATCCATTGACAGGGACGAACATGACCGTTAAAAATTTGAAAACGCTTGACACAATAGCGGCCGCACTTTTGGTCTGTTTTGATGAGCATTATCACAAGGGCATCCAAATAGTTGCAAACTCAAGGCAAAATCTTATTGCGACATGGAGATCTGCACCACCGGGTCTCAAAGATCGTCGCTGGGAGCTTTCAATTCGTTTTCCTGGTGATCTCATCAATCACTATGCTGGCCTTGATGAGGCTTCAAAGCGTCGAGCAATGACAGGAATTCGAAACGCAATCTTACATTTTGTCGGCGGTCTCGAAAATCTAAAGGAAGATGAAATCAAGAATCCGGCCAGCTATATCTGCGAACTGGATGAAAGGATTTTCGATTGAATTCTTTTCGGTAAGATCAAGCCAAAAGGAGACATAGCACTTGGCAGATTATTCAGTATTGGTATCCTCGTTTGATTGGCAGCATCAAACGGCTGAGTAACTGCGTCATTGTGAAGAAGTCATGCGACGCCACCCGACAAAAGTAAACCAGGTCAATAGCTGCCATTCGATAACGGCAGCAACTGGATGCGATTCAGCCATCCCGCATATTTCCGTATATGGACTCCGCCCTGTTTGCAAGTAATCCGTTGTCTGGCTGGTGGGTTCGACTGCTCACGTATATCCGGTCTCTAACCAATGCATCGCGGTTAGAGATGCAAACTAATGTGCCACCAACTCCTATATTATTCTTAGCTATACAACAGCACCGAAGATCGCACCGATCGCAGCAGTAATACTCATCGCCAAAGCCCCCCAGATCAGCACGCGGGTCGCGCCGCGAAAAATGGATGCACCGCCCGCATGCGCCGCGAGCGCGCCCAGCACGATGAGGAATATAAGAGAAACTGTCGCGATGACTGGGATTTTGGTTTCCATTGGTGCAAGAATATCTGCCAGAAGCGGAACAATGCCACCAATTACGAAGGTCAGCGACGATGTCATGGCTGCCATAAACGGTCGAGCTGTTAGTGCGTCAGTGATGCCAATGTCATCCCGCGCGTGAGCACCGAGGGCATCGTGAGCCATGAGCTGCTGCGAGACCTGCGTGGCGAGTTCGGCATCAAGGCCGCGCTGAATATAAATGTCGCGAAGCTCCTGGTGCTCGGCGTCATATTCGGACTGCAGCGCGCTTGTCTCGATTTCAAGGTCAGCGCGTTCTGTATCGGCCTGCGAACTGACTGACACATACTCGCCGGCACCCATCGAGAGCGCCCCGCCGAATAGCCCGGCAAGTCCGGCAATCAAGATTCCACTTGAACTCGTGTGTGCCGCAGCGACGCCGAGCATCAGGCTGGAGATTGACAGGACGCCATCGTTTGCCCCAAGCACTGCGGCGCGCAGCCATCCAGATCGGTGAGTTCGGTGAATATGTAATGCCATGCGCCCCCCTCAATCTAATCCAAAGCGCCGGTGAAACCATGTTTTCATAACATGCGTGAGCAACAAGTATGTGATCAGCATAAGCACGACGATCGGCCAGTAGAGGGGCGGGAGGGGTGTGAAACCCAGTGCATGCGCGAAGGGAGAAAAGGGAAGCCACACCCCGATCACACAAATGATGAGACTTGTAAGCATTAACGGCATGCTTGCCCGGCTCTCGAGGAACGGAATTCGCCTCGTCCTGATGATATGTATGATCAGCGTTTGGGAGAGCAGCGATTCAACAAACCACCCTGACTGGAAGAGCGAGGCTGTTTCCACGGTTCTGGCGTTAAAGAGGTAGAACATTGCGAAATAGGTCGTGTAATCGAAGATCGAACTGATCGGGCCGATAAAGAGCATAAAGTGCGCGATATTACGGATTTCCCATCGCCGTGGCTTGTCCAGATATTCTTTATCGACGTTGTCCGTTGGAATGGCGGTCTGGGAAAAATCGTACAGAAGGTTGTTGGTGAGCACCTGAATGGGCGCCATGGGCAAAAAAGGCAGCCACGCGCTTGCGCCAATGACACTGAACATGTTGCCAAAGTTGGAGCTCGCGCCCATGCGAATGTACTTGATAATGTTGCCAAACACCTTCCTGCCCTCGATCACGCCGTCGTCCAGAACTAAAAGGCTCTTCTCCAACAGGATGATGTCGGCCGACTCCTTTGCGATGTCGACTGCTGTATCCACCGAGATACCAACGTCTGCCGCCTTGAGCGCGGGGCCATCGTTGATGCCGTCACCCAGGAAGCCGACAACATGCCCCTTGCGGTGCAGCGCATCGATGATGCTCGCCTTCTGGGTGGGCGAGAGCTTAACGAACACATGCGCCTGTTCGACTACTTCGGCAAGTTGTTCTGGTAACATGGATTCGATCTCGTTGCCTACCACCACACCACCCACATGTATACCAACTTCCTTGCAAATTTTACGCGTGACCGCCTCGTTGTCACCGGTCAGGATTTTCATCTGCACCCCATGGTCTTTGAGTTTTGAGATCGCCTCTAGGGCACTCTCCTTGGGGGGGTCAAGAAAGGCGATATAGCCAACCAACACCAGGTCAGATTCGTCCTTCACTGTATACGTGCTTTGCCCCGGCGGGATTTCCTTATAGGCCAGGGCAATCACACGAAAACCGTCTTCGTTCAGTTCGTTGCTCATTTCCTTTACCCTGCGCAGGTGGCTTTCATCAAGATCGAATCGCGATCCGCCATCCTCCCCTGTGGTCGAAACACTGAACACCTCTTCCACGGCGCCTTTGCAGATGAGCAGATGCTTGCCATGCCCTTCGACGACCACGGACATCCGTCGGCGCATGAAGTCAAAAGGAATTTCGTCGATCTTGAGGTATACGCTCGATGGCTGCAGCCGCTCATGCACTTCGGTGTACTTGAGCACCGTGACGTCCAGCAAGTTCTTTAGCCCAGACTGGTAGTAGCTGTTCAGATAGGCGTACTCGAGCACTTTCTCGCTTTCTTCGCCATAGAGGTCCACATGCTTTTCCAAGATGACCCGATCCTGTGTCAGCGTTCCAGTCTTGTCCGCGCAGAGAACGTCCATCGCACCGAAGTTTTGAATCGAGTTCAGACGCTTGACGATCACCTTCTTGTGCGACATGGCAAGAGCGCCTTTGGCGAGATTGACGGTGACTATCATGGGCAGCATCTCTGGTGTAAGTCCCACAGCCACTGCCACTGCAAAAAGAAGGGCCTCGATCCAATCGCCTTTCGTGAAGCCATTGATGAAAAATACGAGCGGCGCCATTACCATGATGAAATTTATCATAAGCAGAGCGAATCTCCTGACGCCCTGGTCGAAGCTGGTTACAGCACGCTCGCCAGCGATGATATCGGCGAGTCCTCCGAAATACGCGTGCGACCCTGTCAGCACAATCACGCCTGTGGCCGTACCGCTTACCACGCTCGTGCCCATAAAGCACACATTGCGCAACTGTAGCGGATCCTTGATCGCGTCGCTTGCCACGCCTGCAAACTTCTCGACCGGCATTGCTTCTCCAGTTAGAGGAGCTTGGTTCACGAACAGGTCTTTGGCGGAGAGAAGTCTGAGGTCGGCCGGTATCATGTCGCCTGCTGAGAGATGGATAATATCGCCAGGCACAAGCAGGTGGATCGGGATATCCTTCATTTCCGAACCAGGCGGCGCAGGCATCGCAGATGCGGCACTCGCCTGTGCAAATGGCGCGGCCAAGGTGTACGCCTTGCGCAATACAGTAGCTGTCGTGTGGACCATGGCGCGTAACTTTTCGGCGGCCTTGTTCGAACGACGCTCCTGCAGGAAGGCTAATGAAACGCTCAGCACCACCATAATGAAAATAATGATGGCGGCTTCATGGTCCCCCATAACGAGGGAAATGCACGCGAGAGTAAGCAACATTACATTGAGAGGATTGCGCACGCGCCGCAGCATCTGCATGGCAATGCTCTGATGGTCCTCATGGGCGACCGCATTCTGGCCATACCGTTGCAGCCGGGCTTCGGCATCCGATTCGAGCAAGCCCTCCACCGAGCTTTCGAGTTGGTGCAGGGCTTGCTCGTTATCGAGTTGTGCCAGATCAACCAGTACGGGAGGTACCGTATGCGCTGTCATGTAAAGACCCTTCCAGGGTCTCTATTATATGAAAAGCAGGTTAAGTAAATATGACGAAACACTAGCGAGCACGCCGAGCACCGCGCAACACCCGCGCATTGTCCGATGTGATGGTGCTTACCCGTTTCCGATGGGGCTTGAGCAATTCCGTGATGGCCTGGCCGACCGCCTGAGCGGTCTTGAGCGCCACTTTGCGAATCAGCGTAAAACCCGTCTTGCGCTCGACCAAGTTCACGATTGCCCAGCGGTGGTTCCTGCCAATGATGGTATCGGCGTCCCAGTCGCCAATGCGGCTCCGTATTTCAACGATAGACGGGCGCTGCTCGATGAACCGGCGGTTCGGGACGAAGCCGCGCCGGTCAGCCTTGCCATAGCGCTTCTTGCCCTGCTTTTGTCAGCGTAGGTTCTTCCACAGCGAGCTGCCAACATGGATAATCCTCGCCTCGGCCGGGCACGGCCGCCGGTGTCACATGAACATAATGTAAAGTTCATCAAATAGTCGCATCAGGCGCTCAAACTGGCGCTATGCGAAATTGTTTTGCACATTGGCGCTGGATTATCCTGCTGCTTCTCTATAGCGCGGACGCACATGCGTGGGGCTTATACACCCATGTTTACTTTGCACAGCATCTGATCTGGGCTATTCCGCTCACGGACCCGCGCTACTACCACGCGGTGAGGCGCTTCCCTCGCCTGGTGCTGGCAGGCGCATGTCTGCCGGATCTGTCGCTCGTGTGCGAGCACTTTGGCCTGCATGACCTGACCGATTCGCACCAGTGGCAGAACACCCATGATTTGGTGCGAAACGCGGCGAGCGACGAGGAACGCGCGATTGCCATCGGCTATACTAGTCACCTGTGGGTGGATGTCATTGCGCACAACCATTTTGTCCCCGCCCATGAAAGAATGTGGGTGAATATCCCCCTCGCGACGCATGCGGTGGCCGAATGGGCGATGGATCACCACATAAGCCGGCAGCTGTACAGGCGCCCCACCGAATTGCTGCGCGAGCACGAACAGCAGCTCAGTCAGTACGTTTCGCGGAATTTCGGCGGAAGCATTAATGCGAGCCGCAAGGCACTGGGGTGGCTCACGAGCGGTGAGGCTGCTGTCAGGCATAGCGGGTTTCCAGGGCTCTGCTTTCATGCAGCTCAGGAGATTGATCAAGGGTTGCAGCGCCGGTTCAACTACTACCTGAGCGAAACCTCATCTCGGTTGCGGCATATCAACCGGATTCTTGCGGGCGAAACGCCCGGGTGGTTTGCAGAGCCTCCCTGCCCGAAAACGACGCGCCAACGCATTGACGGTGTGCCCATGCTTAAGTTGCGTCATCGTATTCCCATCCCGCAGGACTTCTTCGCGTCAATAGACGCAACAGGCAACCACTGAATACCAGGTAATGCCCCGGAAATGGCCGCCATGGGCGTGAAACCGTTACGCCATCTCTTTCGCCTTTGCGGCCCGTCACGCTGGTCCCATGGCGGACCGAACGCCTGAAATATAGGCGTCATCAAACATCATTAGACTTTGCCACTATCGCCGCCATATGAAATTTATGGTGGATTCCGGTCGCCTCAACATGCCCACGGGATGAACCGCCGGAATTCGTGAAGCCCGGAAGCGCCGGTTGAGCGCTCCCGGTTGCAGGAGACAGGCAAAGCAGGTAACCAACATGAATGTACTAATTGTCGGCGGGGCGGGTTACATCGGCTCCCACATGGTCAAGCGTTTGCGTGATCATCACTCGGTCACCACGCTGGATGATTTTTCCACGGGTTTTCGCGAAGCGGTAACCGGCGGCAAGCTGGTTGAAGGAAGCTTGGCGGACGCCGCTTTGCTGGACCGTGTGTTTTCAGAGGGCCATTTCGATGCGGTCATGCATTTTGCATCGTTCATCCAGGTGGGAGAATCGGTTGCGCAACCGTCCAAATATTATGCCAACAACCTCGTCAATACCATCAACCTGCTCGATGCCATGGTGGACCACGGCGTGTCGCGCTTCGTGTTTTCTTCCACGGCAGCGATATTCGGCGAGCCCAGGTATGTGCCGATCGACGAAAGCCATCCCGTCGCCCCCATCAATCCCTACGGCGCGACCAAGGCCATGGTCGAGCAGGTCCTGCGCGATTACGACAAGGCGTATGGCCTGAAATCCATATGCCTGCGCTATTTCAACGCATGCGGCGCCGATCCGGAAGGGGAGCTGGGCGAGCGGCATGAACCGGAAACGCACCTGATCCCGCTTGCCTTGCAGGCGGTTTCCGGGCGGCGCGGCCCGCTGACTGTTTTCGGGCGCGACTACGACACGCCCGACGGAACGTGCATTCGTGACTACGTCCACGTCGCGGATTTGTGCGAGGCGCACGTCAAGGCGCTGGAATGGCTGGGTTCCGGCGCCGCCAGCGCCGCCTTCAACCTGGGCAATGGCGCGGGGTTTTCGGTTGCAGAGGTGGTTGCAGCCGTGGGCAGGGTGACCGACAATCCCGTGCCCATCATCGAGGGCGCGCGCCGAGGCGGCGACCCCGCGCGCTTGGTCGCGGATTCCAGCCTGGCGCGCAGAGTGCTGGGATGGCAGCCGCGCTACGGCAACTTGGACACCATCATTTCGCACGCATGGCTGTGGGAAAAGAAAATGCGCACGTTATAGCCGATCTTCCGGCTTTCGCAGGGCACTCCGCGCAGCAACGGGTCTGCAGATAATCAGTCAGTTGCCGCTCATTCTTGCGGCGACTTCTTGTGTCAAAATTTTATCATCATTCTGTAATGTTTTGCAGGCAAGGTATATGGTATGAGGAACATGACACGTCGCCTGTACACCAATTTTGCTGAAAACCCGCCCGCCGCGGCGGCCGCGCCCCCACCCCCCGCAAGCCTGGAACGATATGAACCGCAATACCGGCGGCGCGCACTGTTCGCCGTCTGCGCGATGGGCCTGGGCCACGCGACGCGCACGCTCGCGGTGATACATGAATACCTGCAGCGCGGCTACGCCATCACGGTGGTTTCAAACGGCAACGCCCTGTCCTTCCTGCGCATGGAGTTGGGCGAGGAGCCGGCAGTCGAGTATTTGCAAATGCCCGACTATCCGCCGCTGGAACGAGGCACCGGCTGGCGGCTTTATTGGTACCTGCTCGTCGACCTGCTGCACACCTGGCAGGTGATCCGGCGCGAGCACCGCGAGGTACAGGCGATGGCGGGCGAGTACGACTTCATCTTCAGCGATTGCAAGTACGGCTTTCACAGCCCCTGGACACCGTCGTTCGTTCTGTCGCACCAGATCGCATTCATCCCGCCGAAAGGGCTGCGCGAGGCTTCCTGGCTTACCGAGAACGTTAACGTCGCGGCGCTACGCAAATTCGACCTGCTATTCATCCCGGACTATTTTGGCCCCAGCCGCAACCTTGCCGGGCACCTGGCGCATTCGCGCTCGCTGCATCGCTGTCCGCACCGCTACATCGGCGTGCTTTCCTCCTACCAGCGCCGGCAGGTGGCGCAGGATATCGACTACCTGTTCGTGATCAGTGGCTACCTGCTCGAACACAAGGAATCGTTCGTGCGCGACCTCCTGGAGCAGGCCGCCGCAATACCCGGCAGCAAGGTGTT